>VYLD01000325.1_pt1 | contig 15408 bp, 5 predicted proteins | sample 5114401 | NCBI WGS metagenome assembly VYLD01 (sample SAMN12291783, study PRJNA351875) | freshwater metagenome | isolation source: freshwater lake | place: USA: Michigan, Gull Lake | collected 2013-08-08 | reverse complement strand
TCGAAGTACAATAGATTTTGATAATTGAACTTTCGATTCTAGGTTCAGAGTACTTCGATATTATCAAAACCGTCTACCTGTAAAATTTCTGACAAAGTCAACGTGGAAAACCACCTAAAAAATACGTGGTTTTCCACGTTGCGGGTGATCAACTGCCAGAGTATATTTGATCGATTGAAATTTAGAGGAGTAGAAAGTATTCTTTATTTTTTGTTGATTTTTTAAGCGTTGCTAGATGAATCCAAGATTTTTGTTGATCAAGTTTGTATTTGTGTTTTTAGTAACACTTGTGTTTTCTGCACGCTCGCAAGATGTTAAACTTCCGCAAATTGTTCCGCCTTCTCCAGATGCCGCGGCCATTGGTAAATTTGGAGATATTCAAGTAAGCACCTATACTGGAATTCCCAACATCAGCATTCCGCTATACGAAGTTAAATCTCGTGATATCAGCATCCCCATTGGTTTGAGCTACCATGCTGCAGGCATTAAAGTAGAGGAAGAGGCGAGTTGGGTAGGACTAGGCTGGGCACTGAATGCCTCATTTGCCATCACCCGCACAATAAGAGGCAACGATGACTTTAGTACCAATCCTTCTAGGCTTGGATACATTAACAGCCCAATGCCTAATGAGCCCATTACAATTGCGGAGTTGAATTTAACCTGTTTAGGTGGGATTGATGGATTGCCTGACGTATTCAACTTTAACTTTATGGGCAGCAGTGGCAAGTTTTATCTAAAGAAAAAAGCAAGTGGAAGCGACCCTATCCGGGTCATTTTAGATAATAACGATGAGAAAATATCCATCACCTATGACGAGGGGGCGCAGACCTGGACGATTATCAACAAGGAAGGATACAAAGGAGTATTCAACGTGAAAGAGTATTCAAGACCCCTTTCCGGTTCTGTTCCCAATCCGCTTGTAGGAATACCGGTAGCGACCAGTTGGGACCAATACCCCCTTGTGCCGGATATCATCACCACATGGTATGTTGATGATATCACATCGCCCACGGGGGAGTTTGTGGATTTTGTTTATGATAATTCTTCTTATTCTTCACTAGGGATTGCGAGTTTGGTCGAACATACTAATATTTTAACGGCCGTGGTCTCGGCTGGCAATGTCGATAACTATTTGTTTGGCAAGCCACTAATTTCAAATGAATTTGATCTCAATACCTTTCCACCTGAATCCCTTTTAAACCCTATCAGTTATTCCGGCTCTTATCAGGTATCCTTCCCTAAATATTTGAGCAAAATTAATTTTTCGAATGGGGAGGTAAAATTTGTTACCAGCCAGCGTAATGATATGCAAGAATACACCACAGGAAGCAAGCCCCGAAAATTGGATCGGATTGAAATATGGAATGATAAGGTAGTGAAATCATTTGACTTTGACTATGTCTACTACAATTCAGATGCCATCGCTAACACTTATCAATTGAAAAGATTGAAGCTCAATAAAGTTACCGAAAAGGGTGGAGCCATTGAGAAGAAACCCTATTTGTTTAACTATGAGGGTGATTTGCCTAATGGTAATAATCCTTTGCCTCCCAAGAACTCTGCCGCACGTGACCACTGGGGTTATTACAATGGCAAATTGCAAAACAATACAGGTCGAAATGGAAGCCCTTCGTTGATTCCAGAAATGAACCTATCGGGTCAAGATGGGTTAATCGCTAATATTAATGGAGCCGATCGAAATTCTGATGAAGTATCTACCAAGGCAGGGGTCTTGAATAAAATCACTTACCCAACTGGGGGAACCACAGAATTTCAATATGAACTTAATTCTTTTCCATTGGGAGCTGGGTCTACCACTGTATACAACAAACCTTACTACGTGTATGCCAACAATACTAACCAAGTCTTTGAATTAGCGACCAATGCTTCGGTTTCAATTAGTGCCGTAATCAAATGCCCCACACTGCAATGTTACCCACCGGGGAGCGGTGTTCTATGCAGGTTGAATGTGCTCAACATGAATGAACTCTATTATCGACTTACAAATTTGACAACGGGCTCTGTGATTGATAGCGGAATTTATGCGGATTATTTATGCAAGCAGGAAAATACTTGCAATCAAGGGTTGACCAGCGACTTTTGTGGTATTCGGAGAGAAAAGACGATAACGTTAACGGCAGGAAAATATAAGATTGAAACTTTTCCAAAGTATGGTTTTAACATTGAATTTGCACTGAATTACAAAACCAACTATTTCCCTAGTATTCAACAAAATTCCGGCACCTATTCGGGGGCAGGGCTGCGCGTGAATAGCATTACCGATTATGATGGAATTAGCATATCAAACAACATTATTCGGAAATTTGACTACTCCACTAAAAATAGTGATGGGGCAAAAATCTCTTCTGGTAAATTAATGACCATGCCGAAATACAATTTATTGACCGTGACCACTAATGCTTCTGAGGGGGTTAGCCAAAACAGAATTTATGTTTCGGCTTCTTCGTATAGTAACACCCCGCTAGGTTACTCTGCACAAGGCAACCCCGTTGGATATGATGAAGTAAAAATAACCTATGGTGAGAACTCAGAGAATGGATACTCGATTTTTTCCTATAGAAATGACCCAGAGGTAGAAACTGAGCCTTATTTGCCTAACGCACCAAACTTAGATTTTAGTTCCATCAACGGTCAGTTAAAAAAAGAGCAACACTTTTCGAGGGATGGATTTAAAACAAAAGAAGTTATTAACGCCTATCCTTTATTTAGCCCCATCCCCATTGAGACCCTGCCCGTTTTATATACGTACGCCCCAGTTGGGTGCGGACACACTAAGGGGTGGAAATTTACGTCTGAATCTTCTGAGTGGTGGCCCTTGATTAAGAAAACCGAAAAAATCTATGATTTAACTGACCCTTTAAATTTGCGGAACGCTACCACTGAGACTGACTATACGTATAACTCGAATAAGCTGATTAGTTACACAGCAACTGTCAATAGCCTAGGCGAAGTACTCAAAACAAAATACTACTATCCTGGGGACGTAGAGGTGAGCCTTATTACTCCAGAAGAGATGTGGAATGCTGCCATTCCTAACTATAAACACATCCATTCTCCTGTGATAAAGCAAGAGACGTTGGTGAACAAAGGCACTGCAGACCCTACGGATATTACCGATAAAGCAACGGGCGGAGTGATCAATTATTACTCCTACCATCCAGAGAAGGACATGGTGTTGCTGAACAAACAAGATTATTCGCTCAATGGTGCACCTTATGAAACGAGGATTAATTATGTCAAGTACGATATAAGAGGTAATATCCTTGAAGTGCAGAAGGATAAAGATGTAACCGTTGCTTATTTATGGAGCCACAACGGCACACTGCCAATAGCGCAAGTCATCAATGCCAAATCAGATCAGATTTTTTTTGAGGGCTTTGAAGCAGATGTTTCGATTGTTGCAGACCCCAGCTCTGCTCATTCGGGGAGGAAATTCAAAAGCACTTCTTATACCATCAATTTTTCTGCTCCACCAGGAACCTACGAACTTTCCTACTGGAAGTATGCGGGAAGTAGTTGGACATTGGTGAAGCAGCCCTATACAGGAAGCGTTACTCTCTCGGCTTCGCGTATTGACGATGTGCGCGTCTACCCAGTAGGTGCATTGATGAGTACGTATAACTATGACCCCTTGTTAGGCGTATTGACGGCCACCGATAACAACAATAACTCCACTCACTATACGTATGATGAATTGATGAGACTCTCTACGATCAAAGACCTCGAGTTGCAGCCTTTGACCAAGTTTATTTATCAGTATAAAAACTAAGGCCATGCAAAGAATACTAATACTGATTTCTACACTTTTTTTTGCAGGCATCTTACAACTACATGCGCAGTGTACAGGTACGCTTAGCGGCAATAATCCTGCTTGTGTTGGTTCGTCACAAAGTTATTTTCTATACGGTGGAACTGCAAGTGGCTGTAGCTTTAGCGCTGCCAATGTATCGGGTTCAAGTTCTAATCGAACGGTCAGCGGTAGTACCATCACTTGGAACAACCCTGGTACATATACCATCAACTTTCAATGTCCTTGTGGCGTGGTGCCGAAGGATGTAACGGTAAATTCGGGTACTACATCAGTCGGTTCAATTTCGTTTAGCGGCAGTTGCTATGGATCTTCCATCAATGCTATCTCAACTGGTGGTGGTGCAATCATCAGGTGGGAAAAATGGTTGACTGGAGAGCCCTATTGGAATACGATTTCTTCCACCAGCACGTCTATCAGTATAAGTTCAACCCTAGGGGGAAAGTACCGGGCGCTTTACCAAGGCACTTGCAACTCGTCCAGCTATTCATCGGATGCCATCCTAAACCTTACTACCATCAACGGAAGTTATTTTGTGTCAGGAGGTGGCACTTTTTGCAGTAGCAATCCTGCGACCTTATCGTTGAGTGGCTCAGAGGCTGGTGTGCTTTACAAACTAATGCAGCCCAATGGTCAATACAATGTATCGGAAGTTGCCGGTGGTAGCACCGTTGCCTGGTATAACCTCACACTGTCGGGCAGTTATTCCGTTGTAGGTTTTAAAAATGGTTGCCAACAAAATATGGCATCGAGTGCCAACGTGCAGTTTATCAACACGCCTACACCTCGCACAGTAACTACCTCCGCTACCAATTGGTGTACGGGTACTGCTAACCCTACCATTTCACTGCTAAGTTCAGAAGGTGCGGACGTAACCTATTTTCTCTACAAAGACAATGCATATGTCAACCTATCAGCCCCTGGGACTAATGGTGGTCAGCTGAATTTTAGCGCCTCTGGCGGTGGCACTTATTCGGTGCAGGCCTCGCGCAGCGGATGTGGGCAAGTGGGTATGGCCAATAGCGTAGTAGTTACACAATTCGCTTCTCCTTCGGTCACCAGCCTGCCCGCCACCATCAATGTTTTGTGTGGAGATTCTTTCACGCATACGCTGGCATCAGATGTTGCCAACAACACTTTTGCCTGGACTTCTTCTCCACCTGGCGCCAATGGGAGTGGTTCTTCCATTTCTGGCAGTTTGCAGCAGACTACCACTTATACGGTAACGCCAACTGGGCCATCGCCCACGTTCTGTGTTGGATCAGCCCGTGCACTAACAGTTAACGTACTGCCGTTGCAAACCTACTTGGTAGTGGTAAGTCCAAGTAGGCCGACCATTTTCTGTGGGGACGGGGCGACTACTACGGATATCCGATTGGTCAATAGTGGCTCACAGCTACCGGATTCTCAAGGCGGGGGCATCAGCTATCAACTTCTTTTGAATGGAAGTCTTTACCAAGGTACCGGCCAGCCACAGAGTCCGCTAACTGCTGGTGCGTTGGTGGAATGGACGAACTTGGCCTCGAATGGTTCTTATTCTGTAAAAGCGGTGAAGGGTAGCTGCGAAACCTCTATGCTAACTTCTGTCAGTATCACCGTAAAACCAATGCCGCAATCATTTCTGCTGTCCTCTTCAGCTGGGTTTAACATTTGCCCCTACCAAACCACTACCTTAGTCTTGTCTGGCTCTGAAGACAATACCATTTCTTATGCACTATATCGAAATAGTTCTGCTGAATTAATTGAAACCAAAACCGGAGCAAACGGACCGCTGAATTTTTTGCCCGTGAGCCAAGCCGGCTCTTATTATGTAGTGGCCACCAAAAATGGTTGCTCCAACAATACCAATGGTGTACCGATTAGCGTACTTCCATTGCCTGCTGTGCCCACCTTTGGCGAGGTGCGGCAGTTTTGTGGCTTCGCCAAAGTAAAAAAAGGTGTACTTGACCCAACGTGGTTTTGGCAAACCAGTGCCAACCCCAACACCTTTACAGAGACCAACAATGCTAATGAGTTGACGGTGACGCAAAATGGCTCCATTTATTTAGGTGCAAAAAGTGCCAATGGGTGCTGGAGCGTGGCAACGATGATCATTACCGTGAATGATGTTCAGCCAACCATCACGCTCACTGCTTCACAAAGCAATTTGTGTCAATATTCTACCACGGTGCTAACGGCATCGGGTGGGCAGTATTACACCTGGAAAGATGATGTGGGCAACGTGCTTGATTTACCTACCAGCCAGAGTACGTACACCACACAGCCAATTACCGTTACCTCTACTTTCACCGTTACTGGCTACAGTGCCACAGGGTGCTTTCAGACGCAATCCGTTACCCTTACGCTATTGCCCCCCGAAACATTGGTGCCTGCACGCCCCGTGCTCGCCAAAGTTTCTACCACCGAATACCAAGCAAGCATGAACAATGTGCAGGGTAGCCCAGCTAATTACAACTATTACTGGCAGACGTCTCCGGAGGGAGAACAGACCACCGCTTTTGCAGAACCTCGCCCTGCCATCGGAGGTGTTTACTACCTGCGTGCAAAAAAATCAAATGGCTGTTGGGGCCCGGCCATTAGCCTAGAAGTGCCCGACTTGACTCCGCCTGTGTATGATGCCGCGCTTACCAAAAGCAACGTAAACTCTATAAGCACCTATTCCTTCAAGGCCAAAAACCTGCCCAACACCGACACCGACTTGATGACCGAAGATCAGGTGATGTTAAGCACTGAATACTTAGATGGACTTGGTCGTAAGATACAGCAAGTCAACAAACGAGGCTCGCCCAGTACAAAAGACCTAGTAACTGCTATAGACTACGATATTTTTGGGCGCGATAACCGAAAGTTTTTGCCTTATGTTTCCAATACCAATTCTGGAGATGTACAAGCCCAACCCTTTTCCAGCCAGAAGAGCTTTTACCAAACAGCCAATAAGGTGGAACACTCTGATCTGCCCTTTTCTTACGCACAGTTTGAAAACTCCCCCCTCAATAGGCAAACTGCCCAAACTGCCCCCGGCGAAGCATGGGTTGGTGGCACCGGCTTGGCCACCGCGAAAGACATCCGCAATAAATTTATGGTGAACGTTCACGGCACTTCAATTGGCGAAGAAAAGATAATTGCCTGGAAGTTGGATAGTAACGGCCTCCCCGTTCGTGCGGCAACTTTTGCCGGCTATGTGGAGACAGGAGGTTATTATTCCACCAGCCAGTTGAACATCAAATCCACCAAAGACGAGCAAGGCAACGAAGTGCGAGAATATGTTGACAAAGAAGGCCGCACCATCTTGAAAAAAGTACAAGCAGTTAGCGGCATTGCGCAAACCAATAACGACACCCACTGGGCAATGACTTATTACATCTACGATGACTTTGGGAATTTGTCTGTGGTTTTACCACCCGAGGCAGTTAAGGCTATCACTGAGCAATGAGCGCGTCCATTAACTGCGTAATACCAAATCTACAAAAAGACAAAGTAAACGGGCGCGACAATGGCATGGTCAGGTTGTCGACTGAAATTATGTATTAAGAAAACCTGCCAGCTGGTGCGGCAAAGAAACTATTTTTTACAATGGAGTTCGATTTGATTACCATTCGAAAGTTTTACAAAACAATTTACTAAGGATTTTGGGCATTGAAATTATATACCTCGAAAATTATTGACAAAGTCAACGTGGAAAACCCTGTAAAAAATACGTGGTTTTCCACGTTGCAAGCGGTCAGCCGACTCAGTATATTTGATCAATTGAAATTTCGAAAAAGCAAAAATGAGCAAGATTTTTTTGATTATTAATACGAGAAGAAGGTGCGTAACAAACGTTGTTTTTACTTTGATTTTTTCCTGTTTGGTTTGTTCTGTTTTCGGTCAGACACTAAAGATTGTTCCACCTACGCCCAATGCCATGAAGATGACTGAGTACCATGCTCAGCGACCCAACATGTACACGGGTACAGCCAATGTGAGCATCCCTCTGTACGCGATTAATTTTGATGGATGGGATCTGCCCTTGAGTCTTTCATATAACGCAACAGGGGTCCGTACTAATGAGGAGGCCAGTGAAGTTGGTCTGGGTTGGGCTTTGAGCGCAACAGGTAGCATTTCGAGGGTTGTGAGGGGGGGGGACGATTTGTTTCCAGGAACAACTTCAAATGGCCGCAAGGGCTACGTCTATAGTGATCGCGCGGTTACATATGAGATGGGATACGATTCGAAGACGGAGTATTTTCCCTCTCCTACAAGTTATTATTCTTTTTTGGCTTTACAGAATCAAGATACAGAGCCAGATATTTTTAACTATAATTTTTTTGGCTATTCAGGTTCTTTTGTATTAACGCAAAAAATCGCTGACCCCAATCCCGACCCACTCCTCAGGAAGGTGTTGGTTAAAAAAATAAAGGAAGATGCCACCAGTATACAGTTCAATGAGATCGAAAGAACATTTGTTATCATTACGCCAACCGGGTACAGGGGAGAATTCAGTGTGCAAGAAAAATCGACTACTTTTTCAAGTAGTACCAGTACCAACAATAGAATTAATTGCTGTGGCGAAAACAATATCGACATAAATGCAATGCTTAATTCGAGTGGTAGATTTCGAGCTATTTCAACTTGGTACCTTTCGAAAATTACAAGCCCGAAGGGACAACAAATTACCTTTGACTACGACTTGCGAACGGCTTCACCGGATGGTATAGCTTACAGCCCTTCGTATCCTGACGGCACCGTCTTTAGCCCCTATATATCCAATACGAGAGCGTTTGCAGAAATAGATTATTCTAGCACGGGTGGGTTATTGATCGGTGACTCACCTTCTGAAGTGTGTATTCAAACTGTCCACGAACATGTTTATTTAAAGAAAATCGAAAGTGAAGAAGTTCAAGTCGATTTTTTAATGGAGGATAGAGAAGATTTGAGGAAGAACTATCTCTTTTCTCCAGATAGTTCGGTTGGCCAGCGCGCGTTCCACTCTAGCTCAAACCTTAAAAGATATAATCGAATTGAAGTTAAAGGCAAAGACCCCTCATCAACACTAAACAAATTGATTTTGCTAAAGCAGAGTTACTTCAATCAGCAATTTCACAATCCGTTTGCCAACGATCAAAATGAGCGAGAATTGCGATGGTTAAGAAGCAGATTGGATAGAATAACAATCGATGATCAGGAGTATCAATTCTTCTACGAGAAGGGTTTAAAAGGTTTGCCAAATAAAATGACAACGGGCATTGATCATTTTGGCTTTTATAATGGCAAAGATGAGTATACACGAGTATTGCCGCCAGTGATTGCGAACCCGAGCTGCAATCTCAGTGATACACTTTTGATTAGGTATTACAGTGTTAGTGCTGGTAGGGTGGTAAACTTTGATTACGGCAAAGCGGGTACTTTAAACATGGTGAAATATCCGACCAGAGGATATTCAGTTTTTGAATATGAACCACATACGTATTTGCCCGACAATACGACCCGTTTTATTGAGAATGGACCCTTTAGTGGCATTGCCGGAGGAACCAGAATTAAATCTATTAAAGAATACGACTACACAAATAATACTGTTCCTGCCCGGAGTAAAAGTTATCTATATACCGAGGTGCCTACTTTCGTTCCTAATGCGCAGGGGGCTACAACGGGTAAATTGATGACTCCCCTGTTAAACCGATATCTGCAGCTTCTTTATCCAACACCTCCGACAGGTCAAGTTCTGGCTCCAGGTACTTCCCCAAATGCCTGCGTATTCAGATACCATACAAATACAAATATACCCGGGAGTAATTCTGCAGAAGGTAGAATTATTGGATATTCAAAGATTCACGAAATTGTCATCGGTACTTCGGACAGCTTTAGGAACACTTATTATTTTGAAAACAGGCCTAACCAGGTTTCGCAATGGAATTTAAGCGTGGCCAGTTACCCTAACCTGAATGGACAAGTAACTGAAATTAGGAATTACGATAGCCAGGGAAAATTAGTACAGCGAACCAGCAATTCGGATTTTGAACACACATTAGAGGAGATTAAAGCTATTTCTTATATCAACGGGGTAGGAACCGATGGTAGTGCGAGCACCTTTTTCATCTTTCACACAAGAGCACCATTGTATCGGGTTTTCAATACGCCCTATACAGTACTCACCGTTCAAGGCGAGACCCCATCTGGCATTGTTGAAGACGGTAATGGCAACATTGTGTCCCACGGCAATTCACTCACTACGCAACGAAAGCTGACTTTTAATAGCAATTTCCTACAGAAGACCGAAGAAATCATCAACAGCAAGAACGAAGTAATTCTAAAAGAGTTTAAGCGTCCGACCGATTATACCAGTCCTTCGCCCACTCTTTCCTACATGAAAAGTTTTAATGTAAATATGGTGGAGCCAGTTATTGAGGAAATTACGAGGCTAAATGGGGTAGTGAGATCTGCTTTGGGTAACCGTTACGAACTTGAAAATGGGGTTATAAACTTAAAAGCAACTTATGGCTATAATAGCGCAAGTGCTTTCATCGGTTCTGGTGATGGGTTGCTTTTTGGCAGTGCTTATGACTTGCAAGAAGAATACTCACAATATGACCCAGTAACAAAAAAGCTACTACAATACACCGATCGCAGCGGAGTAATCAATTCGTTTATCTGGAGCTACAATAATAAGCTCCCGATCGTGCACGGGTTGGGAATCGGTTATAATCAGCTAAACACAGCATTTAGTTCTGCGCAGGCAAATGGTGCAATCGGGAGCGACATTTTTGAAGGCGTGTTGAGGAATCACTCCAATACAGTTGGGAAGCAGATCACCACCTATCTGCATAACCCACTAGTTGGAGTTACAAAGATCACTGGCCCGACAGGAGAGAAGAAAACTTTCCAGTATGATGTTTATGCAAGGTTGCAGAAGATCTTGGATAAAGACGGGCTCACATTGGAACAGTATAAGTACCATTTCAAAGAGCGCCAACCCACCCGGATTTTGAACGTGACGGGGAACTTGAACTTTGGAGTGCTTACGCCAGATATGTTCCTTCCCAAGCAATTTGACTATGTCCGCTGTAGCGATGGACTAAGCTCTCGGGTGTTAACATTAACAAACGATGGTGAAGTAGATCTTCAAATCAATTCCGTTGCCGTCTTGCCTTATACCAGTGCATTTTCCTTTAGCTGGCAGGGGGGCTGGATAGCGGCAGGTACGAGTGTTGATGTAGTTGTATCGTTTAATGGCACAGTTGCGTTGGCTGATTACAATGGCACTGTAGTCATTTCGGCTCCCGATCGTACCAATACTAATAATATCGATGTGCCTATCTCAGCCAGGTATACCGCTCGCAATCCCAGCATGTCCTTTTCTCCTGTCACTGGCAGCACTCCAAAAATTTATGATTTTGGAACTGTTACTGGCCTGGTGGCTGGCCAGTACATTGAGGTGACAAATACCGGCAACGCGCCCTTTCGGCTGGACAACTTTCCATTTGAATGGGATGGTAGTGGTAGTTACTCTCCAAATTTTTATACCTCGTTCAAAAGTCCTGACTTTAGCGTTGCCTATCAATTTGGTAATGGTTATTACGCTGGCGGCCGCTACAGCGAGTGTATCTCCGTTGGGCAAACTGTGAGAGTGCCCATCATTTTTAACCCTGCCCCGGGTGGGCCAAATGGGATTAGGTCAGCCAAGCTTTCCTTCACAACTGATGTTCCTGATGTGCCCACTGGTACTTGGCCTTTGACCCTATATAAGGATGCCATTACCGTACAGGCTAATTTGCAACGCCCGATCAGCACAATATCGATGAATACCGATCCGGTTGATTTTGGCACTTTCACCGAAACGTTGAAAACTCGCTCCATCATCATCTCCAATTCCGGCACACTCGGGTTTACCGTTAATGGAATTACTGTGGCAGATGCGGCAGTAGCTTCTTGGTTTACACTAAGTCCCTCTACGTGGACGTTGGATCCTGGAACTACCAAAGAGTTCGTTCTTACGTTTCAACCGCCCGTAAAGGATGTAACTGCGAACACAACCATAACTATCAATAACGATGCGATGTATGGCAATGAGTCATTTTCAGTAACTGGCAGAAGGTATTCGTTTCGAAAAATGATCTTAAGCACAGAGCCCGACAATGTGTTGGTTTTTGATAACGCTAATGAAGCGAAACCAATAACCATAACTAATGCGACCACTAGTAATGATAATTTATCTGTAAATGACTATAGACCTGCAAACAATAGTTTGCAAGGTTGGGCTGTAACGAGTTTTACTCCGCGCGTATTGGTGCCGGGTGAATCTATGACCATGCAAATTATGAGAACGGGAGCATCGCCATCAGATCAGCCTATTACCATTGGCTCAACCAAAAGTGAAGGAGTCGATTCATTTACATTAAAAAACGGTGTGACAAGAGTGATAGGGTTAACAACTTCGCCAGCAACTACTTTGCCTCTTTTTTCTACGCCCACAATTACTCAAGACATTGCAGTTAACAATTCGGGTTCTGGTGCGCTTACGGTGGGGGGCATCACCAGTTCAAACCCTATGTTCGCGGTTTCTCCAAATACATTAGTGGTTGCGCCAAATAGCCAGCAAACAGTGACAGTCACTTTTACGCCAACCGCGTTTAATTTTTCGCAGCAGTCTGCTACGCTTTCGTTTTTCTCGGATGCAACCAGTGGAACAGGAACCATTGTTATCACGGGTCAACGAACGGCACTAAGGACGATTCAATTGTCACCGAGTTCACTGATATTTGATTACACTGGGCAAACTCGATATGTCACCGTCAGCAATGTTGGTAATGACAACTTGAACATCAACGGAGTTTCATATCCCAGTACCCCGAATTGGTCTGCGAGCATAAGCCCAACAACGTTAGCTCCAGGCCAAAGTACTTCGTTATCGATAACCAGAACTACTGGTGAGAACGAACCTTTAAGTTTCACCGTGAACTCTTCAAAAAATGGCGGAAATGAGATTGTCACGGTTGGTGCAAATACGCGCGTCATTGGGATATCGCCTGGCAGTCTTGCTTTCCCACCTTTTTCAGGCCCGAGCATCAGTCAGGATGTAACTATAAGCAATACTTCAGGAAACTCAACATTATCAATAACTGATGTAAGCAGTACCAATGGTGTGTTCACAGTTTCTCCAACAATTTTGTCAATTCCTGCTGGTGGTCAGCAAAATGTCACCGTTACCTTTTCTCCGGGTTCGTTCGATTTTAGCGCACAAAACGGGACACTTAGCTTCAATAGCAATAAAACAAGCGGTAATAATACGCTGAATGTTTCTGGTCAGAGAACGGCACTAAGAACGATTCAATTGTCAACAAATTCATTGACCTTTGATTATACCGGTCAAACCCAATATGTGACAGTTAGCAATGGAGGTAATGACAATTTGTACATTAGTGGAGTTTTATATCCCAATACTCCCAATTGGTATGCATCCATCACCCCAACTACCTTATCACCAGGTCAAAGTAGCTCGCTTGCGATAACGAAAACAACCGGAACAAATGAACCAATTAGCTTTACTGTTAATTCTACTAAGAATGGAGGCAATGACGTGGTCGAAGCGATATTTAATATTCCACCATCCAGGATAATTTCGATTTCACCTGTGAGTTTTTCATCTTTCACCGGAACCTCCACGACAAGCAATATGACCATTAGCAATAATGGCAATTCTACGCTCACTATAAATAGTATCAGTAGTTCCAATCCCAAATTTACTTTTTCTACAACTTCATTTTCGATAACAGCGGGTGGACAACAAACTGTTGTTGTGACATTCTCTTCTTCGGATTTTGGCAACGAATCGGCAACCTTTACGGTGGGATCAGATGCTTCTGCTGGAAGTAGTACAATAAGTACGTCTGCGCAGCGTACACAGCTCGCGCAACTTAGTGTGTACCCAACAACGTTGTCAACAATACGCCCATGGGCAGCCGTGCAAAGTTGTTACATTACAAACACGGGGAATGTAAATGCAACAATCAATTCAATTGGCAATAATTCCCCCGGAAATTTTGGAGTGACTACTTTCTCTGGTGGATATCCTGTTTCAGTACCTTTTACACTTGCCCCAGGCGCTCAATTTGAAATCCAAGTAAGGACTGTCGGGAGCAACTATAGTAGCGCAAATGGGCAACTTTACATCCATAACAGCGTGACCTCTTTTTATACAATTTATCTTTCACGAGCTACATTTTAAGACTTGATTATCAAAATTTATGAAGTCATCAAAAAATAAAATCTTTGCAATCCAACCAAACATAGCTTGTTTGTGTTGCTTTTTAATCATTGCCGAAACGAGTATTGCACAGACAGTAAGTGAAAACTACATTGTTGTTTACAAGGCATTAGTCCCGATCAATGGAGATCTGTCATTGATTAATGACAAAACTAAAGTGAATGAGACTATTCAATATATGGACGGACTTGGACGTCCTATCCAATCAGTTTCCAGACAGGGGTCAAACCTCGGCTATGACGTTGTGTCGTTTTGGGTTTACGATGCCTATGGTAGAAAGACACAAACGTACTTGCCTTATGTATCAGGGACAACGTCTGGAAATTCGCGTACATCTCCTATCCCTGAGCAAAGTACCTTTTTTCAAAACCTGTTTGGATCTTCAGATGGAGCAAAAGCCTTTTCGATCCAGCTAGTTGAAGATTCAGAACTCGGTCGCGTGATCAAGCAGGGAGCCACAGGCACAGCGTGGCAGCCAAGCAACTCGGATGTTTATGCGCTAGACGACAAGACAGTAAAAAAAAGATATGAAGTAAACGGAGCTAGTGAGATTCTTAGATTTTCTTACAACCCCATCACTGGTCAAGTATCTTTAGCAACCGATGCAACACGGTTTTACGACCAGTTTCAACTTACGGCAAACAAAACCTTTGACGAACATAACAATGATATTACCGAATATGTGGATAAAGAGGGTCGTACGGTCTGTAAAAAAGTTAAGGCGAGTGCTACAGAGTTCGCATTCACTTATTACATCTACGATGACTTAGGTAATCTTGCGGTGGTACTTCCCCCGGAAGCGGTTAAAACTTTTCAAAACTAAATAAAGGCCAATTGAAATGAAACATACAAAGCCCTTTTTGAATGCGCTGACCATGGTGGGAAAGCACCTTATTTCTTGTCTACTCGTTTTTGCTTTATTTCTTGTCTACTCGTTTTTGCTCCCGTTATTTGCTATTCGCAAATTCCTGCAGCACCTACCACGTTAGTGGCCACTACCAATTCCACCACCCAAATTAATTTAACATGGGTCGATGCCTCGGCAAACGAAACAGGTTTCCAGATCGAGCGATCTTTAACAACCGCGACAGGCTTTACGTTGGTAGGCACCACAGCAGCCAATGCAGTGTCGTTCGCCAACACAGGACTCACTGCGGGCACACGTTACTTTTACCGCATCCGCGCGATCAACGCCACAGGCAACTCTGCCTACACAGCCGAGGCGAATGCGACCGCCAGCTTAATTGCCCCAACCACTCTGGCAGCCGTTGCTGCATCAGCGACACAAATTAATTTGACTTGGGTCGATGCCTCGGCAAACGAAACAGGTTTCCAGATC
>VYLD01000514.1_pt1 | contig 15429 bp, 19 predicted proteins | sample 5114401 | NCBI WGS metagenome assembly VYLD01 (sample SAMN12291783, study PRJNA351875) | freshwater metagenome | isolation source: freshwater lake | place: USA: Michigan, Gull Lake | collected 2013-08-08 | reverse complement strand
ACTTTTACTTATCATTAGTCGTTGTCTGAGTACATAAATACTAAGAAAATCCCTAATTTTTTAGCCCCTATCATTTAGCGATCGCTATTGGACAAAAACTTTTCCATCTACTGAAAATGATTAAATCCTCATAGGTTTGGATTGTGCTGCTTTCTTCTTCCTTGTCCACTTTCCCTCCTTGTCTCCCTTGTCTCACGCCATTATAAATCTAAATGTAAAAAACCCACACCTGTGAGACTTCCCCACTTCCCCATACCTTTGAAACAGGATTTAGTATTACCGGTAACAGCAGCTACCCAATTTTTTTTGGTATTTGTTATGCTGATTGTTGGCAATTTGTAATCTTTGGGAAAGTTCCTCAATACTGCATGGTCGTTTCTGCTACAATTCCACCCCTAGCTCAAGATACCCTCGCCCTGAAAGCGGTGTGGGCAAATATTGGCTATGATAGTTGTCCCCACCATTACAATTTCCATCTTCACACCCATTGTTCCGATGGTCAAATGAGTCCCCAAGACTTGATGAGACAAGCGTTAGATATCGGACTAAAAGGATTAGCAATTACTGATCATCACTCGATCGAAGGTTATCAACAAGCCCAAATTTGGCTAGAAAATGAGCATTTAAAGGGTTCTCTACCCCATCTCTGGACAGGGGTAGAAATTACGGCGAATCTCTTAGAGACAGAAGTGCATATTCTTGGCTATGGTTTCGATCCTACTCATACCGTTTTGACTCCCTATCTGCAAAGAGCCAAACCGGAAGGAGATCTAGCTTTGGCCTCTAGAGTCATTAACAGTTTACAGCAAGCGGGGGCCTTAGTGGTTCTCGCCCATCCCTTTCGTTACCATCGTCCCGCGGCCGATTTAGTGGCGGCGGCGGTAGAATTAGGTATTGATGGTATTGAGGCTTTTTATGCCTACGGCAATCCCAAACCTTGGCTACCGAGTCAACGGGAAACCGAACAAGCTCTCGCTCTTAGCCGTCAATACCAATTATTTGCCACCTGTAGCACCGATTCCCACGGTAAATCTTTATTACATCGCATTTAGCCCAATTGCGGGATTAACTGTAAAATAACTAAATTGACTAAACTCGATCCCTTCTCGATCGAGTGTTGGTTTTTTATAGCCGTCAGCTTTTTCAGTGATCAGTAACCAGTAACCAGTAACCAGTAACCAGTGAAAGAGCCTAAATTTATTGAAAATTGAAAACTTAAAACTTAAACCTGATAACTGATCACTGATAACTGATCACTGATAACTGAAATCCCCAACATCTCACTCCCTGAATGAAAGATTTATTCCTTTACACTTGCTGGTTAATTCCCATTTATGGCTTAATTGGTTCGATTTTAACCCTACCTTGGTCTTTAGGCATTATTAGTCGCACCGGTCCGCGGCCGGCCGCTTATATTAACCTATTGATGACCGTCTTAGGGTTAATACACGGATCGATCGCTTTTAATCAAATTTGGCATCGAGAGACGATTAAACTGACTTTTGAATGGGTAAAAGTGGCCGATCTTAGTTTATCCCTTTCGATCGAACTTTCTCCCGTCAGTTTGGGGACGCTGGAAGTGATTACCCTAATCAGTCTCCTGGCCCAAATATATGCCCTTGGCTACATGGAAAAGGATTGGTCTTTGGCGAGATTTTATGGCTTAATGGGCTTTTTTGAGGCAGCTTTGGGGGGAATTGCCCTGAGTGACTCTCTACTATTCAGTTACGCTTTCCTAGAGATGTTAACGGTCTCTACCTATCTCCTCGTCGGTTTTTGGTATGCCCAACCTTTGGTAGTAACCGCGGCGCGAGATGCTTTTTTAACCAAGCGCGTCGGCGATATTATTTTATTGATGGGTTTGGTGGCTCTGTCCAGTTACGGAGAAGGATTGAGTTTTTCTCAGTTAGAAAATTGGGCAGTAAATAACCCTGTAGGACCTTTGACGGCGACTTTGTTAGGATTAGCTCTTATTGCCGGTCCAACGGGTAAATGCGCCCAATTTCCCCTGAATTTGTGGCTAGATGAGGCGATGGAGGGACCCAATCCAGCCGGAATCATGCGGAATTCGATCGTGGTTTCGGCGGGGGCTTATGTTTTAATTAAGCTGCAGCCGGTGTTTACCCTATCTCCGATCGCTGCCAATGTTTTAATAGTGTTGGGGACAATGACGGCAATTGGTACGTCTCTGATGGCGTTGTCCCAAATTGATATTAAACGGGTTTTATGCCACTCCACCAGTGCCTATCTCGGTTTGGTCTTTATTGCGGTGGGATTAGGTCATGTGGATATCGCTTTACTAATTTTATTCTCCCATGCGGTCGCAAAAGCCCTATTGTTTATGAGCGCAGGAGCCTTAATTCTCACCACCAGTAACCAGAATATCACGGAAATGGGGGGAATTTGGGCAAGAATGCCGGCTACGACCACGGCTTTTTTAGCAGGTTCCGCGGGGATGACGGTTTTAATGCCCCTGGGGATGTTTTGGACGTTAAAACGGTGGTTAAGTGGTGAATGGGCGATTCCTTGGTGGTTATTAGCGGTTTTAATCTTTGTTAATTGTCTTAGCATCATCAATCTCACGCGGGTATTTCGTTTAGTCTTTTTGGGACAAACCCAAAGTAAGACCCATCGCACCCCGGAAGTGGCTTGGCCGATGGCTTTGCCCATGGTAGCATTGATTTTAATCGCTTTATTGGCCCCGATTATTCCCCTACGTTGGGATTTTTGGCTATCTTTCACCAATCCCCTCCTTAATAACCGGAGTTTTACTATTGTCTGGGGTTTTCCCTTACTGATGGCCTCTGGGGTAATTGGCCTAGTTATCGGCTCAATGGTAGAGTTAAGACGAGCTTGGGCGAGACCAACTGGGTTAATCCTGCGATTCTTGCAGGATTTGTTCGCTTATGACTTCTATCTCGATCGCATCTATCAGTTTACCGTGGTTTTAGCGGTGGGGAGCTTGTCAAAAATTACCGCTTGGCTCGATCGTTATATTATTGATGGTCTGGTTAATTTGGTCAGTTTAGCGACGATTTTTAGCGGCAGTGCCTTAAAGTATAATGTTTCTGGTCAATCGCAGTTTTATGTCTTGACTATTCTATTCGGAATAGGGGGATTAATCTGGCTCTTATTAAACGGTCAATGGTCACTGATAACTGATTATTGGTCATCCCTTTTGACTCGTTGAACCCCTTATAGAAAAGGTACTGCATTAATTATAGCGAATCGAATCAAGCCGGCAATTGCAGTTGACCCATGCCTTTGTTCTTAAACCTGACTCAAACAGAAAATCTTCGAATAGATGGGCAGCTTTGGATGGACTTTCTTGAATCGCAAGCTGGGATAGCTTGGGTCTTCTTTGAATTGCCGATAGGCTTTACGAGTCTGCTCTTGAATCGGTTTTGGAAGATCAGCAAACATCTCCCGAAAACGAGCAGTGGTACAAGACTTCACAACGTTTCCGGGTCTAATTCTTGAGTCTTGCCCGATCGATGTTCTGCCATTGCTTCGGCTGCTAGTTTAGCCAGCAAGTTTGGTGAGCGGGCAAAGGAGTCATCCCATCGCTGCTCTTCCTCGAGTTCTGCCAAAATTAGGGATGCGATCGCGTCCTGTTGATCGGTTGACAAGGTTTTTAATTGGGCGATCGCCTGCTCAAGTCGTTCAGTCATGTTCTTTAAAGCCTCGGTTCTTTTCTAGGAAGACGGGAGCGAGACAAAAATTTGCTTATCCCTCTTGATATGTTAAAATTATAGTGATTAGGCTTATCAACTCCGCTTATGGATGAAAGCTTTGAATGGGATGAAGATAAAAATCGTTTAAACCAACAGAAACACGATGTTTCCTTTGAATTAGCCCAATACGCATTTTTTGACCCCAACAGAGTTATCGTACAAGATCTGGCTCACAGTCAAGAAGAAAATCGATTTTACTGTATGGGGCAAGTTAATGAAGGAATTATCACAGTACGCTTCACTTACCGGGAAGGAAAAGTTAGAATTTTTGGAGCTGGTTATTGGCGAAAAGGACGTAAACTATATGAACAGCAAAATAACTTATACTGATGAACCAATGGAACTGGGACAAGTCGTTAAAGATTTTTTACCGCCCCCAGACCAGTTAGTTCCTAAAGGTAAAACCAAAACTAATCAAGTAACATTAGAATTAACAGAAGAAAGTGTGAGCTTCTTTAAATCTCAAGCAGATCGAAAGCAAATTTCTTAGGAAAAAATCATCGAATTACTGGTTGAACAATATGCTCATAAGAGCATTGTCTAACCAACATTATAGCTAACTTGAAAAAGGTGCGTTACACGCGCGTTTCCGCACCCTACAAGAGCGGCATCGCACTTAGACTCACAGCTTCAATCAATGTGCATGGTGCGTTCCCCAGAATCTACTGGTGGAGCAGCAGGAGCCACCTTAGGGAACGCACCCTACGGCTTGTTTTACGTCCACTGGGTGATTTTGTTTCCTTCTTTATCAGTAAATGCTCCGACAATAATCATGATGAAATCAATTAGCACCCAGATACCAAGTCCTCCCAATGTGACTAACTGCAATATGCCAGTCCCAATTTTTCCTACCTAGAATCTGTGGGCACCAAACATACCGAAGAAAAAACAAAGCAATAATGCGGGTAGAATTCGTTTTTCGCTCATTTTCAATCTCTTTCAAGGTTGGTGGTTGAGGAGCCTAACTAGATGTTATAACAGCCTGTTAGCCAGATTAGTTTACTGCAAACAATCTCCTTTAAGGAGACTTATCACAGAAGCCTTCTGAGATTCTAGCAAAGATTCTTAGATATGACTGCACTTTGTCACAAACTTTTACTATTATTTTGACACTCTTAATGGTTAGAATGTAAACAGCGATCGCCCTATCTCAAATTAGAAAAAAGCGATCCTAAAACCGAATAAATTCAGTAACAATCAGTAGTGAAAAAATTCAACCAGGCGATCAGCCACTATCATTGCTAATCGTTCGTCAAGACTGCCAATTTTGGCAACAATTCGGATTTTGTCAATCGCCCTAATTTGGTCTAAAGCGATACTACCTCGCACATTTTCTTGGTCAATTGTGATTCTAGTTGGGTAATTTTTGACATTACTGGTGATTGGTGCAATAACGATTGTTCTTAATCGAACATTAATCTCACTAGGAGAAACAACAACACAAGGCCGAGTTTTTTGCAGTTCAGACCCCCTAGTTGGATCGAGTGCCACCAACAGGATGGCAAATCTTTCTACCATTGATTTTCTCGCTCAAACTCGTTTTCTACCCCCAACCAATCCTGTAAATCGGCTTCAAGAGGAGCATCATCAAATAACTCAGACCAACCTTCCCTCACCTTCTTTTTAGCACTCAGAATAATCATTTTACCATCAACTATCGCCTCAACTTCATCTGTGAATTCACACTGTTCCATGATTGCTTGAGGAATTGTAATTGCTTGGGAATCACCGATTTGTACGATTTTCAGCAACATTTTGACGACCAGATAAACATAGGATAATTATATCAATCTATACCGATCAGAGGGAGATCGCCTCTCCCTATTTTTTCAGAAAAGCGATCGCCTGATTAAAGGTGATCAAGTTATCCGCAGGATTTGTTAGGATGGGGACACTAACAACTTATTTAAGGTTTGCTGAATAAATCTAAAAACCTTATCCAACAAGGTTTTTAGACTTTTTTTCCCTCAAAAAGTGCCGACCCTTGGAGTGATTGGGGGGAGAATTCAGGGACTTTTTCCCTGAAAATTAGGTAATTGACCACCTGAAAATGGGTAAAACCCCAACCCCCAACCCCCAACCCCCAACCCCCAACCCCCACCGAAAAACTTTTTCAGCAGACCCTATTTAAGGATGAGTAAGTGGATGTGGTGGCCAGGTTCCCAATTAGATCGTATTGAAGCAAACCTAGAGGCAAATCAGAGCTAACTACCTCTTGCCTCTCCTAACCAAGAAATTAATTTTGCACCACTACTTATTACTTAATTACTGTTTATTTTGTAATTTTATCACTAATTCTTGGAAAGGTTGCCAATCATCTTCATAGGTAATGGCTTCCCAAACCGATTCGATGAGAGGTCTAAGTAAAGCGGTTTTAGGATTATAATGCTTTAAAGTGTCGTCAATTTGAGACAAGGAATCTGGGGGTAATTGATTTAAGACCAAACTATATAATTCTCGCCAACGTTGCCAATCAGCTTTTGGTAAATCCATATTTTCAAGAATTAGAGAACTATTTTCTCGCCAACCGTAATTAAATTGTTCACTTAATTGATAGAAAAAGTCGTGATAACCGATGCCAGTTTCTTGGAGAACTTCCACAGTTTTGCTGACCAGTAAAGCGGATTCGGGAGTAAAAATATCCTCAAAACCTAACTTTTTGAGCATCATTGTTTGATAATAAAAATTGTAATGCTGGTCATAGTTAGCCAAAGCCATATCTAACTCTAACAAGGAGACGACCATGGCCAGGGGAGATTGCAGTAACTCTAGATTTAAACGACAGATAAAAGGCTGATTGCCATAACTATAACGGCCACCGTAGTCGAAATAGGCCGCCGTAAATTGGGGGTTATAGGAAGGAATAAAAGCGTAGGGACCATAATCGAAACTTTCCCCAGTAATTGACATATTATCGGTATTGAGAACTCCATGACAAAAACCTGCGGCCATCCATTGGGCTGCTAATTTAGCGGTTCTTTCGCTCAAAGCGGCGTAAAATTTTAAATAGCGATCGCTATCTTGGGGATCGATTTCAGGATAATAATAAATAATCACATGATCGAGGAGTCTTTTAATTAAATCACTACGTTTAATATGAAATAAACGCTCAAAAGTCCCGAAACGAATATGAGAATTACTAACTCGAATCATCACCGAAGATCGCGTTGGGGAAGGTTCATCACCGCGCCAGAGATTTTCCCCCGTTTCCACCAAACTCAGACAGCGAGAGGTATTCACCCCCAAACCCCGTAAAGCTTCCCCAGCTAAGACTTCTCTAACTCCACCCTTGAGAGTTAACCTACCGTCCGCATGACGGGAATAGGGAGTCCGTCCCGATCCTTTCGTACCAAAATCGTATAATTTGCCATCAATACCCCTAACTTGACCGTAGAGAAAACCGCGACCATCCCCTAAAAAAGGATTATACTCGCCAAATTGATAACCGTGGTAACGCAGGGACAAAAAAGGTGTCAGGGATTGAAATTTACCAAAAGCCTCGATAAAATGCTCATCTAAGGTTAATTCTGGCTGAATTTCCACCAAAGGTAATAAAGCATCATTGCGAAAACGAAGGATATGACGGGGAAAATCTGCGGCTGCGACTTGATCATAGTAGTGGTCTCCCAAGTCCTGCATGGCGCTTTCGTAAGGGAGACTGAGAAAGGGATTGGTGAGATGGTCTGTCATAGTGGTGGTGTCGATCGAGCTTTGAGGCGTTAAAGTGATAAAGATAGCCAAAAAATTTTCCTACTGAGACTATCAAACAGCGATGCCCGATTCTATTATGTATCAAGGGGACTATTTTCTTGTCCTTGAGGCCGATCAACCTGAACAATTCCAGACTCCCGACCAGTTACGGGATAAGTTAAAAGATGTAATCACCGCAAAACCGGAGATTTGTCCCCGACAATTGGCGAAATTCTCTAGTCTTGAGGAAAAAGCTCTCTATCTGCGCGATAATTACTGCGAGTTAGACCTGGGTGAGGAGGGTTATTTACAATGGTATGTAGTGCGTTTGGAAAAATAAGGAAACCCACTTTTTAACTTTTTACTTTTAACTTGATCATTATGGGAGAAATAGAAGATTTACTGGCACAAATGAAGGCAGAATACCAGAAACGGTATCAGGAAAAACCGATACCGTCCCCTTCTTCTCGTCAAGAAAAAGAGCGTTCCCCGTCCGAATTTAAGGTTAATTATACCGGCGATTCTGCTACCGATGGGATTTTAAAAGCTTTAGCCTTAGAAAACCAAGAAAGGCAACAACAAGAGGCAGCGGAAAAAGAAAAAGCGGTGGCATTAAAACAGCAGCGCAAGCGAGAAGCTTTAACTAGAAAGGCCAAGCAATGGTTAGATAAATTGGATGCCAAATCGGAGGAAGGACGCTGGTTTGAGGAGTTTTCCTATGGCTACGATTCTCCTTTAGAAGCGGCGATTACCTATCTAGAAGCTTTGGGAGAAGTGGACATTTCTAAATGATCAGTTATGGGACTTTTTGGAACTCCCAAACCCTAATTATCCAAGAGGTCTAATTTAAAGTTGTGGGTAAATTTGCTTGGTCAAAAACTCGATTATGCCACCAAATATTATCACCAGCGCTAATATTTGTGCCGTAACGAGGAACGATACCATAAACAGTGCCGGGGTCATAATCCAAAGCTTGACTGATGAGATTGTAGAGACGTTGTAGATCAAAACCCCGGGGGTCACAATGGGGATATTTTCCTTGATTAATCAGAAAACTATCCACGGCAAAATGGCTGACAATTTGCGGTAATTGTCCCGTTTGTAAGGCTGCTAGGAGATAATATTTCGCCGTTTGTTGGTATTGAAAATCACTGTAACCGGGGAGGGGTTGCAAGCGTCCTTTGGTCAAACAGTGGGATCCCGGAGCTTGTACGAGTTCAATGTTAACACTGGAGATAACCCGACGATTTCTTTCGGCAAAAACTGGTCGCAAGCGATCGCAATTAGGGTGAGATACCTGATCACAAATCGCTGCTGTTGCCCATAATGCGGTGCTTTTTGCCCCATCAAAGTAATTTGTGGGATATTTTTTGACTAAACGTCTAAAGACGGCTTCTGAAGGCGTATTTAACCAAATTCTCGCCCTTTTTTCTAACTCAGTCGCCGATCGCGTACTCAAAGGAACACCCTCTAAAGCAAGTGCAAAACCCTTGACGCGGATAGTTTCTGGGGTAAGTTGCCACAGTTGACGCACTAATTGATCTCTGGTGTCTGCGGGCAGCATTTCGGCCGCTTGTTCATAAAAAGTGGCAGTGGGACGGTGACGTTCAAAAAAAGGCCGGGCGATCGAGTCTAAAATATCTCTATCCCTGGAATTCGCTTTGCGGGGGATGTAAACATTGGGACCCAATTTCATCGGACCGCGAGCATATTTTTTCTGTTCTTCGATGTTACCCGCAGTCATACTCCAAGCTGTATCGTGGAGAATAAACAAAGGAGTGCGATCGAGGGTTAATTCGGTTTCTGGCGGGGTAATTTGCAAAAATTCGGCGATTTTCTGCTTTTCTGACTCATCTAGACTCTTACCGGCTAAATTCTCCCCCACAGTGGAGGGATTAAAAATATTTATGGTTGCAGTGGAGAGACTAGAGCTATTCAGTTTTAAAATCAGTAGGGACAAGACCAAACTAATCACCAAAGAAGTCACTCCCGATCGCCATTGTTCCGGGGGAAAGATAGAATATCTAGGGAGAGAAAATTGTCTTGATTTTTGCCGTCTTTGTCGATTCATCGGACTTTTTTAACGCGCTTTCCACCTATTGTATTCACTTTCTCGAAAAAGGGAATTAATAGGCAATAGGCAGCTTCCCCACTTCCCCACACCCCACACCCCACACCCTACACCCTACACATAATTACTGAGGAACCATTGGGTATTAAAAGCTCGATCGCAGGATATTTCTAGTAATCTTATGCCTGATTCCGGCAAAACTGCGATTTTTTGCTGAAAATCAGTCCAATCGCTGATTAAATGGTAATCGATACCGTAGGTGTGACAGAGTTGGCAAAAGTCGATATTTTGGGGAGTGGCAAAAAATTCTTCAAAGGGAGGGTCAAATTTGGCGATCGGCAACAGTTGGAAAATGCCTCCCCCCTTGTTATTGATTAAAATTATGGTCAAGGAGCCAACAAAATAATTTTTGATTAAAAAACCATTTGTGTCGTGTAATAGGGCTAAATCTCCCGTTAATAGTAGGCTGGGAACATTTTTATAAGCTATTCCTATCGCAGTGGAGAGGTTGCCGTCGATGCCATTGGCCCCGCGATTAAAATAGGGACGAATTTGGCGATCGCTAGGCGGGTTAAAAAACTCGGCATAGCGAACAGGCATACTATTAGAGATAAAGATCGGAGTCTGGGGGGGGAGGTATTGGGAAAGCAGCCAGGGGATTTTCCCTTCAATCAGTTTAGTTTCTGCTGCCAAAAGGCGATCGATAGTTAATCTAGCTTTCTGGTCTAATTTTTGCCATAATTGCCGATATTCTTGGTTATTATCGGGTTTTTCTGGGAATAGATGCCCTAATTGCTCGATATTTCCCCTGAGATGTCCGGTTTTTCCCTGTAGAGGATCGTAATTATCGGGATGGGGATCGATAATCCAGCGCGGACAGTCGATTTCTTCTAACCAGGTCCGTAATTCTTTGCTGGTGGGTAATTCGCCAATTTGCAGGACAACATCGGGGGTTAATTGGGTTTTAATGGCAGGATTCCGCAATAATAAATCATAGGTGGTGATGAGATGGGGATTTAACCCTGCATAGTTTCGCAGAGGAGATAAAGCTTCCGCTAAGACGGGATATTGTTGCGATCGGGCTAAATTAGCGATCGCCTGACAGTAACTTTCGGGGTTTTGCGGGGAAGCTAATCCCGCGATGATAATTCCTTTGGGGGGTAAAGAAGGAATTTGGAGAAGTGAGTGGTTAATTGGCATATTTTGCCGAGATATATGGCTAAAAAAAGCCTCTTGGTCAAAATTAGCCTCTAAATTGTTAATTTCTAGATCGGGAGTTGGTGCGAGGGGATCCCGAAATGGTAAGTTCAGATGCACCACTCCGGGGACAGGATCGAGACAGCGCAACCACGCGTGGATGATAGTTTGACGGAGATAGCGTAAACGCTCGATATTGGCACTAGGACAGCTAATTTCCGCTTGCCAATTTGGATAATTACCGTAGAGTTTGACTTGATCGATAGTCTGACCGGCGTGAGCATGACGCAATTCTGGGGGGCGATCGGCGGTTAGAATTAATAAAGGGACATGACTTTCTTTTGCTTCAATGACTGCGGGATAAAAATTAGCCGTGGCAGTGCCAGAAGTGCAGACTAAAACCACCGGTTGATATAATTGTTTGGCTAATCCCAAGGCAAAAAAGGCAGCCGAGCGCTCGTCTAAGATGGGAATAGTTTCAATCTGGGGATGTCTTGCCAAGGCTACCGTTAAAGGAGTCGATCGCGATCCGGGAGAAACCACCCCTATCTTCAATCCCAAACGGGCCAATGTTTCGACTAAAATAGAACCCCAAAGTGTATTAAGATTGCGAAAATCGATCGACATTTATCAATTCAGTGGCAAAGGTTAGGGGACGATAAGTTAAAGAGTCTATTAATCAATTTAACACTGGCCGGAACTGGCCAAGAATAAGTTATTCCTGAGTCAGCGATGCAGAAGTTATTAAAAGAGAGCGAAGGCAATTGACCTCTACAATAATATTATTGCGCCAATGGTAGGGGCGCATCCCGTGCGTCCAAAATATCCTATAGATATTTCGACCAAATTGAGATGCAGTCAGTTTTCAAGTTCCCTATAGCCAAAGCAAACTAACATCAATAGGTTCGTTATTTTTTGCCCATGATCCTGATTACAGACCAAATTTACCAGCGCATTTTCACCCACGCAGAATCCACCTATCCCGAAGAATGTTGTGGGTTACTCTTGGGAAAAATTACCGAGACAGCAGCCCAAGTGATCACCATGCAAGCAACAGAAAATAACTGGTCTGGCAATAGGAGAAACCGCTTTAGTATGGCCCCAGAAGTGCTTTTACAAGCTCAAAAATCGGCGCGGGAAAACCAGCTAGAAATTATTGGTATCTATCATTCCCATCCCGATCATGCCGCCATTCCTTCGGAAATTGATCGCCAATTAGCCTGGTCAGGATATACTTATTTAATTGTCTCCGTAGTTTCAGGACGAGCGATCGATTTACAAGCTTGGCAACTAGACGAACGCGAACAATTTCAACCAGTAAAAATATTGTAAGTAGGGAGGCACAATTATTTGTAGGATGGGTTAGCGGTAGCGTAACCCATGCGGGCGTTGGGTTTCATACTTCAACCCAACCTACGTTCATCTTATATTTAATTCCACCCACCTACTTAGTCTTGTTGTAAATAGCAAACAGCCTTAAGGTGATTCTCCCCGTTGGCAATCCTAATCCCGCGACAATTAGAGGCAACACCGATGTTGACTAGCGCTTCCCCTGCTTTCCACCCACCCGCAATCGATTTAATTGGGATTGATCATCTCCAATGGTATGGACGAGTATTATGGCTAGGAATAGGTTGCATCCGTGGGACGGAGAAAGCAGTCATAGATAGGGCAATTAGGGATATTTTTCAGCGTTATCACCTCTCTTTAGCCGCTATTGCTGGTATTGCCACCCTTGACATCAAAGCTGATGAACGGGGTTTAATTGCCTACTGTCAAGAGAAAGGATTGCCTCTAAAAACCTTTACTGCCAAGGAGTTGAGAGATATTAATGTCCCCAATCCCTCGGCCATTGTCAATAAGGAAATGGGAACCCCTAGCGTCGCTGAAGCTGCCGCTTTAAAAATGGGCAAGACTTTGCTAGTAAGCAAGCAAATAGAAGCAAAATCGGTGACAGTGGCCGTTTCTTTGGCCGCAAGGGAATATAGAGGATAACAAATCGATGCTTAAACAGGTTTTATTTCTTAGTAATGGTCATGGTGAGGACTTAAATGCTAGTTTAATTCTGGGGGAATTACAAAAAATTCAGCCTCAATTATCTATAGCTGCTTTGCCTTTTGTGGGAGAGGGAAAAGCTTATCAAAAATTGCCCGTACCAATTATTGCCCCCACTGCTACTATGCCATCGGGGGGAATTATTTATACCAATCTTTTTAATTGGATTAAGGATATTGGTGCGGGATTAATCGGTCTAACTATTAAACAAATTCAGGCAGCTTTTAAAGTTAGCAAGGATTGTGATTTATTGATAGCAGTGGGGGATATCGTCCCGGTTGCGATCGCTTCTTTAACCGGTCGTCCTTTTGTGGCTTTTATTGTTTCTACTTCCAGTTATTATGAAGGCACAATTAAATTACCTTTACTCACAGAGTTATGTTTAAGATCGAAGAATTGTTTAAGGGTTTTCACTAGGGATAAATATACAGCAACAGACCTACAAAATCGGGGTATTAAAAAAGCGATTTTTGCTGGTTATCCGATTATGGATGTCTTAACACCAACGGGTAAAGATTTAGAATTAGATAGTCAAATTCCCATGATTGCTTTATTAGCGGGGAGTCGTTTACCGGAAGCTTTGAGTAATTTAGCTTTACAGTTACAAGTCTGTGAGGAAATAGTTAAAATTAAACCGATGCAGTTTCGGGCTGCTATCGTTCCTAGTATCACAGAAACCGACTTAGAAAATTTAGCTCAACAAGAAGGATGGTATTATTTAGGAGCGGGAAAATTAGAGAAAAATGGGGCTTTATTATGCTGTTATCGTGATGCTTTTGCCGATATTTTACACCATTGTGACGCTTGTTTAGCCATGGCGGGGACAGCAGTAGAACAAGCAGTAGGATTAGGAAAACCCGTCATCCAAATACCCGGATTTGGTCCCCAATTTACCTACCCTTTTGCTGAGGCACAAATGCGCTTATTAGGGGAATCGGTGATAACTATTGGACAGAAACCCACCCAGGTAAATTTATTTAAAAATGCCGCGGTTAAAATTATCGATATTTTGGCAGATTCTCGTTATTTGCACAGATGTTTAGAAAATGGCAAAATTAGAGTGGGAGAGTCCGGAGGTAGCAGAAATATTGCCGAGGAAATTTATAGCATTTTTCAAAAGTAATGGCAGAGATAGTTATACTATATCCGTTGAGTATAGGCTACATATCAGGAGAAGCAATAGATAATCAGAACGTAGGTTGGGTTGAAGCATGAATATCATTACTCCCAGGGATTTTACCAAAATGTCCAACGAAACCGTTACTTATACTCTTGAATCCGTCCTCAAGGAAATCAAAGACAGCATCAAGGAAGTTAACCAAAAAATCGACACCTTCCAACAAGATGTTAACCAGAAATTTGATAGCCTACAGAAGGATTTTAACCAGAAATTTGATAAAATCGACGAACGGTTAACTAAGCTAGAGGTAGGACAGGCAAAACTAACTGAGAAAGTCGATGGGATGGATAGAAGACTAGAAAAGGTGGAAGGAACCCAAAAAAATCAAGTTTGGACGTTAATTATCCTTTTAGGAGGAGCGATTGGAACAGCAGCGTGGCGCTCTTTCTTTTCTGGTAATCCCTAGAAATATTACCATAAGACTAAATCCTAGGCAATAGGTAATCAGTCTTTATCATTACTCCCAGGGATTTTACCAAAATGTCCAACGAAACCGTTACTTATACTCTTGAATCCGTCCTCAAGGAAATCAAAGACAGCATCAAGGAAGTTAACCAAAAAATCGATACCTTGCAACAGGATGTTAACCAGAAATTTGACAGCCTACAGAAGGAAGTTAACCAAAAAATCGATACCTTCCAACAAGATGTTAACCAGAAATTTGATAGCCTACAGAAGGATTTTAACCAGAAATTTGACAGCCTACAGAGGGATTTTAACCAGAAATTTGACAGCCTACAGAAGGATTTTAACCAGAAATTTGATAAAATCGACGAACGGTTAACTAAGCTAGAGGTAGGACAAGCAAAACTAACTGAGAAAGTCGATGGGATGGATAGAAGACTAGAAAAGGTGGAGGGAACCCAAAAAAATCAAGTTTGGACGTTAATTATTCTTTTAGGAGGAGCGATCGGCACGGCAGCGTGGCGCTCTTTCTTTTCTGGCAATCCTTAGAAATATTGCCATAATTTCTCACTTTATGGTAGTTATGAGGGGAAATTAGCAGATGTCAAACTCAGGTTAAAAATAAGGGATATCTAACCCATCCTACCGATAATTATGCTTTCCTCAACCATCTTTTTAACAATCGCCACAATGCCACTATTATCCCCCCAATTAAAACGAAAGGAAACATCACCACCCCCAGAAAGAAAGCAACGATTAAGGGATATTTTCGGGTTTCTAATTGCCGAATTTTATTGTCGCACTTTTGAACATATCCTGCTAACCCCAATGCTTGAAATAATTCCCGCGACTGAAGAAATGCTTCTTGCGCTTCCGCTATACGTTTGAGTTTATAGTAGGTAAGTCCCAGATTAAACCAAGAAGACGCTTCACCCCCCCGATCACCGATTTCCCGAAGGATTGCTAAGGACTGTTGATGAAATTCGATCGCTTTTTGGTATTCTCCTAGGGAATCGTAAACATTGCCTAAATTATTGTAGGAAGACGCTTCACCCCCCCGATCACCGATTTCCCGTGTGATTGCTAAGGACTGTTGA
>VYLD01000309.1_pt1 | contig 15442 bp, 11 predicted proteins | sample 5114401 | NCBI WGS metagenome assembly VYLD01 (sample SAMN12291783, study PRJNA351875) | freshwater metagenome | isolation source: freshwater lake | place: USA: Michigan, Gull Lake | collected 2013-08-08 | reverse complement strand
CTGGTGGCCACACCCGGCCCCGGTCGGCCCAGGTCGTAGAAGGCCAGCCTCGGCGGGGTCCACAGATCACACACTGGGCACTCTTCACCGATGGACCAGACGGCGAAGGTGCGGCCGTTGAACCCCGAGGCCCGGCCCAGGCGCAGGCGGCCCACCTCGGCACCTCCCGTCGGCGGTGCGTCGTCGATCAGCTGGCAGCTCATCACCTCGAACCCGGCCGCCTGCACCTGCCGCACCCGCGTCTCGGTGGTGTCCTCCGTGATGGACAGCGCCTCGCCTGCGCTGGTGAGGAACAGGTCACTGGCGTTGACCGCGGCCACGCCCGGGAACGCGACGCGGTTGCCCGCGGCATCGACGTGCAACAGGACCGGGTGGCTCGGCACGGAGTCGATCAACGGCCACGCCAGCCTGAAGCGCGAACCGACCCCTGCCGCGACGCCAGGCCAGCGAGACGTGTCTTCGGCTCCGTGGGGCGCCTGCAGCACCCGCCCGTCGACGGCGCTGCGCACCGAGTCGTCGGCCAGCACCACCTGTCCTCCCACGGCCATCACCGGTATCGCCGACGAGAAGGTCGACACCGAGAACCTCAGCGCGCCGGTGCCGTCGAAGCGCTCGAGCCATTCCTGGCGCTGGTTCTGCGAGCGCAGCGTGTACGCATCACCCGCGGCGTCCACCACCAGGCCCCGCGCCACCCCTTCGAGCAGGCGCTCGCCTCGGGGAGCCCCCGTCGCCAGGTCGACCCGCACCAGCGCGGTCTGCTGACGCAGACGACACTCAGGGCAACGGCCGATGTGACGCGCCAGGACCCACAAGGTCCCGCGGCCATTCTCGGCGAGCTCGTCGACGAGCCAATCGCTGCTCGGCACCGTCGCCAGGGACTGCTGCCACACGACCACGCCTGACCTGGTGTCAACCGCTGCCAACCTCGCCTCGTTGGTCACGAAGACGAACAGGTTCCCGGCCACCAGCTGGGTATGGCTCGAGGTGCCACGCAAGGCTCCCGGGACGGACACGTCGACCCGAAAGCGCTCGAGGCCGTCGTCCGTTCGGGAAACGACAGTACAGACATGCTCTTCGGGCATCGGCCTGTCGCCGCCATGACATTCCACCCAATACCAGTTGCCCTGCGCGTCACTGACGCCCTCGAAGCGAAAGTCACCCACCGACGCCGAGTACGTCCACCTCGGCGCGAGCGGCTGCGCGGGCGGCTGCACGCAGGCCTTGTTGCGGCACACCCCTTCGCCCCGGCACGCCGACGCGGGCGCGCAGGTGAAGCCCTCGGGAGGCACCACCGCGCGGCACGTGCCAGAAAGACAGACATTGGCCAGCGTACAGCTCACCGCGCCGCACGGCGTGCCATCGACCACCGGCGCGACGCCACACCCCCGCAGCGGATCACACACCGGAACCTGACAGGGGTTGCTCGACGCCGCGCACTGCGTCGCCGCGTGCTGACACCCCAGGCCAACCGCGCACGAATCGGTGGTGCACCCGTTGCCGTCGTCACAGCGCGCCGCCCGGCCGAGGCACACGCCTGCCTGACAGGTGCCGCTTTCCACGCACTGGCGTTCGTCCTCACAGGCGGCTCCGTCGGCGGCCGACACCTTCACGCAGGTGTTCGTCGCCGGGTCATAGCGCTCGGTAGCGCAGGCCGTCGGCGCTGCGCAGCTCGGAGCCGTCACGCCTTCGCCTTCGAGCCGCACCTCAAGGCCGTCGAGCTCGAGCACGCCGGTCGCGATTCCCAGCGCCGTGGGCGTGAAGGTCACCGTCAACGAGGCCTCGGCTCCACCCGGCACCTCGAGCGTCGGCGCAGCTGAGAACGGCGCGCTCACCGACACCCGGGCCGTCTTCGTGACTCGCGAGCGATTCACCACCGTCACCTCGAGAGACCGTAAAAATGTGAGGGCCGTCTTCCCGAATTCCACGGCCTCGGGGCCCTCGAGGCCCTCGGAACTCACCGAAACCACGGCCGGCCCCTGACAGCCCAGCACCAGCACCACCACCCAGAACGCGCGCATGAGGGCGCCCCAGCGCAAAGGCTGTGCCGGGCCCACGAGCTGGGGGATAACCGCGGCCCCATGGACGAATTGACCGGCCGCACCAACGCGCTGAAGACGATGCCCCTGCTGGCGGACCTGCCACACAGCGAGCTCGAGAAGCTGGCCAGGCGGCTCACCGTCGAAGGGCACCGGCCCGGCAGCGAGGTCATCAAGCAGGGCTCGAGCGGCGCGGCGGCGTACTTCGTCATCGACGGCACCTGCGAGGTGCGGCGTGAGACCCGGCGGGGCAGCAGGCGCGTGGCCATTCTCAAGCGCGGCGACTTCTTCGGAGAGCTGTCCATCATCAACCCCGCGCCCCGCTCGGCGACCGTCGTCGCGATGGAGGAGACCGACCTGCTGGTGCTCACCGAGAATGATTTTCGCGACGCGCTGCGCACCAACCGCTCGATGGCCATGCAGCTGGTGCGGGCCCTCGCCAAGCGCCTGCAGGTGCGTGAGGACGAGTTCGCTTGATCTCCACCGCCACCACGCCGGCCATCACCATTCAGCAGCTGCTCGACGACGCGAACTACGACCTCAAGCTCGAGCTCATCGCGGGCCACGCCGGCCTCACCCGGCGCATCACCAGCTCGCGCATTCAGAAGCCTGGCCTGGCGCTCACCGGCTTCACCGAGCACCTGCACCCCGAGCGCATTCAGGTCTTCGGCAACACCGAGATCAGCTACCTGCGCACCTTGTCGACCGATCAGCAGGCCACCGTGCTGGCGAAGGTGTTCGACTCGAACCTGGCGTGCATCGTGGTCACCAAGGGCCTGGCGGTGCCGAAGCCGCTGGTCGAAGGCTGCGAACGCACGAAGCTGTCGCTGATGCGCACGCCGCTCATCTCGTCGGCCTTCATCTCGCAGGTGCAGTCGTTCCTCGAAGAGGCGCTCACCGCCACCGGCAGCCAGCACGGCGTTTTGGTCGACGTGTTCGGCGTGGGCGTGCTGCTGGTGGGCAAGTCGGGCATCGGCAAGAGCGAGATCGCGCTCGACCTGGTGATGCGCGGGCACCGGCTGGTGGCCGACGACGTGGTGAACCTGGTGCGCCGCGGAGCCGACGTCTACGGCCACGGCAACGAGATGATTCAGCACCACATGGAGATTCGTGGCCTGGGCATCTTGAGCATCAAGGACCTCTTCGGCGTGGCGTCGGTGCGCGACCGCAAGAAGCTCGAGCTGGTCATCGAGCTCGTCGAGTGGAACCCCACGGGTGAGTACGACCGCCTCGGCCTCGAGCAGGAATCGATGAACATCATGGGCGCCGAGCTGCCGCACGCGGTGGTGCCGGTGCGCCCGGGCCGCAACATGACCACCATCGTCGAGGTGGCCGCCCGCAACCACCTGCTCAAGCTGCGCGGCCACAACTCGGCCCAGGAGTTCGCCGACCGGCTGGCGCAGGCCATCTCGCGGGCCACTCCCGACCAGCCAGAGGCGCCGGAGTCGACGTCACCGGGTCTGCCCCAGTCGGCCTTCGAAGAAGACGTTGAATAGACACGGCCCGGGCGCGGGCGGCTACGCTGGCGGTTCAAGACATGGCGCCGAAACACATCGTGGTCATCACCGGCATGTCGGGCGCGGGGAAGTCGACGGCCATTCGCGCGCTCGAAGACTCGGGCTTCTCGTGCATCGACAACCTGCCGGCTCCGCTGCTGGTGAAGGTGACCGAGCTGGGCGGGCAGCAGCAGCGCCTGGCCTTCGTGGTCGACGCGCGTGAGGGGGCGTTCCTCAAAGACGCTCCCAAGGCGCTCGATGAAGCGCGCCGCGCGGGGCACGACGTGCAGGTGCTCTTCCTCGACGCGTCTGACGAGGCGTTGACGCGGAGATACTCGGAGACCCGGCGACGACACCCGCTCGCCGACCGCGGCACGGTGGCCGACGGCCTGGCGAAAGAGCGCGCTGCCCTCAAGGAGCTGCGGGAAGCCGCCGAGCACGTGCTCGACACCAGCTCGATGACGGTGCACGAGCTGCGGCGCCAGGTGACCGCGCGCTTCGGGCAGGCGGGCGCCGCCGAGCTGGCGGTGACGGTGATGTCGTTCGGCTTCAAGTACGGAGTGCCCAGCAACGCCGACCTGGTGTTCGACGTGCGCTTTCTGCCCAACCCCTTCTTCGTGCCCGAGCTCAAGGCCCTCACCGGCAAGGACCCGCGCGTCTCGACCTGGGTCGTCGACCGCCCCGACGCATGGGACTTTGTCGACCGCGTCACCGACCTGCTCACCTTCCTGCTGCCTCGGTACCAGAAGGAAGGAAAGGCGTACCTCACGGTGGCCATCGGCTGCACCGGCGGCAGGCATCGCTCGGTGGCCATCGCGCAGGTGCTGGCCACACGCCTGAAAGAGGTGCCCGGCGGCGCCACCACCCAGGTGTGGGACCGCGACGTCGACAAGGAGTGACGCGTTCACGGTTCACTTCAGGGCAGGTCGGGCGGACTCCCGAGGGCGCCGAGCTCGAGCTCGGCCGCTTCGAACGGCGGCACCCTGGGCCGGTCGTCCCCCTGGAACCCCTTGGGACCTGCGCGTTCTTCACCGGGCTGCTACGGTGCCCACCAGCGCGCCGTGTGGGCTCCACCCGATTCGCCTGAACACGCCGTCTGGAGACCACCTCATGTCGACGCCCAACCGGTTCCTGCCGCATGGGGTGTTCTTTCAGGACCTGAACAGACGGGTCGACGCGCACTTCGCCGACACCGCCACCTCGCCTCGCGCGCCGAGGTCGATGTGGGTGAAGACCGCGGTCATGGTGGCGTGGTTCATCGCCTCGTGGGGGCTGCTGGTCTTCGTGGCCCAGACCGCCTGGCAGGCGCTGCTCGCGTCGACCTCGCTGGGCCTGGCGATGACCGGCATCGGCTTCAACGTGATGCACGACGGCGGGCACAGGGCGTACTCGGCGCGGGTGGGCGTCAACCGGGCCATGGCGCTGATGCTCGACGTGCTGGGGGGCAGCTCGTACGTCTGGAACTGGAAGCACAACGTGCACCACCACACGAACCCCAACGTGGCGGGCCTCGACGTGGACATCGACATTCAACCGCTGGTGCGGCTGTCGCCAGAACAACCATGGCACCCGTGGCATCGGCTTCAATTCCTGTACACATGGCCGCTCTATTCGCTGTTGGCCATCAAGTGGCACTTCGTCGATGACTTTCACGACCTGCTGTTCAGCCGCATCGGGAACCAGCCCTTCCCGCCGCCGAAGGGCTTCGACCTGCTGGCGGTGGTGCTGGGCAAGGTGCTGTTCTTCTCGTACGCCGTGGTGATTCCCCTGCTGGTGCACCCCTGGTGGGTGGTCTTCGCCGGCTACCTGGCGACCTCGGTGGTGCTCAGCCTGTCGCTGGCGCTCACCTTTCAGGCGGCCCACTGCGTGCCCCTGGCCAACGCCTTCGACCCCCACGAGCCCGTGGAGTGGGCGGTGCACCAGGCGCGCACCAGCGTCGACTTCGCGCCAGGCCACCCGCTGTGGACCTGGTACCTGGGCGGGCTCAACTACCAGCTCGAGCACCACCTGTTTCCCCGCGTGTGCCACGTGCACTACGCCGCGCTGGCCCCCATCGTGCGAGAGGTGTGTCTGGCCCACCAGGTACCGTACCGCGTCACCGCTTCCGTGAGCGGGGCGCTGCTCGAGCAGCTGCGGTGGCTGTTCACCATGGGCCAGCGGCCCGCGACGACACCGGCCGCGGCGCCGGCTGCGCAGGCGTGGTGAGGTCGCCGTCGCGTTGGGCCCAAGCGAAGCAGGTCCCAACTGGCCCATGTGCGCCGTGACGGTCAAGGGCCGATGGCGTAGCATCGGCGAACTCGTTGACTCAGCGTCGGGCTGGGCGAGACTCGGTGGGCCGTGACGCGCTCGTTCTTCCGGCGAAACAAAGGGATTCGTTCATGACTCAGAAGCTGTGGTTGGTATCGGCCGGCGTGGCGATGGTCGCCTGGTCATGCGGCGGTGCCACGGTCGAGCCGACGCTCGAGATGACCGTGAACCCCAGGTCCATCCGCACGGATGGGCAGACCGCAACGCTCACCATCACCGCGACGGACAGCCAGGGGAGGATCGGCACCGGCTCGGTGCGGGTGCAGAGCACGGTGGGCAGCCTGAAAGAGAGAGAGACGGTCGACCTCGCCAATGGCAGGGCCCAGGTGAGCTTCTCGTGCAGCGTCGCGACGGACCCGGAGTGCGGCACCACGGCGCGCCTCACGGCCGAGTGGACGACGAACTCGAAGCGCTATGAGGCGACGGCGTCGATTGCCCTCACCCCGGGCATTCCCGACGCGGGAGTGCCCGACGCGGGGCGGCCGGTCGATGCGGGGTTCGACGCGGGGATTCCCGACGATGGCGGGTTCAAGTGCCCCGAAACTGACCTTCCGGACGGAGGAAAGTCCCTGGCGGTCACCATCAACCCAGCCATCATCTCGCTGGTACGGGCCACCTCGGCCGGGGTGGACTCGATCGCGCTGACCGCCACCGTGCAGCGCAATGACACGTCGTCCACCGTGTCCAACGTGCCCGTCGAGTGGCGCGTCACCGGCGGCACGCTCGATGCCTCGGTGCCCCTGCCCCGGAAGGTGCAGAATTTGACCACCTTCACCAACAACATCGGCCAGGCGACGGTCGACCTCTCGGTGGCCGACGAGACGATGGGGTTCAACGTCACGGCGCGCTCGTGCGATGGCATCGACAGCAAGCCGGTCAACGTGGTGCGGGTCGAGCAGATCGAGCAGACCGACCTCGGGCAGACCCGGTCAGCCATCAACGCATCGCAAGCGGGTATTCAGGCCACCACGTCCGTCATCTTCCGCGTGCTCAACGAAGTTGGGCAGCCAGCGCCCGGTGTTCAAGTGGCGTTCGCGCTGCTCCCGGGAGCCGCCGCCGGGTCGAGCATCGACCCTCCCTTCGACCGCACCGACGCCACGGGCAAGGTCTCGACCCTGCTGCGCTCGGGCAACGAAGCAGGCTCGGTGACCGTCCGCGCCACCGTTCGCGCCCGGTCCACCGTGTTCGCCAACGCGCAGGGCATCAGCGTGAGGTGGGGCGTGTTGAACGACGGGCGGCTCAACGTGACGTGCGCCCGCAAGTCCATCGGCGCGATGCAAGCGGCCACACCTCCTCGAGCTGATGCGACGACGGGCTGTACGGTCAACGCGACCGACCGCTCGGGCACGCCGGTCAGCTTCAACATTCCCGTCGAATGGCGGAGCGAGTCTGGGACCATCACCAACGTCACCCAGCTGTCCAACGGCGCCGCGACCATGAACATCAGCGCCGCGCCGGGCCTGCCCGCCGAGACCACCCCGCTGCTGAACGAGCCCTTCTCGGGCACCCGCAACCCCCGAGACCGCTTCGCGACGGTGATCGCCTCGATGCCGGGCGAAGAGCAGTTCTTCGACAGCCCGTCGGGGTCACCGAACAACAACGGCCGCTGGGACCCGGGCGAGTGGTGGGTCGACCTGTCCGAGCCCTTCGTCGACTCGAATGACAACGGCACGTACGACCCTGGCGAGCCGTACGAGAACTTTCCCCAATACAACTGCACGACGGGCCAGATGAACCCCTCGAACCCGGCGTGGGACCCCCCCAATGGCTGCTGGGACTCAGACACCCGCATCTGGGCCCCCACCCATATCGTCTACACCGACGCGCTGGTGACCGGCCCGACCCCTCCCTTCATCGAGTTCTCGCCGCCCAGCTTCGTGGCCGGGGGCGCGACGCTGCAGGTCGCGTTCAAGTGGTACGACCCCTACTTCAACCGCCTGGCCGCAGAAGGCCCACCGCTGCTCACCGTGTCGAGCGTGGCTGGCAACCGGGGCGTAGCGACCCTCTCTGCGAACGCTTCCGGCGAGGCGTTCGGGCACAGCCTCGTCTACGAGACCTACCGCGCCCAGGTGCTCGCCGACGGAGGCATCGACGACCTCGGGCCCTGCACCGACCTGGCGATTGGCAACAGCGTGGCGCAGGCGGGCCAGCGGTGCTTCAAGCGCTATCGGTTCGAGGCCTTCCGCACCTCGCCGACCGGTGGGACCATCACCTTCCAGAACCCGACCCCCCAGGCGCCAATCACCCTGCCCGATGGCGGCACCGCGGCGGCTCCGCCCACCGCCACCACCTTTCAGCTCAACGCCAGCAACGGCTTCCAGTCTCAGAACTCGACCTTCCAGTGGACAGTGTCCTTCCCCTGAGCCCCTGAGCGCGGGGGCCGCCGCCTCACCAGGCGGTTGGCACGTTCGAGCGCTGGGGTCGCTTCTCACCGGCCTTTGGGAGTAGTCGGCCTGCGATGCGCTCGCGCTGGCCTCTTCGCTCGAAGCCCAACCGGTCTGCCGGCCTGCACTACGACGCGGGCTTCTTGTCCCGGGACGCCCGGGCCGAGCTGGTGACGTGGCTGTCGACGCTGCACCCCCTGTGGGAAAACCGGTTCTCTGAGCACCGGCCCCTGCCCGAGGGCGAGACCCAGCGCCGGCTCTTGCGCCCCGTGTATTGGCTGGGCAATTGGCAGTTCGCCTGTCTGGACTACTACCGCCCACCACACGGCGTCTTGAACCGGTGCGTCCAGGCCGAGCCGTTCCCACCCGTGCTGGCGCGACTGGTGGCGGTGATGGAACAGCGCGCCCACGGCATGTTCCGCGGCGAGGACCTGCCCGAGCGCTGGCACCTCAACACCTGCCTGGTCAACTTCTACGGCAGCCGCCTCGAGGGCGGGAAGTGGGTCGACTGCGCGCGGGTCGGTGAGCACAAGGACTTCGAGCCCGGGCCGGTGGCCTCGCTGTCTCTGGGCGAGCGCGCGCTGTTTCAATTCGTCAGCAGCCGCAAGCCGGGCGATCGCGACGCGGTGGTCGAGCAGCAGTGGCTCGACGACGGCAGCCTGCAGCTCTTTGGCGGCGACCACTGGAAGAAGCGAACCTTTCACCGGGTGCAGCGGGTCGACACCCGCGGCGGGCATCGCTTCGAGGTGCAGGTCGATGACTTCGAGGCGCGGCGCATCAACTTCACCTTTCGCTACGTGCCCGATGAGCACGTGACGCCGTACCGCGCCCTGTCGAAAGAAGCTCAGCAGGACGTCGAGGGCTCGATGCGGCGCCTGGCCCAGCGCTCGGCTTTTTTCGCTGCGGCGCTCGCCGACGCTTCGAGCACTCAGGCCGGCAAAAACGGCGGCTAAAGGCCTTCGACACGCGCGGCTCGTGGCACACTCATTTTCAGCGCCGTGCCCTCTTCCTTCCTGTACCGCTTCGCGTCCGCCGCTGCCTTCCAGGCCACCTGGGAAGGCTCGTTGCACTCTGGCGAGTGCTTCGTGCCGACGCCGGGCAGCGACGCAGTGGTTTGGCGCTGCCGCGACGACCGCCGAGAGCGCCGGCGACTTCCTCTTCCAGGCGCGGCAGCTGCTCTCGTTGTGCCGGGTGTTGTCGAAGCAGGTCGACCCCCGGTTGCCACAGGCCGCGCAGGTGGCGTTGACCGTGTCCAGCAGCCTGCACTTCGAAGACGGGGTGAAGGCCGCCAAGGGGTTCCTTGACGCGCGTCGGTGAACAGAGTGGGGCGTTCGGGCGCGAGCGCGAGCGCATGGAAGCAGCGGGCCGAGAACCTGAAGGCGCGGGCGTATTCCGCACACCAGCGTGAGCTGGCAGCGGTGGGTCGCACCGAGGCTGCGCTGGTGCGCCGACGCCGTCTGAAGCGACGCAGGGCGTCGGGGGACCACGGCGAGCGGCTGCTCGACCTCTGCCTCTCGATGCGCAGGCCGTGGCGGGCAGGCGAGGTCGAGGCGACAGGCTGAGACGAAAGCAGGTCTGTTGATCAGCCGAGCCGGGCGCGGCAGCGACCGCGCCGGTACCACCATCGGCAGCGAGGCGTTACTGGGCGGCATGGGCCGCGAGGCCCGCGGCGCATGGGGCGAGGGCGAGCCTCACGCCCGGGGGCGCCGACGAGCTTCGAGCAGGCCCCGCGCATCTCGCGTGGTCAGTCCTTCAGCGCAGCACACCGAGCCGATGGAATGGAACAAGGCGCGATGCCGTTCGGCGCACTTTCAAGACACGCTGTTGCTCAGCGGGCGACCCAGGCTCGTCAGGGCGCGTCCTTCAGGCCCAGGGCCTCGAGCTTGTAGTACAGGGTCCGGCGGCTCACGCCGAGCAGGCGGGCGGCGAGCGCACGGTTGCCGTTGGCGCGATCGAGGGCTTCCTGCACGGCGAGGCGCTCGGCGTCTTTGCGGCGGCCCTCGAGGGACTCGTCGCCTGGCGCGGCCCCTGGTGGCGTGGTGCCCGGTGACGACGACGCAACAGCGACCGGGGCCAACACCGGCGCACCCGCCCGGGACAGCTCGCGCAGCACGTCCGCGGCCGAGAGCACCTCACCCGGGGCCAGCACCACCAGCCGCTCGATGAAGTTCTGCAGCTGGCGCACGTTGCCGGGCCAGGGCTGCGCCTCGAGCAGGGCCAGCGCGTCGGGGGTGATGGACGCCTGCGCGCGCCCGTGGGTGGCGCCGAGGGTGGTGACGAAGTGGGTGGCCAGCGCGCCGATGTCTTCCACGCGCGCTCGCAGCGGCGGCAGCACGATGGGAATCACGTTGAGGCGGTAGAACAGGTCTTCGCGGAAGGTGCCCTCGCGCACCATCTGCTCGAGGGGTCGGTGGGTGGCCGCGACGATGCGCACGTCGGCCTTGAGCGTCTCGGTGCCGCCCACGCGCTCGAAGTCGCGTTCCTGCACCAGGCGCAAGAGCTTCACCTGCAGCGCGAGGGTCAGCTCGCCCACCTCGTCGAGAAAGAGCGTGCCGCCCTGCGCCAGCTCGACCCGGCCGGGCTTGCGGGTGACGGCCCCGGTGAAGGCGCCCTTCTCGTAGCCGAACAGCTCGGACTCGAAGAGCGCGTCGGGGACCGCTCCGCCGGTCAGCCGCACGAAAGGCGCCTTCGCCCGGGCAGACCCCACGTGAATGGCCCTGGCGGCCAGCTCCTTGCCGGTGCCGGTCTCTCCGAGGATGAGCACGGTCGCCGAGCTCTGCGCGGCGCGCGCCATGAGGGCCTTCGCCTCGGTCAGCGCCGCCGAGCGCCCCACCATGCCGTCCGCGCGCGACTCACGGGCCGGCGGCGCGTCTCGACGGGCCTGCGACAAGCCCAGGGCCTTGCGCGCGCAGAACAGCACCTCGTCTTTCGCGAAGGGCTTCATCACGAAGTCGGCGGCGCCGGCCTTCATGGCGTCGACGGCCATGGCCACCGTGCCGTGGGCGGTGAGCAGTACCACCGGCACCTCAGGCATGGTCGCCTTCAGCTGGGCGAGCAAGGCCAACCCATCCATCCCTGGCATGCGCACGTCGGACAGCACCAGGTCGAAGGGGCGCCGCTCGAGGGTGGCGAGGGCGGCGGCGGCGCTCTGCACGAAGGTGGCCTCGAAGCCACCTTGTTTGAGCAGCGCCGCGAGCACGCTGCCCACCGCGACGTCGTCATCTACCACCAGGGCGCTGGGTTGCGGGTCGGCCATGGGGGCCATTGTGAGAGCCCCGGCGCCGCCTGTCGACGCTCAATGCGGGGCGCGGGGCGGCAGCAGCGCGTCGGACAAGATGCTTTGCTCTTCGAAGGCCATGTGGGCGCGCAGCTCGGTCAGCACCTCGCGCACCGTGTCGGGGTTCACGCCGGCGGCGAGCTTCTCGACCATGGCGTGGTGTTCGTGGTGGTGGGTCTCGACCATCTGCTTGACGCGCGCGGGGCCCAGCGTGTCGAAGGCCTTCAGCATGGGCCCCAGGGTGGCCTCTTCGGCGGCGTTGTGGGCCAGCACCACGTCGCGCAGCCTCGCCAGGCGCAGCCCCAGCTCGGCGGCGTTGGGCGGCACTCCCTCGAGCGTCACGTCGACGCCGTGCATCAGCTCGCGAAGGTGCTCGTGCTGGGCCAGCAGAATTCGTCGAAGTTCTCTCAAGTCCATGGGCGTCTCCAAAGGGAGTGGCACGTCACAGGCGCCATGTCCCCTCTGGCCCCGGTGAAAAAACGACGCTGACGCGTTGGTGCAAGGCTTCCGCCAGCAGGAACTGCGGGGCGTCGGTGGTGAAGCGACGCATGACCTGCGTCAGGGCCGGTCGTTCGCCGCGCGCCTCGCGCAGAAGCTGCGGCCCGCGTCGAGGCGGCAGCGACCCTCAATTCCAGCGGCGCCACTCGTCTTCATAGGTGTGCACCAGCACCTGGTTGTTGAGCCGGTTCACCTCGCTGGGCACCTGGTCCATGTCGGGCGGGAAGACGAAGAGCGAGGGCACCGTCGCCTCTGAGATGAACTTCAACCCGTCGGGCAGCGGCCGCCTGGGCGCCATCGACGACGTCGAGGCCAGCACGTACCCCCACTCGCCGAAGCTGGGCACCCACGCGTGGTACGGCCGGGTCGCGAAGCCCGCGGCGCGCACCGTCTCGTCGATACACCAGAAGCTCTTGCGCGCGAACAGGGGTGAAGTCGACTGAATCACCACGGCGCCTCCGGCAGCCAGACGGCGCTTGAGCAGAGAATAGAATTTCAGGGTGTACAGCTTTCCCAATGAGAAATTGTTGGGGTCTGGGAAATCGACGATGGCCACATCGAAGGTCTGGTCTGTCTCGTCGAGGAAACGAAAGGCGTCGTCGTTCACCACCTCGAGCGCGGGGTGTTCCAGCGAGTGGCCGTTGAGCGCGCCCAGCTCGGCGTAGGCCGACGACAGCCGGGTCATCGCCGGGTCCAGGTCGACCAGGGTGATGGACTCGACCTCTTTGAATTTGAGCACCTCACGCGCCGCCAGCCCGTCGCCGCCGCCGAGAATGAGCACCCGCTTCACCGACGCCGCGGCCTGCATCACCGGCATCACCAGGGCCTCGTGGTAGCGGTACTCGTCGACGCTCGAGAACTGCAGGTTGCCGTTGAGGAACAGCGAGAACCCCCGGTGGCTGCGGGTCACCACGATGCGCTGGTAGGGCGTCGACTGCGCGTGCACCACCTCGTCGTTGTAGAGCTGTTCCTCGAGGAACTCGGTCATGCGGCCGCCCAGCGCCAGCCCCACCAGCAGCAGCACCGAGACCAGCACCGCCTTCACCCGCAGGCGGTTCACCGAGGGCAGCAGGGGCTCGAGCAGAAAGGTGCTCCACAGGCCGACCACCGCGTTGAGCAGGCCGAACGCCAGCGAGGTGCGAATCAGCCCCAGCTTCGGCACCAGCACGATGGGAAAGAGCAACGAGGCGAACAGCGAGCCCAGGTAGTCGAAGGTCAGCACCCGCGACACCAGGTCCTTGAACTGCAACTGGTCCTTCATCAGCCGCAGCAGCAGGGGAATCTCGAGGCCCACCAGGGTGCCCACCACCAGCACCATGCCGTACAGCGCCACCCGGAAGGCCGCGCCCGACGAGAAGGTGGCGAAGAGGAACGGCGCCGAGATGCCGCCGGTGAGGGCCACCGCCAGCTCGACCTCGACGAAGCGGGTGGCCAGCCCCCTGTCGATGAAGCCCGACAGCCACGCGCCGATGCCCAGCGCGAACAGGTACACCCCGATGACCGTCGAGAACTGGGTGATGCTGTCGCCGAGCAGGTAGCTGGCCAGCGTGCCCACGATGAGCTCGTAGATGAGCCCACAGGTGGCGATGATGAGCACGGTGAGGAACAGCAGCGAGCGATTCACGGGGCGAGAGGCCTGTCTCTTTTCACCCGCGCGTCACCGCCACAATGGGCTCTTTTCGCGCGGTCGGTGAGCGCGGCCTTCAGAAGCTGATTTAGAACGTCAGCCCGGCGATGAGCTGGTCGTTGAGGCCGCCGTTGAGCAGCGCCATCACGCCATCGAAGACCAGCAGGAATGCTCCCTGGACGAGCAGCGCCTGGCCCAGCCCCACCATGCGCGCGTCGTTGCTGGTCGAGCCGCGCTGCCAGAGGAAGGCCGAGGTCGCCAGGTAGGCGACGTCGAGGCCAGCGTTCACCCAGAAGATCTTCTCGTTCTTCTGGTTGTTGCTGAGGCCCGTCTTCGCGTCGATGGACGCCGGGTCGACCTTCCACTCGACGATGAGGTTGATGGCGGCGAGCGCCAGGTTGACGGTGTTCCACAGCAGGCTGCCCAGGTACACCCAGCGCATGCGCTCGTCGGTCTCGAGCGCGAAGCCGACCGCGCCCACCCCCATGTTGGCCACGGCCCACGAGCCCAGCACCGTCATGCCCACCCGCTGCGTGGACAGGCGGCGGGTGTTCCAGTCGGTCACGTCGAAGGGCGCGCTCAACGCCGTCACCAGAGCCAGCTGAAGGACCATGAGGCCTTTCATAGAGCCAGGCCCGCTCCTGCGCAGGCCTCTGGGTCACGAGCGAGGGCTCTGTTACCCGCTGTACGAGATCGAGCGCGAGGGGTAGGAAAACCGGGCATGGCGAGACTCCTGGTCCTGATGGTGGTGGGGCTGTCGTTCGCGGCTCGCGCTGACGGGGTGGACGGGCTGATCCCCGCGAAGGGGAAGGCCCTGAAGCCCGGCCTGTGGCTGGGCGTCACCACGCAGGTCGGCGTGGCGCCGAAGCCCGAGATCGTCGACACCAGCCAGATGTCGCCTGGTCAGCGCGAGCGCGTCGAGGCCGAGCAGCAGGAACGGAAGAAGAAGAAGAAGAAGGCCGCCACAGACACCGCCCTCGAGCGGCCTTTCTGCGTCAACGAGGCCTGGAAGGCGGCGTCCGACGAGTGGGCCCTGGGGCTGGTTCGTCAGCACGACGGGTGCACGTTCTCGGTGGTCTCACGCACCGCCGACCGCGCCGTCACCACCATCGAGTGCGCGCCGCAGTACGTGGACCTGCGGGTCAACACCACGCTGAGCTACCAGGTGCCGTCGCCGGAAGCGCTCGTCGGCACCGCGAAGAGCAAGGCGGTGATTCAGCGCAAGACGTTGACCTCGACGGTGACGTTCTCAGGGCGCTGGGTGTCAGCCACCTGCCCCCAGGTGCTCTGACCAGATGAGTGGCCTGCGCGCGGTGGTGGTGCAGCACGAAGCCCACGAGTCGCTCGAGCTGCTCGAGCCCGCCCTCGTCGCCGAGGGGTTTTCCTTCGTGAAGCGGTTTCGAGGCGTCGAGCACCAGGACCTCGACGCGAGCCTGGTGGTGATGCTGGGCGGCAGCATGAGCGTGGCCGACACCGTCGCCCACCCCTTCCTCGACGACGAGCTGGCCTTCTTGCGAGAGCGCCTGGCGCTGGGCCGCCCGTGTCTGGGCATCTGTCTGGGCGCGCAGCTGCTGGCCGCGGCCGCGGGGTCCACCGTCTCGCGGGGCAAGAATGGCTTCGAGCTGGGGGTCGGCCCCGTGCGGTGGACGAAGGCGGGCCTGGGGGACGGCGTGGTTCAGGGCGTGGCCGCGAAGTCGACGGTCGCGCACTGGCACCAGGACACCTTCAGCCCCGTCGAGGGGGCCACCTTGCTGGCGTCGACCGACCGGTACACGCAGCAGGCCTTTCGGCTCGGCGACACCTTCGCCTTTCAGTTC
>VYLD01000306.1_pt1 | contig 15473 bp, 15 predicted proteins | sample 5114401 | NCBI WGS metagenome assembly VYLD01 (sample SAMN12291783, study PRJNA351875) | freshwater metagenome | isolation source: freshwater lake | place: USA: Michigan, Gull Lake | collected 2013-08-08 | reverse complement strand
GACGGCGGCCTGCTGGGCGCCCCGTGTGTCACCGACTCCGACTGCGGTGGCGTCACCGCGCAGACTGGCGCCTCTGCGTGGTGCAAGAGGACGATGGACCCTTCCGGCCTCGAATATTCGGGCGGCTATTGCACCCGCCGATGTACTGCCTCGTCCGAGTGCGGCGCCGGCAACACCTGTCTGTATTGGATGGGCCCCTTCGGCGAGGTCGACAACATCTGCGCCCGAGGCTGCCCTGACGCAGGGGCTTGCCGAACCGGGTATTCCTGCCGAGACCTGAGCCTCACGCCCGGCGAGTACCCCAGCGTCTGCTTCCCGGTGCGCGCCGATGGCGGGCTCCCACTGGCATGGGATGCAGGGCCTGGCGCCGCCAGCGCAGCCGGCACCGCCTGCACGCTCGCCAACCAGGCCACCACCTGCGGCCGCTCGCCCCCCTTCTCGTGCCAGCCCGCCGTCGCGCCCGACGGAGGCCGCACCGAGTTCACCAACGGCATGTGCACCGGCGACTGCAGCACCACGCTCGACGACGACTGGTGTGGCACCAGCCGCGGCAGCTGCAACCCCTACATCCTCACCAGCGACCGGTACGGCGACCTCTTGCGCTGGCGCTGCGACCGGCTCTGCACCGGCGCCGCCAACCCCACCTGCGGGCGCACAGGCTACGTCTGCGAGCTGTACAACGGCGTCGACGTCTGTCGCCCTGACTGTCGCGCCGACGCGGGCCCCGGCTGCCCGGCTGGCACCGCCTGCGGCGCCACCACCGGGGTCTGCGAGTGAGCCTGGTGCTTCGCCTTTTTGCCGTCGGCGTCGTCGCGTCGACGCTGAGCTGCATCTCGGGCGGTCCCAACAGGCTCTGTGGCGCCGTCGGCCAGCCATGCTGTGCCAGCGCCGCCTGTGACGAAGGCGCGCGCTGCGGTGGTGATTCGCTCTGTGCGCCCTGCGGCGCCGTCGACCAGCTCTGCTGCGCTGACGACACCTGCACCACGGGCTTGACCTGCACCGGCAGGCTCTGCGCCGCCTCGCTCGTCTGCCCCACCCAATGCACCCTCGGCGCCAGCCGCTGCAGCGGCCAGGGCGGCATCGAGACGTGCGTGGCCAACGGCGTCTGCCCCGAGTGGCGCACCATCGTCGCGTCCTGCCCGGCCAACACGTCCTGCGTCGCCGCCGCCACGCAGGTCGACTGCGTCGAGAAGTGCGCCGGCGCCTGCACGGTGTCGGCGCTCTCGTGCACCGCCTCAGGCCTGCAGGAGTGCGTGCAGAGACCCGCCGCCCCCTGCCCGGTGCTGCAGGCCAAAGAGGAGTCCGGCCCCTTCCCGCTCTGTGTCGCCGGCGCCACCGCTGAGCCAGACTTCGGGTGGGAAAGCCCGACGCCGTTCGCCGCGGCGGTGGTGGGCCTCGCGGGCACCGCGCCTGACGAGCTCTACGTGCTCGACCGCGCGGGCAACGTCATTCACAACCTGAAGGGCACCTGGACGTACGAGCTGCGCCCCACGCCCGGGAAAGAAGTCACCGCGGTGGCCACCTGTCGCCTGCCTTCCTCTGCGTTCGCGGCAGGCAGAGGCGGCGCGGTGTTTCTGCGGCGCGGCGGGGGCTGGACGGAAGAAGACGTGGGCCAGAATGTCGAGCTGCGCGACATCGCCTGTGACTCGCTGCTCAACGCCATCGCCGTGGGCGCCTCGGGCCGGCTCTTCCTTCGCCGAGGCGGCGTGTGGAGCGCGGTGGAGTCGTCGCTCACCGGCCCGTTCAACGCGGTGGCCGTCAGCGAGACACTGGGCAAGGCGTGGGCCGTCGGCGCCGGTGGCCAGGTGGTGCGCTGCGACGCGTGGGCCTCGGCGACGCCCACCTGCGCCAGGGAGGTCGTGAACGTCACCACCGCGCTCTTCGACGTGACGGCCGACGAGGGCACCGGGCGCGTCTTCGCGGTCGGCGCGCAGACCACCGTCGTCTCTCGCGGCTCCCTGGGCACCTGGGCCACTTTCCCCGGACTGGGCACGCTGCCCCGCGTCGACCTGCGCGCCGTCGTCACCACCACCGACCAGCCTGGGGGCCAACCCGAGCTGATGGTGGTCGGCGACCAGGGCCTGCGCTTCACCCTGTCGGGGTTGGGCCCCGTCGTCCTCCCGCGTCCAGCCCCGACCGTCTCGTTCGCGTCGTTGGTGAGTCTGCCCATGGGGCGTTGGTTCGCCGGCGACCCCTTCGGCGCGCTCTGGTACGGCGCCTCGTTCGATGACAGCGCGCGGCTGGTGGGCGGCGGCAAGCCCATCTCCGAGGCGCTGGCCGACGTCACCAGCGCTGGCCGCGGGCGGCTCTTCGCGGTTGGCCTGGCCGGAGGCCGTTACCGTCGGGAGAACGCCACCTGGAGCCCGGACAACGGCGGCCTCACCATCACCGGCGGCCTGACGGCCGTGACCGCGGTCTCGGCCAACGAGGTCTATGCCGTCGGCGCCAGGGGCACCGTGTACCTGCGCCGCTCGGGGCTGTGGGCCATCGACACCACGGGCCAGACGATGGCGCAGCTGCTCGACATCGCCTTCGACGCGCAGCGCCTCTACGCAGTGGGCGAGAACGGCGCGTGGCTGGAGAAGGAGCGCACGGGCTCGACGGGCTGGCAGGTCGTCAACCACGGCGTGACCACCAGGAACCTCAACAAGCTGGCCCTGCGCCTGGGCGCGGCAGGCGTGGCCGACGAGGTGATAGCGGTCGGCGCTGACTGTGAGCTGCTCTCGAAGGTGGGGGGCACGTTCAAGCGGGTCTCGACGTCGCCCCAGTGCAACTCGGCCGAAGACCTCACGGCGGCGCTCTTCACGCCCTCGGGCGACCTGGTGGTAGGCGGCGCCGATGGGCTGGTGCTGCAGCGCCTCAATGGCACCGAGACCTTCACCGGGGAACAGTTCGCCGTCGGGCCCGACATCAAGGTCATCACCGAGTTGGTGTACGCCAACGACGCCATCTGGGCCGTGCTGCTCGGTGACGGTCTGTACCAACGCGTCGGCAGCACCTGGCGCGAGTACCAGCCGAACATTTCATCGCTCGGCATGAACTCGGTCGCCTTCGACGCGCGCGACGGGCTGTTCGCGGTGGGCGACAGTGGGCTCGTCGTTCGACGGGCCAACCCCCCCTGAGCACGACGACCTTCAGAGCTCGGTGATGGTCGACGTGGGCCCTGACAACGCGTCGTTTTTCCACTTCGGGTAGCTCATCACCAGCCCGGGCGGGTCGAGCCTCAGCCGCGCCTCCATCACCACGTTCATCGGTGGCTTGGGCAGCTCTGCGAAGTTCCCGGTCCAGTCCTTCGCGTAGTACTTCGCCACCCCGGTCTGCGGGTTGACGGCCTTGTACACGGCGGGTTGCATCGTCGACATGGTGCCCAGCAGCGAGAGCTGTTGGTTGCCCAGGTTCTTCAGCAGGCTGTTGTTGGGCGAGTTGGGGACGAACGAGTTGCTCATGGCCACGTTGAAGTCGCGAAAGCGGCTTGCGGCGGTCTCGCGCACGAACTTCTCGTTTCTCGGGTCGAGCTTCGAGGTGAGCCCCTTCATGATGGACTCGACCGCCTGAGCCTGGGTCTTGCCGTCGAAGCCCTTCTTGATGATGAGGTCCCTGGTGGTCGGCGGCCGGCCCAGGTTCGGAGGCAGGGTGATGTTGGCCTTCGGCGTGGCGAACTTCGGCGGGCGGGGGTCGACGATGGGCCTGGCGGGCTTCGTGGTTCCGCGCAGCGTCGAGATGGGCGTTGGCATGCCTCGCACCATAGAGGCCCGCGCCTAAAAACGAAACGCCAGACCAAGCGCCGCCGAGGGCAGAAACCCGAAGTCGAGCCGGCCCCCTCGAATCACGAGCGACAGGGCGGCGTCGAGGTCGAGCCCCAGCGTCAGCGGCCCCGCCAGCGCCAGGCGGGCCACCACCCGCGGGCTGATGGACAAGACCGGCGAGTAGCTGGTGAGGCGCGCGTCGTTGACGATGAGCACGCCGGGGCCCAGCTCGCCGCCGACGTTGAGCGTGAGCAGGCCCCATTGCCAGGCGGCCTTGAAGCCCGCGCGCGCCTCGACGGCCCCCTCGGCGACGGTCAACACCTGCAGCCAGCGGCCCATGAGCCCGAAGGTGAACCCCACCCCCGCCCGCGGCTCGTAGGCCAGCCGCAGCAACGGCAGCGCCCCAAGGCCACTCGTCGATGGCGCCACCCCGATGCCGAACGACAGCACGTGGCGCTCTCGCCAGTCGACCTCGGGCTCCTTGACGGCGCGCTCGACCTCGGCGCCCTTGCGGCTGATCTGCGCCGACGAGGTGATGGGTTGCAGCTCGTTCCAGGAAAGGCTCTTGCGCGCCCCGTCCGCCAGGGTGACGCGCCCACCGAAGCTCTGGCCCTCTTTGAAGAGCCGCACGCCGTATTCCCCCGGCGGCAACGCCACCTCTTGCGCGGCGCTCGAGGGCACCTCGGCCACCACCTGGTCACGCAGCACGTCGACCACCACGCTGCGCTCGGTGCCTGCGGGAAAACGCAGCACGGCCGATGGCCGTTGCAGCGAGGTCATCACCAGCTCGCCCTGGCCCGAGATGCGAAAGTCGTAGCTGGGGTGCTGCGTGCCCACGGGCATCAGCGCGGTGCGCGCCACCGTCTGGTCGTACGCATAGCGGTAGGCCTCGGCCAGCGTCACCAGCTTGTCGCCCGACGCGTCCGCCGCGCCGCGCAAGCCCGAGACGAGGTTGTGGGTGAAGACGCTGCCCATCACCTCGCTCGACTCGAGCGCTGCTTCGTCTTCGGCGCTCGAGGTGATGAAGGCCTCGCCGCTGGCGTTGAGTTGATCAGCCATCTGAATGGCGAAGGGGGCCGCGGGCTTTCCGCCCTTCTGCTTGAAGCCCGCGCCCGACCGGCAGGCGTCGATGATGGCGAGCCGCACGTCGGCGCCCGAGCCCGACAGCAACGCCTTGAGCCGCGAGTAGCTCAGCGCCTCGCGACCCAGCTCGACGGCCTCCCCGTCGCTGTGGCCCGAGAAGTAGAAGAGCAGCACCGTGCGCGTCTCGGGGGTCGGCTTGGTCGCGGCGATCCTCGTGCGCAGCTTCAGCAGCGCGGCTTCCACGTCGGCCACCGGGCGGCCCTGCAGCAACACCAGGTCGTCGGCGTCGACCTGCCCCAGCTCGACCAGCACCCGCGCCACCTTCGAGGCGTCGCTCTCGGCGTAGCGAAGGGGTGGCAGGTCGCCGCCGCCAGCGTTGTTGCCGACCACCAGCGCGACGCGGGTCGTCGCCGCCAACGAGGGAAACGACAGGCACAGCGACGCCACCAGGGTGACGAGGCTCAACCAGCCCCACAGGACCGGGCGAAGGCGCTCACCGGCGCCAGGACCTCGGGCTGCGGCGTGGTGGTGTTGGACGAGGTAAGGCAACCCAAAGACCCTACGAGGAACCTGGCGTCGCGTCACGGGCTCGGGCGCGGAGGCTTCGCGCCGGTGACCGTCGGGTGGCGCTCTTCGGTCGAGCCGGTGGGCTCACGCGCGACGAGCCTGCACGCAGAGCACCGCGCCCATCATGAAGATGGCTCCCGCCAACGTCAGCGCGGGTGTGACCGCGCCTGAATCAGCGCCAGCCCGGCCACGAAGAGCGCGGTGCCGTTGAGGTACACCAGCGCTGGCGAGGCGTTGGAGAAGAGGTGAGGTTCCCCACCAGTCCAGCGAGCCTGCGTCCACGGTGCGGGTCCATGCGGCCAGCATCGCCCACCCCGCTCCTCGGGGCGCTTCATCGGCGTGGGTCGGCCGTTTGAGGAACGGCAGCGCGAAGTGCAGTAGCTGCACCGCCCATGCGCATTCCCGCGGCAGTCTTCGGCGTGGTGAAGGAGATCTCGAGGCACCTGCTGCGCCGGCCGGTGGTGGGCTTCGTGGTGTTCGCGCGCACCGTCGACGGCCGGGTGGTGTTGATTCGGCGCGGAGACACCGGCGGCTGGGCGCTGCCCGGCGGCACCCTCGAGTGGGGCGAGACGCTTCGTGAGGGGCTGCCCCGCGAGCTGAGAGAAGAGGCGGGCGTCGAGCTGCTCGAGGGCGGCACGCTGCTCGGCGTCTACTCTGACCCGGCGCGAGACCCGCGCTTTCACGCCGTCACGGTGGTGCTCGGGGCCACGGTGAGCGAGCCACAGCGGCCTCCGATGAACCCTCTCGAGATCCTCGAGGTGAAGTGCTTCGCGGAAGACGCGCTGCCGACCGGGCTGTCGCATCGCACCGACGACGTGTTGGCCAACGCTCGGAAAGGGACGCTGGTGTGGGAATAGCGGGGCGGCAGCTCGCGCTCTCTGGGCGCCTTGAAGCCGACCGTCATCCTTTCGGTCGATGGCCAGCCTGACCGACTCACCTACGCTGCACCCGATGAACCGCCAGAGCGCGTGGTGGGTGCCGTTGCTGATCGCGCTGGTGGCGCTGGTCGAGGTGTCGGTGCGCCAGGACCTGCCGAGCCGGCCCGGTGCGGTGGCCTTCGCGCTGGGGGTCGCGGCGGCGCTTGGCTTCCGGAAGAACCTGCCGCTCGCGGCGACGGCCTTCGCGTTCAGCCTGGCGACGGTGCTCACCGTCGTGCGCCATCAGCTCGGGGTGCCCGAAGTCGCTCCCGGTTCGGCGGCGGCGATCCTGCTCCTGCCGTACTCGCTGGCCCGGTGGGCGCCTCGCAGACACGTCATCGCCGGGGCTGCCTTCGTGGCCGTCACCTGGCTGACGTCGCTGCTGTGTGGAGAGCTGGCGAACCTCGAGGAGGTGGTCGGCAGCGCGGTGGTGATGATCCTCCCGCTCTCCATCGGGGGCGGCCTTCGTTTCCGCGACGAAGCCCAGGGCCGCGAGCTTGCGCAGGCGCGGCTGCTCGAGCGGGCACAGCTCGCGCGCGAGCTGCACGACAGCGTGGCGCACCACCTCACGGCCATCACGCTGCAGGCGCAGGCCGCCGGCGCGGTGCTCCACACCAGCCCTGACGACGCCGCGAAGGCGCTGGCCGCCATCGCCGCCGAATCGAAACGAACGCTCGTCGAGCTGCGCGCCATGGTCGGTGCCCTGCGTGACGACCCGACGCTGACGCCAGCGCCGGGCCTCGCGCAGCTTCGGGACCTGGCTCGAAGCTCGACGCGCCCGACCATCGACGTGGCGTTCGTTGGCGACCTCGACGGCCTGCCCGCGGTGGTGGAACGAGCGCTGTTCCGGCTCGCGCAGGAGGCGGTGACCAATTCCATCAAGCACGCGCGGAACGCGTCGACCGTGACCGTGCGCGTGGTCGGCGAAGGGTCTGCCGTTCAGCTCTCGGCACGTGACGACGGCGAGGCGCCAACTCCCGGGAGAGCGGGCTTCGGGCTCACGGGCATGGCCGAGCGGGTCGCGCTGCTCGGTGGAACGTTCGAAGCAGGCCCCCTGCCGGGTCGCGGTTGGCGCGTCGACGCGGTCCTTCCACGGCATGGAGCGGGCCGATGACCCTGCGAGTCCTCATCGCGGATGATCAACACCTGGTGCGCAGCGGGCTCACCATGATTCTGAAGGCCCACGGCCTGAACGTGGTCGGTGAGGCCGAAGACGGCGCGACGGCGGTGAGGCTGGCCCAGGCGCTGCGCCCCGACGTCTGTCTGTTCGACGTTCGCATGCCGGTGATGGACGGCATCGAAGCCACCCGGTGGGTCGCAGGGCCCGGGGTCGAGAAGCCGCTCGCGGTCATCGTGGTGACCACCTTCGACCTCGATGAGTACGTGTTCTCGGCGCTCAAGGCCGGCGCGCGGGGCTTCGTGCTGAAAGACGCGGGGCCCGAGCTGCTGGTGCAGGCGGTTCACGCAGCGGCGAGCGGCGACGCGCTCATCTCACCGAAGACCACCGCCCGGCTGCTGGAACGCTTCGCCGGCGCCGCCACGCCTGCCAGACAGCCGTTCGAGCCGCTGACCGACCGGGAAGACGAGGTGCTGCGTACGCTCGCGCGGGGGTCGACCAACGAGGAGATCGCCGAGCAGCTGCACATCTCGCTGAGCACCGTGAAGACCCACGTGGCGAGCCTGATGGGCAAGCTCGGCGCCCGCAACCGCGTCGAGGCCGCGCTGTGGGCCTTCACGACCGGCCGCGTGCCTCGTTCTTTCGGCTGACCCTGAGGCCAGACCTTCGCTCGATGTGCCGAGGGTCGGCGGCGGTCATGGTGACCGCATGAAAACCAGAATCGCAGGGCTGCTGGCGTTGAGCGCGGTGCCGACGCTGGCCGGGCTGAGCCGCGTCGTGTCGTTGTCGACCGGTCGCTTCACGCTCGACGGTCACGAGCGCTTCGCCGCAGACCCGTGGATGGCGGCGCTGCACATCATCGGCGCCACCGCGTTCGCCACCCTGGGCGCGTTTCAGTTCGTGCCGTCCCTGCGCCGAGGCGCCTGGCATCGCGTCGCCGGCCGCGTCTTGAGCGTGCTGGGGGTCGGCGGGGCGCTCGCCGGCACGGTGATGGCGCTGCGCTGGCCCCCGAAGGCCTTCGACAGCCCCGCGCTCAACGCGATTCGCACGGTGGTGGCGTTGGCCATCGTCACCTTCATCGTGCTGGGTGTCGTCGCCGCCCGCCGTCGTGACTTCGTGGCGCACCGCGCGTGGATGGTGCGCGCCTCGGCGCTCTTCCTCGGCGCGGGCACCCAGGTCTTCACCGCCGGGTTCACCGCGCTCCCGTTGATGCAGCCGTACCTCAGCGAAGGGCTGGCCACGGCGACCATGACGGCCGGGTGGCTCATCAACGCGCTCTTCGCCGAGTGGCTGCTTCGGCGCCCGCACCAGGCCCAGACGTCAAAGGAAGTCGGTGCGCTGCAGCGCGGCCTGCCTGGCGCCCGGTGAGGGGCGGACGGGGTCTGCACGCAGCAGGGTCTCGACGCGTCGACGCCGCCGCGGACCCTCGAGGCGCACGCCGCGCGCGCTCAGGCGCACCAGGTCCTTCAGGGCGGGGCTATCGCGGGTTGACGGCGGGGAACTCGGGCTCGCACACCTGGCTGCTGCACGCGAATGGGCCGGCGTCGAAGGTCAGCGTCCGGTACCCGGCGGCGCACGCGGGAGGCGCCACGGCGGCGCAGGCTCCGGCGGTGACGCAGCGGTCCGGCACGATGCAGCCCGTCGAGGCGTACTGGTACGTCCACGTGCCGCCGTTGGGGCAGGGGGCCAACCTGAAGGCCGGGCAGCTCCACTGGGCGCCGAGGCGCACGAAGAGGTTGCTGGCCTCGAAGGCGGTGACCGCGCGCGCGGGCGGCTTGCGGGCCGACACGAAGCGGCCGGCGACCAGGGTGTCTTCGTCGAGCACCTGCGCCTCGAGCCAGTCACGGCTGAGCTGACCTGCCGCAGCGCGCTCGACCGAGAGGCGCTCGGCGTACCGCTCGGTCGACGGCCCGTTCAGCGCCTGGCCCTTCAGTTGAGGGCACGCGGTGTTCGGCAGGCAGGCCGTCACCAGGCGGTCGATGGTGAACACGCCATCGGTCGCTTCCACCGTCTTGCCCGGCAGGCCCCGCCACGCCGAGTGGACGATGAGCTTGCGGGTGTTGAACCGACGCTCGATGGCGCCCAGGCGCGCCCGCACGATGACCTCACCGTCGGGTGCCGACGTCAGCTGCTCTCGTCCCAGCGTGCCGAGGCTGCCGTTCAAGAAGCTCAAGCCGCTGACGTACTGCTCTGCCGTCGAGGCGTTGACGTCTTTCACCCAGTAGCCGCCGCACCGCGGCGCCATGCACTTGCGCTGGTCGTGGCGCAGGGTCGCGAAGGAATACGTGTTGGCCGACAGCTCGGCCTCGCCCTCGACCACCTCTGCTGACGTGTCCTCATCAATCGAGCCCGTGGAGACGCCACACCCGAGGACCAACCCAGCCAGCAGGGCGATGAGGAGCTTGTTCATGGGTGGGCCCCTATCCCACCATGTGCGCTGAGGTCTACATACCCTCGGCACTGTTTTCGAAGGCGCGACCGACGCCGAGGCCGATGGTGGGCAGCACGTGCACGGGGAACGCTCCCGAGCCGCTGCCGCTCAGGTTGGCCCAGCCCCTGGTGGTGAACGCGCTCACCGACACGCCGACGCGAAACCACGCCACCCGCCACGCCACGCCCGCCAGCACGCCGGCAGGAAAGAGCAGTCTGGTTTGAAGTCCCACCGTCCAGAACAACCCCAGCCGTCGCGCGATGGCGCCTTCGAAGGTGAGCGATTGGGAGGCGATGGACAAACCCAGATAAAAACCCTGCCACGGCAATCGCAGCGAGACCTTCACCTGCTCGACCAATCGCACCACACCAGACAAGGCGTAGCCCGAGAACATCGGCAGGTCGTAGTTGAGCCAGGTGCCACGGTCTTCGCTCACCAGGTCGACGCGATCGAAGCCGAAGGTGGCCCGGGGAACGGCCTTCACCTCGCTCGGCTCAGCCGCCAGACAGAGCGCCAGCAGCATCACCTGCATGACAACCTCGACGCGGAGTCGGTGATGAGCACGTCGATGGGCCAGCGACAGAAGGCCTGAAACGGGGCCTCGTCGTCGACGGTGAAGATGCCCACGCTGAGGCCTTCCTTCTTCATGTCCTCGACGAGGGGCCTCTGCGCAATCTGGTACGGCAGCTCGACGCCGGTGGCGTTGGCCGCGCGCGCGGCGCCGATGGGGTCGCTCACGCGCATGAAGACGACGCTCGTACTCAAGGACGATCTCGTTCGACAGGCCAAGAAGCGGGCGGCCGAGCTCGGCCTCACGCTGAGTGCTTTCGCCGAACAATCACTGCGCGATGCTCTGGCCGACAAGCCTGCGCCAAGAAAGCGGTTGGTGTTGCCCACGTCGGGACACGGGTTGCCGAAATACGATCACACCGTTGGCGCTCTGCGCGCTCTGGAAAGCGACGACTTCTCCTGAACGATGCTCCTTCCAGACGTCAACATTCTCATCTACGCCCACCGCGTCGATGACCCCGCGCACGGCTTCTCCTCGAAGTGGCTCCATGCCCTGGTCAACGGCCGTGCTCCCTTTGCGTTGTCGATCCTGGTCGCGTCGGCCTTCGCGAGGGTGGTGACGAACCCCAGGTTTCCCCCGGCGCCCGCTGAACTCGAGCAGGCCTTCGGCTTCATCGAAGTCGTCGCGAGCTCGCCCGCATGCCGGTTGGTCGGTGCGGGCCCGGGCACGTGGCCGTTGGTTCGCGACCTGTGCCGCCGAACGAAGACCACGGGCCCGAAGATCTCTGATGCCCATCATGCGGCCGTGGCGATTGAACACGGCTGCACCTTCGTGACACGCGACCGGGACTTTCAGAGGTTCGTGGTCCACGGGCTCGACCTCGAGGTGCTCGAGCCCGCCTGATCACCGTGCGATGCCCTCGACGGACCTGGAGTGACGCCGGTGGGGTGTCACCAGGTTGTTCGAGTGTTCGTCGGCCTCACGCTGAGCGCCTCTGCTGAACACATTCTCCGAGAGGAGCAGGGCCGTTCACGGCGCCCGTTCACCCCACGACGGGATAGCCAATCTCGTCGAGGTCGCCTGCGAGCTGGCCGAGGTCTGCGGTCGGCTGCAGCGCTCGGGCGAGGTCCGGGGTGAGTGGCTCGAGGCCCAGGAATCGCTCGACGATCTCGACCGGTACCTCGACCTCGAAAGAGTCGCGGCAGTACTCGACGTAAGCGGCGGCGCCGCTCGAGAGGCACTCCAACATCCACTCAGACCCGTCTCGTTCGCGATCGCTTGCCGTGACGGTCGCGCTGGTTTTCCACCCTTCGCCGACGTTCCAGAAGCAGAAGGTCGAGTCCTCCATGCTGAAAGCCGGCTCGTTGGCGAACGCTGTCAGCGCCACGGGTAGCCCATCGAGGACACCTTCTACGCTCCGCGTCCCTTTCAGTGCAGGCGATCGGTGGTCGTAGCCTTTTATTGCCGCACGGCCATCGGCGAGGAACAGGATGAAGTACTCATCGCCAGAGCCGTTCCGCATCGACCCCATGCGATGACCGGCCTCGACGGCCCAACGCCGATTGAACGAGTAGTAGCGAGACTCCCACTCGGGCGAGATGATCGCGTCGAGCATCGCCAGCGCGACACAGCGACGCTCCAACTCGGGCGGAACGGGCAGTCGGACTTCGGGCGGAACAGAACGCTCCATGGCGCGACAGAATAGCGAGCTTCTACCGCGACGCCGCTCCGCTGCCCTGCCACGCGCGCCACCAGCCGCCCGTGACGACGAACCGGGGGAAGGTGAAGAACTGCTCGAGGACGATGCGACTGAGCGCGTCCGACGCGCCCGCGAAGGGAATCGCCGGGTTCTGTTCTCTGCCGTGCCCGACGGCCTGCGCGGCGAACGCGACCACCGCCACGCCGAGCGAGATGGCCGCCGGCACCCAGGCGAGCTGCGAGAGGCTCCAGGCGACGTTCAGCACCGACGCCACGAAGGCCGGCACCGCCACGAGGTGCACCGCGAGGTTGAGGCGGCTTTGGTGAAACGACCGGTAGCCTTCCCACTGCCAGCTGACCAGGTTCTCGCGCACCGGCGGCGTCTACCCGATTCCACCCGGCAACACGCAGTGGCACTGCACCTCACCCCTGCCCTCGGGCACACCCGCTTGTCTGAATCAGTCCTGCACGCTCTCGCCACCCTCGATGTCTTCCCCACCGTCGACCGTCAGCTCGGACAGGGTCATCTTTGGCAACACCTTCGATGGGCTTCGCCGCGGGTTGATCAACGCGGGCGTCCCCGTCGAGGCGATTGATCAACGGTTCGCAGGGCTCGGCATTCGGTTCGGCAAGGACCTCGCGGCCGCCTACCCGGCGCAGCGCTGGTTCGAATCGTTGCAGCTGGCGGCGTCGCTGGCGTTCCCCACCCTCGACCACGATGCCCGCTTTCAAGCGGTGGGCCGAATGGTCATCGACGGCTTTGCGCAGACGGTCCTCGGGGGCGCGGTGCATGCGTTGGCGAAGTTGGTGGGCCCCGCGCGCACCATCAAACGAATGACTCACAACTTTCGGCACAGCGACAACTTCTCGACCGCCGAGGTCACCGAGCTGGGCCCGACCACGGTGCGAGTCGCGCTCAACGAAGACTTCGGGCTGCCCTCGTACAGCGTCGGTCTCTTCCTGCGCATCGTCGAGCCGAGTGGCGGCAAGGAGCCGACCGTGACGCGCGAGCCGGACAGCGTCCCTCCAGGGCTCACGTTGCTCGTCACGTGGGTGCGGTAGGGCTGCGAAGGGAAGCGCGGTCTGCGTCTGCATGTCAGCCTTCTGAGGTAGAGAGGCCGCGTGAAGAAGCTCTCTGAGGAGTCGCTGGGCAACGTGGCGCTGCACTTCCTGCGAAAGCACTCCGCGAGCCGCAAGGGGCTGGTCCAGCTGCTCGAGCGGAAGGTCAGACTGCAGGGCGACGTGCCGCTCAGCGAGGCGAGGGGCCTCATCGACCAGGTCGTCGCGCGCATGGAACAAGACGGCTACCTCGACGACGCGCGCATGGCCGAGTCGAAGACCGCGTCGCTGCAACGGCAGGGGAAGAGCAGCCGCGTCATCGAGCTGAAGCTGAGAGAGAAGGGTATCGACCCGGCCCTGGCGAAGAGGTCGGCGCTCACCACGCCCGAGGTCGAGTTCGAGTCGGCGTGCAGGTTGGTGAAGAAGAAGCGCCTCGGCGTCGACCCCGAGCGAAAGCAGAAGGACTTCGCGGTGCTGATGCGGGCAGGGTTCACGTCCGACATGGCGCGACGGGCACTGCAGGCGGCGACCGAGCCCGAGCCAGAGCCCGCTGACGTCGCCGAGGTGGTCCGGCTGCCGCGCCAGACAGCGCCCATCGAGGTCCACGCGCGCGACGAGGTGTGCCAGGTGATTGAGTTGCCGCTGCGGCCGCAGGCCCGTGAACGACGCTGACGCCGCGGCCGGCTGGGGGCCTCACCGCCCCTGCTGTCTGTTCCTTCAGGTCACGCCGCGCGAAGCCGCTTGAAGACCCTCACCCAGCCGAGCACGGGCCTCCTGGGGCGCAGGCCTCGTTGACGCAGAGGTCTGACTGTCTTTGGCCTTGGCTCTGTTAACAGCCCGTTGAAGTAACGGCTCTGCCCGGAGGGGCGGAAAACTCGCGTTCTAAAGCGAGAACCGCATGGAGTTGCCATTCCTCAGGTCGAGCCGCGACAGGCTGTGGTTGTCGTGAACGATGAACAGGTCCTGTGAGACCGGGTCGAGGAAGAGCCCGCCGAAGTTCTCATAGCCAGACGTCATCACCCCACTCAGGCACAGGTTCCGCCAGGGCGTCGGTGGGTCGCTGATGCTCGTGCTCGAGCAGAACGCCTGCACGCGGTCTCCGGTGGTCAGGTCGACGGCCACCAGGGTGCGGTAGTTGATCACGCCCGCCGTCCACATCACGTTGCGCACCGGGTCCCACTGCGTCCACCGTTCACCGATGCCACCCAGGTTGATGGGGCCGTCGCCGAGAATGCCGTACGCGGTGCCTGCCCCGCTGACCCGCGTGCGGTTGCCCGTGGCCGGGTCGATGCGGAACAGGGCCTTGATGGTGTCGTGCAGCACGTAGAGCTGACCCGCGTGCTGGGTGAGGCCGGTGTACCAGCCCCGGTCGACGACGTAGCCCTGGCCGATGTCGAGCAAGGCGTAGGCGTTGAGGCTGGCTGCTCCCGAGCGGGTGACGAAGGAACAGCTCTGGCCGTTGGCAGCGATGCGGACCAGGCCGACACCTTCGCTGGTGAAACCTGCGCCCCGGAAGCCCAGGTAGAACTCGCCGCTGCTGGTCAGGCCGAAGATTCGCTCGTGATAGGTGACCGCCGGCCGGGCCGGGTCTCCGCTCGCGCATTGGCCGTACGCTGCATCTCTTCCGCGCCAGACGAGCGTTCGATTGCCGGTGGTGGGGTTGACGCGAACGATCTCGAGGTTGAAGGTCGAGGCCGGCACACTCAGCGCGTAGAGGTTCGTGTCGCTGCCAACGCCGCGCTTCACGTCGATGACGTTGGCGAAGGCGGGCCCGGTGCCGGTGACGGTGTTGCCGCTCGCCGGGTCATCGAACGAGCCGGACACGATGCGACGGTTCCCGGTGTCGAGGTTGATGGCCATGATGAGGCCCTGGTTCGGCAGCACCGACGACGACCAGTCGGCCCCCAGGAAGACCTCGCGGCCGATGATGATGCCGCCGTAGTAGTGCGCCTGTGGCAGCGAGCGAATCGAAGGCCCGGTTCCAAAGCGGGTGGTGAGCGGCAACACCGTGGAGCCCACGCAGCGGTCGATGCCTCCGACCACCGGCCGGTTGTTGGTGCACCGGCAGTCGGCAGCCAGCGTGGTGGGGTTGGCGACCTGGTGACTCAGCGGACAGGAACGGTCCCAGAACGGACTCTGCCGGTCAGCTACCGAGCTGAGGCAGGTGGGCGCGCCACCGTCGAGCTCCCAGCAGGACACGGCCCCGGGGCACACCTCGGCGACGCCGCCGAGCGCGCCGCAGCTGTCGAAGAAGTACCGGTCACCGGCGTAGCAGTCGATGGACGCGTTCGGCGTGCAGACGGGGCCTCCACCCGCTGAGCCACCGCCAGCCGAACCACCGCCA
>VYLD01000305.1_pt1 | contig 15519 bp, 10 predicted proteins | sample 5114401 | NCBI WGS metagenome assembly VYLD01 (sample SAMN12291783, study PRJNA351875) | freshwater metagenome | isolation source: freshwater lake | place: USA: Michigan, Gull Lake | collected 2013-08-08 | reverse complement strand
AGCTTCTCGCCCGTGCGGCGGCAGCGCCGCGGCGCCGGGCGCCGGAGCCCGCGAACGACACCGACACCGCGGCGCTGGAGGCCGAGCTGACCCGATCCCTCGGCCTCAAGGTGACGATCACGCACGGGGCCGCCGGCGGAACCCTCACCGTCCATTACGGCACGCTCGACCAGCTGGACGCGGTGCTGGACCGGCTCAGGCGCTGAGGGCAGCGGCGAGGACGGGAAGGCTCTCGTCCATCCGATAGTCGATCCCGGAATGGTCGTCCGGAAACTCCTCGTAGCGGTGCGGAACGCCGCCGCGGCCGAGGATCGCATGCAGCCGCCGCGCGCCGTGGACGAGATTGTACCGGTCCCGGTCCCCGCAATCGATGAACAGCGCCTTCATCGACCGCAGCGCGTCGAGATGCCTTGGCGCCATCACGAGCGGGTCCCAGGCGAGCCAGTTGGCCCAGCGGTCGGGAATGATCTCGCAGGTGTCGAGCGTCACCGGGAGGCGAATGCCGCAGAAGACCGACGGGTCCGGATCGTAGGTCGCCGCCATGGCGAGGATCATCAGCGCATGGGTGTCCTTGCCGTCCAACGTCCGGGCCGCCGCCGCCTCGACATGGGCAAGGAACCGTTCGGCCGAGAAGTCGTGCTTCGCCAATGTGCGCAGCGTCGCCGGCATGTCCGGGAGATAGACCCACTCGAAGCCCATGTCGCCGGAGTGGCACGCCGCGGCCGACCAGACGTCCGGGCGCAGCATCGCATGGACGAGGGCGCCATAACCGCCGGAACTCTTCCCGAAGACGCCCCGCCGGCCCGTCCCGCCGCAACCCAGCGATCCTTCGACCAACGGCACGACCTCGTCGCACAGGACGTCCATCCAGGGCCCCATGGCGGCGGAGTTGACGTACTGGTTGCCGCCGAGGCGCGTGAAGCAGTCGGGCATGGCGACGACGCAGGGCGCCATCCGTCCCGCGTGGACCAGGCGGTCCAGCCGTTCGGGCAGGTTCTCCCCGAAGTTCTTCCAGTTGGCGTGGGACGGGCCGCCGCTCATGAAGCCGACGAGGTCGACCAGCAGCGGCAGGCCGCGCCCGTCGTGCCCCGCCGGGACGTGGACGAGGATCCGGCGGCGGGGATCGTCGCCGAGGGGGTTCGCCCGCAGTCGGCCGCTGTCGAGGACGAGGCGGTGGACGGAGCCTTCGGGAACGGCGACCGAGCGGCGCATCGGGACACTCCGGGTGACGGGACCGGCGGATTGTGCCCGGAAGGCCGGGCCGGGTGAAGGGACGCTGCTTGACGAGGCGGCGGGCGAAAGCGCCGGCCTCAGTGGCGAGGCGCTGTGCGGTTGCGCTCCTGCGCATGGACGATCCGCCGGAAATAGACGGCGACGAAGGTCTCGGCCGCCTCGGCCAGCGGTTCGCCCTCGAATGACCGGCGGATGCCGGCGAGCAGGTCGGGCAGGCGCACGCCTTCGCGACGGCAGATGTCGTCGAGCGCCGCCCACAGGGGATCGGGCAGGGCGAGCATCTCGTCCAGCCCGAGGGGAACGCCGGCCGCGGGGCCGGGGCGAGGCGAACGGGGCATGGCCGCGTCCTTCGGTGGGGGCGGCGGTCTGTCGCCCGACTCTCCCTATCTGCGCCCGGCGGCGACGGCATTCGATCCTTCGGGAGTCTTGGTCGGGCTGCGCGTGTGGATCGGTGCCACCGCGAAGGCAGCGATCGGGCACCAGCGATCGGCGAGATCGGCCGTCGCCGCGCCGCCTTTCGGATGTACCCCTCCAATATCGAACTGGTGAGCCGACATCTTGTGCGGGACGACACATCGCCGCGGAGATCTGGTAGGGAGACGGGCCGCCCCGGGGTGGTTAGGCCCGTTTCGGTCGTAAATCGATCCGTCCACCCGCCGCGTCCGCCTGCCGGTGCCGCGAACAGTCGGATCACCGGGATAGTAATAGTCAGATATACTGCCATAAATCGCGGAATCCGCTGGCGTCGCCTGGACAGGGTGCCTATAACGGCGCTCGCGCGGCGGTCGGTCCCGACCTGCCGCCTTTCCCGTCACCGGCCGCCGGCCGTCCGATCCGGAGCATCCGCCATGTCACGCAAGCTTCTGGGGTTCGTCCACACCGGACAGCAGATGCCGGACAAGCGCGATGCCGGGCAGCGGCGCAAGGATTTCGGCGAGATCTACGCCCGCTACGCGACCGATCAGGCGGGCGACCAGGCGGCGCGCTGCTCGCAGTGCGGCGTGCCCTTCTGTCAGATCCACTGCCCGCTGCACAACAACATCCCCGACTGGCTGAAGCTCACCGCCGAGGACCGGCTGGAGGAGGCGTACGAGATCGCGTCCGCCACCAACAACTTCCCGGAGATCTGCGGCCGGATCTGCCCGCAGGACCGGCTGTGCGAGGGGAACTGCGTCATCGAGCAGTCCACCCACGGGGCCGTCACCATCGGATCGGTCGAGAAGTACATCACCGACACCGCCTTCGACATGGGCTGGGTGAAGCCCGTCGTGCCCGTGCGGGAGCGGACGGAGAGCGTCGGCATCATCGGCGCCGGCCCCGGCGGCCTCGCCGCGGCCGAGCAGCTGCGCAAGAAGGGCTACAAGGTCCACGTCTACGACCGCTACGACCGCGTCGGCGGTCTGATGATCTACGGCATCCCGAACTTCAAGCTGGACAAGGCGGTCGTGCGCCGCCGGGTCGAGCTGCTGACCCAGTCCGGCATCGTGTTCCACACGAACGTGGAGATCGGGCGGGACGTGACGCTGGCCTGGCTGCGGGAGCGCCACGACGCCGTGCTGATCGCCACCGGCGTCTACAAGGCGCGCGATCTGGGCGGGCCGGGCGCGGGCCTGCCGGGGATCGTCCCCGCGCTCGACTATCTGACGGCGTCGAACCGCACCGGTCTCGGCGACACGGTCGCGGCCTTCGCCGACGGCTCGCTGAACGCGGCCGGCCGGAACGTGGTCGTCATCGGCGGCGGCGACACGGCGATGGACTGCGTCCGCACCGCGGTGCGCCAGGGTGCCGCCTCGGTGAAGTGCCTCTACCGCCGCAACCGGGCGAACATGCCCGGCTCCCAGCGCGAAGTGGGCCATGCGGAGGAGGAGGGCGTCGAGTTCGTCTGGCAGGCTGCACCCGAGGCCTTCCGCGGCGACAACGCGGGCTGCGTCACCGGCGTGGTGGCGAGCCGCATCCACCTCGGCGTCGCCGACGCGACCGGCCGGCAGACGCCGCAGCCGATCGACGGCTCGCGCTTCGATCTCGACGCCGACATCGTGATCAAGGCGCTGGGCTTCGATCCGGAGGACCTGCCGGTCCTGTTCGCGGAACCGGCGCTGAAGGTCAGCCGCTGGGGCACGGTCACCATCGACAACCGCACCAAGATGACGTCGCTGCCGGGCGTGTTCGCCGCCGGCGACATCGTCCGCGGCGCCTCGCTGGTGGTCTGGGCCATCCGCGACGGCCGCGACGCGGCGGAGGGCATCGACCGGTACATCCGCGCGAAGGCGTCGCCGATGGCGGTGGCGGCGGAGTGAGGGGGTGCAATACATCGCATCCGCCGAAGCAAGCCCCGACTTCACCCTCGCCATCACGTCGCGTGAGGGCGGGTCGGAGGTGATCGACTTCCGCCCCCTGCTGCACGGGCCGATGTTCACCGGCCTGCGCGACGATCCCGGTGCCTTCGTCGAGATCGTGGAGACCGTCTTCGACGGCTACGCGATCGGTTGGCCGGGTCTTCCGCGGCATCCTGCTGGCCGGCGGCGAGGACGTCGCCGGTCTCACGCCGCGCGACATCGCCAACCGCATGGAGGCGCCGGGCGTCGTCGCGGACGCTGCGGCGTGGCGGCGGCTGAACGACCTCCGCAACCGCCCCGCCCACGCGTATCCGCTCGACAGGATCCGCCGGACCGTTCTCGTCAACGACGCCTTCGCGGCGATCGGACCCCTTCTCGAAACCCTCACCCGGACGGAGGCGTACGTGCGTACGCGTCTGCCCGAGATCGCCGCCATCCGAATTGAAAGGACCGCGCCATGACCGACCGCACCCTCCCCGACGCCGGCGAGACCTTCGTGGCCGAGTACGAGGCCAACCGCGCGCGGCTGGTGGCCGGCCACGCCTACGATCCGGCGGACGAACACGATGCGTGCGGCGTGGGCTTCGTCGCGGCCATCGACGGCGCGCCGCGCCGGCAGGTGGTGGAGAAGGCGATCGAGGCGCTGAAGGCCGTGTGGCACCGCGGGGCCGTCGACGCCGACGGCAAGACCGGTGACGGCGCCGGCATCCACGTGCAGCTGCCGCAGAAGTTCTTCTCCGACTACGTGGCCCAGATCGACCACGCGCGGCCCAAGCACATCCTCGCGGTCGGGCAGGTGTTCCTGCCGCGCGTCTCGCTCGACGCGCAGGAGCGCTCGCGCACCATCGTCGAGGGCGAGATCCTCAACTTCGGCTACTACATCCACGGCTGGCGGCAGGTGCCGGTCGACATCACCGTCTGCGGCGAGAAGGCGAACGCCACCCGCCCCGAGATCGAGCAGATCATCGTCGGCAACATCAAGGGCGTGAGCGAAGAGGAGTTCGAGCGCGACCTCTACGTCATCCGCCGCCGGATCGAGAAGGCGATGCGGGCCGAGGGGATCGGCGACTTCTACATCTGCACGCTGTCGTGCCGGTCGATCATCTACAAGGGCATGTTCCTGGCCGAGCAGCTCGACACCTTCTATCCCGACCTGAAAGACCCGCGCTTCGCCAGCGCCTTCGCCATCTATCACCAGCGCTATTCGACCAACACCTTCCCGACCTGGCCGCTCGCCCAGCCGTTCCGCATGCTCGCCCACAACGGCGAGATCAACACGCTGCGCGGCAACGTGAACTGGATGAAGGCCCACGAGACGCGCATGTTCCACGACGCCTTCGGCCCCTGGATCGACGATCTGAAGCCGGTGATCCCGCTCGGCACGTCGGATTCGGGCGCCCTCGACGCCGTGTTCGAGGTGCTGGTGCGCGCGGGCCGCGCCGCGCCCATGGTCAAGACCATGATGATCCCCGAGGCGCTCGGCGGGAACGCCGACATGTCCGACGAGGTGCGCGCGCTCTACGCCTACGCCAATTCCGTCATGGAGCCGTGGGACGGGCCGGCCGCCATCGCGGCCACCGACGGGCGCTGGATCCTGGGCGGCATGGACAGGAACGGCCTGCGCCCGCTGCGCTACACCATCACGTCCGACGGCCTCGTCGTCGCCGGGTCCGAGACGGGCATGGTGAAGCTGGAGGAGACGGCGATCGTCGAAAAGGGCCGCCTCGGCCCCGGCCAGATGCTGGCAATCGACCTGATGGAGGGCCGGCTCTACAAGGACGGGGAGATCAAGGCCAAGCTCGCCAAGGAACGGCCCTGGGGCAAGTGGGCGCGGCACATCACCGTGCTCGACGATCTGGTCAAGAAGGCCGCCGCCCGGCACGAGCCCGCCGACCTCGCGAAGGACGACCTTCGCCGCCGCCAGCTCGCCTTCGGGCTGACGCTGGAGGACATGGAGCTGATCCTCCACCCGATGGTGGAGGACGCCAAGGAAGCCGTCGGCTCGATGGGCGACGACAGCCCGCTCGCCGTGCTGTCCGACGGCTATCGCGGCCTGCACCACTTCTTCCGCCAGAACTTCTCCCAGGTCACCAATCCGCCGATCGACTCGCTCCGCGAGCGCCGGGTGATGACGCTGAAGACGCGGCTCGGCAACCTCGGCAACATCCTTGAGGAGGACGAGAGCCAGACCCGCGTCCTCCAGCTGGACAGCCCCGTCCTCACCACGGCCGAATTCCGTGCCGTGCGGGCGCACATGGGCACGACGGCGAAGGAGATCGACTGCACCTTCGATCCTGCGGCCGGCGACATCGGCCTGCGCGACGCGCTGAAGCGCATCCGCCAGGAGGCCGAGGACGGCGTGCGCGGCGGGGCCGAGCACGTGATCCTGACCGACGAGGCGATGGGTCCCGATCGCGCGGCCATCCCGATGATCCTGGCGACCGGGGCGGTGCACACGCACCTCATCCGCCAGAACCTGCGCACCTTCACCTCGCTGAACGTGCGCTCGGCCGAGTGCCTCGACGTCCAGTACTTCGCGGTTCTGATCGGCGTCGGCGCCACCACGGTCAACGCCTATCTGGCGCAGGAGGCGATCGCCGACCGCCAGCGCCGCGGCCTCTTCGGCGCGCTGTCGCTCGAGGAGTGCATGAAGCGCTTCAAGAAGGCGATCGACGAGGGCCTGCTCAAGATCATGAGCAAGATGGGCATCTCGGTCATCTCCTCCTACCGCGGCGGCTGCAACTTCGAGGCGGTCGGCCTCGGGCGTGCGCTGGTGGCCGAATACTTCCCCGGCGCGGTCAGCCGCATCAGTGGCATCGGCCTCACCGGCCTGCAGAAGCTGGTGGCCGACCAGCACCGCCGGGCGTTCGACGCCGACGTGCTGGCCATGCCGGTGGGCGGCTTCTACCGCTGGCGCCGGGGCGGCGACAGCCACGCCTGGGAGGGCGGGCTGATCCACATGCTCCAGCACGCGGTCTCGACCGACAGCTATTCGGCCTACAAGAAGTACGCCGAGGCCGTGCACAAGCGCGCACCCATCCAGATCCGCGACCTCCTGGACTTCGCCCCCGGCCGGGCGTCCGTGCCGCTGGAGGAGGTGGAGAGCATCACCGCCATCCGCCGCCGCTTCGTCACGCCCGGCATGTCGCTGGGAGCACTCGGCCCCGAGGCGCACGGCACGCTGAACGTCGCCATGAACCGCATCGGCGCCAAGTCCGACAGCGGCGAGGGCGGCGAGGATGCGGCGCGCTACAAGCCCGACGCGAACGGCGACAACTGGAACTCGGCCATCAAGCAGGTGGCGTCCGGCCGGTTCGGCGTGACGGCCGAGTACCTGAACCAGTGCCGGGAGATCGAGATCAAGGTGGCCCAGGGGGCGAAGCCCGGGGAGGGCGGCCAGCTTCCGGGCTTCAAGGTGACGGAGATGATCGCGCGTCTGCGGCACTCCACGCCGGGCGTCATGCTGATCAGCCCGCCGCCGCACCACGACATCTATTCTATCGAGGATCTGGCGCAGCTCATCTACGACCTCAAGCAGATCAACCCCGAGGCCAAGGTCTGCGTGAAGCTCGTCTCGCGCTCGGGCATCGGCACCATCGCGGCGGGCGTGGCCAAGGCCAACGCCGACGTGATCCTGATCTCCGGCAACGTCGGCGGCACCGGCGCGTCGCCGCAGACGTCGATCAAGTTCGCCGGCGTCCCGTGGGAGATGGGCCTCAGCGAGGCGAACCAGGTCCTCACGCTCAACCGCCTGCGCCACCGGGTGCTGCTGCGCACCGACGGCGGCCTCAAGACCGGCCGCGACGTGGTTATCGCCGCCATGCTGGGGGCGGAGGAGTTCGGGATCGGCACGGCCAGCCTGATCGCCATGGGCTGCATCATGGTGCGCCAGTGCCACTCCAACACGTGTCCGGTCGGCGTCTGCACCCAGGACCCGGACCTGCGCGCCAAGTTCACCGGCACGCCGGAGAAGGTGGTCAACCTCTTCTCCTTCGTCGCCGAGGAGGTGCGCGAGATCCTGGCTCAGCTGGGCTTCCGCCGGCTCGACGACGTGATCGGCCGTTCCGACCTCCTCACCCAGGTCAGCCGCGGCGCGCCGCACCTCGACGACCTCGACCTGAACCCGCTCCTCGTGATCGCCGACCCCGGCGACACGGGCCGCATCTGCACGGTCGTGGGCCGGAACCCGGTTCCGGACACGCTCGACGCCCAGATGATCGAGGACGCGCGCATGCTCTTCGCCGACGGCGAGAAGATGCAGCTGACCTACAACGTCCGGAACGTGCAGCGCGCGATCGGCACGCGGCTCTCCTCCCACATCACGCGCAAGTTCGGGATGACCGGGTTGAAGCCCGGGCACGTCACGGTGCGGCTGCGCGGCTCGTGCGGCCAGTCGCTCGGCGCCTTCGCGGTGCAGGGCCTCAAGCTCGAGGTGTTCGGCGACGCCAACGACTATGTCGGCAAGGGGCTGTCGGGCGGCACCATCGTCGTCCGTCCGATGACCGCCTCCACGCTGGAGGCGCACAAGAACACGATCATCGGCAACACGGTGCTCTACGGCGCCACGGCCGGCCGCCTGTTCGCGGCGGGGCAGGCGGGCGAGCGGTTCGCGGTGCGCAACTCCGGCGCCACGGTGGTGGTGGAGGGCTGCGGCTCGAACGGGTGCGAATACATGACCGGGGGCACGGCGGTCATCCTCGGGGCCGTGGGCGACAACTTCGCCGCCGGCATGACGGGCGGCATGGCCTTCGTCTACGACGAGGAGGATCGCCTGCCGGCGCGCATCAACCCCGAGAGCGTGGTGTGGCAGCGGATCGCGGTCGACCATTGGGAGATGGTGCTGACCGGCCTGATCGAGGCGCACGTGCGCGAGACCCAGAGCCGCTTCGCGGCGCAGCTCCTCAACGACTGGGACCTCGTGAAGGGCCGGTTCTGGCAGGTGGTGCCGAAGGAGATGGTGAACCGCCTGGAGGTGCCGATCACGCCCCCGGCGTCCGTCGCGGCGGAGTGAGGCCGGCGAACACCCTCACCCTGTCCCTCTCCCGCGCTGCGGGGGAGGGACAGGGTGAGGGCTCATACTCACCCGATCGACCAATGATACGAAATGACTACCTCTCTCGCCTATAATACTCCCCAAGAAATGGCTGTAATCATGAAGTCACGGTGAGGCGCAAGGTTTGATGCCTCTCCTTTCGTTTCTTTGATGCGTGAGGATGTTCCGCTTATCTCCGGTGAACACGGCGCTAACGCCGGGTTGCGATTTCCATCGGAGCCGGACAATGAACAGACATCTTCTCGCGGGCGCCTCGGCACTCGCGATCGTCGCGGCGGGGTCGGCCGCCAATGCCCAGTTCACCGTCACCATCACGGGCGACACCCGGGTCGACTACACCTACACCGACCTCGACACCGCGAAGACCGCGGCCGGCGCGAGCGTGACCGAGGACGCCCGGAACACCGACTTCGCCCAGCGCTCGCGCATGAACTTCATCGCGACCGCCAAGTCCGACAGCGGCCTGACCTACGGCTGGCGCAACCGTCTGCGCATCGGCCCGGCCGGCCAGACCGGTACCGGCAACACGACCGTCAGCACCGACCTGAGCTTCATCTTCATCAACGGCGGCTTCGGCCAGGTCGTCCTCGGCCAGAGCTACGGCGTGTACGATTCGACCTATGGTGCTGCCGACAACTGGGGCACCGGCGGTCCGGACGGCAGCTTCGGCAACGGCATCGCGCCAGGCATAACCACCGGTGCCTTCATCGGCGCGTCGGCCAAGTCGCTGCTGGGCAGCACGGCCTCGACCAGCCGCGTCTACTACGTGACCCCGGAGTTCTCGGGCTTCACCGCCGGCGTCGGTTACGCCCCGACGGTGCAGAGCGTCGGCAACGGCGTCGAGTTCGACGAGAACGCCGTCGACTTCAACGACGTGTTCGAGCTGATGGCCCTTTACCAGACCGCGTTCGGCGGCGGCCGGGTCGAGCTATGGGCCGGCTATGCCTTCGGCGAAGGCAAGCCGGGTCTCGGCGCGACCAACGCCTCGCAGACCGAGGACCTGTCGGCTTACGCGCTGGGCGGCCGTCTGACCTTCGGCCCGGCGCGCGTCTCGCTGCATTATTCCAACGCCGGCAAGTCCGGCCAGCAGACGATCACCGCGGCGGGCGTGCGCAACGCCGCGCTTTCCGACGCCACCAGCATCTCGGCCTACGTGGACTACACGGTCCTGCCCGAGCTCGTCATCGGCGCGGGCTATGCCATTTACGAAGGCGCTGGCAACGTGGCGATCGCCGGCAAGACTGAGACCACGGTCACCTCGATCGGTGCGAACTACACCATCGCCCCGGGCCTGCAGCTCCGCCCGGAGGTCAACTTCGTCGACTATGAGAACAAGGAGGCGGGTGCGCGCGACTACGACGGCATCGTCGCGATCTTCCGGACTTTCGTGAACTTCTGATCGAGGGTCCCGCCGCGTACGGCGGGACACGTCCCGGCGGCGGGGCGCCGGGGGGGGGGCGGACGGCAACGCGCCGTCGGCCTCTCTGCGCCCCGTCGGCGCTCGGAGACGGTCGTCTTCATGCGGTCGCTGCAAGCCTGCCGGGCGTTCTGTGCAGTGTGTCGCATCGGCCACAGTCCCGCCTCCCCGTGATATCGAACGGTTCCATTCGATTGCGATCTAATTTCGATAGGGGTATCCCGACACACACGGCGTTAGCGCCGATGTCGTGATCACTCTATCGGAGTCTCCGATGAACCGTTATCTCCTCGCGGGTGCCTCGGCCCTCGCCCTCACGGTCGGCGCTTCGGCCGCCAATGCCCAGTTCACCGTCACCCTCGGCGGCGACCTCACCGTCGACTTCGGCTACACCTCGCTGGATTCCGCCAAGGACGCGGCGGGCCGCAACATCGTCGAGGACAGCCGGAACACGGACTTCACGCAGCGTGCGCGCATCACCTTCACCGCGACGCAGAAGACCGACAGCGGCCTGACCTACGGCGTGCAGAACCGTATGCGCTACGGCGGCACGCGCGCCGGTGGCGCGGCCGGCACCTCGGCCGACGTCGATTTCGATCGTTCGTTCATCTTCGTGAACGGCGGGTTCGGCCAGATCGTCCTCGGCCAGAACTTCGGCTTCTTCGAGAACTCGAACGCGCGTGCCGACGCTTGGGGCACCGGCGGCGCCGACGGTATCTTCCCGAACTTCGTGGGCGGCCAGCAGCGCGGCACCGGCGCGAACGCCATGTTCATGTCGGGCAACACCAGCTTCGCCACCCTGCCGGTGAGCGACGGCTCGTCCAGCCGCATCTACTACGTCACCCCGGACTTCTCGGGCTTCAAGGCGAGCGTCGGCTACGCCCCGACGATCGGCGCCGGTGACAAGGGTCGTGCCGCCCAGCTCGACCAGAACGCCGCCACCTTCAACGACGTGATCGAAGTCGGCGTCAACTACGGTGCGGCCCTCAGCGGCGTCCGTGTCGACCTGAACCTCGGCTACGTGTTCGGCAGCGGCCGTCCGGGTGCCACCACCGCGGCGAACGCGGCCGGCCTCGTCGGCGCGACCGAGGACCTCTCGGCCTACGCCGCCTCGCTCCGCCTCGGCTTCGGCGCGGCGCAGGTGTCGGTCCACTACGTCAACGCCGGCCAGTCGGGCCAGACCAAGGTCGACACCCGCAAGGAAGACGCCTACAGCTACATGGTCTACGGCCAGTACACCGTGCTGCCCGAGCTGACGATCGGCGCGAACTGGGGCAAGTACACGGGTCCGGGCTCGACGACGATCCGGGGCGATCACGAGACGACGGCTTGGGGCCTCGGCGCCGCCTACACGGTGGCCCCGGGTCTGACCCTGCGTCCGGAGTACGTGAACTACAACTTCGACAACAACGAAGCCGGTGGTCGCGACTACAGCGGCAACGTCTTCGTGCTCCGCACGCAGGTGTCCTTCTGATCGGATCGGACGGCCCCTCGGGGCCGTCCGGCACGCTCGTGGGCGGTGGCGACCTCGGTCGCCACCGCCTATTTTTTTGTCCATGACCCCGATGACCGACCATCCCGTCGCCGCGGCCCTCTCGGCCGTCCGTGCCCGCATCGCCACCGCGGCCGACGCCGCGCGGCGCGATCCGCGAGCCGTCACCCTCGTCGCCGTCTCCAAGACCCACGGGGCCGACGCCGTCCGCGCGGCGGTCGCCGCCGGCCAGCGCGTGTTCGGCGAGAACCGGGTGCAGGAGGCCAAGGCCAAGTTCCCCGAGGTCCGGGCGGAGACGCCCGACCTGGAACTGCACCTGATCGGCCCGCTGCAGACGAACAAAGTGAAGGACGCGATCGCGCTGTTCGACGTGATCCAGACCGTCGACCGCCCCAAGCTCGCCCGCGAACTCGCCCGCGAGATGGCCCGCCAGGGCCGCCGCCCGCACTGCTGGATCGAGGTCAACGTCGGCTCGGAGCCGCAGAAGGCCGGCATCGCGCCGTCAGAGGTCGATGCCTTCCTCGCCGCCTGCCGTGCGGACTACGGGCTGCCGGTGACGGGGCTGATGTGCATCCCGCCGGCGGGCGAGGATCCCGCCCCCCACTTCCGCCTGCTGGCCGACCTCGCGCGCCGGCACCGCCTGCCGGCCGTCAGCATGGGGATGAGCGGCGACTACGAGGCCGCGATCGCGGCGGGCGCCACCCACGTGCGGGTCGGCACCGCGATCTTCGGGAGCCGGCCGCCGGTGGGGTGAGGGGGTGAGGGCTCCTTGCGCCCCCTACCCCTTCTTCACCGTCTGCTCGATCGCGCCGAAGATCGACCGGCCGAGCCCGTCCCGCATCTCGATCCGCACGCGGTCGCCGAAGCGCAGGAAGGGCGTCTTCGGCCCGCCGTCGCGGATCGTCTCCACCGTCCTCTGCTCGGCGATGCAGGAATAGCCGGCACCGCCCTCGGCCACCGGGCGGCCCGGCCCGCCGTCCGGGTCGAGGTTGGAGACCGTGCCCGACCCGATGATCGTGCCGGCGGCCAGCGGCCGGGTCATCGCCGCATGGGCGATCAGGCGGCCGAAGTCGAAGGTCATGTCCGTGCCGGCGTCCGGCCGGCCGAAGGGCTTCCCGTTGAGGTAGGAGAGAAGGGGGCCGTGCAGCATGTCGCCCGCCCAGGCGTCCCCCAACGCGTCCGGCGTGACGGCGACCGGCGAGAAGGCCGACGACGGCTTCGACTGGAAGAAGCCGAAGCCCTTGGCGAGTTCCCCCGGGATCAGGCCGCGCAGCGAGACGTCGTTGACCAGCATGACCAGCTTCACGTGCCAGCGCGCGCTCTCGGCCGAGATGCCCATCGGCACGTCGTCGACGATCACCGCCACCTCGGCCTCGAAGTCGATGCCCCAGGGCTCGTCGAGCGCCATGACGATGGGCGCGCGGGGGGCGAGGAAGCTGTCCGACCCGCCCTGGTACATCAACGGCTCGGTCCAGAAGCCGGGCGGGAGTTCCGCGCCTCTCGCCTTGCGGACCAGCTCCACGTGGTTCACGTAGGCCGACCCGTCCGCCCACTGGTAGGCGCGGGGCAGGGGGGAGAGGCAGCGGGTCTCGTCGAAGGGAAGGCCGGGGAGTTCCCGCCGTTCCAGCTGTTCCCAGCGGGCGCGGAGCCTGGGCTCGGTCGCCTTCCAGTCGTCGAGGGCCTGCTGCAGCGTGCCGGCGATGCCGTCGGCCGGCGCGCAGCGGGTGAGGTCGGCGGAGACGAGGACGAGCTGCCCGTCCCGCCCCCCGGCGTCCAGGGTCGCGAGCTTCACGGGGTCCTCACTCGGCGGCGAGCTTCGGGCGGGGCGGCTTCACCGGGCCGTCCTTGGCCTTCCAGCTGTCGGCGTAGGGCGCGAACTCCGTCGCCGTCGCCCCCTCGCCCATCTCCAGCCCGTCGCGCGTGTCGAGCATGACCGCGTACTCGTCGGTCATGGCCTTGGGCTGCTCGAACATCCGGCCGACGGCCTTGGGATGCGGGCCGTGCGTGAAGCCGCAGGGGTGCCACGTGACCATCCCGGGATGGATGTTGTCGCGCGAGAAGAAGTCCCCGTCATGGTAGAAGATGACTTCGTCGAAATCGTCGTTGTTGTGGTAGAACGGCACCTTGATCGCGCCCGGATCGGTCTCGAACGGGCGCGGCGTGAAGGTGCAGATCACGAACCGCGGGGCGACCCAGGTCGTGTGCGCCGACGGCGGCAGATGATAGCGGTGGGATGCCAGCGGCCGGATGTCCTTCACGTTGAGGCGCACCGGGCACAGGTCCCCGTGCCAGCCGACCGCATCCAGCGGATTGAACGGATAGACGACGGTGGAGACGGCACCCCGGCGGCGGATGTGCACCTGCGTCTCGAACTCGCCCTGCTGGCCCAGGAACGCGTCGTCGATCTTCGGCGTGTCGAGGATCGCCTCGTCGTAGACGGCGTGGCGGCCGACCATGCCGCGGTCGGGCGTCTTGACCGTGCCGCCGGTCGCCTCGAACAGCACCATGGCGATCGGGGCCGTCGGCTCGATCCGCCACATGGTGGAGCGGGGGAGGACCACATAGTCCCCCTGCCGGATCTCCAGATGGCCGTAGTCGCAGAACAGGTGGCCGGAGCCGCGGTGGACGAACAGGATCTCGTCGCCGTCGGCGTTGCGGACCAGATGGTCCATCTTCGACGACAGGGTCCAGAACCGCATCTTCACCGCCGCGTTGTGCAGCACGACGGGCGCGTCCCAGAGGGTGCCGGCGGGGGGCGCGAGCGTCGTCAGGTCGAAGGCGCGCGGGCGCAGCGGGCCGGTCCAGCTGGTCCAGCCGGTCGGCGCGTGGGTGTGGTACATCATCGTGGCCGGGCCGAAGAACCCGTCCTTCCCCAGCTCCCGCTCGAACGTCCCCTCCGGCAGGTCGGCGTGCGCCTGCCGCGAGGCGCGCCCTTCCACGCGCGGGAACGAGATATGGTTCGCACCGGCCATGACGGACCTCCCCCGGAATATTGGTTGCAGGTGAAACTACTCACGCGTCGGTCCCCTGTCAACGGTCCGGTCCCGACCATTCTGCGTGGCGCCCTCGTCCCACCCCTGTTGCGCCGATCCCACACCGGTCGGAAACCGCGTTTCTCTTTGGTGGTGGTCGAGAATGTTTTGGTCGGCGACGCGTAGATTACGGAAACAGACCACCTCCGACGGGTCCGCCTCCGATGACCGGCGTCCGTTCCGCGCGACCCCGTCCAGCCGCCACCCCCCTCGACCGACGCCGGTTCCTGGCGCTGGGCGGTGGGACCGCGACCGCCGTCCTCCTCGGTGCCCGCGGCGCGGGCGCCCAGGCGCCGGGCCTGCAGTTCTTCCGCATCGCGACCGGGCCGATCGGCGCCACCTATTTTCCGGTCGGCGACCTTCTGGCGAAGGTCATCAGCGCGCCGCCCGGCGCGCGGCCCTGCGACCGCGGCGGAAGCTGCGGCGTCTCCGGCATGATCGCGGTGGCGCAGGCGAGCGGCGGATCCGCCGACAACGTCGCCCTGATCCACGCCAACGGCGTCGAGTCGGCGCTGGTGCAGGCGGACGTCGCCCATTGGGCGATGACCGGCACCGGTCCCTTCGCCGGCAAGGGACCCATCCGCGAACTACGCGCCATCGCGGCCCTCTATCTGGAGGCCGTGCACGTCGTCGTCCGCGCCGACTCGCCGATCGCCACGATGGCGGACCTGCGCGGCCAGCGGGTGTCGCTGGGCGAGGACGGATCGGGCACCCGGCTCACTGTCCGCGCGCTGCTCGGCGCGCACGGGCTCAACGAGCGCGACCTCGAGGTGATCCCGCTGCGCCTCACGGTCGCTGCGGAGAAGCTGGCGGCCGGGACCATCGACGCCTTCGCGATCATCGGCGGGACGCCGGTCGGCGCGATCGCCGAGCTGGCGGAGCGGACGCCGATCCGCCTGCTGCCCGTCGCCGCCGCGGTGATCGGCGACCTTGCCCGCGCGATGCCCGCGCTGGCG
>VYLD01000332.1_pt1 | contig 15559 bp, 11 predicted proteins | sample 5114401 | NCBI WGS metagenome assembly VYLD01 (sample SAMN12291783, study PRJNA351875) | freshwater metagenome | isolation source: freshwater lake | place: USA: Michigan, Gull Lake | collected 2013-08-08 | reverse complement strand
GGGCGAGGTCACGGCGGGCGAGGTCACGGCGGGCGAGGTCACGGCGGGCGAGGTCACGGCGGGCAAGGTGGGAGGCCGACGGCGCGGGTACCAGCCCCTCAGCGTGGAGACGAGCTTGAGCCGCTCGAGGCATTCCCACCAGCGATGCCCGCACAGCCCGACGCGGCTGAGCTGCAGCGGATCCGTCGAGGCGTCGTTGAGCCCACCGCCCAGGCGCACGGCCGAGGTGAAGCCCAGCGACTTCGCCGCGGCGAGCGTGGAGGCGTCGTAGCTCGCGTAGGGGTACGACAGGGACCGCGGCGTCAGCCCAATCAGGTCAGCCAACCGCTCTCTCGAGTTGGCGAGCCCCGCCCGCTGCGCGTCGTACGTCTGGCCCGCGAGCCGAACGTGCCGGTCGGCGTGACTGCCAATCTCCCAGCCATGCTCGACGAGGGTCCTGAGCTGGGGGCCGGTGGCGAACGTGGTGCGGTGACCTCCGTCCCATTCCCGGTCGGTGCGGCCAGTTTCATCGGTGACCACGTACGCGGTGCCTACGGCCCCGAAGTGCTTCAAGACGGGCAGCGCGTTCATCACGTCGGCGAAGCCGTCGTCGAAGCTCAGACAGGCCACCTTCTTGTCGGGGTGGCGAGCCGCTTCAGAGGCCGTGACGAAGGAATACCCGCGCGCCGAGAGCTGGTCGACCTGCCGCTCGAGGTGCTGGGTGGAGACCCACGTCCGTCGATGAGGTGCTCCCGCAGGCGGTTCGCCCACGTGGTGGTAGCAGGTGATGATCACCTCGCACCAACGGCAGCGTCTCGTGCTCCAGCCCGCATTCACCAACTCCCCGCGCTATCGCCTGACGCCTACAACAGCCTGCTCACAGCAAACCGTACCCGAACGAGGCGGACAAGGGCGCCTGTGGTGACCACCACGCATCGCGTCGAGCGCGTCGCGAGGCCCGGCGGCCAGGGCAAGGCGGCGTTCGCTGACAGCTCACAGCGAGCGCCGAGCGGCTGGAGACGGGCGGCGCGTGATGTCTTGATGACCTCGGTCAGGTGCTTCAGGTTCGCTCAACCGTCAAACCAGACAACACACCGCCCCCATCACAGGCTCGCGCCCAGCCGCACGCGACCCAACCACACCGGGGGCATCAGCGCGCCGTCCGCTCGGGTGAGGGCAGGGCCGGGCAGGAACGCGCCCCCTTCGAACATCGCGGTGACGGTGATGCCCGACGAGAACCGCCACTTCACCGAGGCCCCCAGGTCGAGCTCGGTGCCCAGGGCGCCCCGGCCCGGGCCGTTGAGTGCGTTGACCGGCACGCCGCCGGCCAGCACCCGGGTGTTGAAGGGGTCGGTCAAGGGCGCCGAGGTGAAGGCGAACAGCGGGCCGCCGTAGACGTCGACCAGCCCGCCCAGGCGCGCGCGCACGCGGGGGAAGAGGTACCACGCGCCGGTGACAGCGCCGCCAGTCGGCAGCAGCGCGACGCCCTCAGGAGCCACGCCCACCAGGCTGAGGTCACTCGCGCGAAAGGCTCCGCGGGCGCTCTGCCAGGCGAGCACATGGTCGAACAGAATCAGCCCTGCCTTGAAGTCGCGGTCGAAGCGAAACGAGGTGAGCTGGCTGTCATAGGGGTCTGCGTCGCCCGAGGCGTAGCCCGCGTCGAAGAGGAAGCCCCAGCGCCCCACCCGGTAGGACGCCTTCGCCACTGCGCCCAGCTGCCGCACCTGCAGCACGGGCTGCTCGGGGGACCGCGTCTGCCAGGTGCTGCCGGTGATGCCGGCCACCTCGGCGCCCAGGTCGAGGCGGTCGATGACGTTCCACTGCGCCGAGGCGTCGAGGACGAAGACCTCGGTGAAGCGCCGGTCGCCGTCGGGCGCGAGCGGTCGCTGGTTTCGATAGATGCCAACCAAAGACAACACATTCTTTTCATCGACATTGAAGCGCACGCCAAGAATTCCCTGCAGCGCGCGGTCACCCTCGAGCAGGTCGACGGTCGAGTCGCGCACCACCAGGTCGAAGGCCGCGACGGGCTCGATGGCCTGGAACGCCCCGCCCAGTGAGAGCAGTGGCCGCGACACCACCAGCGCGCGCAGGGCCAGCGAGCCGAAGTGCTGGTGCCCGAAGTCTCCGGCCTCGGCGTCCTTCGCGCCGGCGCTGGCCAGCATGCCCAGGCCGAACTGGTTGGTCTGCAGACCGAGCCGCGCTCCGCCCCAGGCCCAGCGGTACTCGAGGTAGGCCTGCCGAAGCTCGATGGCCTTGAGGGACGGCACGCTGACCCGCGTCGCGACCAGCGAGGGCCCCGGCGTGCCGACGATGGCGCCGGTGAAGACGTCGAACTCGGTGATGAGCCCGAAGCCACGAAACCGGAACTCGGGCCCGAGGCGCAGGCGGGTCTCGAGGGGCCATGGGGCCAGCGGAGTCCCCAGCGCGTCGAGGGGGAAGGCGGTGACGCCGGTGGCCACCGCGCGCACCGAGCCATGCAGGGTGAAGCTCGAGCTGGCCTGCTCGGGGGTGACGCCTCCATCGACGTCCTGCGCGGCCGCGGTGAGCGAAGTGCCCAGCGCGAGCGCGACGTGAAGCAGACACAGGTGGGACCGCAGGTGAACGACAGCCGGTGAGCGCATCACAGGGCGGCCGCCTATCAGCCCGCGGCGGTCTGCGCTGCACTGGCGCGCGCGACGGTTGTGATGGCCGGGCGCAACCCGGCGCGGAAGGGATTCGAGCGCCTTCACCGGTCGCCCAGGGAGTCGCAGAGGCACGCCCCGGCGGCCTTGACGACAGCAGGATGGGTCGGCGTGCCGTCGCGCTCGCTGGCTTCGCCGAACGGTGATTCGCGTCACGCCGGTGTTTGCGCCCGGTGAGGCACTCAAGTACCTGCCCTCTGCATGCGCACGCTCTTCGTCGTCGGTGCCCTCGTGGGAGTGGCCTGCGCGCCTCCACCCACCGGCCTCGCTCCTGCCCTCGAGGGCCCGGGGCCCACGGTCACCTTCGACGTCTTCCATCTGCCCCTGCCCGAGATTCCGCTGCCCAATGACTTCGCGACGCGCTTCGACGCGCAGTCGCCCACCAGGCGCCGGCTCAACGCGTCCATCGAGGTGGCCCCCACGAAGTGGGAACGCCGCATTCGGGCCTCGCTCGACGACCTGTCCGGCTGGGGCACCCTGGCGCCCATCACGGTGTCCTTCGAGGCGCCCCTCGACCTGAAGGCGCTCACCGCCAGACATCAGGCTGTCCAGGATATTGGGGACGACGCGTTGTATGTGATTGACGTCACCAAGGGCTCTCCCGACCTCTGCCAGCCACAATTGCTGGACCTCGGGCAGGGGCATTTCCCGCTCATCGCCGACGAGCGCACGTACTTCCCCGACGAGCCGCACGACGCGCTCGAGCAGATTCTGTTCGAGCAGCAAGAGGAAGACCTCAACCAGAACGGCGTGCTCGACCCCGGGGAAGACACCGACATGGACGGGGTGCTCGACCACCCCAACACCCTCGATGGCAAGACTGGCGGGCCGTTCGACGTGATTGGTTTCTATGAACACGAGACCAACACGCTCATCGCCCGGCCGCTGTACCCGATGCGCGAGGCCACCACCTTTGCGGTGGTGTTGACGAAGCGCCTGGTGGGAAAAGACGGGCAGCCGGTGCGCTCGCCGTTCCCGGCCATCAACCACCTCTCGCAGACCAGGGCCTTGAGTGAGCTGCCCCAGTGTCTGGCGGCGCTGTCGTTGAGCCTCGACGATGTGGCCTTCACCTGGGCCTTCACCACCCAGTCGGTCACGCAGGACTACCTCGCCGTGCGCGATGGCTTCAAAGGGCTGGGGCCCCTCGGGTTCCTGCAGAAGCAATACCCGCCCGAGCTGGCCACGCTGGAAGAGGCCCGCCAGTCGCGGGGGCGCGGCACCAACACGAAGATCGTCCCCGGCAGCCAGTTCCTGCAGTTCGGTGAGCAGCTGCTCGGCTTCGTGGGCGGCTCGAGCGTGACTGACGGCAGCAAGGAGCTCTTCCGCGGGTGGCTCAAGTCCATCGACTTCCTGGCGGCGCCGACCTTCGTGTCGCCGCAGTTTTTTCCGCGGGTCGACTCCGAGGGCAAGCTGCTGTCACTGGCGGAGCAGACCATGACGCTCGACCCCATGCGCGGCATCGCCACCGTGCGCGATGAGTCGGTGCCCGCGTTCATGGCGGTGCCGAAGAACCGCAAGGGCCCCGCGCCGGTGGTCATCTTCATTCATGGGCACACGGGCTCGAAGCTCGACTCCATCATCTTCATGGGCCCGATGGCGCGCTTCGGGCTGGCCACCATCGGCATCGACGCGGTCAGCCACGGCGTGGGCATCGGGCTGGAAGACCAGAGGCTGCTCGCGGGCTTCATCAGCGCCTACGGCATCGACCCGCTGGCCGAGGCCATTCTGAAAGGCCGCGCGACAGACCAGAACGGCGACGGCATTCCCGACCCGGGCGCCGACTTCTTCTCGGCGTACGTCAACCACAGCCGTGACACCGTGAAGCAGACCGCGTTCGACGTGCTGCGCCTGGTGCAGGTGCTGCGCTCGTTCGATGGGCAGCGGCGCTGGGCCTTCGACGTGAACAAGGACGGGGTGAACGACCTCGCCGGCGACTTCGACGGTGACGGCGTGGTCGACGTGGGCGGCCCCACCGTGCCCATCTATATGGCGGGCGCCTCGCTGGGCGGCATCATGTCGAGCCTGGTGGGCGGCCTCGAGCCCGAGCTGGACGCGATTCTGCCCATTCTGCCCGGGGGGTATCTGTCTGAGATTGGAGCCCGCACGGCATTGGGTCAGGTGAAGAACCCGCTGGTGTTGCGAATGTTTGCGCCGTTGATGTTGGTGCGCCCCGACGCGAACGGCGTGCCCACGCTCTCGCAGCTGCTGCCCAGCGCGGTGAAGACCGCCGAGGTGAAGCTGGCGGCGGTGGGCCCCATGAAGCCGGGGCAGGTGGCGGTCATTCGCAACCTCACCAACCAGGAATGGCGCTGCGGGCGGGTGCAGCAGAACGGCCACCTGCGGTTCGCGGTGGGCTCTGACGTGGGCGACCTGCTGCGCTTCGAGCTGTACGACCAGGAGCTCCCGTCTCAGCCGCGCACCGGGTGCGACCCGACGGGCGTCACGCCGGTGAAGGTCATCGAGACCGTCGACCGAGAGGTGGTGTTCGAGGGCAAGACCTACGCGGCGGGCACGAAGCTGCAGGCGTACGCCGATGGCTTCGGGTTGCGGCGGGGCTCGCCCGAGGCGCGGCGGCTGTTGTCGCTGGGGCAGATTGCGCTCGAGTCTGGGGACCCGGCGAACTTCGCGCCCTTCTATGACGGCACGCGCACGCTCACGTATGGCGATGGCTCGACGGTGGCCACGCGCTCACTGTTGGTGCCGATGACGGGAGACCCGGGCGTGCCCATCTCGGCGGGGGTGGCGTTGATGCGCGCGGCCGGAGCGCTGGACTACCGGAACGTCGACCCGCGCTATGGGAAGACGCCGCAGCAGCAGCTCATCGACGTGGGCTTCGTCGAGGGCGTCGAGCGCAGCCGGCGGTACCTGGACCCCCGGGGCAAGCCGGTGCTGATGGACGCCGACGTGCTCGAGGCGGTGCGGCCGGGTGGCAATGACGGCTTCGGCGCCCCGCGGCTCAACCCTCCCATTCGGCTCCTGCGGCGCAGCGAGCGCCTGGGCGGCGGCACCGTCGGCGCGCTGTTGCCGTACATGAACCCCGAGGGTGAGCACAGCTTTCCCATTCCCGACCCGGGCAAGGGCTTCGACCTGGGCACGCTGCTCATCAACGTCTTTGGCTCGTACCTGGCCTCGGGCGGCGAGACGGTGTCGCTGGAGCCCTGCATGGAGCGCTCGAACTGCGCCTGGTTTCCTCCCATTCCTCCATGAGTGACGCTGACGGAACGTGGGTTTTTCAGGGGCTGGCTGCCCGCTGCATGGAGAGCAACCACCTGGCGGAGGTGGCTCAATCACAACACACGCAGCCAGGCCGCCGATTTTTGTCTTTTTTTGACGCGGGTGAGTTCGACGAGGCCCGCGCGGGGACCACCCAGACGGGGCCCTTGAGCGAGGTCGCCGCGGCGGCGCTGTGTGACTGCGTGCTGCAGGCGGGCGTACCCTTTGGCTCGTTGGCCGTGGAGCCGAGCCAGCGCGAGGGGTTCGCGCGCCGCTTCGTGGCGCTGACCGCGGTGGCGCTGGGGGATGAGGCGCTCGCTGCGCGACTGCTCAACGGCGGCGTGCTCGACCGCGTGGGTCCTCCTCGGCACTCGCTCGGGTCCCTGCCGGTGAGAGTGATTGCCAGAGAGCTCGCCCGTGAGCGCCTCGAGGCGGCGCGCAAGCAGTTGCAAGGCGGGTGGGATGAAGACCTGCTCAACATGCTCGAGAGCGCGACCCTGCGCGCGACGTCGAACCCCGAGGAGCTGCTGGTGCTGGTGTCGCTGTGGCGTCGAGGGGTCGAGGGAGCGAAGCCGCAGCCCCGTTCACCTGTCGTCGTCGACGAGCCCGAGCCCCGGCAGGCGCTGGTGGATGCGCTCGAGCAGCTGGCGGAAACGGGCGCCAGCGACGTCAGTGGTATCGTCGGCTCGCCCATGGCCCTGCACGGCCCCTTCGGGCGGCGGGTGTTGGAGGGGGCCCGCCTCACCATGGCGGGCGCCGAGGCGGTGGTGTCTGCCCTGCTCAATGCCAATCAACGTGAGCGCCTCGAGCGGGAACGGGTGGTGGTGACGGGGTTTTCGGTCGAGGGTCTGGGCCGCTTTCGATTGACAGCCATGTTCGAGCGGGGCGCGCTGTCGTTCTCCATTCGCTCGCACCTCGTCGAGCCGGACCTTGGTCGACTGGGCTGGCCTCAGGATGTGGTGCAGACCGTGTCGAAGGTGACGCGGGGGCTGGTGGTGGTGGCGGCTCCGGCGGGGCACGGTCGATCGACGTTGATGACGGCGCTGGTCCGGGCCTGGGCTGATGCTGGCCAGGAGGTCATCACCCTGGAGGAGCCCATCGCGTCGCCCTTCACCTCGGGCCCGCTCCGGCAGATCGAGCTGGGCGCTGACGTGCCGTTCGGCTCGTTCCTCTCGGCGGTGCGTGCGTCGGCGCCTGCGGCCGTGGCGGTAGACCTGGTCGACGACGCCGCAGGCGCTGAGCTGGCGCTGGAGCTGGCGGCGGAAGGCAGGTTGGTGGTGCTGACGCTGCGAGCGCTGTCCGTCGGGGCCGCGGTGCATCGGCTGGCGGTGCTCGATGGGCGACGTCACCGACGACGGCTGGCAGAGGGACTGGCGGTGGTGGTGGGAGCGAGGCTGCTCCCTGGAGGGCCGGCGTGGGTGCCGACCGCCGAGGTGCTGTTGGTCAGCGAGGCGCTTCGCCGTCACTTGCGCGGGAACGACACCCCGCCCCCGCCGAAACTGCTCGACGTGGAAGGACCCAGCCTCGATGAGCGCCTTCGCGAGCTGGTGCACCGCGGCGCCGTCACCACCGAGGTCGCCGACCGGTGGCTGGTGAGCGCGCGGCGTGAGGTCGTTTCACCCTGACCTCTGGGAAGCCGACTGTCACATCAAGTGCCAAGCCGGCTTATCGGGTGTCCGGCAGATGGTTCGGTCACCCCGTCGTCTCGATCTTTCGACTTCTGGGGTGCGCGCGGTGCTTCGCGCCCGGCATCAGGCCCTGGAACATGGCGTCGGCGCCGCGGGTGATGGGGTCTCCGTGCCGAAGTCGAGCGGGCTGGGCGTGACCGAGAGCAGGCACGCCGTCAGCCGCCCCGAGAGGGCGAGGGTGAGGGCGGGCCACCAGAAAAGACACCGTCACGCTCGCGGCGCCGCCTCACGGGGCCGCTATTCCCCGAAGGCCTTCTTCTCGACGTCGTCGAGGTGCTCCTGGTCTCTCTGTTCAATCTCACGGGCCTTGTGGCGCACGTTGTCGAGCTGCTGTTTTGGCGCCGAAGGGCCTTGCGTGTCCGCGCTGCTGCCGCTGGCGCTGCCGGTGGTCTTGTTGAGCACCGAGTACGCCACGCCCGCCACCACCGCGAGGCCCAGCAGCAGAGTGATGAGTCGTCCCATCGGGCGAGGGTATCACCACGCCGACGCTCGTGGGTGGGTGGGCCCAGAGGGGTCGAAACCGTGCCACCAGCGTCAGCCACGTGACACAGTGGCGCGATGCAATGGCAATACAGCGGTGTGGGGCTCAAGGCCCTGGCCGCCTCGCTGCGGGCGCGCCCTGACTTCGACCGGGTTCGGGCACTGCTTCGCCCCGAGACCGCCGCAGCCCTCGAACGGCCCGCGCTGCAGAAGTGGCACGACGGGGCGGTGGTGTTCGACCTCACCCTCGCCATGGACCAGGTGATGGGCGGCGACGCCATCGAAGAGGTCCATTACGACCACGTGCGCCGCAGCATCGGGCCGCTGCTGGCGCCCTTCGTGAAGGTGGCCCTCGCCCTCGCCGGCAAGGACCCCGCACCATCTACAAGCGCATGGACGACATGATGGTCTCGGTGGTGAGGGGCGTGAAGTGCTCGTGGGTCGAGCAGAGCCCCACCTCGGGGCTGTTGACCGTGCTGTACGCCCACGACGAGGTGAAGCCGCCCTCGCTGCGCGCGTGGGCTGGCGTGATTCGGTACACTTTCGACCTCTGCGAGGTGAAGGGCCAGGTCAGCGCCCGCTTCAAGGACTTCGACGGCCATCGCCTCGAGTTCGACGTGAGCTGGACAGCAGGGCCCTGAGCTGGGCGCCACCCTGCCGGTCTTGCGGGTGAGGGCCTTCCGCGTGCGGGCCCGCGTCGAGCGCTGTGTCGAAGGAAAGCTGGGGGGCGTGAAATGAATCCCGGCGGGCGACCACCTGCAGATGAGATGAGGCCGCTCACCGCCGACGTCGCCTGTGACTACCTGCTGGGAGCGCTGCCCGAGTCCCAGGCCACGGCGCTCGAGCATGAGGCCTTCGAGACCTCGGCCCGCTTCGACGAGCTGCAGGCGTTCGAGGCCGAGCTCGAGCTGGCGCGCGACGCCCGCTGAAGCGCAGCGCAGACGTTCGCTACGGGGACGCGACGAGTGGAATCACCTCGACCCGCCCCTCTGAGGTCGTCAGCTCGACGACGCCACCGTCAGCCCCGTACGTCGGCGAAGCGCCTTCGACCGACGAGTGCCCTCGCAGCCACCCCTGCTTCCGCTGAACGGTGGCGAAGTCCGTGATGACTGCGCCAGCGTTCACCGCGTAGTCCTTTCTGGCGCGCTTGAGCACCACGGCGACCTCGGTGTGCTGCCAGGTGCGCCCAAAGTCGGGGCTGGGGGTGATGGCCACGATGCGCTCGCAGTCTGGGCCCACGAACCGAAGGTCGGTGCGCTTGACCAGGCACGGCCCCTGCTCGGTCCAGCGGGAAAGCCCGCCCCGCGCCTCTTCACAGGTGAGCCGGCAGAGGCCCTGCTGCTCGTCGCTGCTCACGATGAGCGAGCCGTCTGCGCTGGTGGTCGACCAGGAAGGGCCGGCCTGCTCGCCCTGGGGTGCGCCGTCGCCGTGGCCGTCGCGAGGCACCAGCGGCCGCAGGGGCAGGCGCTGGGCGTCCGGTGGCCAGTGAGACGCCGGGTGGACAACGCCATGGTGAACCGCGGCGCGCACCTGCACCAACGCCCTGGACGGCGTCAGCGCCAGAAGGCCGAAGAGCGCCTGCCGCTCGAGCTCGACCGACACGCTGATGGAACGCACCACGCCCAGCTCTTCCTCCAGGGCGTACACCTCGGCCGCTGACATGGTGACGATGGCCTGCCGGGCGGTGACCAGGCCGGCGCCCCGCAGGTCCTGCTCGAGCCTCGTCGCGAAGGCGTCGGCGGTGGTGAGCGCACGGTCTTCGCCGAGGCGTTGAGCGATGGCCTTCACCGTCGAAGGCCCGCTGGCGAAGGTCAGCGCTTTCCACGCGACGCCGCCCAGCACGGCCAACCCCGCCAGCAACAGCAGCACGCGCATGATGACGTACAGCTTCGCACGGCCCGGCCGGGTCTGGGGACACCGCACGACGCTCTTGAAAAGCCGTGGCTGCGGCTTTCGCCGGCTGCGGGCCTGATGACAGACTGGCGACGGTCGCGCGCGAGCGTGAAATGACTGAGGGCGAGGGGAGGAGCGGTTCGTGTTTTTCCTGTTTCCACTCACGGTGGGCGAGGGGCGGGTGCGGGTGCCGCTGGTGGCAGCCCTCATCGCGCTGGTGTGCCTGTTGGCCTTTCTGCCCACGTGGGTCTTCGCGGAAGACCCGCTCAACCGGGAACGCGTGGGCGAGGTCGTCGAGTACTGGGGTGACCACCCCTACCTCGAGCTCGACCAGGACTTCGTGCGCGGCACCCTGGGGCGCAAGGCCGCGCGCGCCATCGACGCCGCGCTCGAGCAGCACCGCGAGGAAGTGGAGCAGATGCGCCCCGGGCGCCCCCTCGAGCTCGGGCACCAGGTGAAGCTCGATCGCCTGACAGCGCTGGCGCGCGAGCGCAGCACGCCGTTGCGCACCTTCTCACTGGTGCCGGTGCGGGGGGTGCTGCAGCCCGGGTGGCTCACCGCGATGTTCCTTCACCTCGGGTGGTGGCACCTGCTGGGGAACCTGTTCTTCCTGTGGCTGAGCGCTCCGCTGCTCGAAGACGCGTGGGGGCGGCGACTGTTCGCGCTCGTCTACGTGGCGTCGGGGGTGGCGGCGGCCATCGCGCACGTCTTCGTCGACCCGGCCTCGGCGGCCAGCATGGTCGGCGCGTCGGGCGCCATCGCCGGGCTGATGGGCGCCTTCGCGGTGCGCTTCCCCGTGCGGAAGATTGCCATCGGGTACTTCATCTTCCTCGGGGTGCGCATCTTCCGTGGCGTCTGGCAGTGGCCCGCGTGGACAGCGGCGGCCCTGTGGTTCCTCGACCAGGCGTGGACCTTCTGGCGCGGAGAGACCGGCGGGGTGGCGGTGGCGGCGCACCTGGGCGGGTTCGTCTTCGGGGCCGGAGTGGCCCTGGCGATGAAGGCTGGTGGGCTCGACCGAGCGTTCATCACCACCGACGAGGGCGCCGTGGACCTCACCCGGCGGCTGGTCTCGAACGAGGTGCTCGAGGCCCGGCGCGCGCTGGACGAGCGGAACTCGCCCAGGGCCCGCGCAGTGCTCGAGCGGGCTGTCAGGGCGAGCCCCCGTGACAGCGACGCCCGGTTGATGCTGGCGGTGCTCGACCTCACCGAGCCCTCGGGGCGCGAGAAGGCCAACCTGGGCTTCGTGAAGGCGTTGACCACCGCGTTGAGCGAGTCCGAGCTGCACGCGGTCGAGGTGTGGCACCAGCACGGGCTGACGTTCGGCGTCGAGGTGGTGCCGCCGTCGGTGGCGCTGACCCTCGCCGAGGCGGTGGCCCGCAGCGACAACCCCGCAATCGCCTCGGGCGCGGCGACGCTCTTCCGGCGGGCCGCCGACGCCCGGGGGCCTGCCGGTCACCGCGCAGCCCTCGAGGCCGCCCGGCGTCTGCAGCAGGACCTGCAGGACCCCGAAGGAGCGCGCGCGGTGCTCGTCAAGCTGGTGACGGTCGAGCGCCTGCCTGAGGCGGTCAAGGCCGAGGCCGAGGCGCTGCTGGCCTCACTGCCGGCCACCCGCGTGTCGTCGGGCCTCGAGCTCGACCGCCGCATGGGGCCTGCCGAGGCGCCGGCTTTCGGCGACGCGTCGATGGACCCCTCGGGGCTCGAGCTCGACACGGGCCCTGCGCAGTTCGCAGACGAGCCGCCGCACGACGATGCAGAGGCGGCGGTGGTGACGGTGACCGCGCTGACCGCCGACGAGCTGCTGGTGCACGGCACCGCAGGGGACTTCGCGGTGCCGTTGAGCGCGGTCGACGCGGTGATGGCTGGCGTGGTGCCGATGGGCGCCAGGAAGGCGCTGGTGGTCGAGCTGTTCAGCCCCGTCACGCCGCCCCTGCGGCTGGTGAGCACCACCGCCAACCTGCAGGCCCACCGGCAGGCGGCCAGCCCGAAGGAGCTGTATCGCGCCTTCCTGCTCGAGCTGCTGGGCGCCGGCGCGACGGCACTGTTCGACCGCTCGAAGCTCGAGCAGGGCACGTTTCCGGTCTTCGACAGCATCGAGGCCTTCGAGGACGCGCGCAAAGACGCACGTCGCTCGACCCGCAACCGCGCGCGCGCCTGAGCCCGGGCGAGGGCCCTCGGCGCCTGCCTGAATCGACTGGTCGGCGCAGGGAAACACCTCGATGGGCCCGCGCGCCGCGATGCTACCGTCTCACGGCAGCATGCTCATCTACGTGGTGGTCATCGTGACGGCGGTGGTGATGATGCTGGTCGAGCGGGTGAGACCGGGGCGTCAGTGGCCGAAGGTCGAGGGCTGGTGGGCCCGCGCGGCGGCGCTCAACGCGGGCCAGGCCGTGTTGCTCTTCCTCACCGGGTTGATGTGGGACGGCTTCATCGCCTCACACCGGCTGTGGGACGCGGCCGGGCTGGGCGTCGTCGGCGGCGGGCTGGTCGGCTACGTGGTGCACTCGTTCATCTATTACTGGTGGCATCGGGCCCGTCATGAGGTGCCTGTGCTGTGGCGCCTGGTGCACCAGGTGCATCACAGCCCGCAGCGCATCGAGATCATCACCGCGTTCTACAAACACCCGCTCGAGATTCTGCTCAACAGTCTGCTCTCGAGCGTGGTGGTGTACCTGGTGGTGGGGCTCACCCCGCAGCAGGCGCTGGCGACGATGATCCTCAACGGCCTCGCCGAGCTGCTCTACCACTGGAACGTTCGCACGCCGGTCTGGCTGGGGTATTTGATTCAGCGACCTGAGAGTCATTGCGTGCATCACCAGGAAGGTCTGCACCAGTACAACTACGGAGACCTGCCTGTCTTTGATTGGCTGTTCGGGACCCTGCGCAACCCACCCAGCTTCGACGGGCGCTGTGGCCTGGGCGCCGACAAAGAAGCGCAGCTGGGGCGCATGCTGCGCGGCGAGGACGTCAGCGCGTGAGCCCGGGGGCGACCCTGTGGGCCGCGCGCGCGGTGGTGACGGTCGGACTGCTGCAGATGGCGGGCGACCTGCTGGGCCTGCAGACGCTCAAAGGGCTCGCCGCGGCGTCGATGCTGTCGCCAGCGCCGAAGGTGTTCTCGGCGGTGCGCGGCTTCGAGACCTACTCCACGCGCTTCTTCCTCGAATGGGACGACGGCTCGGGGACCAGGCAGGCGCAGGAAGTCGACGCCGAGCTCAACGCGCGCCTGCGAGGCCCGTACAACCGGCGCAACATCTACGGCGCGGCGTTGGCGTATGGGCCGGTCCTTCCAGCGCCCCTGCGGGACCCGGTGATGCGCTTCGCGCTGTGTGGTGACGCGCCGCTGCTGCGAGAGCTGGGACTCGAGGCCGCGCGCTCAGGAACGCACCTGCGGGTGCACTTCGTCCCCCGACCGGGCACCACCGTCGACGCGGCCTTGCCGTTGGTCCTCGAGGCGCCCTGCCCGTGACCCTGGCCAACGGGTGGACCGGTGGGCAGTACAGCGTCGCGCGGTTCGGGCTCGGGGTGTACCTGCTGGTCCACTTCACCATGCTGCTGCCCTTCGGGGCCGAGATGTTCTCGTCGCAGGGGGTGCTGCCGGCGAGCGCCAGCCCGCTGTTGCACGCCTTCCCCAACGTGTTCGCGCTCAGCGATGCGCCGTGGGTGGTGACCCTGGTGTTGAGCAGCGCCGCGGTGGGCAGCGTGCTGTTGGCCATCGGCCAGTGGGACCGGCTGGCCGCGGTCTGGCTCTGGTACGTCTGGGCCTGTCTGTTTGGAAGAAATCCACTCATCAGCAACCCGGGGCTGCCGTACGTGGGGTTGTTGTTGGTGGTGCACGCGTTGAACAGCAACGCCCCGTACGGCAGCCTGAAGGCGCGCGGTCAGGTGGGTGGGTGGGTGGCGTTTCGGGTGCCCGAGCCGTTGTTCGGCGCCCTCTGGGTGCTGATGGCCCTGGGGTACAGCTACAGCGGGTACACCAAGCTGGTCAGCCCTTCGTGGCTCGATGGCACGGCGGTGACCCGGGTGCTGCAGTCACCGCTGGCGAGGCCGGGGGTGCTGAGGGACCTGGTGCTCTCGGTTCCCGAAGCAGGGCGCGCCGCGCTGTCCTGGGGTGCGCTCGGGCTCGAGCTGTCGTTCGCCCCGCTCGCGCTGTCTCGGAAGATTCGGCCATTGCTCTGGTTGGGCCTGGCCATGATGCACGCCGGCCTGGTGACACTCATTGACTTCGCAGATTTGTCATTGGGAATGCTGGCGTTGCATGCCTTCACCTTCGACCCGGCGTGGGTGCGAGGGCAGCACGGCGCGGTGCCGGCCTGGGTCTTCGTTCGCGGCGCGGAACCCTGGGCTCACCACGTGGTTCGATTTCTGGTGTCAGAAGACCCTGGCGGGCGGGGTTTTCGCTTCGGGCCCGTGGGCGGCGCTGCCTTTCAGGCCCGCGTTCCCAGCGGGGCGCCGGGCGACGGCGAGGGCCTGGTGCTGGTGACGGGTGACGGGGTGGTGCGCAGCGGGGGCCGGGCGCTCTTTCAAGCGCTGGCGCAGCTCGGCGGAGCGTGGAGGTTGCTCGAGCTGGCCGCCCGGTGGGTGCCGGCGCGCGTCGCTGACGCCGCGGTCGACCGGCTGGGCCGCGGCAAGGTCGGTCGCGACGCATCGACGTTCGCTGAGCTGCCCGAGGTGGTGAGGTCCCGGTTCGACCTGCGGTGAGCGAAGGGGGCCCCCCCTAGCAGCCCGTTGAAGAAAGCCGACCGAGCCCGAACGTCGAGCTTCGAGCCGCGCAAGGAAGAGGGCAAGGAAGAGGCCCGCAGGAATACTTGTCGGTATTTCCAGGGCCTCTGACGCTGCCCGGCGAAGGAGATCGGCGTTCTGGCGACCGGAGCGCTTTTCTTCAACGGGCTGCTAGCAGCCCGGTGGGCAACCGTTGCAAGCCGCGGGTGAAGACCTTTGAGGTTGTGACCTGCCAGGGGGCGTGACAGAGCCGCGCTCGAGTAACCGCCTCGCCGTCTCGGTCGGCGCGCTGGCCGTTCCTCTTCAGGAGCACCATGAGCAGGACCTTTCCCCCCGAATGGCTCGTCGTCTGTTTGTCATTGATGGCCTGCCCCCAGCCCGTGAGGCCGGACACCGGCGTTCCGGTCCTCTGCAACAACAACGTGCTCGACCCGCTCGAAGCCTGCGAGGGCTTCGAGCTGCGCGGCGCGAGCTGCGAATCGCTGGGCTTCACCGCCGGCCTGCTCACCTGCTCGAGTTCCTGCGCGTACGACACCAGCGCCTGCACCACCTGCGGCAACGGCGTGCTCGAGCGCTCAGAGGCCTGCGATGGCGCGCAGTCAGGCGGGCAGACCTGCGCCTCGGTCCTGGGCAGCGGGTCCACCGGGAGCCTGGGCTGCAGCCCCGACTGCCAGCAGGTGCTCGTCACCGGGTGCAACACGCCGTTGCCCATGGGGCCGCTGCAGGGGTGTACCCTCGGCGCCGCCAACGCGTGCCAGGCCGGCCTGACCTGCACCGCCACGGCCTCGGGCTCGTTCTGCCTCTCGGCATGTTCCCCTTCGAGTTCCACCTGCGGCTCGGATTCGTACTGCCAGGACGTGGGCGACGCCGGCGCGTGCGCGCCGCGGCCGACCCGCGCGCAGGGCT
>VYLD01000602.1_pt1 | contig 15587 bp, 12 predicted proteins | sample 5114401 | NCBI WGS metagenome assembly VYLD01 (sample SAMN12291783, study PRJNA351875) | freshwater metagenome | isolation source: freshwater lake | place: USA: Michigan, Gull Lake | collected 2013-08-08 | reverse complement strand
CCCCCGCGAGGGGGAAGTCCGCCCGACGGGGCTCAAGGGTGGGGGCGGCGCAGGGTAGGCGCCGGTGACGCTTTTGGGCTTCGCGGGCAGGGGGGGCGGCACAGCAGCTCCATGCGGCACAGCAGCTCCATGCGGCACAGCTCCTCGTGGCACGGCAGCCACGGGCGCCGGCGGAGCGGCGACGAGAGACGGGAAGACGCCCGTCGCCGGTTTCCTGGCTGGCGGCGCCGCGAAGAGCGGTTCGTCTTCGTCGTTGAGCTCTTCTCGAAGCTCGAAGAGCGGATCCTCGTCGTTGACCGCCATAGGCCCGGGGTGACCCTAACCCTCTTCCTTCGATGGGGCGAGGATGCGAGCGTGTTCGGTGATGCCTTCTCGTTTCCGCGTGCCCAACGGGCTGACCGTCGTCTTCGAAGAGAACCACGTGGCCCCGGTGGTGGCCTTTCAGCTCTGGGTGAAGGTGGGCAGCGCCGACGAGGGGCCCGACGAGGTGGGCCTGGCGCACCTGCACGAGCACCTGCTGTTCAAGGGAACCGCGAAGCGCGGGCCCGGCGCCATCGCCCGCAGCATCGAGGCCCACGGCGGTGAGATCAACGCGTGGACCAGCTTCGACCAGACCGTCTACCACGTGGTGATGGCCAGCGCCTTTGCCCGTGAGGGCCTCGACGTGCTCGCCGACGCCATTCGCCACTCGGCCTTCGACCCCGAGGAGCTGGAACGCGAGAAAGAGGTGGTCTGCGAGGAGATCAAGCGCAGCGCCGACATGCCGTCGCGCAGGGCCTCGAAGGCCCTCTTCTCGGGGGCCTTCACGTCCCACCCCTATGGCCGGCCGGTCATCGGGTTCGAAGCCGACGTGCGCGCGCACACCCGACAGCGGGTGCTGGACTTCTACGGCCGGCACTACGCGCCCTCGAACATCGTGCTCTCGGCGGTCGGCGACGTGACCGAGGCGCAGCTTCGGGCGTGGGTCGACGAGCTGCTGGGCGGCGACTGGCAGCGCCCTGCGCGGCCGATGGTGACCAGGCCCGCCGAGCCTGCGTTCTCGGGCGTTCGGGTGACCCTCACCCCTGACGAGGTGAAAGAAGCCTGGGTACACCTGGCGTTTCAGGGGCCCGGGGCCGACCACCCCGACGCTCCGGCGCTCGACGTGCTGGCGATGGTGGTGGGCCAGGGCGACGCGTCGCGGCTGTCGCTCGAGGTCAAGCGCAAGCGTGGCCTCGCCAAAGACGTCAGCGCCTGGTCGTGGACCCCGAAGGAACAGGGGCTGTTCGCTGCCTCGATGGTGGTGAGCGGGGGGACGGTGGCCGAAGCGTTCGAGGCGACCGTGCGGGTGCTGGCCACCATGACCGCCGCCGAGATCGAGCCCGACGAGCTCGACACCGTGAAGGCCCTCATCGAGGCCGAGGCGGTGTACCAGCGCGAGACGGTGCAGGGCGTTGCCCGCAAGCTGGGCAGCTACGAGTCGACGATGGGCGGCCTGGAGAAAGAGGCGCAGTACTACGAGGCCATCTCGCTGGTGACGCCGGCGAAGGTGCGCGAGGTCGCGGCGCGGTACTTCACCTTCGGTTCCGCGGTGGTGACGGGGCTCTTGCCGAAGGACGTCACCTTCACTGTCGAGCAGGTCCGGAGCATTCTCGCCGCGGTCGCCGCCGAGCGCCCCTCACCCCTGCCCGCGCGTCAGCTGGCGCCGACCCGGCCGCTTCGCACCACCAGCCTGGGGCGGGCCCAGCCTGCGGGCCTGACCATCGAGCAGCTGCCCTCGGGCGCGACCGTCATCATCAAAGAAGAGCGCGCGGTGCCGCTGTTCAGCGTGCGGGCCAGCTTCCTCGGCGGGCTGCGGTACGAGACGACCGCGAACAACGGCGTGACCTCGCTGCTGTCGCGGACCCTGACCCGCGGCACCGCCCACGCCAGCGCCGAGCAGCTCTCGCACCTGGTCGACGCGCTCGCGGGCTCCCTCTCGGCCATCGGCGGGCGCAGCTCGATGAGCGTGCGCGGAGAGTTCCTCTCGAAGCACTTCGACCGGGCCTTCGAGCTCTTCGCCGAGGTGGTGAACCAGCCGAGCTTCCCCGAAGGCGAGGTGGCGCGGGAGCGCACCCAGCAGCTGCAGGACATCGCCGCGCGGGAAGATCGGCCCGGCGCGGTGGCCTTCGAGCTGTTCGCCAAAGCGCTCTTCACCACCCACCCCTATCGCCTGGCGATGTCCGGGGAGCGCGCGTCGGTCGAGCAGCTCTCTCCCGACACGCTGCGCGAGTACCACGCCCGCTTCATGGACCCGTCCCAGCTGACCCTGGCGGTGGTGGGGGATGTCGATACCCGCGCGGTGCTCGAGGCGGCCAGGGTGGCGTTCGCGGCCCGGCGTTCCGGTGCGGCGGGCCCGGTGAGCATCCCAGCCGAGCCGCCGGTGCTCGAGCCACGCGTGGTCAAGCGCACCCTCGACAAAGCCCAGAGCCAACTGGTGCTGGGGTTCGCCGGCGCGCGCATCACCGATGACTGGCGGCGCCCCCTCGAGGTCCTCTCGACGTTGCTGTCGGGCCAGAGCGGCCGGCTCTTCATGGAGCTGCGCGACAAACGCTCGATGGCCTACTCGGTCTCGGCGATGACGCTCGAGGGCGTCGACCCCGGGTACTTCGCGGTCGCCATGGGCACCAGCCCCGAGAAGGTGCCCGCGGCGATCGACGGCCTGAAGGCCGAGCTGCAGCGGCTCACCGAGACCCTCGTCGACGAAGACGAGCTGCTGCGCGCCCGGCGCTACCTGGTGGGCAGCCAGCAGATCGGCCTGCAGCGCAATGGAGCCCGCGCCGGCGTGATGGCGCTGGACCACTGCTACGGGCTCTCGCCGACCCGGTACCTGCAGTACGCCGATGAGATCGCCGCGGTGACGCCCCAGGCGGTGCTCGACGTCGCCCGCCGGGTGATTCGGTTCGACCGCAGCGTGCTGGTCACCGTCGGCCGTTAGCGCCCGTTGAAAAGAGCACCTGGGCTCGGTCGGCTTCCTTCAACGGGCAGCTGGCGGTACACCCCGCTGCATGCGCCTCGGGTGGGCCCCTGTCATCGCCGCCTTCCTGTCGTTCCTGGCCGGGTGCACCCTGTTCGCGAGCTACGACCTCGAGGGGCTGCCGTGCGATGTCAGCGCCAGCAACCCCGCTGGCGAGTGCCTGGGGCCGAGACCCGACGGAGGCCTCGGGTACGTCTGCGTTCGGATCGATGCAGGCGTTGGCGTGTGCCGCGCCGACGCTGGTCGCTGACGAGCCGGGTCCGCACCACCCCATGAACGGGAAGACGACCCGGCGCTGACCGGGCTCAGGGCTCTGGAAAGCCACGGCTCGAGCCGACTCGCTCGGCGGAACGGCGCTGGCAATGGGCAGGGCGCTGTCCGTGTCGAAGAGCCCAACAACCATGGCCGCCTCCGCAGAGCCGATTCTGGGCATCGATCTCGGCACCACCTTCTCGACCGCGGCGGTGGTGCTCGAGGGCCGGTTTCACTACGCGCTCGATACCCGGGGCGACTCGTGCATTCCGAGCGTGGTGCACTTCCCCAGGTCGGGGCCGGTGCTGGTCGGCCACGAGGCCGAGCGCCTTCGGGCGACGGACCCCGTCAACACCATCGCGGGCATCAAGCGCGTCATTGCGCGGACGATCGAGAGCCCCGCGTCACGGCTGCTCGACGCTGGCGCCGCCTTCAAGCTGAAGGGCGCCGGCGCCAACGAGGTGAGCGTGGTCACCCGCGCAGGCCTGTACACCGCGAGCGAAGTGGCCTCGCTCATCGTGCGCCACCTGAAGGAACGCGCCGAGGTGCGCTTTGGCCGCAAGCTCAAGCGCTGCTTCATGACGATGCCCGTCGCCGCGGGGCCCGAGGTGCGCGACGCGATGGTGCGCATCGGCCGCATGGCGGGCCTCGAGGTGGTGCGCATCGTGTCCGAGCCGGTGGCCGGGGCGCTGGCCCGGGGGCTGGCGGGGCCACGAGGCACCGAGAAGCCCACCCTGGTCTACGACTTCGGCGGCGGCACCCTCGACACCACCGTGGTGCAGCGCCTGGGCGAGCGCATCAGCGTGCGGGCGTTGGGGGGCGACGACTGCCTGGGCGGCAACGATCTCGACCTGGCCTTCGCGCGGCATGTGGCCAACTCCATCTGGGGCATGGCGGCCATCGACGTCACCAAGGACGCGCTGCTGTACGACCGCATCCAGCGGCAGTGTGAGCTGGTGAAGCGGGCGTTGTCAGGGGCGCCCGAGGCTCGCTTTCTGGTGCCCGACGCCCTTGGCACCCCGGGGCACCGCCGGTCGCTCGACGTGGTGGTCAGGCGCCATCACCTGCTGACGCCGTGGAAACCGCTGATCGACCGCTCGCTGGAGGTCGCTTCCCAGACGCTGGGAGAATCGGGGGTGACGGCCAGTGAGCTGGGCGGCGTGATGCTGATCGGCGGCACCACCTTCGTCCCTCAGGTCCGTGAAGCCGTGAGCCGGGCGATTCCGGCGCCGCTCGACGTCGAGGGCGACCCGCAGACCGCCGTCGCCCGCGGGGCTGCGTTGTTGGCGGTGATGCCGCAGCTGCTGCTCGATTGAACCTCGGCGGTCAACCGCCCCGGCCGGGTCGTTCGCCTCGACGCCCTACTGAAAGAAGAAGCGCACCACCTCGGTGCCCAGGCGCAGTTCCATGTCGCTGTCGATCGGCACCCGCTGCACGCGTTTCTGCCCGATGAAGGTGCCGTTCGAAGAGCCCAGGTCTTCCAGCACCCAGCCGCCGCCGTCTTCGATGGTGATGGCGGCGTGCTCTCGCGACACCTTGGCCGAGTCGATCACCAGCTGGCAGTGTTTTCCGCGACCGATGAGGAACCGGTCACCCTCGATGAGCAACGTCACGTCACCCGACGAGATGTACAGCATGGGCTGCTGATCGGGTTCAGGCTCGGGCTCGGGTTCTGGCTCGGGTTGCGGTGGTGCCCGCGCCGAACGCGCCGAGGGGTAGGCCGGGGCCGGTGGGGCAGCAGCAGGCGCTCGCGCCGGAGCGCCGTTCGGCTCCACGCCGTTGAGGCGCAGGAACATGCCGAGGGCCTGGCTGATCAACACATCGCGGTTGACGCCGAGCCGACCGGACAGCTGCTCGAGCGCGAGCAAGACTGCGTCGTCGACGATGGGGGGTTTGGCCGGAGCTCGAGCAGGCACGGAAGGACAGTTTGGGGACGCCGCGACGGCATGTCCAGCTTTGAGCTTTTCTGGGGTGCTCAGAAGGCGGTGCTCAGAAGGCGGTGCTCAGAAGGCCGTGCGCAGCCACACCAGGCGGGCCAGGGGCAGGGTCCGCTCGCCCACCGTCTGCCACCCGACCATCACCGCCACGGCCTCGACCCGGGCGCCGTTGCTGAAGTCGCCGCCCCAGGCGCGCGTGGTGGGGATGAAGACGAACACCTGGCGCTCACCCAGCTGCAGCACGCCGATGTTCTCGGCGAGCCCCCAGGACACCACCCCCGCCATGAAGACCGCCTGGCCCTCGAGCTGGTCGGGCGCGTCGAGCTTCGCGAGGTCGGCCGAGCCGGCCTTCAAGGTCAGCCGGGGGGCCCAGGCCGACACCGCCTCTTCGAAGCTGGTGACGGTGGCGCCGGGCGCGAAGGCCCCGGGGGCAAAGGCCTCGCGCCTGCGACTCAGCTCGGCCTCGACGCCCTCGAGGGACGCGGCCAGCACCGCGCCCCGCACCTGCCGGCACGAGCGCAGCCGCTCAGCGCGCGTCAGCAGCGCCCCCTCTCCCAGCGAGTCGAGCGCTGGCGACCCTTCGCGCTCGAGCTGAACGCACGCGGAGAACGCCTCGAGCGTCGCGGCGCCGGTCTCGTCGAGCGCCACCGGGCGGTCGGCGAAGCGCACTTCATCGAAGCTGCCCTTCGCCTCTGTGGCCACCAGCGTGCCCAGGCCCTCGGTGAGGGTGATGGTGCCGGCGGTGCCGCGGGGGCCGGTGAAGGTGACGGGCCCGGACACCGGGCGGAGGTGACACTCGGTATCTCTCTGGCCGGTTTCCTGCTCGACGCGGCGCTGCTCGACGTCGACGCCGCTGCGCAGCCACGAGATGAGCCCCACCACCAGGGCTGGCACGCCGACCCCGATGGACACCAGCGACCACCCCTGCACCTGCGCGCGCGGCGAGACCCCGTAGCGCCCGCGCACGTCGATGGTGGACGTGTCCGGCGCGTCGCTCACCAGCAATGACGCCCCCAACGCGATGGCGCCGCCCAGCGCGGTGACGATGCCTGTCGACAGCGACGCGCCGGTGGCGGGCACCGACCGCTCGGTGATGCGCTCTTCGGCGTACTCGTCGACGGCCAGCTCACGGCAGACGTCGTGCTCGGTCACCCGCACCGCCAGCTCGGGCCACGACACCTGCAGCTCGCCCCGCAGGCCCCCTTCGAGCAACGCGCTTCGGGTGAAGGACCGCAGCAGCGGCCCGCGCTCGGTGCGAACGGTGCTGTCGACGCGGGCACAGCCGCTCAGCAGCGCGAGCAGCATGAGCCCCCTCATCGCTGACCGCCAAAGAAGGTGACCAGCTCGGGGCAGGCGGTGAAGGCCTGGGCGACGTCGTCGCAGCTCGACTTCACCCGGGTCGAAGAGCCCTGACGAAGCAGGGGCACCCGGCAATCGAGGAACTGGGCTCTCGAGGGTGCGGCGAAGCCGAAAGCGTCGCTGCCGCAGCCGGTGCGCGCCGTCAGGGTCGCCTCGCAGGTCATCGCGTCCACCCGAAGCTGCGCCTCGACCACCCCGCACACCGGGCCCAGGCAGAGCCGGGTGATGACGTCACGGCAGACCGCCGCGTCGGGCGCCTCGGGGCCCTCACAGCCACTCAGCAACAGCACGGCAGCGAGGATCGAGCGCACAGGCGACCGAATGTAGTCCGGCCAGCCCTGGCGATGTTTGGTTTCAGCGAGTTGCAGCGCCCTTGAGCGGTCAGCCGCGCCGTGGCCCGCGTGCAGCAGCCCCAAACGACGTCTTCGCACGGTGCGCGACCGCGAGTGACTGCAGCTGGACGCGCCGCGTGAGCGTCTGAACCGCTCCGACCGGGTCTTCGAGCGGTGCTCGACCGCCCGGTCGTTGAGGGCGAGGGGCCTCCGACGGTGCGGAGCCGCGCGGCACTCGTGTTGCGAGGACACGGGCCGGCCAGCTGTACGCGTTGGGCGAACTGTGCTGCCGGTACCTCGGCAGGGACCGGAGAGACCTCGACCTCCGACCGAAGCTGTGCGCCCTGCGCTGCTGGCCCCTTCCCCCCACCGCCCAACGAGCCCAGCAGCTCGGCCTGGACCTCCTGCGCTCCGGGCACTTCTGTCACCACCGAGGGAAGCGCGTCCAACGACCGGGCGTGCACCGCCTGCGCCGCTGGCACCTTCTCGAGCATGGCCAACCAGGCCAGCTGCACCGCGTGGGCGACGTGCGCACCCGGCAGTCAGGTCGCGACGGCAGGCAGTCCGACTGCGGACCGCACGTGCCAGGGCTGGTGACCTTGCGACTGCTCCATCGCGTACGAGCACCATGCTGCGCGCCACCCTCAAGGAAGCACACCAATCGAGAGCCGCCGTTCGAGCGGCGGGTTGAAGGTTGCGTTCCCCGCCTGAGATACCCGAACCTCTGCAGACCCCACCCCCACCGCCCGAATCACGTTGCCGCTTACCTCGATGACGCTCGGGTTGGTGCCGGTGAAGACCAGGGGGGTACCTGATTCGCCACCCCGAATGCCTGTGATGGGCCAGGTGTCGCCGACCTTCAGCACACCCTGTCAGGATGAGCGCGATCAGCACCAGCGATGACGGTCGGGGGAAGAGCCGGTTCATCACCGGTCGGGACGAAGGATGAAGAAGAAGGGTCGGGGGTCGCTCCAGGGTTCTCACTCGACCAACAGCAGGTCATTGACACTGCCCGTGGTGAGCTCGACCACGAAGGTCGGCGCGGTGAGCGCGTTCCGGAAGATGGACACGCCGTCGTCATCACCGACGTACAGCGTGCCGTCCGCGCTCAGCACGGCCCGTTGGACGCCCGCGCTGATGGTCGGGTGAACGATGGTCTGGGTCGGGGCTGAGGCGCCGGTGAGCGCTGCGGGGTTCGCGTAGAGGTTCACCTGGCCAAAGGTGCTGGTCGAGAACACGCCGAACGCCACGACCATCGCCGCGGGCCCTCCGCCAGAAACGGCCTGGCGGAAACTGAGGTCCGTTGGAGACCCCGGGGTGGTCAACGTCACGTCGTACGCGCGAGGAGCCGAGGTCGACGAGACGTTGTTCCAGATGCTGACCTGCTGCGGGGTGTTCTGGGCCGACGAAGAGACGGTCACCAAACAAGGCCACCGGGCCAGGGCTCGAGGTCGACAACACGAAGGTGTGAGGACCTGCGCTTCCGCTCACGGTGCTCGCGCTGTTCCACGCGAGCAGGCCGGTGCCGCTCACCTGCAGACCAATGAGTCGATCGGCTGTCGGCTCGTACGCGAAGCCGTAGATCTGCCCAAACGGGTGCGTGAAGACCGCTGTCCGCGCTGACGCAGAGGTCAGGGTGGCAGCGCCTGCGAACCGCGCCAGATCTCCCATTCCCACGCTCAACCACAGCGAGCCCCCCTGCACGGCCGCGAGCTTCGCGCGGACGGTGCCAGTGCCGACCGTCGCCTGGGGGATGGACACCGCCGGACTCGTGGGGGCCGCCGTGATGGTTCGAATCGAGTCCCAGGCTTGAACGCCAGCGCCGGCGGTGAAGAGGCGGTCGCCGGTCAACGCGAGCGCTCTGGTTTGCTGAGGAGTCGAGAGCAGCACGCCCGGCGCGTCGTTGACCAACAACGTGTTGGCGCGGTCGTAGACCTGCACGCCAGTGCCGTAGGAACTGCTCGACACGGCGACGATCAGGCGCGGCAAGAGGGCTGAGCCACCTGCGGTTGCGCCGCCGGCCGTCCCGCCCCCGCTCGCTGTGCCACCAGCCGTCGCTGTGCCACCAGCCGTCGCAGAGCCACCGGCCGTCGCAGAGCCTCCAGCCGTCGCCGAGCCACCAGCTGTCGCAGAACCACCAGCTGTCGCAGAACCTCCCGCGCTTGCGGAGCCGCCAGCAGTCGCGGAGCCGCCAGCCGACGCGGAGCCGCCAGCCGACGCAGAACCACCAGCAGTCGCGGAACCACCAGCAGTCGCGGAACCACCAGCAGCCGCGGGAGCCACCGGCCATTGCTGAGCCACCAGCCGTTGCCGAGCCACCAGCCGTTGCCGAGCCACCAGCCGTTGCTGAGCCGCCCGCCGTTGCTGAGCCACCAGCCATTGCCGAGCCGCCAGCCGTTGCCGAGCCGCCAGCCGTTGCCGAGCCGCCAGCCGTCGCTGAGCCGCCAGCCGTTGCTGAGCCACCGGCGATGGCTGAACCTCCCGCGAAGCCTCCTCCGGAGTCACCAGCATCGGCGAACGGGTCAATGGCAACTCGACCACACGATGAGCCCACTGCAATCACAACCAACACATGAAAATGGCGCATACGACTGGTCTCACTGCGCTCGATAAGACGGCTCACCAGGCGAAGCCGCCGCTCAGACCCGTCTGAAGACCTGGTGTCCCCACCAACCCGACGAGGGTTCCGCTGAACTCCAGAGCAATGGCAGGCAGGGGCAGCCCCACCTCGCTGCGCCATTCGACGAAGAAGAGCCCCACGACCTTGAAGCGAAGCCCGCCAAACACAGACACCTCACCGACCAACGTGCCGACCCCCGCCGTCGCCGGCGTCAGCCCCTGAACGAACACGTGTCGAACCCCGCCACCGGCCCCGATGAGCACCGACCACCTCGCAGACACCTCGAAGCGCGTCACCGCTCGCAGGGCCACCGAGAGCTCACGCACCGACGCCACCAGCCCATCACGAGACACCTCGAGCCAGGTGAGGCCAGGCACCGTCAGCTCGAAGCCGAACCCCCGCCAGGGCCAGACCGTCAGCCCAGCCGACCCACCGCCACCGACCCCCAGCCCCGGGCTGAACCGGCCAGCTCCACCGAGGCGCACCTCGAGCGTCGGGGGTCCACGGACGACCGGCGCGCGCACGGGCTCGGCCTGATGAGACAGCTCCACGACCGGCGCCTGGAGGGAGGACGCGTCAGCGCGAAGCCACTCGGTCACCCGAATCGCCCACACCGCGTCGTCATCAGGGTCGTCGAACGTCGCCTCGCGAGCGAGTGGCGCAGCAGCCACCCGCGCGACGAGCTGGTGCGGTGAACAGGTCACCTCACCTGTGGCGCCTGGCGTTGGCGAATCCCAAGGGCCACGCCGAACGACCCGATACCCGAGAGCGCGCAGCTCGTTCTCGAGGCGCGTCACCACCCGAAGCGGGGCGGTCGAGACGAGGTCGATCACGCCTTCTGCGCCGACCGCATGGGTCGCCACCAGCAGCAGCGCCATCGCTGCCAACCTCACCGCACGCATCGCTGACGAAACGCCTGCGCGAGCGGGCCTGCGGGGAACCGGGTCACGTAGGTCTTCGCCAGGTCGCAGGCCCTCTCGCCCTGTCCGCGCGCCGACTCGAGCTGGACTCGCCGGGCCAGCGCCTCTGCCGCCAACGCCCCGCCCGAAGCCTCGACGTCGTAGGCCTCGTAGTGGGCCAGCGCCTGCGCCACCGCGCCTCGCTGCTCGGCGAGCCGACCCTGGGTGAAGCGCGCGGTCGCTGCCTGCGCGGTGTCGGGGAAGCGCCGAAGAATCGTCTCGCACGTCAGCTCGGCCACGTCGTCGCGACGCTGGAAGCGGGCCGCATCGGCGAGGGCCAGCAGCACGGGCGCGTCCTGCTCGCGCAGCACCTCCTCGAGCCGCGGCAGCGCCTGCTCGAGCACGTCGGTGGTCTTCCCTTCCGCGACCCACTCGGTCCAGCGCGTGGGGTGAACCATGGCCGACGGCTCCACGAGCGGGGGCGGGCTCGGCGCTCGCGGCTTCACGCTCACCCTCACCGTCTCGGGCGCCGGCTTTGGCACGAGAGGGAGGGGCTCGTTCACGCGCTCGACTGCCGGCGCAGCCAGGGTGACCTGCACCTCGGGCTTCGCGCGCTCCACCGCGAACAGATCGAACCGGCTCCCAGCGCCCAGGGTCTTCGTCACGTCGCCATCGCGAAGCTCGACCGAGCCCTCGAGCACCACCAGGGTCCCTTCGAGCTGCGAGGTGTCCGCTGCGAAGCGCGCGGCCGAGGTGACCTTCACGGTCCACCGGCCCAGCTGCACCGTGGTCGCAACCAGGCTCGGCGCCCGGACCTCGACGTGGCCCTGCGCGAGCACCACCAGGGTCGCCTCGCCGCTCGTCTCGAGCCTCAGGTCGCTCGCGGGCCCCGGTTCGATCACCGTGCCGTCGGACAGCACCACGGGCCGCGCACCGCCCGGCGCGAGTGGTGGTGGAACGACGACCACCTCGTCAGGCACGTGCGCCACGTTCACCAGGGCCAGGGTGAGCAGCAGCGCGCCCAGAGTCAGCCCCATGGCGACCCGCGCTCGGCGTCGACGCGTGGTGCCATCAGCACGATCGAGGAACGAGACGGGCACGCCGTCGAGCGGAGGCACGACCAGCGCGTCACGCGCCTCACGCCCCAGCTGTTCGAGCTCAGTCTTCATCGGCGCTCCCATCGAGCTTCGCCGCCAGCGCGGGGAACTGCTCGGCGCGCGCCACGATCATCAGCCGCGCCGACCGCAGGCGGCGTTTGGCCGTGGCGAGGGAGACGTCGAGCGAGGCCGCCACCTCCGTGAGGGTCTGTTGCTCGAGGTAGCGAAGCGAAAAGGCCAGCCGCTCTTCGGGCGCGAGCAGCTCCATGGCCTCGAGCAGCTCGCCCACCACGCGCGGAGCGGAGGGGTCCGTCGGCAGCACCGCCCGTGGCGTCGAGAATGGCAGCACGCGACGCACCGCGTTCCATCGCCAGGCGCTGCGCAACGTGCGCCGCGCGACGTTCACCGCCACCGCCACCAGGAAGCCGCGCATGGGCTGTGACAGGTCGAGCTCGCCCAGCCGCCGCTGGAGGATGAGGAAGACGTCTTGCGTGAGATCGTCGAGGTCGTCCGTCGCCCGCGGGCCCAGGAGCCGGAACAGCACTCCGCGAACGAACGGCGCTTCGTGGCGCCACACTGCTGCGGCGGCGAGCCGGTCGCCCCGCCGAAAGGCTTCCCACGTCGAGGTCGCAAGACCCCGGTGAGCGTCGAGCGCGATGACGTTGTCGGCCCCTCGAGGCACGGGAGCCTGACGCTGGAGGGGGCTGAGCACGCGTTCCTCTCACCGGTCCTCGAAAAGCCGGCTCACGAAGGCGCCTCACAGTCTCCCACACCTGATGCCACGTGAGGTCCCAGGCGCCTCGAGTCGAGGTCGGCGCGGGCGTGGGAGCGCCGAGGGGTCCAGGCGGACCCACTTGCTGCGCAGGCATGTTGTGGAACGGTTGAGGAAGTCGCGAAACCCTGCAGTTGGCTTCAGATGGCGCTTGTAGAGTTGGCCTCTTCGAGGAGCGCGCGTGAACGACCGGGTGCGGGTGGTGGGTGTCGGAGCCTCGGCCGGCGGCCTCGAGGCTCTCGAGCGCTTGTTCGAGCACGTGGTCCCCTCGGCGGACTGGGCGTGGGTGGTGGTGCAGCACCTGTCGCCGGACCACAAGAGCATGATGGCCGAGATCCTCGGCAAGCGGACGACGCTCAAGGTCACCGAAGGCGCTGACGGCGACCCCCTCGAGGGCGGGCGCATCTACCTGGTGCCGCCCCACGCCAACCTCGAGGTGCGCGCGGGCCGCCTCAAGCTCATCGGTCGCGCTGCGGGGCACACCTTGAACCTGCCGGTCGACGTGCTGTTCCGCTCGTTGGCCGAGGACTACGCCGAGCACGCCATCGGCGTGGTGCTGTCGGGCACGGGCAGTGACGGGCGGGCGGGGCTCGAGGCGATCAAGCAGGCGGGCGGGCTGGTGCTGGTGCAGGACCCGGTCAGCGCGCGCTTCGACGGCATGCCCCAGGCGGCGGTCTCGACGGGGCTGGTCGACGCGGTGGTGCCGGCCGAGCGCATCGGGGACGAGCTGCTGCGCCTGACCGAGCTGGGCCGCATGTCGTTTGCCCCGCCGCCGGAGACGATGGAGCAGCTGCACGGGCTGCTGAAGCAGGCCACCGGCATCGACTTCGCCGAGTACAAGCCCACCACCGTCCTGCGGCGGGTCGATCACCGCATGAAGACGCTGGGCCTGGACGACCTCGACGAGTACCTGCGCCGCCTCGAGGGTGACCGGGCCGAGGTGCTGCGCCTGGGCGACGAGCTGCTCATCAACGTCACCCGCTTCTTCCGGGACCCACCCGCGTGGGACCTGCTGCGCGTTCAGGTGGTGCAGGCCCTGCTGCACCTGCCGCCGCGAGAGACCTTGCGGGTCTGGGTCTCAGGGTGCGCCACCGGGCAAGAGGCCTACTCCCTGGCGATGCTGCTCATCGAAGAGCTGCCCGCCGGCCGGGAGTTCAAGATCTTCGCGACCGACGTCGACAACGCAGCGCTGCAGGTGGCTGCAACCGGCTTCTATTCAGCCAGCGACGTCGAGGGCCTGTCCAAGGCGCGCCTGGGGCGCTTCTTCGTGCCCCAGGACAAGGGCTTCGTGGTGGACCGTGAGCTGCGGCGGCGCATCGTCTTCGCGCCCCACAACATCGCGCGAGATCCGCCCTTCACCCGCCTCGACCTCATCACCTGCCGAAACCTGCTCATCTACCTCGCGTTGCCATTGCAGCGCCGCGTCTTGAGCACCTTCGCCTTCGCGCTGAAGCCCGACGCGTTCCTGATGCTGGGGCCCAGTGAGTCGCTGGGCGACCTCGGCGATCGCTTCCGCACCATCGACGGCCAGTGGAAGCTGTACCAGCGCCTGCAAGGCGGCCGGTCTCTGCCGCCGCCGCACCCCACCGCGCTGCGGGTGAACCCCGTGACGTCGCCCACTCCAAGCGACGAGCAGCAGGCCATCGACGCGTCGTTCAGACTGCTGATGGAAAAGGTCGCCCCGACCAGCTTGCTCGCCAGCGAGTCGCTCGAGCTGGTGAGCGTGTTCGGCAACGCGGCCCAGCTGCTCACGGTGCCCACCGGGACGGCCAGCCTGCAGGTGGTGCCGATGCTGCCCGGGCCGCTGCAGACCGTCGTCATCATGGCCGCGCACCGGGCGTTGAGCACCAACCAGGAATGCAGCATCGCCGTGACCCACACCGAGACGGGCATCGGCGCGGTGCGGGCGCTGCCGGTGATGGTGGGCGCGAACCTGCGGCGCTTCGTCGTGCTAGCCTTCGAGCGCACCGCTAGCCTCGCCAGCACCACGGTGTCGGTGTCCGACGAGAGCGAGCGCCAGGTCGCCGAGCTGCAGCGAGAGCTGGGCTTCGTGCGCGAGTCGCTGCAGTCCACCATCGAAGAGCTCGAGACCTCGAACGAAGAGCTGCAGGCCACCAACGAAGAGCTGCTGGCCGCCAACGAAGAGCTGCAGAGCACCAACGAAGAGCTGCAGTCGGTCAACGAAGAGCTCAACACCGTCAACGTCGAGCACCAGGCGCGCATCGCCGAGCTGACCCAGGCCAACCAGGACCTCGACAACCTGTTCCAGTCGTCGACGGTGGGCACCCTGTTCCTCGACGAGCAGCTGCTCATTCGCCGCTTCACCGAGCCGCTGGGCCGCGTCATGTCGATGATGGACCGCGACATCGGCCGCCCCGTGCACCACCTCGCCTCGAGCCTCGAGGACGCGGCCTTCCTGCCGGACTTGAGCCGGGTCTTGACCACCGGCGCGCACGTCGAGCGTGAGGTGACGCGGGCGTCGGGCGAGCGCTTCCTGCTACGCATGACGCCGTACCTGACGACGCTGCGGCAGATTCGCGGGGTGGTGGTGTCGTTCATCGACGTCACGCCGCTGCGCGCGGCAGAAGAGACCCGGCGCTCGCTGCAGGTGTTGATCGACTCCCTGCTCGAGCACGTGGCGGTGATCGACTCCCAGGGGGTGATTCGGTTCGTCAACCTGGCCTGGTCGAATTTCGCGAGGGCCAACGGCACCACCGGCGGCGGCGAGCGGGTCGGTGTCGGCACCAACTACCTGCGGGCCTGCGAGTCGACCCCCGACGTGAAGGCCGCGCTGACGGGCGTGCTGGCCGGTAGCCCCGAGGTCTTCACCTGGGAATACCCCTGCCACTCGCCCGAGGGGCCGCGCTGGTTCCTGATGCACGCGGCGCGCTTGTCAGACGGCACGGGCGCGGTGGTGAGCCACCTCGACATCACCCGCCGCAAGCTGCTCGAGGGGGCCTCGTGACCAGGGCGCACGCGCACCGCTTCACCGAGCTGCGCGCCCGCGCCGCGGCCCTGCTCGAGGGGGACCCTGGCGGCGTGGCGGTGCCTGGCGACCCACAGGCGGTGATTCAAGAGCTGCGGGTGCTGCACGCCGAGCTCGAGCTGCAGCAGGAAGAGCTCATCGAGTCGCAGCAACGCGCCGAGCGCACGGCCACCCACTACGCCCAGTTGTTTCGAGAGGCCCCCATCGCCTTCCTGCAGCTCGACCAGGACCTGCAGCTGGTGGAGGTCAACACCGAGGCCCGGCTGGCGCTGGGCTTGAGCGACCGCCCGCCGCGGGTACCCTTCGTGCAGTTCGCTCAAGCCCAGCGCCAGCCGGGC
>VYLD01000303.1_pt1 | contig 15609 bp, 11 predicted proteins | sample 5114401 | NCBI WGS metagenome assembly VYLD01 (sample SAMN12291783, study PRJNA351875) | freshwater metagenome | isolation source: freshwater lake | place: USA: Michigan, Gull Lake | collected 2013-08-08 | reverse complement strand
ACGAACGCAGAATACCGCGCTCAAGTTGTACGATCGACTCGGAGCCCGTTCTCTTCCTCAGCGCCTCAACTCACCACCATAAAACTCGTCGGTCTGAGGCGAAGCCTCGTTAGCGTATAATGGAGACACCACGCCACCCCTGGAGAGCGAGAGATGGGCCCTACACTTCCGGGCGTCATGCCCAAGAAGAAGCAGCCTCAAACGGAGTTCGGCGCGCGCCTGGTGGCCCTGCGCCTCAAGCGCGGCCTCACCCAGGTGCAGCTGGCCGAGGCCACAGGCCTCACTCAGCGGGCCATCAGCTACTACGAGACGATGCCCGGCCACCCTGTGGCCCCGGCCATCGTCGCGCTCGCCAAGGGGCTGAAGGTGTCGTCAGACGTCCTGCTCGGCATCAAGGCCATGCCGAAGGGCTCCACCACCGAGACGGCTCCTGACGAGCGCCGCCTCTGGAAGCACCTTCGTGTCGTCGCTCAACTACCAGAGCGAGACCAGCGAGCAGTGCTTCGCTTCATCGACACTGCTGCCCGCGCTTCCAGGGTTGGGTAACCCGCATCGAAGGGCTTTTGCAGCCCTCGCGATTCTGCTCCTGCGCTCGCTCGCCAACGGTCAGTCGCGCAGCTCTGCCAACTCGTTCTCCGCAATCTCCAGGTAGAATGGCACCACTTCTACTTTGAGAAACTCTCGAATTCTCGCCTCTGCCGCGTCCTGCTCGTCGTCTTCGACCATCGCTTCAACCGCAATAAGCAGCTCGCCGAGACGCCGGGAGCCCTCACGGATGCGTTTTCTCGCCTCCACAACGAAGGCCACCTGGCTGTCCCGATCAGCGCACTGGGCAACCTCCGCATCCAGTCCAAGACCCTTGTGCGTTCGCCGCGCGAGCTCAATTACCTCCGTTGCCGACCACGACTCGCCAGCAGCGATCTTCTGCTCAATCTCTCGCAGACGCTCCCAGTCTGGGCCTGGCTTCCATTGGTAGCTCAACGTCGCTTCTTGGGATGGCACATTTCGAAATCCCACTCCTTTTGAGTTATGCATTTCGTGAGGCACTGATCGCAGGGGCCGACCCATCGGGGTTTCTTCGCCGTCTTGCATCGCACGTACAACATCGTGCAGTGCTCACGTGTGTCGTCATTACCATCGCCAGGACTGCACTGAGGACCCGGCTTCGGCGTTGGCTTCGGATCGGGTGGAGGTGGAGAGGGGCGTGGCTCAGGTGCTCGATAGTCCACGGGGTCACAGTTCAAACACGGCCACCACTCAGGCAGCATGCCCTGATTTCGAACGTACTGTCCGCCTTGGTACCCGATGCCGTACCCAATGATTGCAGGGAGAAGCGGCGACGGACCAGGTGCTGGCCCAGGCGGCGCCAATGGCGGTGTAAATGGGGGTGGCAGCGGGGTTACTGGCTGCAGACCATCGTCATCAATGTACCCTATGGGATTGTTGAACGCGTACGCGTACGGCGAGGCGATATGTCCCTCGGCTGCCAAACCCAGTGCGAAGGACGGATCTTCGAGGAGAGGTTCAGGGGAGAGGTAACTGCCAAGAGCCGGCGAGTAGGTGCGGTGCCAATTATCGACGAGGCCAGATTCCTCATCGAGGAATTGTCCTGGAAAGCGAAGCGGCGGAAGAAACCAGGAGGCGCCGGCCTGTCTGAGACGGAAGTGCCAGCTGTGGAGGGAAAGGCCAGAGAAGGGGAAGGAGGACTGGAGGCAGGAGGAGCAACCGCCAGCGGCGGTGGGGCTTCGGCGGCAGGAGAGGGCGTCAGAGACGAGGGAGGCGGTGACGAGGCCGTCTCGAGGGAGAGGGACCCAGGCAGAGAGGACGCGGCCGAGGTGGTGGCCAGAGGGGACTGACGAGAGGCGCGCACCGGAGGAGTCGACGAGGGAGGTGGAGTCGAAGGCGGTGGGTCCACAGGCCTCGGTGTCGATGGAGGAGAAGTCAGCACGGACGTCGACGGAGGTGCCAGGCGGCAGAGGGCCGGCGGAGAGGGTGGAGGTCCACGAGGACGACGGAGGGATGGGGGACGGGGAGGACGAGAAGGAGAGGACGGAGTCGTCACCGAAGGGGCGGAGGGAGGGCGCAGCGGCGATGAGGCGGTTGGAGTCGAGCACGAGGAGAGGGGCTGAGGAGACGTCGTGGATGAGGGCGAAGAGGCCGCAGGGAGATGGCTCCTGCGAGCGAGGGCAGGACGACGAAGGGGACAGGGGAAGTTGAGCGCCGGAAGAAGCGTCGAGGGAGGAGCGTAGGACGAGGAGCGGGCGGCCATCGAGCCAGACGTAGGAGTCGAGCGGGAGGGGCAGCGAGGACATGGAGGAGAGGCTCGGGACCCCCCTGTCCTCGAGCATGAGGTGGTCCCGGGCGTAGAAGAATTCCTCGGAGGCGCCCGAGGGGAATTGCTTGAGGCGGCGGCGAGAGAAGGCATCGCGATAGGAGCCGAACACGGCGCCCTCGCCGAGCTGGACTTCGGAGAAAGTCGAGGCGAGCCCCGGCGAGGGGGACGAGAGGAAGAGGGACGAGCTGGGGCGGCCCGAGGAGTCGGGCGGTGAGTGGAGACGCTGGAGGCGGCCGTCGGAGTCCCAGACGAAGGAAGTGGAGAAAGGGCCCTGAGAGATGGATGACGGGGCGTCGGGCCTGTGGGGCGCGGCGAAAGAGAAGAGAGAGGGAGAGGCGCCCTCGGACGTTTCGGACAGCCTGGCGCCGCGAGGGGTGAAGGCCCAGGAGCGCTGGAAGGGGGCGAAGGGCGACGAGGCGGCGGCCTTGAGGCGAAGCAGAGCGTCGTAGTCGAAGGAGGCGCGCTGGCTTCCGGCGCCAAGGAGGCAGGAGTCCTGGGCCATCAAGGCGTCGGCCTTCCAGGTGAGGGTGCGCTTGAAGATGTCGCCGCTGCCGGCGCCGAGAGGGCCCGAGGACACCCAGATGGCGCGCAGGCGGCCCGAGGCGTCGGAGTTGGCCGATGAAGGCCTTGGCGCAGCGCAGCCCGACGAGGGGGCCGAAGTAGCGTCGTCGCCGAGCAGGTACTCGACGGACGCGACGAGCGGCGCCGCACTGGACGACGGCTGAAGCGCCAGCTGCCACGCGGCCAGGCCGCCGAAGGGCTCCCACGTCACCGACGAGACGACGGGCCGTCGCTCGACACCCGAGGCACCCAGCACGAGGAGAGACACGGAGGCCACCCTGTCGGTGAGGCCGCCCTGCCCGTAGCCGTAGAGGACTTGCAGGCCGTGGGGGTACTTCAGCGAGGTGAGGTTGCCGTTGAGGGAATAGCGGTACTCGGTGTGAGGCGCGTCGTCGGGCGACTTGCCGGCGCACGTCGCGTCTCGCTGCCCACGGACTCGCGTCTCGCGCAGCAGGCGGCCCCGGCCGTCGTACTGGAGCCACGTCTGCCCGAAGGAGTCGACGTACTTCCGCAGCCTCCCGGCGGCATTCGAGGGCCCCGTCTCGCCGCAGGCGACCGGCGCATCGGCCTCGTCGTAGAAGAAGCGGGCCAGCACCTGCCCGGGCCCCGCCTGTCGAAGCACCCGGCGGGCGAGGAGGCGGCCGAGGGCGTCATACTCGAAGGCCTCGACTTCCGAAGGGGAGGCCTCGCGCTGGGCCTGCGTCTGACGGAAGACGAGGTTGCCCGCGGCGTCGAAGGCCGAGGCCACGGTGCCTCGCGACGTCTGGCCGGTGTTGGGCTGTGTCACGGAGACGACGTTGCCGAAGTCGTCGTGCTGGTACTCGGTGGCCCAGTCAGCCGGCGGTGACGCTGTGCCTGCGTCGACGGCGCAGTCCGTACCGGCGGCGCCCGTCAGCACCCGCGAGGTGTGGCCCTGGGCGTCCTGGGTGAGGCACGTCGAGACGCCCACGTCGTCGGGGCGGCCAGTCGGGAATTGCGTCAGCCTCGTCAGCCGGTTGGTGCGCGAGTACCCCAGCCAGCTGCACAGCTTCGAGGTGGGCGCGTCCCCACTCATGGCGCACCAGGACGGCGGGCTGTTGAAGGGGTGGCCGAGGCCGGCCAGGTTGTCGGCCCTGTCATACCCGCGCGTCGTCGCGAAGGCGCCAGCGCCCCGGCCCGACTCCGAGTACGTCGGGCGGCGATGGGCGTCTGCGTTGAAGCGCTGCATCCGGCGCACCTCGTTGGGCGGCGCCAGCGCCGTCTGCACGGCGAGGGTGCCGTCTTCGTGCCACTGGAAGACTAGCTTCTCCGCCCACTGGCGCCCAGCTGCGTCTGCAGCGCGAGCCACCCACTGCACCTTCTCCTGCCACACGCCGGCGCCATCGCGATGGCTGAAGACGTCGAAGTTGCCTTCGGGGCGCTGAAGCCACGTCAACATGCCATTCTCGTACCCGGCGCGCGTCGTCCCCAGCGACACACCTCCCAGGCTCGACTCCCAGCTGGTGAGTTTGTCGCCTCCGTAACCGAGGGTGGTGGTGACGCCTGTCGCGTCGACGAGCTCCGTCAGGTGCCCCCACTCGTCATAGCGGTTGAAGCGCGTGACGAGGGCTGGCGCCGAAGCGCACGTGCCGCTCGGCACGCCCCGGGTGAGTTGGCGCAGCTCCTTGAGGTGCCCAGCCAGCGTGCGCCCGGCCTCCGGCGGGTAGTAGCTGTACAGCGTCACGGGCATCGGCGCGCTCGTCGCCACGTCGCAGTCGGTGGCGTCAGGGCTCGACACCTCGCACGGGCCATGCGTCTCGAGGATTCGGCCGAGGGCATCCTCCGGGCCATTCGTGCACGGCTGGTTGCGGAAATGGAACGTGCCGACGTGACGAGTCGCCAGCTTGAAGCCGACGCCATCAAAGCGGTGCGTCACGCCGCTGCGAAGCTCGGCCGTCAGCGCATTCGTCGTCGCGTCGTAGCGGTACGCCGTGCGGGCCAGGGCCCCCGCGCCGCCCAGCACAGACGCTTGCGCTTCCCACGCCAGCAGCTGCACGCCGCCGCGGCCGTAGACATAGCCGTACCGCGTCTCTTCCTCCGCCGAGGTGCCGGCGCTGTCTACCGCCCCTCGTTGAATGCGGGTGACTTCGAGCGCTGAGGCGCCGCCGTCCCCCGCGAGCGCAGTCGTGTACACCTCCCAGGCGTTGCGCTTGTCCTTCCGGGCGGCTTCGTGGCCTGGAACGTCTGCCGTGGCGCAGGCCCACTCACTCACCACGTCGCCCTCGCTGCAGCTGCCAGAGCCACTGCAGGCCTCGGTGACGCGGTACACCCGGGGAGCCTCTCCCTGCGGAGGACGGGACAGCACCTCGTAGCGCCGGCTGAAGCTCGCGGGCGCCCCGGTGCCATCTCCCCTCGACGCGGCCCTGTCCACCACCGTGCGCACCTCGGGGGTTTGTCCGCAGCTCAACGACGTCGTCGCGCCGCCCCATGTCACCTCCAGGCGCTCGCTGCCCCCGGTGGCCGCGGTGACGTTTCGTCCCGTGTAGCGGTGCGTCATCACGACGGTGCCGGCCACACGACGCGTCAGCGTGTCCGGGGCGTACTCGAAGGACTCCTCGTCGACGGTGCCCCCGTCTGTGTCCAGCCAGGTGACGGTGGCCAGCCGGCCCGGCCGTTGTTGGCCCCCGCGCACCGCGTAGCCGTAGCGCACGGCCCGCACCCCGCCAACGGAGACGCCGCTCACCACACACTCCACGCCCCCGTCCTCTCTCGGCAACGGCGCCCACGAGACGGTCAGCTCGCCCGTGGGTGAGGTGAGGGCCGAGACGTAGGGCACCCCGGGCGTGCCGCCATCCGCACCCGCCACGCAGCCCGCGTCGGTGGGCAGCGCGTAGGACACCTCGATGGCCCCCTCGTCGCGTCCCACCGGGACGATGCGGCTGAGGAAGTAGCGCTCTGCGTCCGTGCCCGGGCCCTCGCTCGCGCGGAACGACGCCTCGAAGTCGAGCCGCTGCCCGCCCTCTTCGAAGACGCGGAACCCGCGGGCGGTGCGCTCGAGCCGCAGCAGCGTGCCTGCGTTCCTCGCGCTGGGCGGCGCGACACCGGTGCCGGAGATGGGCTGAAAGAAGGCCACGCGGCCCGGCAGGCGCACCACCCACTCCGCGGGCCGCACCACCACCAGCGCCAGCGCCCCGTGCGTCCACTCGGGCGTCCCCCGGTGGACGGGGCTCGTCCCGAAGGGCTGGGGAACGCCCTCGAGGGGCCGTCCCAGCTCCCACTCGTCGGACTGGCTGACATAGCTGCGCTGCCAGGAAGGGCCCGAGGCGAGCGACACGTCGACTCGGCCCAGGACGGTGGTGCCTGAGGCGACGTTGAGCGGGTCTCCCACGAGGAGCTGCGGCTCGGGAATGCGTCGCAGCCCCTCGCCGGCGCGGCACATCGCCGGGCCCACCGGCTCTGGCACCGTGGCGCAGCTTTGCCTGGCGGTACAGAAGCCCGCGGCGAGCGTGGAGTTGGCCTGGAATGGACAGCACACCGCCCCGCCGGAGCAGCCGAGCCCGCTGGCGAGACAACAGGAGCCGATCCGGCACACGTCGCCGCAGCACACCAGCCCTGGCGCGCTACTCCCCGGGCAGGCACTTCCTTCGGAGCCCCGCACGCACCGCCCGCCCACGCACGCGCTGCAGCCGGCGCAGTCCGAATTACCGCAGCAGTCGATGCCGACGTAGCACGCGCCTCGGCAGCACTTGCCCCCGCACCGGGCGTCATCCACCCCGGGCTGACACGTCGTGCACTGATTTCCCGGCCCGCACAAAAGCCCGTTGCAGTCACCATCGACGCAGCAATTCCCCGAGACGCACGCGCCTGAACAGCACACGCTCCCCCTGTTGCACGAGTTGTTGCTGTTGCACGGCCACGCGGTGGAGGCCCACAGCGCGGCGAGGAGGCCGAGGCGCGTCGTCATGGCGGGGTGGCTCCGCTTCCTGGGAAACAGACGCGGGCGGCTGCTCCTGGAAACAACGCCCGGCATCTCCAGTCGTCGGGGCACTCGCCGTCGTGTTGGCAGTCGAGGCTGCACACGTACCCCTGGCCATACCCCGGCTGCACCTTCAGGCACGTGGTCGAGGCGCAGGCCGCGGGCCCTCCCCGGCTGCAGTCGGCGCCGGCCGCGAGGCCTCGTGGGCCGTCGCCGGGAAACCGATACTCTGTCAGCACCTCGTCGGTCCCGCCATCGACGCCGCTGCTGCCATCGGGGCCACTGCCGCCGTCGGCGCCGCCGCCGCTGCCGCCGTCGGTGTCGCCGCCACCATCGGTGTCGTGCGGAGGAGGCTCCTCGGCACGACAGCTGGTGCACCCCAGCGGCATCAGCAGCGAGAGCACGACGACGAAGGCGCGCATGTGTTGAAGGCCCCGGTGAATGAACGGCGAGTCGCGAAAACCAGGAGTGAACGCCGGAGGCCGGGCAGGGGTCAAGCGGTGGGCGAATGATTGTGAAGGATCATCGAGACCTGCGTGAATCTGGACGGGCGACGACGAAGTCGTTCACTTTCAATTCGGCGTCGGACCGGGCGCTGGCCGGCAGTCGGTGACGACCAGCAGCGCGAGCGCCAGCGGCCAACTGCTCACGACACAAGGAGTCCGAGGTGACGTTCCGTCAAGGGCGGGTGCAGCGCTGATCTGTGAATCTGGACGCCCCCACGCCGGAGGTCGCTCTGCGCCCGCTCGAGAAGATGGGCGTGTTCAGCGCCGCCGCTGCGCTCTCGCGGGCCTGTCTTGGCAATCGACCTCACGACGAGCCCTCGCGGGCTCTGATCTGAGGCGACAACGCTGTCACTTCAAAGCGACAGATTCTCGGTTCGAACCTGGGCGCGCACTGCAGCCGACGGGCGTGACGCGAGACCTGATCTAGCCCCACCCCACGAGCCCTGTCGGTGGGCACTCTTCGAGCAGGGCGCGGCGGGCGCCGATTCCCCTGGGCCAGCGCGCAGTCGGCAGGGCACCGACACACTCGGCAACCCACCTTTGATTCGGGCTGATCGCCGGAAATACTGGTGAAGGTAAAAAAGGACGCCCGCCATGCGCGTGACGTCGAAAGGTCAGGTCACCATTCCGCAGCAGATTCGCGAGAAGCTCGGGGCTGCTCCCGAACAGCGAAGTCGAGTTCGTCCTCGAAGGTGACGCCGTTCGCATCAAGAAGGCGAAGGGTCGCGGCGAGGCGATCGTCGCTCGTCTTCGCGGAAAGGGCTCAGCGTTCAAGATGTCAACGGACCAGATCATGACGCTCACGCGTGGCGACTGAGTGAGCGCCATCTTCGTCGACAGCAACGTGATCCTCGACGTCGTCACGGAGGACCCGAATACCGCTGGTCCGCGCAGACGTTGGCGCGATACGCCGAAGCCTCCACGCTGGCGATCAACCCTCTGCTCTACGCTGAACTTTCGGTGAAGTTCCCGACGGTCGAGGACCTGGAAAACACCGTGGTCGCCGAGCATTTCCAGCGCCTCGCTCTTCCGTGGGAGGCAGCCTTCCTCGCCGGGAAGTGCTTTCTCTCGTATCGGAAGAGAGGTGGATAAAGACCGCGCCGCTGCCCGATCTCTCCATCGGTGCTCATGCAGCCGTCGAAGGCTGCACGCTGCTCACCCGAGATCCGGCGCGATATCGCACGTACTTCCCGAAGCGCGAGCTCATCGCTCCGAAGTCGACCTGATTTGCTTCGTGGGACTGCTGCCGAAGCGGCCAGTGAAGGCGGTGCGCTGGTGGCAGAAGGCGTCGAACGAGAACCCTCGCGATGCCCCCCACCCCCGCGCGGTGGTTGGCGAGACCGAGCGATCAGCTCGACCATGGCGCGCCCTGAAACGAGGGGAAGAACCGTCGGGCGTTCTCGAGCACCGCAACGCTCGAGACCTCGAGCGGTCACCCCGGGCCCTGGCCATCGCGCTGATCATCCACGTCAAGCAGGTCGGCTCACCGCCCTGCCGAGCGCGGGTCGGGGCTGTTCGGGCGACTCGCATCGCCCGACTCAGTCGCAGTTCTCGTTGCCAAATGCCGCGACCAGACGGTCCGGGTCGAGGCCTCGCCAACCAGCGAGGTCTGCAACCGTCGAAAACGGCGCGGGCCCGGACGCTTCGATGTGGGCGCCGCCGGCACTCGAGATCGTGATGGCCATCTTGAACGCCCTCGCGATCCGCCAGACCAGCGCATCGCTGATTCGAAAGAGGTGGAGTGCCTCGCCGCAGGGGCGCTCGAAATTCGACGGCAACGCTGTCGCGGACAGCAGAGCTCCCGCAGTGGCGGCAACGCCATCTGCTCCGACGTCGTCGAGCTCGATCAGGGAGTACGGCCCGCTGAGTGACCGCAGGCCCACAGCCAATGGCGACGTGTCGTCGCCGGCGATGGGAAAGAAGGCGCCGTCCAGCAACGCCTGCGCCATCCCGTACCCCGCACACTGGTGTTGCAGGGAGAACCTGCCAGCTGACCACTGATCTGGTCCTTCGTCGTTCTCGCCTCCAACGGAGTGGCCTCGTTGCGCTGTGACCGAACCAAGAAACGAGAAGGCACCTTCAGGAACGAAGGTCGGCAGTGGCCCACGGCCCAGGTGCCCGTTGGCGAGCCACCACGAGGCTTCGTTCCAATCATCGACGGAATCAGTGGCGATCCAGCTTGCTTCGGTCGGCGCCCACCGCTGGTTCTCAAAGCGACTCGGCCTTGGCCATCGTCCCTCGCTCCCAGACGCGACCCATTCCACGACCCGGTTTCCCGAGTCGAGGTTCGTCCACGTCTGTCCGCGGTGACTGAGATCTGAGTCCATGGTGCGCGCACTCAAGGCCTCTCACGTCGTCGACAGTCGCGCGGCCCTGACGACGTATGCTCCGCACCCGGCGCGGTGGTTGGGCGATCAGCTCGATGCCGGCTCGCCCCGAAACGCGGGGAAGAACCGTCGGGCGTTCTCGAGCACCGCCGCGCTCAAGACCTCGAGCGGCTCACCCCGGGCCCTGGCCATCGCGCCGATCACCAACGACAGAAAGGCCGGCTCACACCGCTGCCCACGGTGCGGGTGCGGCGCCTGATCCGGAGCGTCGGTCTCGGCCATCAACCGCTCGAGCGGCACGCTGCGCAGGGCGTCGAGCGGGCGTCGCGCCTCTTCGAAGGACACCGGCCCTGCGAACGAGAAGTGGCAGCCAAACCTGAGGTACTTCCGGGTGAGGTCGGCCGAGCCCGAGTAGCTGTGCATCAACAGCCCCGCCTCGGGCACCGGCTCGTCTTCGAGCACCGTGAGCAGGGCCGGGTGCGCGCGCAGGCAGTGCATCAGCAACGGCAGGCGGTGTTTCCGGGCGAGCGCGAAGTGGCCCTTGAGCACCCGCACCTGGCGCTCCATCGAGACCACCGCGGCGGTCGGCCCATCGAGCCCGCACTCACCCACGGCGATGGCGCCTCCTTTCGCCAGCAGGGCGTCGAGCTCACCCAGGTGCCGATCGTCATCGGCCTCGTTCAGCTCGGGCAAGAACTGGGGGTGCATGCCCAACCCCACCTGAACGCGGCGGTCGACGCGGGGCCAATCGAGCAGGGGCGTCCACGTCGCCGGAGCAACTCCGGGAATGAGCAGCCCCGTGAGCCCCGCGGACCAGGCGCGCTCGAGCACCTGGGCCCGATCTGCATCGAAGCGCGGCAGGTCCAGGTGGCAGTGGGTGTCGATCACGCCACGAAGTTGGGGCGTATGCCCTCGGCGGCGGCGCGGGCCATCAGCGCCTCGTGATCACCCGGCGCCAGCGCCTGGCTCTCGTCGATCAGCATCACCGGCACGTCGGCTTCCACCCGGTAGCCCCGCTTGAGGCGCGGGTTGTAGAGCAGGCCTTCGCGGGAAAAGTACAGCAGCGGGCCTTTGTCTTCGGGGCACGCGAGAATGTCGAGCAGCTTTGGATCGAGCGCCATGGCGGTGGCATACCATCGCCCCCATGGGGATGGTCGATCTGCACCTGCACCTGCTGCCCGGCATCGACGACGGGTGCAAGACGATGGACGAGACCCTCGCCATGGCACGGGCGCTCGTCTCCCTCGGCTACTCCACCGCGGCGCCCAGCCCCCACAACCGGCCGGAGTACGCCACCCAGGCCCTTGCGCTCACCCGCCTCGACGAGGTGCGGGCTGCGCTGAGGGCCGCAGGGGTTCCCCTGGGGCTCGAGGTCAACGCCGAGAACTTCTTCCTCGACGAGACGCTGCTCACCTCGCTGCCGACGCCTGCGTCACGCCGCGTGGGCGCCGCCGGGAAGTACCTGCTGGTCGAGGCGCCCTACACTTCGCCCTTGCCGAACCTCACCGAGGTGGTCTTCCGCATGAAGGTGAAGGGCGTTACGCCGCTCATCGCGCACCCCGAGCGCTGCTTCGAGTTCGAGAAGAAGGGCCGCGCCGCCCAGCTGGTCCGCGCGGGAGCGGTGTTGCAGCTCGACATGGGCGCGCTCATCGGCCGCTACGGCAAGGGGCCCCAGAAGCTGGGCAGGCAGTTCCTCGAAGAAGGGCTCTACGGCATCGCCGCCACCGATCTGCATTCACCGGTCGGCGCCGAAGCCTGGGTCGGCGACAGCCTGAAGGCCCTCGAGAAACAGGTCGGCAGCAAGGCCTTCGCCGCCCTCACCCAGCACCACCCCGCCCGCGTGCTCGCCGGCCAGGGCCTCGAGTGATCGCCTGCGCTGGCGATAGCCGATCGCCACCCCCGGTGCTAAGCGCTGACCGGTCCGGTCGCGCGGAGCGTGTACGTGGGTAAGTGGGTCAAGTTCATCGTCAGCCTCATCATCACGGGCGTCTGCCTGTACCTGACGTTCAAGGACACGCGCTGGCCCGAGATGATCGGCTCGCTCAAGAGCGCGAACTACCTGTGGGTGGTGGCCTACCTTGGTGTGCTGGCCGTGATTCACGTCGCGCGCACCATTCGCTGGGGCCACCTCCTGTCGGGCATCGAGCAGATCCCCTTCAAGCCGCTCAACGAGGCCTCGGCGATCGGCTTCATGATGTTGATCATTCTGCCGTTTCGGCTCGGTGAGTTCGCGCGGCCCTACCTGATCGCCGAGCGGTCCACGGTTCGCCGCACCGCCGCCATGACCACCGTGGTGCTCGAGCGCATCGTCGACGGCATCATCGTGGCCACTGCGCTGCGCGTGCTGCTGTTCTTCGTGCCAGGCACCTCTCCGAACATCGATCGCATCGCCTTTGGCTCGAACGTGATGTTCCTGGTCTTCGGGGGTGGCCTGGCGTTCCTGATCCTCGCGCGCTGGCAGCATGAGCGCGTCATCGGGCTGATGCGCGCGGTGCTGGGCCGGGTCTCGCCGAAGCTCACTGAGCGCGCGGTGTACATCGTCGACGGCTTCGTCAGCGCGCTACGCCAGTTACCCGACGCCCGCAACCTGACGCTCTTTCTGTTCTGGACGGCATTGTATTGGGCTGCCAACGGCTATGGCATGTCATTCTTGACGAAGGCCTTCGACTGCTCCAACGCGGTTGCAGGTGCCGCTTGCGAGCCTTTGACCCTGACGGTCTTTCAAGGCTTCGTGGTGCTCGCGGTGTTGATCGTCGGCCTGATGATCCCCGCGGCGCCGGGCAGCGCCGGCACCTTCCAGGCCTTTGCTCTGCTGGGCATGTCGGTGTTCGTCTCCGCTGACGTCGTCAACTCGAGCGGCGTGGCCTACGCCAACGTGTTGTGGGTCGTGCAGATCCTGCAGCAGGTCGTGTTGGGAGCGATCTTCATGCTCTTCTCCAACGGCTCTTTCAAAGACATCGCAGGCAAGCTCTCGAGTCAGCAGGACAAGACAGACAAAGATGACAAGGCCGCGCGGGTGGTCGCATGATTGGCATCGACTGGGTCGCGGTGGGGCTCCTGGGAGCAGCGTGGGCCTTCTCGCGGTTCGCGCCCTCGCCTGAACGCATCAAGCTGATCGTCTTCGCGGTCGCCTGCTTCGCCATCGCCGCGCTGCGTTCGCGCAACGGGCTCGCGGGCGCCAACCTGGTCTTCGTCGGCGTCTCTGCCGGGGTCGGCGTGATGTACCTGTACCGCGCCTTCCAGCAGCCCAGGGGCTGAGCCTCTGTGGCCAACAGCGCCAGGGTTCACGTTTTCGGCGTCCGGGCAGCTACACTCGCGAGTCGATGACGTCCTCCAAGCAGGAAACGGTACGCCTGCAGGACACGCTCAGCGCTGTCCGCGCCACCCGGTTGCGCCTGGTGGTGGTGAACGAGTCGGGCTCGTCATCGCACGCGCTGCCCGAGGCTGGCGACGTGGTGCTCGGGCGCGGAGACGAGGCCACCGTTCGGCTGGACGACGCCGCGGCGTCACGACGGCATGCGGTGCTGCACCTCGGCTCGGGCCTGGCGACGATTGAAGATCTGGGCAGCGCCAACGGCACCACGGTTCGCGGCCGCAAGCTGACCTTCGGAGCGTCGATCGAGGTCGGCCCGGGAGACGCCATCGAGCTGGGCACGTCCCTCGCCGTGCTGCAGACCGATGAGCTCTCGGGCAGCACCACCCCGTGGACCCTCGTCACCCACACGCGCTTCCTCGAGGCCGTGCGCGCCACCCGCCCGCCGTTCGCCGTCATTCGTTTGCAGGTGCTCGCGGCGCCGACGGTCGCCCAGGCCGTGCTCTCGGCCGAGCTGTCCCCGCACGACACCGTCGCGACCTTCGGGCCGGGGCAGTTCGAGGTGCTCTCGCCGGGCCGCAACGCCGAGGCCGCCAGGGGCCTCATGGAGAAGCTGTCAGCCCGGCTGGTCGCTCGTGACGCCCGGGTCCGCGCCGGCGCTTCCAGCAGCCCGGTCGACGGCACCGACCCCGAGCAGCTGATCGCCGCCTGCGCCGCGCCTGCCTCGATGCCGGGGCCGGGCTTCGTGGTGCGTGATGACGCCATGGCGTCGATCTCACGGCTCATCGATCGCGTCGCGCCCAGTCAGATCAACGCCCTGCTGCTGGGAGAGACCGGCGTCGGCAAAGAGGTGCTCGCTCATGAGCTGCACCGACGCTCGAAGCGCGCGTCGGGGCCCTTCCTCAAGGTCAACTGCGCGGCGCTCAGCGAGTCGCTGCTCGAGAGCGAGCTCTTCGGCCACGAGAAGGGCGCCTTCACCGGCGCCGTGAGGCAGAAAGCAGGGCTGCTCGAGGCCGCGAAGGCGGGCACCCTCTTTCTCGATGAGGTGGGCGAGCTGCCTGACTCGATGCAGGCCTCGCTGCTGCGGGTGCTCGAGGAACGCAAGGTGCTGCGGGTGGGCGCCACCCAGCCTCTGCCCATCGACGTGCGCTTCGTCTTCGCCACCAACCGCGATCTCGAGGCCGAGGTCGAACGCGGCGCGTTTCGCAGAGACATCTCCTACCGCATCAATGGCATCTCGATCGCCATTCCCGCGCTGCGTGACCGGGTGAGCGAGATCGAGCCGCTGGCCCGCCAGTTCGCCGCCGAGGCCGCCCAGCGCGAGGGGCGCCCGGTGCCCGAGCTCACGCCAGACGCGCTGGCCACGCTCAAGCGATGGCCGTGGCCCGGCAACATTCGCGAGCTGAAGAACGTGATGGAACGCGCCGTGCTGCTCGCGCAGGACGCGCCCATCAGCAGCGACGCCATCGCCCTCGACGGGCACCGGCCCTCGCCGCCCGTCGAGCATGGCAACAGCCTGAAGGACGAGCGATTCCTGGCCGAGAAGCGGGTGGTGCTCGACGCCCTCGAGAAGACCGAAGGCAACCAGACCCGCGCGGCCGAGCTGCTGGGCATCTCGCGGCGCACCCTGGTGTCCCGGCTGACGACCTATGGGCTGACCAGGCCGCGCAAGAAGACCGAGGGTTGATCGCCAGTGGCCGCATTTCAGGGGACCGCGCGGTACCGGGTGGTGCGCGAGCTCGGCACCGGCGGCATGGGCGTGGTGTACGAGGCCATCGACACCGAGCGCGGTGGCCGCAAGGTCGCGCTGAAGGTGCTTCAGCATCAAGACGCCGACGCCCTCGCCCGGCTCAAGCGCGAGTTCCGCACGCTGCATGACGTTCGCCATCAGAACCTGGTCGCGCTGTACGAGCTGAACGTCGAGGGTGACACCTGGTTCGTCACCCTCGAGCTCATCGAGGGCGTCGACTTCTTCTCGTGGGTTCGACCCATCGCCGGGCGTGAGGCCGCCCAGGCGCCGACCGCCGGGCTCGCCGAGACCCTTCGGGCGCCATCGCTGCCCCCCACCACGCTCGAGCTCGTTCGCCTGAAGGACGCCTTTCGCCAGCTCGCCGAGGGCATCGCCTTTCTGCACGCGCGCGGTCGGGTGCACCGCGATCTCAAGCCCGGCAACGTGATGGTGCGCGCCGACGGGCGCGTGGTGATCCTCGACTTCGGGCTGGTCGCCGAGCTGGCAGGCCCCAGGAGCCTCACCGAGGAACAGGGCCGGTCCCTGGTCGGCACCGTCGCCTACATGGCCCCGGAGCAGGCCAACTCGGGGCCCCTGGGCCCTGCCGCCGACTGGTACGCCTTCGGGGTGATGCTCTTCCAGGCGCTGACCGGCCGCCTGCCGTTCGACGGCCCCGCCCTCGAGGTGCTGCTCGACAAGCAGCGCAAGCCCGCTCCCTCGCCGCGGTCGATCAACCCCGAGGTGCCCGAGGCGCTCGAGGCGCTCTGCGTCAGGCTGTTGCAGGTGCAGCCTGCGGCCAGGCCGTCAGGCGACGAGATCTTGAGCGCCTTTGGAGCCGCCGCTCCCAACCGCCCCGCGCCGCCGCCGCGCGGCGGTCTGCTCGGCCGCAGCGCCGAGCTCGCGC
>VYLD01000302.1_pt1 | contig 15700 bp, 18 predicted proteins | sample 5114401 | NCBI WGS metagenome assembly VYLD01 (sample SAMN12291783, study PRJNA351875) | freshwater metagenome | isolation source: freshwater lake | place: USA: Michigan, Gull Lake | collected 2013-08-08 | reverse complement strand
CCAGCATCGACTCCTGTTGCGGCTCTCGGCGTCCCATCGACATGGTCGCGACCTACAGCCTCTCGATCCAGCCGTCGATCCCCCCAAGAGCGATTACTTCAACAGCCTGTTAGCGCTCCGCCCGCCGCTACCAGAGAGACTTGCGAGGTGAAGGCGAGATGCGGCGCGGTCTCGTGTTGACACACCAGCATTGAGCGCGTGTTGCAGTTGAAAAGCGGCTCACTCGAATATGGCGCAGTCGGTTCGCACCTACTGGGGCGACTGGGTAGTCAAGTTGAGACCGAAGTGCGCCTCAATGAACCAGTTCGAAGAAGTCGTACGTCAGCGTCACCGACTCAATGACGTTCTCGTCGCTCTCGTTGTCCCACTCCCCCGCGACGAACTTCACCGGCCACGCACGCACCAGCGTCCACCGTCGCAGCGTCACGCCATCCCGATCCTGCTGAACAATGTCGAGGTTCCGCTTGTATGCCACGTCGGGCAGCCCCAGCCCGCTCGACGTAATGGCCACATCCTGGAACCAGTCGAACAAGTCATGGTCCTTCGTCGCACCGCGCTCGAGCGTCACGTCGGCAAACGTCAACCTCCCCGGGCTCTTGTTCGGAATGAGCGAGCCGCCCTCGAAGTACTGCACGTTCGCCACCTCGACCGACAGCTCGCTGCACTTCTGAAACCCCGCCGATTTGAAGCCGTCGATCTCCACGACGTACTTGAACTTCTTGTGAAACGTCCGCGGGGTGCCGATGACGGCCATGGGTGACTCCTTCAGGAATTCGCGCCGGCCAATGACTCGTCCAAAGAGCGCGTGTCCTGGCTGATGCGGAGGATGATGAACTCGGCCGGCTTGTTGGTGGCCAGGCCGACGCGCGCGACGAGCTTTCCGGCGAAGATGACGGGTGGGGTGTTGAGCGCGTCCGACACGTCGACGAAGAAGGCCTTCGCCGGGTCGCGGCTGCGGAAGGCGTCGTTGTTCATCTGCGCCAGCAGGAAGGCCGTGATGGTCCGCCGCACCTGCGCCCTCAGCGCCTCGGTGTTGGCCTTGTGCCGGGCAAACTCCAGTCCCTGCTTCAGACTGCGCTCGATGAAGATGACGCCGCGGCGCTCACCGACGTACGGGAAGTTCCCGTCGCCCTTCAGCGTGCGGCTGCCGTCGATGAAGCGCGGCAGGCCCGGTCCGGTGGTGAGCGGGTTGATGCGGTGCGGGTACACGAGGTCGCGCTTGCGCTCCTCGAGGACCTCGTCAGTCTCGAAGCCCAGCACGCCGAACATGCGCCCGGCCTCGATGCCCGCGGGAGCGTCGTACACGCCACCCGGCCTGCTCGAGTCGATGCGAGAGAAGACGCCCGCGATGATGCCCGACGGTGGCACCACGACCTGCGCGTCCGAGCCGAACACGCTCTTCGCCGGGTTGAGGACGCTGACGCGCGGCCAGTAGAGCGCGGCGAACTCCGAGAGGCTCTCGAGCGCAGCGGTGGTGCTCGCGTACTCGACGATGTCGGTCGCGCTCTGCCCCTCGGGCGGGTCGAGGATGGCGAAGACGGTGCCGTCTCGGGCGACCTCGGCGTACTCCACCATCGCGAGGTGCGTCGCGGGCGTGGCGCGCCCGGGCACGAGGAGCAGCGACAGCTCCTGCACCTGGTCGAGCGCGCGGAGTCCGGTCTTGCCGGCCTCGCTCCCGATGAAGTCGTTGTCGTCGAGGCCTGAGAGGCCGTCGTTTCCGCCCGACACCGCGATGGTCTGCCGGCCGGGCACGGTCGCGAGGAGCTGGGTCACGCGTACGTAGAGCGAGCCGCTCCGCTGGTCGTTGACGATGCGCTCGACGTGGCGGGCGTCGGTGGCTGTGAGCGTGAGGTTCGGGAACGTCTCGCGGTAGGTGCCGTCCTCGATGACGAGGAGGTCGAACGCCTGGGCGCTCCCATTGCTCGCGGGGCGGATCTCGACCTCGATGCTGTTCGCGTACGCACCCGGGTCTCGGCCTTCGACGCGGAGCCCGTTGGCGACGCCAGACGCCGCTCCCGTGTGCGCGACGGTGTCGAAGCCGAAGGCTGGCGTGGTGGCCGCTCGCGCCTGAATCGTCGCGGCAACGCCTGTCGCGACGGTGCGTACCTCGACCACGCTTCCGATGGAGACCCGAACGCCCGGCACCGCCGCCTCGATGACGGTCTTCACCTCCGAGACCGTCACCGCGCTCAGGTCGCCCACGTTGCCCGTGCCCTGCGCGATGGAGTTCGGGAAGTTGAGGACCGCGTTGGCGGTACCTCCGGTGACCTCGACGCGGCTCGAGGTGCCGACCGTGTCGCTCACGATTCGAACGTTGGCTCCGCGCACTGCCTTCGCCCGGACGATGGACGAGTTCAACGCCGCGGCGACTTCGGCGGCTGTGGCCTGCGCGATGTTGACGAAGTCGGAAGCGGCAAAGGTGACGCGCTGTTCGGCGGCTCCATCGATGCGCAGCAGCAGCGTCATTCCGTCAGCGAGCGCGTACGGGCCCGGAGCTCCGGCTGAGACCGATGCGGCCGTACCTCCGAACACGGAGTCGACATCTGGCCCTCCGTTCACAGAGACGACGACGCGCTCGCCATCGTGGAGCGCGAAGGGGCCAGCGTTGCGCCCAGTGAGCACCCCCGGAGTGGGGCCAGCTCCAGCGAGAACGAAGCCCAGGGCGCGCACCGCGGTCGCTGAGCTCGGCTGCGAGACGTCTGTGTAGTGCGTCGTGCGAACGACCCAGAGCTGGCTCCCGCCGTTCTCGAAGAAGCCCATCGCCGCGAGGGCCAAGTCGGAGTCGGGCGTGAAGCCTCCGAAGCGGGTCTGAAACTCCTCGAAGGAGCTGCAGAGCACGGCCTTACCGATGGGCCCGCGCTCCGTGAGGCCGACCGCACCGGCCACCGAGGTTGGCGCGGAGGTGACGCCGCGAACGCGCGGCTCCTCTTCGACGATGACGACCTTCGACGACAGCAGTTGTCCGCTCACGGGGTACCTCGGCTGGCAGAGAGCGCGCCGTCTCGGATCGCGCGAATGACCGCCGGAACGGCGAGCACGGCCTCGTCGAGTCCGTCGACGGTGACGCCAGCCGCGAGCGTCAGGGACGTGGGGACTGGTCGCACGCCGGGAGAGCACCGGCATCGACCACTCGCTACGCAGAACACGTCATGGGCGAGCACGAAGACCAGGCAACGCCGGCTTGGGTTGGTGAGGGAGATGCTCACATTCCCTCCGTCTCGAGCTCCGGTCGCTCAACCAGCGGGTTGCGGTCGAACGGCAGGCCCTCGTCGACGTCGAAGCCACGCACCACGAAGCCACAGGTGAAGACGCGCAGGTCGTCGCGGCTGGCGAGTTGGGTTCGGAAGTCGCCGTCGGCCTCGAGCTCCCAGCGGACGGTGCCGCGTTCCGGAGCGCTCGGGTCGCGCGGCAGCTCGAGCCAGCGGTTGCGGTTGAGGAAGGTCGCGACGGAGCCCATCAGGTTGAAGAGCTCGGCGGTGCGCGAGGATGCGACGGAGAGGCCGAACACCAGGTCGACGGTGAGGGGCGGCTTGCGACGGACCGCCTGCAAACCCGTCGGCGTGCCGACCACGTCGTAGTGGGGCTCGTTCGCCGAGTAGAAGCGGTTCTGGCGGAGCGCCGGGCCCGTCAGCACCAGCGACGGCAGCTTCGCCATCGCGATGATGCTCTGGCCGTCGGCGGTGTCGTCGTAGTCGACCGAGACCGAGGTGCTGACGTTCGCGACGACCTGGCCCTTCAGCTCACGAAGCAGCTGGCGGATGACGCGAGTGAGGTCGGCCTCACGGACGAGCGCCGGTCGTTCGAAGCGGTACGCGAGCGGCAAGACGGCGTGCTCGCCAGGAATTGGAGTGCCAGAGCTGTCGAGGTTGAACACCTCGACTTCGACCTGGCCGGGCTCGTGACCAGGGGTCCTGACTTCGACGACGGTGTCCCGGCCGTCGCGATGTACTGAGACGACCACGGCCGGCCGCCCGCCCATCACGACGAGTGGACGATCGCCAATTTCTCCATGCAGTCGAACGATGTCGCCGCCACTCGAGGGCCCGGCGGCCGGAACAACCGTGCGGACGGTGGGGGTCGGCATGCCTGCGCAAGGCCGGCGAGGCGACCGAACGGGGACGAGTGACTTCTTCCGTTGGTAGTTCAGGACGCCGTCTGCAGAGCGTCGAGGTAGACTGAATGCCATCCTGGTGAAGCTCAGTGGCGAGCAGCCGGCTGTTAACCGGTCGGGCGCAGGTTCGAATCCTGCCTCCAGGTCTGTGTCGGACGACAAGCCTCAGATCAACCCCGGCTATGCCATTGAACAGCTGATGCGGGCGCTGAGGCGTGGCCCCTCGGGAGCCGCGCGCGCCGAGCGCTGGCAAGCAATGGTTGAAGGGCTCTGGGGGGGCCGCATCCGACCGGGGTCGCGCACGCCCGTCCAGAACGCGCCACCCTGGGTCACGCTCGATGTGCTGACGGGTGGCTTCGCGACCGGCACGTACTCGGCCGGTGGCACCCTGCAGCCGCACGAACTGTCGCTGAATGACGCCTACGTGAAAGCGTCGCGAACGCGGGAGCGACTCGGGCTGAACGCGTGGTTTCTCAGCGACAACGGTCAAGCCTGGCTCCGCGATCGACTCGAAACTGGTTGCTACCGGGTCAACGTTCCGGAGGAAGGCGCACTCCTCAGTCTCGCCTGGCTCCTCTCTCAAGGCGAAGGTGGGCGAGCCGAGGCGCTGGTCAACGAGATCGTTCCGTGGACCAGTCAACTTCGCTTCTTCCCGGTTCCCGCGGAACGGCCCCGCGCGAGCGCAGGAGTCTCGCTGAGGACGACGGCTGACGTCGTCCGCGCGCTGCGCGCCGAGAAACCTCAGCCACACGTCCAGGCGATGAAGGAGGCGCTGCTCGTGTGGGCGCCCCGTGTGGCGCAAGCTGTCGCGCTCTTTCAAGACCAAGGCGCGGTCGATTGGGCCTCGCGTGCCCGTTCGCTCCTGGCCGACTACGAGCAGACGCGGAGCTCTGCGCGGCTCTGCAAGAAGGTCGATGATCCGAAAGAGAACTACGCCCGGCTCCGCGCGTTTGCGAGGCGAGCGCTGAGCGCGCCACTGACCGCCGGGGAGCAAGGCGCCGTGGACAAGATCGTTGCGGCCTACGTGTCGAAGCACGGCACACCGGGAACGCGGGAACATGCGACCCGCTACGAGGAGCAACTTCGCGCCGTTCGCGGCCCGCTGCATGCCGACGTGGCTCGGGAAGTCGCCACCCGCCTCGAGCCGCTGCCCCAGGATGAGGGCCTCGTCGATCCAGAGGTCCATGTTCAAGGTGTGCCGGGGCACCTCGCTGCAAAGGTACGGTTGGCGCTCGAAGCGCCCGTGACCACGCTGGTGCAGCGGAAGATTCTTCGCTCCTCGGAGGCGGTCGCCACGCTCTTGCCCCGAGTTGTCGGTTCTGCGCGTGCCGAGGCAATCGCGGACCCTCAGCTCAGGCGCCTGTACGTTGAGCTGTATTCGGCCTTCCGTCGACGGCGGTCCCTGCTGCTGCTGAACCTCGAGAGCCAGGTGCGCTTCGATGAGCTGCCTTGGGTGTCCGCCCTCGGAACGTGGCTCGAAGACTCCAGCGCGACGCAAAGGGTGACGCGCGAACTCCTGGCGGAGTCGGTTGTGATGCTGCTTCGTGAGTTCCCACAGACCCTCACGCCCAACCGTCTCGTCAAGGAACTGCGCTCGCTCTCAATCGCAGCTGGCCTCGACCTGGTCCTGGTCGAAGAGCTGGCCTCTGACATCTTCATGGGAGCCTTCACGCCAGCCTTCCTCAAGAGCGCGCAGGTCGCTGCGCGGCTGCTTGTCGGAACCGTGTACGAGCGGTACTACGGGGTGTCGTTTGCCGAAGTCCTCGGGCTTCGCGATCGCGACGACTCGAAGGATTCCCCAGAGTTCGCGGCGCTTTGCAATCGACTCGCGACGCCAGCGACAGGCGGCGGCGGCTCCTGGGTCGCGAGGAATGGCACCGTCATCGAGCAGGCCCAGATTCTCACGACACACAACTTGGCCGTGCTCATCGACGGTCTCCAGTTACGACATGCGCTGGACTGGCCGATGCTCGCGCAGACCTGCTTCGAGTGGGTCTGTTCGCGTCAGCAACTCGCGTTGCCGAATTGGGGGACAAGACTTCGTTCTGTAAAGAACAGCGCGTACGCCTGGCGTCAGATGATTCTGTTCTTGTCGCTATGCAGCGCTTCCGACGTCGATGCGTTTCTCATCAAAGCGACGGAGCACCTGGCGAAGCAGAGCCCCTCATTTCGCAAGAGGTTCGAGCCCGCGTTGATTGGTTTGAGCACTGCAGTCCGCGGCGGGGCAGTTGAAGCCGACGGCGGCCGTCGCTTCCTCGGCTGGACGGTCGGTCCGCACTGGTTGCTCACCTGATCTCGGAAGCCAGAGACAGGAGCCCGGCACCTCAGGCAGTCCCTCCATGCCGATTTCGTTCAGGACATGACGCCGAGTTCGTAGGCGATCCGTTCGAGCAGACGTCGTCCAGCGCTTGCACGAAACTTCTCGAACGCCGGCCGCAGGAACGGACGAGCCGGGACCTGGGTGACCACCACGCCGCGTCCGCTCCCGGGTCGTCGAGGTGAACCCGCGCGCTTGAACAACACCGCAAGGTAGCGGCGCATCTTTGGCGTGATGGGGATGATGACGGGCGGCCCGCCGAACTCCTGAACCCGCGCGATGTCTGCGAGCGACTCGCCGGTCCTGCTCTTCGCGCTCCGGAGCACCCCGATGAAGACTTCGTCGCCATCGGTGATGACGGAGATCGCGTTGCGCAGGTCGCCGCGAACCAGGAGCGACTTGGTGCCTCCGAATCCCTCGAGCTGCCGCGCTGCCAACGTCAACGGCGCAGGCGGTCGGATGGGCTCGCCACCCGGCGCCTGTGCCGTCAACCCCCTCACGACTTCATTTCGGAGCGCGTGCGCCTCCTGCTTCATCGCCCGCTCGACTGCGCCCTTGAGTCTCCCCGAGGTGTTGGAGAGCAGCTCTCGAGCGCGAGCCCAGTCGCCGGTGCGGGAGATCGCCATCGAGCGCTACGGCGTGACCGGCGGCTCCGGGATGCAGGTGTTGCCGTCGACGACGCCGGTGTCATCAGCGGTCACGAACGCGCACACGAGCGGCCGGCGCGCGAGGCGGCTCAGCTCCCCGCAGTCGGCCAGCGAGCGCCACGCCTGCTTCTCGTTGCAGACCTCGACCGTGTTGCCGAGGCAGCGCGACGCGCCGGGGACGCAGGGCGGCTCGGTGCAGCCGACCACCGCGAGCATCAGGAAGGTCATCAGGATCAGGTTCTTCATCGGGACTCCATGCTGCGGGTCGAGTGGAACTTCGGAGCGGCGAGAGCCCGCGTGTCTTCCGCCAAGCGCCTGCTCCAAAGTCCGCGCGCCGCCGGGTCGGGGACGACGCGATTTCTCAGCTCGATTTCGACTCGGACTTCACCGGCCTGCGGGGCGATCGTTGAACGAGACGATGAGCAGGTTCCGTCGCGGCCTCCGGCGGAAGAGCCCGAAGCCTGCCGGGCGCGCCTCCGTGACGTAGAGGCCGGGCGGCGTTCGAACCGCCCACACCAGGTTGCCCTCGGTGTCGAACAGCCCGTCGAGACGGTCGCTCGGGCGAATGAGCGCCTCGCCCGTCAGCGAATCGACCAGCCCCAGTCGCTCGAGGTCCTTGAAGTGGAAGACGAGGTCGAGGCTCGACTGGGGCGTGTTCCCCGCGGCCGTCATGCGGAGCGCCTCGATGGTCTGCGGGTCGACCTGGCAAGGCACGCGCACAGGTAGGTGTTCGCGTCGATAGCCGTCGCCGACACCGTCACCATCGGAGTCGAGCAACGCGGGCTCCTTGAAGTCGTCGTCGTAGCCGGGGGCCTGCGTGCTCATGGCGAGCGAGTCGAGGCGGCGGAGCTCAGCCGCAAAGGGGAAGATGAGGCGCCCGCGCACGAGCCCGCAAAGACCGAACGAGCGGTCGAATGGGACGCCGTTCCTCAACCCATCAGTTGAGAGCTACTCACCATCGAACAGGGCATGCCGCCTCGCGCCGTTGAAGTCGGGGAAGCAGTGTCTGCCGACGATCTGCTGGAATTCGCTCGGGATGGGTGTGTGCGGCCAGATGAAGGCAGTTCGTGACCGGCGAGAGAGGGAGTTCAGCCAGGCGAGCGGGAAATGCGCCGCCACGTAGCCCTCGGGCCACCCAACCCAATCGTCGAGTTCTACGACGAGGGGTGTTTCGTCCGGCAACGACGCCACCCAGAGCTCGATCGAGAGCCGCTGCTCCGATGAGAATGGCGCCAGCACTCGCGCTAGCAAGACGTCTCTAAACATCCGCTCAAGAACGCCAATGCGAGGGAGATCTCGACCGACCACCGACCGGATGCGGAGCAGGATAGATTGAGCCTGTGCGTCGGCATTCTCCCAGGCGACCTCAGCGAGGAGCCACGCCATCCGGTACTCGTGCGGAGCAGTGTCTGGCTGGAGGTCGTCGAGCCACCATGCCTCCTCGTGACCTTCGGTCGCGAGCACGCCTGTGACCGCAGTGCCATCGAGCATGCGGTGCATTGGTGCCTCGGTCAGTGGCAACTGCGCGACCGCCAGGAGCGCACTTTCGAGTTGGGCCACCCGAGCGGGCGTTAAGCGAGACCGGTGCCGCGTCTTGCCGAACTCGGCGAGTTTGAGCTCGGTTCCGTCGGGCCCCGGCTCCACCCGAATGGAGAAGGTGCCGTGGAACGACGTCTCGAAGGTGACTTCGCAGACCAAACCCACTCGACGGACCTCAAACGCGCATCGTCTCTGTTCCGCAGCACTGCGAAAGAACACCAGTGTACGTCGATCATGCGGCCCCGAGCGGCGAAGTGCGCACATAGGGCGCCAGCAACGCATCGACCTCGGGGTCGCCGGTGAGCCAAGGCCCGCCGCCCCGACTGGCCTCAAGGCGGTAGCTCTGGTCACGCGTGCGCTCCTCGAGGATGCGCCAACGGCTTCGTGCCTCGAAGGCAGCATCATCAGCCAGGGGAACCAGACCCCGGAGGACGAGGAGCATGCACGCGCGCCTCACAGCGAGCGGCGTTCGACCCTCCGGCGAGCCGTCGTCCTCGGTGTAACCCCAACGACCGGCGACGGTGATGTTGCCGTGCCCCTTTGGGAAGCACAGCCCGTGCCGCAGGGTCAGCCGCGCGCCGTCGAAGCCGCTGCGAACCGGGGCACCGACGACGACGAGATCGGCCGCGTCGAGCGAGAACTCAAACGCGTAGCCCGAGACGTAGGGGAACGGGGCTCGCCCCTCGAAGTCGACCTTGAGCGAGTGGAGCCGAATCGGCGGTGCCGGGAGTTCGATCGTTGGTGTGCCGCGACCACCGAATCGAAGCGTCAGATCGCGTGGCTCGAAGAACTGACCGGTGACGCGGTCGATGGTGTGCGTCGCCTCATCGAGGAGCGCTTTGAGCCTGGCATCCGTCGCAGTTGTGGGTGCGACGCCCTCGTCGCGAAGCCCTGAAATCTCGGCATACATGTGCAACCAACGAAAAGTTGTGATCGCAGGCCTCGAGGGACAACACCCGAGCGCGCCTCTACGATTGAAACAAGGACTGGCCGATGCCCCGTCAACACCAGATGACAATTCAGAAAGCACTCGATGAGGCCCAGCGGAGTGGCTGCGATACCTTGACCGCATCGGAACTCATGAAGGGGCTTCTGAAATGGCTCTCCAACCAGCGCCAAGAGATCGAGCGCTTTGGCGAAGCCGCCGGGCCGCCATCATGGAACCTCATTCTGAGGGATAGCTGGGACGGCGAGGTCCCGTGCAGCTGCGTGTTCGAGACGCTGTTGGTCGATGGCGATGTCGAGTTGTCGTTCTACGTGATCGCCAAGAACTCAAGGGACGTCATCAACTGGTGCGAAAACTCGCCAGGGGACGTTGATGAGGCTCGCGCCGAGTTTGCCGCGCGATGGGGGGCGCCGTACGCGAGGATCACGCTGAAGGCATCTTCCCTCGCAGCAGTTTCAAGGCGCGAATGAGGTCTTCGCGCAGCCTCGAAGGCACGAAGGCCGACGTACGTGACGGTCTCGAGTGGGCTGTTCGCGCCCTCGCTCAACCGCCAGCGGTTCAGCGCGAACTCTTCCCATCGTTCGTGTGTGTACCGGATGAGCTGGTCCTCGAATTCGACGAGCACTTCCGGAGGGTCGCCGAGAGCCGTATGCCGCTGACCCCGGAGCAGTCGGCGGTCTTGGCTCATCTTGATCGGCTGATCTTGGAGATGAGCGGACCCGCTTCCGCCGAACTCTGGCTTGACGGCGCCCTCGATTCGACGCCTGCATGGGCCGCGGTTCGAAACGCGGCGAACGCGGTCCTGGTCACGATGGGTTGGTCGGCTGAGTCGCCAGGTCACACGCGCGCGACCTACGTCGGGCCCAGGTCCGGCACCTGATCGTCACCCCTTTCTGGCCACCTTCGTCGGCGCCTTCGCCAAGTCTGCAGTCGTCACCTCACTCCGCGCAGGCGAGAGCCGCACATCATCAGCCGCCGCCTTTCGCACCTTCGCCTCGCTCTCCTCCCGCGTGTCGAGCGCCTTCGCCTCCTCCTCGGTGCACACGTCGAAGGCCAGCTGCGACACCTCGTCGCCCGCCACCTCCCTGACCGCGCGCAGGTACTCCGCGACGTTCTTGTCGACGCGATACCAGCCACGCTCCTCGTGGAACTTGATGCCCGCGTACGTGAAGCGCCGAACGATGTGCCCGCGCCGCGGGTCGAACGACTTGAGCCGAACCAGCATCGTGTCCATGCAATCCCTCACAGCTGAATGTTGATGAGCTTCGCGACGCCGGCCTCTTCGGCGAACTTCGCGTCGAACCGCATCGTCGCCACCACGCGGAGCACGCCCGCCGACACGTCGCGGAACGACTCCAGGCGAATCTGCCGCCAGATGCCGACGTGCACGTTCTTCGGGTTGCACAGCAGCGCGACGGTGCGGTTGGCACCCTGGCCGAGGTTCTCGGGGAAGAGCGGCACTGGCTTCACCGGCACGCCTGAGTAAAGCGCCGGAGTGTCCTCCTCGATGAACCGGTCTCCGCCGACGGTGGCGCGGTCAGCGAGGGAATTCCGGTAGTCGAGCTCGGCGTCGACGCTGGTGAGGAACGCCATCTGCTTCTTGTCGCGGAGGTACTCGTTGGGCAGCGACTTGAGCAGGTCTCGCAGGAAGTTCTTGCTGAGCGCGACACCGCCCGCGTCGACGATGTGGCTGGTGGCCTGCTTGAGCAGCCCGTCGAGCGTCGCGAGGAACGGGTCGGCGGAGGCGGTATCTCCGTTGATGATGACCTCCTCCATGTCGCGGCCGGCGGCCTCGGCGATCATCTCGAGGATCGTCTGCCGCAGCTCGCCGCGCTCGATGTTGTCCTCGAGCACTTCGTCGGAGAGGTGGACCTCGGCCTTCACGAGCTGCGCGTCGAGCTCGAGGTACGACATGTCTGGCCGCGACCGGTCGGCGACGGGGAGCGCGGTGGCTTCACTCCCACGACGGAGAATGCGGCTGCCGAACTTGATCTTGGCGATCTGATGCTTCGGTGACGCCATCGGCACGACGGTGGCCATCTGCATCAGCACCGACTGCTTGATGAGCAGCCGCATGAACTTCTGGGCCTGCGCCGGCAGGAGCACGCCACCACCGGCAGTGAGGTCGGCGAGCGCGAGGTCGGCCTTCTCCAGAAGGGTTCGATTCGAGGTGTAGCTCACGTGCGGCTCCTCTCAGGACTCGTGGAACGAGAGCGACTTCTCGACGCTGTCGCGATCGAGAGGGTTGTTGAGGTCGAGGGGCCACGCGACGTCGTGCTCGGTGGGCTTCGGCGCGGGCGGCTGGCTGGGGATGCTGTTGGGCAGGCCGAACTGCTTCTCGACGCGACCGAGACGTTGCGCCTGGGCAGTGACCGAGTCGGAGAGCGCCTTGAAGGAGTCGGTGAGCTTCGCGAGCCCGTCGGTGATCGGCGCGAGGTCGACCTTCTTCGTGTCGTCCCTTTCCTTGTCGGCTGGTGCGTCTTCTTTGGGAGCGGGCTTTTTCCCGCGGCGGAGGCGTGCGACGGCGGCCTTGGTCGCGACCAGGTTGTCGGCGACCGAGCGTGCCTTCTCGGTCTCGTCTCCGTCCTCTTCCTCGGAGAGCCCGGCCTGGGACAAGAGCTGCTCGCCATTGGTGCGGAGCTGCTCGGCAAGCGCGGCGATGCGGGGGTCGGCGTCGTCGACGTCAGAGCCGAGCAGCTCGACGATGTCAGTCAAGCTCTCCAGGGCGGCGAGCGCCATGCCGAGTGGGGAGTCGGCCGGCAGGTCGGCCTTCGTGGTGTCTTCGGTGTCGTCCATGGAGTCGTCCCTCTTCACGATGAGAAAGCGGCGCAGGTTCGCGGCGCGGTCGACGAGGGAGACTTCCTCGACGACCATGTCCACGAGCCGGTGCACGCTGTTGCTTTCCGTCGTCATCGCGAACGCAAAGTCCTCCCTCGTCGCGAACGGGGACGCGCTCAGCTAGCTTTCGCCCATGCCGAGCGAGCACGAGCTCCTCTCCGAGTTTCTCGCGAAGCCCGAAGTGGAAGCGGTGCGGCAGGTCTATGCGGACTGGCTGGAGGAGCGCGGGGACGCGCGCGCAGAGTTTCTCCGAGCACAGGGGGCTCTTCGCTCGGTTGAACCAGATAGCCCAGGCCGTCTGCAGTTCGAAGAGCGCCTCAGTCTTGCCCGCAAGAACCTCGATCGAGATTGGCTGGTTCAGGTCGAACCGGAGCGCGCCCACCTCCTGAGGTCGCAGGCAGCCAGTTGCGACTGCACCACCGCGCGTCGGCCGAGCCTGAAGTTGCATGACGAACCGCAGGACACCGAGTGCGACGCATGGCTCAAGTTGGTGGAAGTCATCGAACGAGCGGCGGTCGAACAGCCCGAGGAACTGGCGCCACTCCGAGCGCTGTCAGTTCCGTAGCGGCAGTGGATCGTCACTCTCCCCCCTGCGATCTCGAAGCTGAAGTCACTGAAGCGCTTGGAGCTCTACGGCAGCGCACTCGTTCGACTTCCACCGGAGATCGGACAGCTGACTTCGCTCCGGGAATTCGTCCCCTACACCTCGTATCGCCTGCACTGGTTTCCCTACGAGATCACGCGCTGCGGCTACGGGAAGAGCACGGTGAGCACGCGCGCACTGTACGGCAACTACAAGAACCGGCCGCCATTTCCACGAATCCAGCAACGACGAGGCGACCTGGTTCGTCGCGCATGCAGCATCTGCAATGAACGATTCTCGGACAACGGCCAACATCGTGTCTGGACCTCGTTGCGTGTGGGGACCGACGTCCTGCCATTGCTCGTCAACGCCTGCTCCGAGCGATGTCTCGCCCAACTGCCAACTCCCCCGTCGGACTACTTCGCCGGCCCACATCGAGGCGGGCCCGGAGTTCGGCAGCCGTCAAAGAGTACGGGATGAAGCTCACGACGCTGGGTGAGAACCTCGACGACCTGACCAAGGGGGGGCGACTGGACATCGTCACCTTTCTTCGAACCCGAGACCCAGCGGTGTGCCCCTTCGCACGGAGGTGTCTTCGAGCGTGAAGTCGGTGGACGCGAGGAAGCGCTCGAGCACTCCTCCTCGTCGACCCGAAGTCGGTGCTTCAACGAACCGGAACCTGCCATCCGTGAGGGACATGCGCCGCTACAAGACGCCCTCCCTCGAGCGCTTGTGGCCGAATAGAATGAGCGCCGAGATCACCGCGTAACCGGCCGCTGCAAAGGGGGCTCTCGGATGGGAATGAGCGCCGAGGTGTTGATGGTGGGCCCGTTCTCCCGGGCGCTCGTACCATTTCTGTCACGCCCTCCGGAGGCCTACCTCGCGCTGCGCGACGGCGCCGTCATCGTGGAGCGACTCGCGCCGATGTCGGTTGGTTCCTCGACGGGCCACGCGCTGGCAGCTGCATTGAGGCTCGATGCCTGGAAGGACGACACCTTCGATTTCCAGCCTGGGCGAGTAGACCGAAACGCACTTCGCGCGGCGCTGTCGACCTGGCTGCCCGGCCCCGTCGTAGAGGCAGCGATGGCAAGGTTCGAGTCCTGCGCCGCTGCCGGTTTCACCTTCTACTTCATGGCAAATGGCTGAGATGAAACTCACGCCCGAATTCTCGGCGGAATTGTTGGCCCTCGCTCGCCACTCGCGCCTCGAGGCGGCCGCGCTCTTGCGAAGCCGGACTGGCTGTGGCCTCGCTGCGGCCATGGACGTCTTGACGCAGCTTCTTCCGCTCGAACTCCGCGGTCCCGGCGGGCTTTCGGCCAGTGTCTACGCCTTCGGCCCTGCTTCGTCCGACACCATCAGGATTCACGGCCACCATCGTATGTCTACAGATCTCACCCCCGGTCGTCGGCAGGCGGTCTTCCTGGCCGAAGCCTTCGACGACGCACAGGTTGCCAGGCTCGCTGAGATTCTGGGGATCGACCCGACGGATCCGAACCAGCATCACGTCAATCTCGACCGAGTCGACTGGGCCGCCTTCTCGACCGAGTTCGCTGAGGGCAATGAGACCGAATCGTTGCGCCGGGCTGGTTTCTCCTTTCACTTGGTGTTCGACACAATGGCGATACCGGCCGACGACTGGTCGTCGATGCATCAACTCAGGCGGCTCCGCGAGTTCTACGAGGTCGCGAGGCGTGAGCCAGAAAAGGTGACCGACGAAGAGTTCCTGTCCGCCGTGCGCGGGGCCTTTTGGGGCACGAACTCCTTTGCCTTTGTGGAGGCAGCGTTCGCAATCATCGCTCCTGGCTGTCTGCTTCGACGCCACCTCACGCAGATCATGCTGAGGGCCCCGGTTCGAGCAGCAGTTGCCTGCGGCGTGGAAGTCCCCGAGCAAATCGTGGCGTGGGGTGTTCGTTGCGCCGACCCGAACAATCCGCGGGTCTATGTGCGTTCGATGCCCGACGGCATCGTCTGGCTCAAAAATGACCTCCCGCTACTGCAAGAACTCGTCGCCGATTCCGTGGTGGACGCGCTTGAGTGGGCAGCGGCAGATTTCCCTGGACCCGACCCCTGGTAGCGAGCTGGTCGCCCGAAACCGCTAGCCTCGTGATCGCTCGACTCGATCATCACCGTCGGCAGCGACCTGCGAGAAGATCTCGTCTGCGCGCGAAAAGGCCTCCCACGCTGGCGTTCGCGTAGTGGCTGCGATCGATGAGACCAAGAGCTGCTCGAGTTCGGCTTCTCTCTTCCCTCTCCAGAGCTTGTCGGCCGTTGCGACAAGGAGGTCCTCTAGCGTCGCCTCAGGGTGGCTCCATGCGGCGTGCGTCCAGCAGAAGCGAGCAACGGCCGGAGCGACTCCGCGTCCCAGCAACATCGCTTCGCCTTCGCGCTCGTGCGCGTTCCCAGGCACGCTCATCTCAGTCGGGTGCCTGATCTTGCCCACGTCGTGCAGCGCTGCGCCCACCAACACACGCTGCTCATCAACTCGCAGAGAGAATGATCGAACCAGCTCGCGAACCAACACTTCGGCTGCTTCGACAACCAGCTCGTGATGGCGAACAAGATGCGCGGGCGCTCCGAGGTCCTGAAGGAGAGCAAGTGCTTCTTGTTGTCACCAGCGGAGCCGAAAGGGACCACTTTCAGCGGAATCAGCGGGGACCAGGGGACCACCAACCATGCCTCCGCGCGGATCCCTGCGGCGACCGACTGCGCGCCGGAGCCA
>VYLD01000301.1_pt1 | contig 15764 bp, 15 predicted proteins | sample 5114401 | NCBI WGS metagenome assembly VYLD01 (sample SAMN12291783, study PRJNA351875) | freshwater metagenome | isolation source: freshwater lake | place: USA: Michigan, Gull Lake | collected 2013-08-08 | reverse complement strand
GACCCTCGAGCCGGCGCAAGCGATGAACCGCCTCAAGGGCGGCGCGACGGTGGAGCTGATCGTAGCGGGCAGCGGTGGCCAACGGGCAGCGTCGGCCGATCCAGCGGTGCCCGAGCGGCTCGCGGAAGGAGAGCGGGTACGGGTGGGCCTGACGCGGGATTCCTGGAAGTACGCGCTGGTGGTGAGCATCGACGACGCGGGGGTGATCACGCCCATCTGGCTGGAGAACGGCCGCTCGATGGCGCTCGGGGGCGCGGGCATCACCTGGCTGCCTGACAGCCTGGAGTTCACCGGCGTGGGGCTCGAGCGTCTGGTGGTGGTGCTGACGGCTTCACCGCTCACGCTCGATCAGGTCGCCGCGCCGCTGAAGCTGGCGTACGACGACGCCCGGGGCGACCTCACCCGGCTCGCCACCCTTCCCCTCCCCGGAGCCCAGGTTCACCGCACCTTTCACAAACCGTGACGCCTTCTCTGCCAGGTGCGCATTCTCGGAGGAGCCAGGGGCTGCTGGTGGCCCTGCTCGCGCTCGGCGCTTCGAGTCAGGCGCCGGGGCCAACGCACCGGTTCGCGATCTTCATCGGCAACAACGAGGGCGGCGAAGGCACCCGGCCGCTGCTGTACGCCACCGATGACGCGAAGCGGCTGCACGAGGTGATGGTGCGGGTCGGCGGCCTCGCCCCTGAAGACGCGATGCTGCTGAGCAACCAATCGGCCGATGACGTGTCGACCGCGCTGACCGAGCTCGAGCGGCGCGCGCGCGATGCCCAACGCCGAGGCGAGCGCACCACCTTCTTCTTTTCCTACTCAGGCCACGCGAAGGACGGCGCGCTGCGGCTGGGGACCACGAAGTTACCGCTGGAAACACTGAAGAGCCGTCTGGCAGCAGGGCCTGCCGAGGTGCGGGTGGCGGTGTTCGACGCCTGCCGCTCGGGGGCGCTCACCCGCACCAAGGGCGTGCGACGCGCTCCGGCCTTCGAGATCGAGACCGACGCCACCCGCGCCGCGAAGGGCCTGGTGATTCTCACCTCGAGCGCGGCGGACGAAGACTCGCAAGAGAGCGACACCATCGGGGCCAGCTACTTCTCGTACCACCTGGCGTCGGGGCTGATCGGCAGCGCAGATCAGAGCGGTGATGGGCGAGTCAGCCTGTCAGAGGCGTACGCCTATGCCTACGAGCGCACCGTGGCGGCGACCGCCGACAGCGCCGCCGGGCCGCAACACCCCACCTTCAGCTTCGACCTCGCCGGCAACGGCGATCTGGTGCTGACCGACGTGGCGCAGAGGCGAGAAGGGCTCAGGGTGCCTGTCCAGGCTCCCGTCGGCACGTACTTCTTGATCGACCCGCGCGGCGTGGTGGTGGCCGAGGTCACCAAGGCCGAGACCGAGCGCACCATCGCGCTGCGCCCCGGCCCATACACGGTGAAGCGGCGGCTCGCTGATCGGCTGCGGGTCGGGGCGGTGGTGATCGCCGAGGGCCGCCTCACCACGCTCGATGAGGCGTCCTTCAAAGACGCGAAGTTCTCTGACGACCCGGTGAAGGGCACCGGCCTGACCACCGTGTACTCGCGGCACTGGAGCATCTCAGCGACGGGGCAGTTTCAGGCGATCTTCGACGCTCCCACCGCGCAGGGCGGGCTGTTTCCGTCGGCGCCGATCGTGGGCGGCGAGGCGACGGTGCACAACTTCTTCGGCCGCGGCTTCGCCTGGAGCTTCGACGCGCAATACGGCTGGTCCTCGGGCCTGGTGAACGCGGGTCGGCTGACGGGGCTGACCTACAGATACTCGCTGGTCACCCTGGGTACCTCGCTGCTCTACGAGGCGAACCAGGACGGCACCTGGGTGCCCTTCGTGGGAGCGCGGCTGGGCCTCAACCTGATGAACCGCGAGTTCGATGATCTGCAGTTCCCCCGCCAGAGCTTCAGCACCATGAGCCCCGGGGTGGTGGCGGGGCTCAAGCTACGCCTCGGCCGCAACGTGGGGCTGATCGGCCGGGGCCGGGTGCACTACCTGCTCTACAACGTCGATGAGACACGCAGCCTGGGGTACGCCGAGCTGGGGTTGTTGTTGTCTTACGAGTTCAGGGATTGAGCCCATGCGAATGATTGTCATGTCTGTATTTGTATTGAGCGCCTGCGGGGGCACCTGGTCGAACAAGGACCTGGAGTTCGCCGCCGCCCTGCCCTCTCGCGCCGAGCTGGTGTCGAAGCTGCCGCAGCGCGCGACCACCACCCAGCCGCTCACCCGCCGGGACGGTCTCAACGCCGGAGAGCCCTCGCAGGCCTACGCCGACACCCGCCAGGCGGTGAATGACTTCAACGGGCTGCTCAACTTCTTCCTCGGAGTGCTGGACAACGTTCGGCAGGTGCCGCCCACCAGCCGCACCGAGACCACGCGCACCTGGGGCCCGTTCACCGCGAAGGACAACCCGGGCTTTCAGTTTCAGGTGGTCGTCAGCCGCGTCGAGTCAGAGACCGAGACCTACGGGTGGAAGGTGCAGGCGCGAAAGCTCGGCGAGGTGGAGTTCTTCGACCTGGTGCGCGGCGCGTTCAAGGCCACCGCCGACGTGCGCAAGGGCCAGGGGGTGATCGAAGTGCCGGTGAAGACCTTTCGTGATCGCCTCACCGTCGACGACACCTTCCGTCGGGCTGATCTGATCACCATCGGGTACTTCACCGAGGGCTCCCCACGGCTGGTGAACGTGGCCTTCACCTTCGCCGCAGGGAACCCGGGCGGGCTGTCAGAGGGCGGCTATGGCTCGAAGGAAGACAGCGACGGCTCAGGGGCCATGGCCTACACGCTGAGCTCGCCTGGTAACGCAGACATCAAGAAGGTGACCGTGGCCAGCCGATGGAAGAGCGACGGCGCGGGGCTCTCGGTGGGCCTGGTCGACGAAGGGACCGCGGCTGGCGCGACGCGGGTCGAGTGCTGGGACGCGGCCTTCAAGGTGGTGTGGTTCAAAGAGAGCTTCCCCGGCGGCCAGGAGTCCGGGCGGCAGGCCGACTGCGCCATCGCGCCGTAGCGCGGCGCACGAAAGCGGGCGCTCGCTGCGGTAGCCTGCGCACCCATGACCTCAGCCATGCAGGGGAACGCGGTGCCGCGGCACGTGAAGGTCATCTTCAAACAGCTGTAGGCGGTGATGCGCTGCGGGCAGTGCGGCGAGAGCCTGATCTACCAGGGAAACCGCGACGCCCCGCGGTGCGCGAAGTGTGGCTGGCAGTCGCCGTCGTCATGGCATGATCAGCTCGTCGACGTCTTCGAGCTTCGTGAGCGACTGGGTCGCCCCGATGGCAACAGCTCGCTGATGTCGACGGTGAAGGTCGAGGTCACCCTCAAGACGGTGCCTTCATTTCACTGCCCCCACTGCCAGGCGGCTTTAAACCCCCGATGAGCGGTTGCTGACCGAAGGCACGTGCACGGCCTGTCGAGCGGCGCTCGCGCTGCAGACCGTCGACGAGACGCCAGCAGGCAAGGCGTTGGTGCTGGTGGTGCCTCCCCACGGGCCTCGCGAGGTCGACGCGCCGATCGCCATGACGTGCTCGTCGTGCGGAGGCCCCTTGAGCGTCGCGGCCACCGCGCGCACCGTGGTGTGCTCATTCTGCTCGGCGAACAACGTGGTTCCGGTGCTGGCCAACGCCCGGGTGGCGCTGGACACGACCTACGCAGCGCTCGTAGTGGTGAACGAGAAGATCCCCCGTGACTGGATCTTCAGTGACAACCCTTCGGACGTCGTCCGCGCGCTTCAGGAATACAAGAAGAACTCGTTCGACAAATCCGAGCTGGTGAGAATGATGACCCGGCATCGTGACGAGGCCGATGTCTTCAAGGCCCTGCAGCAGCTGCACGTCAGCGCCCCGGGGCTCGAGGTCGCCGAGGTGGTCAAAGACAGCACGGCGCCAGAGGTTTCCGGTTGGGCGAGACAGTTCCTCGCCAGGCATGAAGCGTTTCTCGCGCAATACGCGGCTGACCAGCGCGCGAAAGAACGGGAGAAGCGCAACAAGACCATCGTGTCCGTGGCGCTGTTCATTCTGGCGATGGTGGGGCTGTTTGCGTTGCTGTGGTTGTCACCGACCCCCACCAGCACTGACTGACCCCGAGGCTTCCGCGGCTGGCCCTCGTCACGCAGCCACGGCGTGCGGCGTTCGTTCGCCGCAGGCGAGCCGCTCGAGGGCGTCGACTGCAGCGCGGGTGCCGTCTTCGGCCTGCAGGCGCTTTCCCAGCGCGGCGGCGCGTTCCTGGACCTCGGGCACCAGCACCTCGCGCAGGGCCCTGGTCAAGCGTTCCTGGGTGAGCTGTTTCGCAGGGAACCAGGTGCCGACCCCGAGCTTCTTCGCCCGATCGCCCCAGAACGGTTGATCGGCGAAGTACGAACAGATCACGGTGGGCACCCCGGCCTCGAGGCTGGCAGCGGTCGAGCCCGCGCCTCCGTGGTGCACGATGGCGGCGCAGCGGGGGAAGAGCCACGAGTGGTCGACGGCGCGCACGATGAACAGCTCCTGGCCCGAGAACCGCGCTGCAGCGGTCGGGTCGTTCCAACCACCGCAGAGCACGAAGCGCACGTTCAGCAGGCGAGCGATGGCGATCAGCTCCTGCGCGAACTGCTCCAGCGTGGGCATGGGCATGCTCCCGAAGCCCACGTAGATGGGCGCCGGGCCAGTCCCCAGCCACTGCTCCAGGCCGGCCGGCGGCGTGCCTTCACCCAACCGCTGTCGCACCGAGGCCTGCAGCTTCACGTAGCCCGTGGTGTGGGTGAGCGGGCCGGCGTCCGCCGGGTGCCCGAGCACGCTCGGACTCCAGAGCTGAAGGGCGGGCACTCCGTGGTCGGCGGCCAGCCCGTAGCCTGTGTCGCGTGGCGCGAGGCCCAGGCCCTTTCGGAAGGTCGCCAGCGACGCGCCGTGCACGGGCTTGGCAGCCATTCGATAGAGGGCCCAGGTCGCGCGATTGAGGAACCCGAAGGGTAGCGACCTGTGGGTCACGAAGGGCGCGGGGTATGCGCCGGTCCGCTCGACCGGCATGGTGTGGCCGTAGACCAGCGGCACCTTGCGGTACTCCGCGAGGGTGTTCGCCATCTCTTCCGACAACGTGCCGCCCACGATGAGATCAGCGCCAGCTGAGGCTTCGAGCCCGTTGGCGAACACCTTCGGGTCGAGCTGCGCCGAGATGTTCCCCACCTCTTTCATGAAGGCGTTCACGTTGCCGGTGCGCAGCCAGCGCTGCCCTGTCTCGGATTCGAGGATTTCCTGCGAATTGCCAAACAATGGCGCGTACTCGATGCCTGCCTTCTCGACGAACGCCTGGTGATTCTTCGGCGCGGCGACGCGCACGTCGAAGCCGCGTTCCTTCAGGCCGGTGGCCAGCGCGACCTGCGGTTGGGTGTCACCTCGGGTGCCGTAGCTGAAAAAGACGATTCGCATCAGTGCCTCTGGGGTTGGGGTGGAAGAGCGATGGAGACCAGGTCTTCGATGACGGCGCGGGTCTGCTCGAGCGAGAGGCGGCGATCGCGTCGCAGCAGCTTCCACGTGAAGACGTCGGTGGCGATCAACAACACGGCGAGCTGGTGGGCGCGGCGCTCGGGCGTGACAGCGCAGCGCGGGCCAAAGACGCGCTCGAGCCAGGCCGCGTGGAGCACCCGCCCCTTCTCAGCCATCTCGGTGATGACCGGCTCGCGGCCCTCGAGCGCGAGGATGCGCATCACCGAGTCGCCGAACAGCTCGTACAGCTCGAGGATCATGGTGATGCCCGCAGCGACGTCACCAGGCGGCACCGAGTTGCGCAGCTCGAGGTTCTGTCGGGCCGCGGCCTCGATGAAGGTGCGCGCCAGCGCGTCGCGCGTGCCGAAGCGACGCTTGACCGTCCTGGTCGACACCCCCGCCGCTGCCGCCACGTCTTCGAGCCGCACCTGATCGATGGCCGTCTCGGCGAACAACTGGGTGGCCGCCTCGAGAATGCGGGTCTCGGTCTCGGCCGCGGCGTGCGCGCGCGCAACCTGCCAGTACACGCGCTTTCGCTGGGCTTTTTTCGATTCGGCCATTTCGTGTCCAGTCTTAGGACACGAAATGAGCTGGTGTCAAGAGGCCCCGCCCGTCGCGCTGCAGGCACGCGCTGCGACGCCCACCACCGAAGAGCCTCGAGGGGTGAAAGCGACCGAGCGCCGTGGTGGAGTGCGGCCCTCTTTCACCACGGGGCCCCCATGAATCGTCTCTTCGCCGCAGTGCTCGTCTGTGCACCCCTCGCAGCCCACGCCTTCTGCGGCTTCTACGTCGCCGGCGGTGGGGCCGAATTGTTCAACAACGCCACCCAGGTGGTGCTGATGCGCGAAGGCACGCGCACGGTGTTGTCGATGCAGAACAACTACCAGGGCCCGGCGGAGGACTTCGCGATGGTGATCCCCGTGCCGGTGGTGCTCAAAAAGGAGCAGGTCAAGACCCTGCCGCGCGAGGTCTTCACCCGCATCGACACGCTCTCGGCACCACGGCTCGTCGAGTATTGGGAAGTCGACCCCTGCTACGTCGAGCCGAAGTACGAGGACGCCGAGAGCCTCGCCCTTCCAGCGCCGGCACCGGGTGCAGCCGTCAGGGGTGGCGGGTTGGGTGGCCTGGTGAAGGTCGAGGCAAGGTTCGAGGTGGGGGAATACGACGTCGTCATTCTCTCGGCGAAGGACGCGCTCGCTCTCGAGGTCTGGCTCAAACAGAACAAGTACCGCATTCCCGAAGGCGCCGCGCCGCTCTTCCGCCCGTACGTGCAGCGGGGCCTCAAGTTCTTCGTCGCGAAGGTCAACTCGAAGAAGGTCACCTTCGAGAAGGGCATGGCAAAGCTGTCGCCGCTGCGCTTTCACTATGACACCGAGACCTTCGAGCTGCCGGTGCGGCTCGGCCTCATCAACGCCAAGGACAAGCAGGACTTGATCGTGCACGTCCTGGGGCGGAACCAACGTTACGAATTGGCCAACCTGCCGAACGTGACCATTCCCACCAACATCGACCTGGCGCCGTCGGCCAGGTCCGAATTTCCCTTCTTCTATGTCTCGCTCTTCGATCGCACGCTGGCGAAGAACCCGAAGGCGGTCGTCACCGAGTACGCGTGGCAGGCGAGCACGTGCGACCCCTGCCCCACCTCTCCCCTCTCGGCCGAAGACTTCGCGACGCTCGGCGCCGACGTGCTGGCCACCAAGCCGAAGGAAGGCGACCAGTGGAACCCGGCGCGCCAGTTCGTGCTCACCCGGCTGCACGCGCGGTACGACAAGACGTCGCTGGGCGAAGACCTGGTCTTCAAGGCGGCGCCGGCGATCGTGGGTGGTCGCGAGTTCCTCACCGACGGCAAGGGGCTCGAGCAGGGCAGCCGACCCGACAGCCTCAACAACTTCCAGGCGCGCTACGCCATTCGCTACCCATGGAAGGGCAAGGTGGAGTGCAAGAACCCCGTGTACGGTCGTTGGGGTGGGCCTCCCGAGGGCGCTCAGGCCCAGGGCACGAAGTCGGTGCAGGACTCGGCGTTCGTCGCCCGTGACCCGAACAAGGTGGAAGCCCTGGCCGAGAGCCCCATCGCCGAGCTGAGCGTGAAGGGCCTCAAGGCCAGGGCGGGCGAACCCCTGCGCCCATCAAAGAAGCCGTGACGTCGATGGACGCGAAGCTGGTTGCTGAAGGCCGGTGAACGACGTGCTGTGGTGACGTGCCCTTCCACCGGAGTTCACTCGATGAACCGTCTCTTCGCGGCAACGCTCTGCTTCGCGCCGTTCGCGGCTCACGCCTTCTGCGGCTTCTACGTCGCCGGCGGCGGGGCCGAGCTGTTCAACAACGCCACCCAGGTGGTGCTGATGCGCGAAGGCACACGCACGGTGTTGTCGATGCAGAACAACTACCAGGGCCCCGCGGACGATTTCGCGATGGTGATCCCCGTGCCGGTGGTGCTCAAAAAAGAGCAGGTCAAGACGCTGCCGCGTGAGGTCTTTGCGCGCGTCGATACGCTCTCGGCGCCACGGCTCGTCGAGTATTGGGAAGTCGACCCCTGCTTCGTCGAGCCAGAATACAAGGGCGTGAAGCGCCGGGGCTCTGCGGCTTCCGGAATGGACGTGCGCAAGAGCCTGAGCGGGTTCGCGATGGTGAAGGTCGAGGCGCAGTTCGAGGTGGGTGAATACGACGTGGTCATCCTCTCGGCGAAGGACGCGCTGGCCCTCGAGGCGTGGCTCAAAGAGAACAAATACCGAATTCCCGATGGGGCCGCGCCGCTGTTCCGCCCGTACGTGCAGCGGGGCCTCAAGTTCTTCGTCGCGAAGGTCAACTCGAAGAAGGTCACCTTCGAGAAGGGCATGTCAAAGCTGTCACCGCTGCGCTTCCACTACGACAGCGACACCTTCGAGCTGCCAGTGCGCCTGGGACTCATCAACGCCAAAGACAAGCAGGACCTGATCGTGCACATCCTGGCGCGCAATCAGCGCTATGAATTGGCCAACCTGCCGAACGTGACCATTCCCACCAACATCGACCTGACGCCGTCGGCGAAGTCCGAATTTCCCTTTTTCTATGTCTCGCTGTTCGACCGCACGCTGGCGAAGAACCCGAGCGCGGTCGTCACCGAGTACGCGTGGCAGGCCACCCTGTGCGACCCCTGCCCCACCGCACCGCTCGCAGAGGCAGACTTCGCCACGCTCGGGGCAGACGTGTTGCCAAACACGCCGAAATCAGACGACGCGTTCAGCCCGGCCCGGCAGTTCGTACTGACCCGATTGCACGCGCGGTACGACAAGACATCGCTGGGGGAAGACCTGGTCTTCAAGGCGGCTCCGGCCATCGTGGGCGGGCGCGAGTTCCTCACCAACGGCAAGGACCTCGAGCAGGGCAACCGGCCCGACGGCTTCAACAACTTCCAGGCGCGCTACGCCATTCGCTACCCATGGAAGGGCAAGGTGGAGTGCAAGAACCCCGTGTACGGTCGTTGGGGTGGGCCTCCCGAAGGCGCCCAGGCCCAGGGCACGAAGTCGGTGCAGGACTCGGCGTTCGTCGCCCGTGACCCGAGCAAGGTGGAAGCCCTGGCCGAGAGCCCCATCGCCGAGCTGAGCGTGAAGGGCCTCAAGCCGAGGGCCGGCGAGGCGCTGCGGCCGCCGAAGAAGTAGGTGGCCAGCTCGTGAAGCCAGCGCGATCGCTCGCGCTGAACGGATCCACCTCGGTCGGGTAGCCCACACTGTACAGGGTCAGCGGCTGCGGCGGCGCAGTCGGGCAGTGGAAGTTGCGCTGCTGCTCGAGGCCCTCGCGGAAGACGTCGAGGGAAAGCTCGCGGTGTGACACCGCCAACAGACCACCCACCAGCATGCGCACCATGTAGCGCGCGAAGCCTTCACCCACGAAGCGCAGGGTCCCATCGTCGAGGTATTCCACCTTGGTGACGGTTCGCGGCCGCACGTCGCTGGTCTTGAAGTGAAACACCCGGAAATCGCGCGTACCGGGAATGAGTGACATCGCCTCGCGCAACGACGCGAGATCACCCGGCGACTCGATGGCATACCGGTATTCCTTCGAGGTGGCGCTGAAGGCGGCGTGAAACCCCACGGGCGCCTCGCGGGCGAGGTGGACCTGCAGATCCCCTGGCAGGTGGGCGTTGAGACGAGGCCCGATGGATTCCAGCGCGATCGACCGCTCGAACCGGCCGCTCAGCACCTGCATGCGCGCGCTGACGCCCTTGTCGGTGCGCCCGGCGACCACCGGGTTGCGGGCGAACCCGGCGGCCGCGAAGGCCTGCAGCAGGCACCCTTGAACGGTGCGCACGCCCTGCTGCTGTTGATAGCCGTGGAAGTGTTCCCCCCGGTACCAGCACCACAGCGCCGCCATGCGAAAGGCGTCGTTCATTTGCTCACAGCGCCCGCGCGCCGAGGCGCCTCGTCAGAACGACCATCACCAACGCCAATGACAACCCTGCGAGCACGTCGACGACGTAGTGGTATCTCAAATACACACACGCGAAGGGCATCGAGACCACCATGGGAAGGATCCACCAGAACAGACCCCGCGCGTGACGAAAGGCGCTCACCCCGAGCAGGACAGAACAACACGTGTGCATGCTGGGGAAGCAGTCCCAGGTGATGCGGTTGGCGTCCATCATCGCTTCTTTGACCGAGGCCAGCAGGTACACCTCGAGCGAGACGGTGAACTGGCGCGACAGCACTGGCCCCTTCACGGGAATGAGCGAGTACGAGACGTAGGCGATGAGCAGCGCGACCCCGAGGGTGAAGGCCGTCTCGCGCAGGGCCAGGCGGCCGCTGCGAATGAACACCGCGGCGATCACCAGCGGGAAGAGCACCGCGTAGAACGAGTACGAGAAGGCCAGCCACTCGGACAGGGGCTGGTTGATGAGGGGCTGCAGCAGCTCGAGCGGGTCATTGCCCAGAAACAGCGCCCGGTCGGCCGCAGCCATGAGCCCGTCACGGCTTTCGCCGAGCTTGCCGCCGACCACCGCGTCCATCCACGCGTAGGCCGAGAGGATGAAGAGCAGCGGCGCGAAGTCACGCAGCACCGAGAGGAGGTCTTTGCCCTGCCCACGCACGTACGGCCCCAGTTGGAACGAGCCTCTTCGTTTCACCTCGAGGCCCACCGACAGCCAGAGCAACAAGGTCGGCAGCCCGATGCCCACGACGCGAAGGAAGACCGTCGCCACCACGGGAATGACCTGGGCGAAGCGGGCACGGGTGAGTTCGTGAAGCAGAGACGACGTGGCCGCGAGGGCCGCCGCCAGCACCAACGGTAAGACGGCGATCACGAACGAGGCGCGGTGCAGGCGCTGCAGCGGTCCCTGGTCAGCGGGCCAGGGCGCCCGGGAGAAGTCGCGGCTCAACACCACCAGCCCCACGAGGCCCAACGCGAAGAACACCGAGACGGTGCGAAGGCCGGCGAGCTCTCTGAATTCGAGGAAGACACCCGGGCCGACGCGCACCAGGACGAAGGCGAGGAATGCCAGCACGGCCCACTCCAGCGGGCGCAGGTGCTTCACCTCGAGAGAGCGTGAGCGCCATCAGCAGAGAGCCCCATCGCCACCGCGAGCGCGCCACGCACGGGGCAGGTCGTAGCAGCAGGCTTCCGAAAGTCACCCCGCCTTTCGAAACCAGAGCAGCGCCGCGACCTCGTCGAGGTCTTTGCCTTCGGCGCGGTTGGCGTCCGCGAGCTGCTCGGTCTTGCGCGCCTCGGCGACCCGGCGCACCACCTCGGCCTGCTGGTGGGCGACGGTGTACGACGAGCGCACCTTGACCAGCTCGAGCTTCGCCTGCTCGGCGACCTTCTGGGCGCGGCGGGCATCGATCAGGGACCGGTGATGGGCGGCCTCCACGAGCTCCCAGCTGGCGACGTCGTTCTTCGCGCGGTGATCGGTCAACGAGGCTTGACGCAGCTGCGCGGCCTTGTCGGCGGCCAGGGTGGCCTTCGTCTCGGCCTGGCCGAGCGTGGTGAGCGCCTTCTCTTCGGCCCGTTCCCGAACCTGCACCACCGCGTCGAGTCGTGTGCGCATCGTGGGTGAGGGCGATTGCAGGCGGTGTTCCGGGCCTCAACCGGTTGATTCACGGCAGAGGCCGCTGGGTCGCCGCCGGCCCCTGGGGTGAACCGCACCTCACTCGGGCGCGAGTTGGCGCGGGTGCCAGGCGTGCACGAACGCCTTGAGGCTGAAGCAGTCGTGCACCTCGGCAAGGTCGATGTCCTTCGAGGTGATGCAGGCTTCCGTGAAGGCCGCAGGGCGACGCTCGACTCTCGTTCGGGCTATCGGTACCTTGCCCGTTCAGGAGAAGTCGGTGACGCCCAAGCAGCGCCAGGAAGAACTGAGTCGCGTCTACCTCCACGCCGTGGCGGCGAAGTGTGGCTTCGCGCTCGGGAGTTGGACTCAGGACCAGAGTTGTATCGACGTCACGGTCGGCGCCTCGGGGGTTCTGGGGGAAGGAACGCTCTCGGACCCGAAGCTCGATGTTCAACTCAAGTGCACGGCCAGTGAGGCCAAGGTTCGAGAACACGCCGTTTCAGTCCAGCTCGAGCGGGCCCAGTACGACCGTCTGGTCGCGAAGTCCTCCGTTCCGAAGATCCTGGTGGTTCTGGTTCTTCCCAAGAACGAGGAGCAGTGGGTCGAACACTCCTCGGAGCAGCTCATTCTTCGAAGGTGCGCGTACTTTTTGCGGACCACCGGCATGCCGCCGTTCCCGACGGAGAAAGACTCAACCGTCGTGCAGGTTCCGCTCCAAAACGAATTCTCGCCGGGCGCGCTTCAAGCGATGCTCGAGCGCTTGAGTCGCGGAGAGGCCGTATGAATGTTCGCGAGATTGTGGGCCTCGAGGCCATTCGTCCCCTGAACGTCGTGGACTACCTCCGGAGCCACGGCTGGGTCGACACCCAGAGCGGCAACGAAAGCTACGTCGTCTACCGGCGAGAAACCGGTCGTGGAGATGTCAAAGCGAAGGTGCTGCTCGACGACACCTTCAGTGACTTCTCGGTTCGAATGGCCGAGCTCGCAGACACCATCAGCAGAGTCGAGGCGCGGCCGCTTGTGGCCGTCGTGAATGACCTGCTCTCGCCCCCAGGCGATAGCCTTCGCTTTCGAATCGACAGCGAGAGCAGCGAGGCGGGAACGCTCTCTCTTCATCAGTCGCTTCAGCTGCGGAAGGGCCTTCGAAACCTGCTGTTGTCGGCAGCCCACTCGGCCATCAGCCCGCAGCCGCACTTCGCACGCTTGTCCCAGACGAAGGCCGTCGAGCTCGTCGACGCCTGCTGTGAACGGCAGAGCGAGCGTGGCAGTTACGTCGCGTCGATCCTGGTGCCTGTGGTGCCGCCGGTGGGGCAGCTCTCGCTCGACGACGAGTTCGGGCGGAGAACCACCAAGACCCTGTTCTCTGCGCTTCAACGCGCCGAGCGTTCGGCAGGGAACCCCGACTTGCTGATGGGCGAGTTCCAGCACGGAGTCAGTGCGAATCTTCTCGATGCGCTCGCCGACCTCGAACCCGATGGTCAACGCTCAGCCGTCGAAGTGAGCGTCAACTGGCTCCGCGGCGCGCCCGAGGCCGACTTCGGCCGGACGGTTCGACTTCCGCAGGGCGCGTTCAGGAACTTCAGGTCGGTCGCTCGCGCGTTGAGAGAGATGACGCCGCTGCAGAACACCGAACTCGAGGGCTACATCATCGCGGTGAGCCGCGAGGTCAGTGAAGCCAGAGGAAGAGCGACGCTCGCGACGACCGTCGAACAGCTTGGTGAGACGAGGGTGAAGCTCGAGCTCGATGCCCAGCAGTACTCCGTTGCCGTCGATGCCCACAAAGAGGGACAGCGCGTTCGCGTCGTGGGCACGCTGAAGAAGGTGGGCCGGGGTCATCTGATCGAGCAGCACTCTGGCCTCGAGGTTGTTGCAGACGACAGATAAGACAACACCCCGGAAACGCGTTCGCGCTGCCGGGGCGTCGGTCTTTCGACCAGCTTCGGGTCAGCTCAGTTCACCCGGCGAAGCCCCGTCACCGCAAAGCTCACACCCGACCCGCCGACGTTGAACGTCACGCCCACCTTCGGGGTCTTCGTCGGAAGCAGGCGCGCACGGGACTCAGGCGGCCTTGCGGAGCGCCGACTCGAAGAGCGCCTCGACGTCACGCACTCCGATGGAGCGCACGTCGGCGTGCTGCCCGGGCAACCCGTGCAGGAACGCCATCGCCTCGGGAATGGTGCCGAAACACTTCGAGGGGTCGTCGAGCGCGACACCATGTTGATGCCGGTGACGACGGTGCGAATCATCATCGCGCCAAGGTTGGTGCCGGGGATGACGATGGCGCTGCCGACGAGCGCCTTCTCCATCAGCTTGGTGATCTCGGCGGCCTTCTTCTTCACCGCGTCGTCCAACTTCCCCATCGGCCCGGTGACGACCTGCAGCAGCGTGAGGTGGCCCTTCTGCAGCGCCACGCTCTGAGCAGCTCTTCGAGCACCTCGACGGTGCCGGTCTGCTGGTAGTCGACGACGACCAGGGAGCCGGAGGAGAAGAGGCGAACGTTCTTCGATTTGGTGGCGGTCTGTTGGAAGGGCATGGCGCGCGGCGTTGCACTTTCCGTGGCAGAGCGCAGGTGCTCGGGACCGCCGAAGGACAGGGAGGGTCATCGGCGCGCCGGTGGGGCGTGGGGACCTCAGGAGGCCTTCGACTGGCGAGCAATCCGTGACCAGGCTGTTTCTCGACAGTGCTGCCGCTCCTCGACCGCGTCGAAGCGATTGTCCGTTCTGCTACGTTCTGGCCTTCCAGGAGGGGCACATGGCTCTGAAGCGGGGGAAGCGCGCGGCTCAGAAGAAGTCCAAACAGGGCGGCAGCAAGAAGCCCGCGGCCAGTGCCGCAGCGGTCGTCGACGAGCAGGGCGTATCCTGGCTCCCGGCAGGTGGCGGGTACTCACTCGCCCTCGTCGACAACAAGCTCGCCGCGCGCAACGAGAAGGGGAACCGGCTCGCCTCGGTCCCGCCGGCAGCCGCCAAATCCGAGCTCGCCGAGAAGCTGCTCGCCCTTCGCGACTGGCTCGCCCAGCACGATCGCCAATGCCTGGAGACGGTCGAGGCGTGGATGCTCCGGTCGCTGCCCGTCCCGCGCGTCGTGCTTCAGTCGGTCTGGCCCGACCAGGCGTGGCGCTCGAAGCTCGAGAACCTCGTCGTGGTGCCCATCGCGCACGGGGTCCTCGAGCTCGACGCGCCTGGGTTCTTCAGGGGCGTCGACGAGAAGAAGGGCGTGGGCGTGGTCACCGCTGACGGCGAGACCGCGTGGAGAAAGGCCGAGCAGATCGCCATCCCCCACCCCATCCTCCTGCCGCACCTGGCGGACCTCCGCGAAGTCGCGGCCGAGCTCAAGCTCACGCAGAACTTCGCGCAGCTCTTCCGCGAGTCGTTCCAGCGTGACCGCGCAGTCGACCCGTCCGCGACGAGCCTGGCCAGCTACGCCAACGGAAAGTTCGCGCAGCTGCTTCACGTCATCGGCAAGGCCAGGAGCCTCGGCTACCCGGTGCGCGGCGGCTACGCCTGCTGCCCCGTCTACGACGGCGGCGAGCGCGTCGAAGCCCGCTACTGGATCGGCGCCGACTCGCCAGAGGCCGAGACGTACACCGGGGACCTCTGCTGGGTCGACGCACGCCAACGCACGCTGGCCCTGCGAGACGTGGGCGCCGTCGCGTACTCGGAAGGGGTGCGGATGGCAGCCGCCCTCTACGCGGCGCGAGTCGTCGAGCGCTCCGAGGAGGCGGCGTGAAGGCCCAGGCGAAGGTGAAGCCAGAGGTCCTCCTCGGCGCAGGCGCACTCATCCCCGCCGACGCACGGCTGCCCGAAGGAACGCAGAGCGACCTCGTCTCAGCCCGAAGCTACAGCCACCCGGCGCTCGGCGACCGCGTCGTGGTGCGGCTGCCATCGAAGCCGCTCGCGCCTGCCGAAGATCTCGAGCTCGAGCTGCTCGGGTTCACCGCCCCCAGCGCGCACGCCGACGTCGCCCGCCGGCGCCGCCGCGCCCTGGGCTTCCCGGGGTGGGCGCTCGTCCATCAGCCGAAACGCGCCACCGTGGCCCTCGGCCTGGTCAAGGAGCTCAAGAAGGCCTCGAAGCTGGCGCGCTCCAAGCCGGGCCACGCAAAGGAAGCGTTCGAGGCCCTGGGCAAGCAGCTCGCCCGCTCGGTGCCTGCCTTCCTGCCGTCGTTCTTCGAAGAGGCGGGGCGCGCGTTCATCGACCACGGCAACGTGAGCTTCGCGGCCGGCATGTTCGCCAGGGCACGAGAGGCAGAGAGGACCCATGCGCTGAAGGTGGACCCCGACGCC
>VYLD01000300.1_pt1 | contig 15879 bp, 11 predicted proteins | sample 5114401 | NCBI WGS metagenome assembly VYLD01 (sample SAMN12291783, study PRJNA351875) | freshwater metagenome | isolation source: freshwater lake | place: USA: Michigan, Gull Lake | collected 2013-08-08 | reverse complement strand
GGCTCGACCGCGGGTGGCTCGACCGCGGGTGGCTCGACCGCGGGTGGCTCGACCGCGGGTGGCTCGACCGCGGGTGGCTCGACCGCGGGTGGCTCGACCGCGGGTGGTTCGACCGCGGGTGGTTCGACCGCGGGTGGTTCGACCGCGGGTGGTTCGGCGGGCGGGGGTGGCTCGGGAGGCGGTGGAGCCCTGAGCTGCACCTTCAGCGGGACCTGTCCGGTCAACACCTGCCGGTGCGGGGACAACACCGTGCTCACCTCTCAGTTCTGCAACAACAACGTGTGTCAGACCGGCGCGGCCGAGTGCTCCCGCGCGTGCATCGACAGCGGCAGCCCCCCTCCCGGAGTGGGCGGTGGCTCGGCCGGCGGTGGTGGCGGTGGTGGCGCCGGCGGTGGCTCGGCGTGCAACGGCGACTTCGCGCTCGGCAGCAACTTCACGACGGGCAGCCAGCTCTACGTGCAGTGCAACGCCTTCCCCAGCCCGACGAATTGCCTCACTGGCCGGTACATCAACTTCCAGGGCGTCTCGGGGCCGCTGTCGGCCTGCTTCTGCTACGCGGCGTGTCCCGTCGGGGTCTCGGCCGGGCAGGTCTGCAACGCGAGCATGCCTGACCTCGTCTGCACGCGGGTGCGCAACACGGCAGGCACCTCGTCAGGGCTGATGTGCATGCCACCGGGCGCTGCGTGGCAGAACCTGTGCCGCGGCTGATGACTTGCCGAAGGCGGTTCTCGAACCGGGAAGCTGGTGGCACCCATCGCAACCGCGCCAGCCGAGGAGCACCCCAATGGCGGTGTCAGGTCGAGGCGGCGCCAGGGCTTCTTCGATGTGGCGCGACTTCGGTGAGACGCGCGCACCTCGCCCTCAGGGCGCGACCTTCAGCCAGCTCTTCATCACGTCGATGGGGGTGATGATGCCGACCAGCGTTCCACCGTCGACCACCGGCAGGGCGCCGTACTTCTTGGTCACCATCAGCTGCATCGCGTCCTGCAGGCGCTGTTGAGGGCTGACGGTGGCCGGCGAACGAACCATGATGCGCTCGACCGAGGTTTCGCCCAGCTGCTGCTCGGCGCGGTCCCGGTCGGGGTCGAACAACGGCGAAGGCGCCGCGCGCCGCAGGTCCCGGTCACTGAGCAGCCCGATGAGCGTGCCGGCGGCGTCCACCACCGGCAGGTGGCGAATGTGCTTCATCGCCATCAGCTCCATCGCGTCCTGCAGTGACTCGGTCACGGTGACCGTGACCGGGGTCGGTGTCATCGCGTCACGAACGTTCATGAGGCTCCACGGTGCCGCCCGCGCCACGCGTTGGCGCAGGGGAGTCGTCATGGTGCCTCACGGCCGCCGCGTCGTCGAGCCCTGACACGGCCGTTGGGCCCCGGGGCGATGGCAACGTTTTCGCCGCCCTTCCCCTCAAACATTTGACTGACTACGGTTCAAGGTTTCATGAGCGACTCTCACTATCTCGCCGCTGAGCACCAGCCAGTCACCGAAGAGCTGACGGTCACCTCGCTGAAGACGACGGGGTCGATTCCTCCCGGGCTCGAGGGGCTGTACGTGCGCAACTCGCCCAACCCCCAGTTCGCGCCGCTGGGCCGGTACCACTGGTTCGACGGCGACGGCATGGTGCACGGCGTGCGCTTCGAAGGGGGCCAGGCCAGCTATCGCAACCGCTGGGTGCGCACGGCGGGCTTCGAGCGCGAGCGCGCCGAGGGCCAGAGCCTGTGGACCGGCATCATGGAGCCCGCCCGTCGCAGAGACCTGCCCGGCGGCCCCTTGAAGGACACCGCCAACACCGACCTGGTGTTCCATCAGGGCCGGCTCTACGCGCTGTGGTGGTTGTCGGGCACCCCCATGGAGCTCGACGTGACGGACCTGTCGACGAAGGGCCCCCAGACCTTCGACGGGAAGCTGGGCGGTGGTTTTTCGGCGCACCCCAAGGTCGACCCGCGCACCCACGAGCTGGTGTTCTTCGACTACTCGCTGCTCAAGCGCCCCTTCCTTCGCTACGGGGTGGTGAACGCCGCCGGCGAGCTGACCCGGCTCGAGGCCATCGAGACGCCGGCCCCTCACATCCTGCACGACATGGCCATCACCGAGCGCTTCTCGGTGCTGATGGACTTTCCCCTCGGGTGGGACCTGGCGAAGCTGAAAGAAGGCAAGCGGCGTATTGCCTTTGACCGGGGCGCCCCCAGCCGCTTCGGGGTCATTCCCAGACATGGGTCCGCGGCAGACCTCAGGTGGTTCGAAGCCGAGCCGTGTTATATGTATCATTCTGTCAACGCCTATGAGGCCGGCGATGAGCTGGTCCTGGTGGGTTGCCGGGTGAAGGACCTCATCCCCGAGCGGCAGGACTCCAGCGGGCAGGTGGCGCGTCTCGACAGCATCGAGCTGGTACCTCACCTGTACGAGTGGCGCTTCAACCTGAAGACCGGCCAGACGCGCGAGCGGCAGCTCGACGACGTGGCCACCGAGTTCCCGCGTATCAACGACGGCGTGCAGGGCACCCGCGCGCGGTTTGCCTACCACCCGAAGGTGGCCCGGCGCGCCGAGCTGATGTTCGACGGCCTGCTGAAGTATGCCTTTGACGACGACGGCCGAGCAAAGGTCGTCGCCAGCTGGACGCCGCCCGCGGGCACCTTCGTGGGCGAGGCCTCGTTCGCCGCCCGCCCGGGCGCCGCAGAAGACGATGGGTTCCTGGTCACCTACGGCACCAACGCCGGTGACCAGACCTCGGCGGCCTTCATCATCGACGCGAAGACCATGGACCTGGTCAGCATCGTGCATCTGCCCCAGCGCATTCCGCTGGGCTTCCATTCGTACTGGTGCCCGGGCCGGGGCTGACCTGCCTACTGCAGGGGAAAGCTCGGCAGGTCCTCGGCGCGAATGCGCTCACACAGCCCCACCACCTCGACCAGGTCGAGCGCGAGCCTCACCTGCGCCTCTCCACCGCTCGAGGGCAGCTGCAGCTCGGCGCCTGCAGCGACGGTGAGGGAAAAGCCGAACACCCGCAGGCCGAGGTCGGCGAGCACCACGGCGCTCCACGGAGTGGGCCGCGAGGGCAGCAGCCGGGCCAGGCCCTCGGCGCCCACCACGAAGGCCACCGTCAGCAGCGAGTCGACCTGCACCCGCCACGCGTCGAACAGCAAGAAGCCGCCGAAGGCCACCCCCGACGCGTTCGAGAACAGGCCCTGCGCCGTGAGGCCGAAGTGCACCGGCTCGAAGCGGGCGCCCAGGCGCAGGTCGGCGTTGCCAGAGAAGAGGCCCTCGGACACCGCGGTGGCGCGGGCTCCACCACCGACCCCGAGCTGAACGGTGACCCACGGTGACGACTCGACCACCTCGCGGTCCGGGCTGGTCGCCAGCAGCAACAACAGTGCGGCGGTCATCATGGCGCACCCCCGTCCGGCGCTCCGGCGTTCCAGGACCCGGCCGGGCAGCTGAAGTACGCGGGCACTGAGGACCCCGGCAGGGCGACGGGCGGTACCTCGCCGCACAGCTCCATGCGGCTCAAGATGCGCTTCTTGCCGGCGTCGCGCCGCCAGATGCCGAAGTCCCGGCAGAGCGGTTGGTCATACGCCTCCATCCAGGCTTCCCACGCGGGGTCCCGGTCGCGCTCCCGCAGCACGTCCTGCACCCGGCTGATGAGCGCCGGGTCCCACCCCAGGGCGTCGAGCAGGCCTTCCTGCAGGTGTCTTCGAATCGTCCTTCGCCCGGCGAGGAACAGCCCGCGCATCACGTACGGGTCGAACGAATACCCGGTGCCCACCACCACCCAGTCCTGCACGTCGGCGGGTACGTACACCCCGCGCACCCGCGGGTTCTTCGCCGAAGGCGTGCCGGCCGAGAGGCTGGCGACGCTGGTCCTCACGCCGTCGTCGCTCGTCGCTACCGCAGCGGGGTCGAAGCTCTGGACGCCAGCGTCGCGCGCCGGGCCGACAGGGGTGGGTGGCGGTGGCAACGGCACCGGCTTTGGTGGCGGCGGGCTGCCTGCGTCCGGGGGGCCTGCGGGCGGCGAAGGCCGGCTGAGCTTCAGCAGCGCCGCGAGCTCCTGGTCCCGTTGCAGCGCGGTGCCCTGGGTGGTGGCCAGCTCGGCGACGCCCTGCTCGTTGGTGAGCTGCCCGAGGCCGTTGAAGGCCGTGTCGGTGATGATGTGTGCCGGCCCTGCGGGCATCGGGGTGAGGCGGCCGTTGTCGATGGACAACACGCGCAGCGCGGGCGCGCGCAACAGCGGGGTCGGGCGGGACAGCGCCAGGGCTCGCGCCACCGGGGCCGTCGAGCGCAGCCCTCCGTCGTACCAGATGCCGCACTCGCCCCCGGCGCCGGCAAACCCTGACCAGGTGTGCGAGACCGGCCGCGCGAACAGGGGCAACACGAAGGACGCCACCACCCCGGCGCTCAGGCACTCGGGCGCCACGGCCGCGGGGCACGCGCGCTCGTCGAGGCCCAGCAGCTGGCTCTGCCGCGTCTCCACCGACATCACCACCCGCGTCAGCCCATTGTCCTGCATCGGCTTCGAGAAGAGCTGGAACAGCGGGTCGAGCACCTCGTGCTGCAGCGGGTCGAAGCGGATGAAGTTCACCCGTGGTCGGCCCAGAAACCCCGCCACGCGCGTCACCGAGCCGCGCTCGGCGCACATCAAGTCGGTCTCGTCGCTGTCGGCGAAGGAGCGCTCGAGCAGCTTGAGCGCGCAGGCCTGAATGGGGCGCCTGGGTGGCGCGACCGAAGGCCAGCCGGCGTCGGGGAACCCTCCGAAGCACCCGGCGCCCGGGGGTGGAGCGCCGGTTCCCCAGGTTCGCAGCTGGTAGTCATTGCAGAGGTCGAGGTAGCGCTGCTGCGCCGGGGTGAAGGCGAAGGGCTCGAGGTCGTTGAAGTCGACGACCTGCGCGAGCAGCGCTCCGACGCTGGTGCCCACCACCGACGAGAAGCGCGAGCCGTCGGCCAGCGCCTTCCGGGCCCCGGCGTCGGCGTCGAAGGAATCGAGCGCCGCCTCGCGCGCCGAGAGCAGCTCGTAGAGCACCCCCGCCGAGAAGGCGCCGTTCGCCGCGCCACCAGAGAGGGACAGCGCCGGAAGGGCGTTGCGCGCGACCGGGGTCGGCGGCGTCTGGCGCAGCACCGCGGCGTGGGCCTTCAGCGCGACCAGCGCCGCGCGGTAGGTCTCGATGCGCCGCACCTCGCTGAGCCAGCTCAGCTGGGCGAAGTCGTAGGTGGTGCCCGCCACCTTGCCGATGGCCCACGCGAGCTGCTGCTGGTCGCCGGCCTCGCCTGCGTCCGCCGCGAAGCCGGGACTGCACGCGGGCCTGCCTCTCACGCCAGCGGTCGAAGACCACACCGCGGCGGCCCAGGCCTCGCTGCTCTCGGTGGTGCTGACCGCTTCGCCGATGTCGTGCAGGTCGGTGACGCTGAGCGTCTCGAGGCAGGCGGCGGCGACGAGCGGTGAGTTCCAGGGGCCCATCACCTCGCCCTGCAGCGCCGAATAGAGCTGAAAGTGAAGCGCCGCGGTGGGCACGGGCGGCTCTCCCGCGTCCGGGTCGCCGTACGTCAGGCCCGCGAAGGCCGAGCGATTCCTTGCGTCCAACCCCAGACAGCCGCTCACGACGACCAGCAGCCCCACCGCTGCCTTGCGCAGATTCATGGGTGCCTTCTACAGGGCCGAATGGTTGGAAAACAGGGCCGACGTGCACCCGAGCGTGCCAGACAGGTCAACGCTCCTCGAGCCATCGCGGGCGAAGGTCAGCGTTCTTCAGGGGCGCTGACTCTCGTTGCAAGCGAGGGCGTGAGAGCGTCTGGCCCTCGCGTTCGACCCGGTGCTGTCCTGGTCGCCGCGTGCGGGGAAAGGCGAGGGCTTCATGATGACGGTCGTTCAACCCACATGAGCGCTCGACTCATCGTCTTGGCGGTAAGTGTGGTCTTTGCGGTCCTGGTGGTTGGGCTGACCGTGAGAGTACCCCTGCGGAGCATCGAGGGAAACCTGGTGTCCGTCGAGAGCGACGAGCATGCGTATCGCTGGCCACTCGCAGGAGTTGTGGTGTGCCGTTCTGTTATTGTCATGGCTGTTTTTTAGAGAAAAACTCTGGGTTGTGTGGCGTGGGTTGTAGGGGGTTCTGTTTGGTTGCTCAGCGGGATGTCTCTGTTGGGTGTGTGGTGTGTTTTTTCTCGGCGACGCCCGGGCGTTTGTTGGCGACTGAAGTCCTGGGCGGACCTGCGCGGTCGCGCTGCTGTGCCTTGCGGTCGCGCTGCTGTGCCTTGCGGTCGCGCTGCTGTGCCTTTCGGTCGCGCTGCTGTGCCTCCAGTCGCGCTGCTGTGCCTTTCGGTCGCGCTGCTGTGCCTTTCGGTCGCGCTGCTGTGCCTCCGCACGATGGAGAGCGCGTCGCCCTGTTCTGTCGCGTGCCGCAGGAGCCGAGCGCCTGCCACTCGAGGTGCTGCCCGCAGAAGCCCGCAAAAACCCGTCACCGGCCTGCTACGCTCGAGCCCGCATGGCGTTGGCACCCCGGGCCCAGGTCGGTGAGTACGAAGTCGTGAAGCAGCTCGGCGCCGGGGCCGTGGGCGAGGTGTACGAGGCGGTGCACCCCATCATCGGCAAGCGGGTCGCCATCAAGGTGATGAAGCTGGCCGCCGAAGAGGCGATGCCCGAGGCCCAGCGCCTGCTCGAAGAGGCCCGCGCGGTGAACGCCATCGGCCACCCGGGCATCATCGACATCTTCGGCGCCTCGGTGCTGCCCGATGGACGCCCCTACCTGGTGATGGAGCTGCTCCGCGGCACGCCGCTGGACCGCTACCTCTCGAAGAAGGGCGCCTTGCCGTTCCCCGAGGCGTTCGAGCTGCTCGAGGGCATTCTCGAGCCTCTGGTGGCGGCGCACGCGGCGGGCGTCATCCACCGCGACCTCAAGACCACCAACATCTTCATCGTCGACCCGCGCCCGGGCGGCAGCCGCACCGTGAAGCTGCTCGACTTCGGCGTGGCCCGCCGTGAAGGCCGCGAGCCGCTCACCCACCCCGAGATGACCCTGGGCAGCATCGGCTTCATGGGGCCCGAGCACCTGGCCGGGAAGGTGGTGCCCCAGAGCGACCTCTACTCGGTGGGCTGTGTGGCCTGGGTGCTGCTCACCGGGCAGCCGGTGTTCCCGTACCAGGCGATGGGCGAGCTGGCCCGAAACCACCTGTCGACCGTTCCTCCGCGCCTCTCGACGGTGCGCGCCCAGACCCCGAAGCAGCTCGACGAGTGGGTCGCCTCGATGCTCGCCAAGGACGTCGCCCGCAGGCCCGCCAGCGCGCAGACCGCCCTCGACCGGCTGCACGAGGTGTCCAGCGAATTCCTCGGAGAAGCCACCCTGCCGTCCTCGTACGCCCGCGTCACCAGGCGGGCGCCGGTGAAGACGGAGACCACCGACCTCAACCCTGCTTTCCAGCCCGTCGATGAGGTGAAGACGCGTGAGGTGCGCGCGATGTCGCGGCCGGGCAACACCCCGGCGGTCGAAGCGACCAGCGTCACCAGCAAACAGCTCGAGCCCGTCTCGTTCGCCGACGAGCTCAACGACGACGAGCCGACCATTCAGCTGCCCCCCTCCCGTCGCAAGTAGACAGTCGTGCGCCGCGCGGCTGTGAAGCACACTGTTGCCCACTGACATGCCCGCGCTCGAGCTCCGCAACGTCACCAAGCGCTTCGGCGACAAGGTGGCCGTCGATGACCTCTCATTGTCCATCGAAGAGGGCAGCTTCATCGGGCTGCTCGGCCGCAACGGCGCGGGCAAGTCGACGACATTGAAGATGGCCACCGGCCTGCTGCTGCCCACCAGCGGCACCATCACCGTGCTGGGCCTCGACATCGCCACCCGCGGCCTCGAGGCGCGCAGGCTGATGGGCGTGATGCCGGAAGACATGGCGCTGCTCGAGCTGCTGACGGGCCCGCAGTACCTGCGCTTCGTGGGGCGCATGCACGGGCTCGACGACGCCGTCATCGACCGCCGCGCCGCCGAGCTCTTCGACACCCTCGACCTCAGGCCGGGGGCCCGCACCCTGGTGGCCGACTACAGCTTCGGCATGAAGAAGAAGCTGGCCCTGTCTTCGGCGCTGCTGCACGGCCCGAAGGTGGTGTTCCTCGACGAGCCCTTCGAGGGCATCGACGCCGTCACCAACCGCACCATCAAGGACATTCTGCTCTCGCTGCAGCAGCGCGGCGTGACGCTGGTGCTCACCTCCCACATCCTCGAGGTGGTCGAGCGCCTGTGCCCGCGCATCGCCATCATCGACGAGGGCAAGCTGAAGGCCTTCGGCACGCCGGACGAGCTGGGGCGCGGCGCCGGCACGCTCGAGTCGCTCTTCGTGGGCCTGGTGGGCGGCGCCCAGAAGGCCAACCTGTCATGGCTGTGAGCCCCCTGCGGGCGGTCATCGCCGCGCACGTGCAGGGCGGCGTCAACCGCGCGCGCAAGCAGCTCGGTGGCCTGGGCGTGGTGGCGAGCGCGCTGGTGGTGGCGGCGGTGTTCCTGCTGGCCGTGGGGCCCTTCGTCACCGGCATCAGCATGCTGGGGTACCTGCTCGGCGATGCGCTCGAGAACGAAGGCGAGGTGCAGCGAAACCTCTCGAGCGTCGCGCTCTTCGTCAGCGCCTTGTCCATTCTCGGGGGCGTCTTCGGCGGCCTGAGCGGGGTGAGCCGGCAGCTGCCGTGGGAAAGCCTGCAGGCCTACCCCGTCAGCGCCCGAGCGTTGTTCGCCGCCGAGCTGGTGGCGGGGGCGACCGAGGTCGTCACCGTGGCCGAGCTGCTCTCGCTGGTGGGGGTCAGCCTGGGCCTCTGCGCAGCCTCGCCCCGTTCGGCGCCGTTCCTGCTGTGGCTGGTGGCGACCGCGACCATCACCCTGCTCTCGGTGCAGCTGCTGGTGGGCAGCCTCGCGCAGCGCATCTCGAAGCAGGCCCGGGTGATGGTGGTGGTGCTGCCGGCGTTGGCGGTGCTGGTGACGGTCGGGTCCCCTCAGGTGCTCGAGCTGCTGCTGTCGAAGTCGGCCACCTCGGTGGGCGAGGCGGTGAAGGACTTCGGGCTGTCGACGCCGGCCGGGCTGGTGCTCGAGGCCGCGCGCGAGGCCAACGGCGGCCACTTCTCACAGGCGCCGGTGAAGCTGGTGCCCAGCCTGCTGCTCGCGGTTGGAGCGCTGCTGGTGGCGTACCTGCTCGTCTCTCGCGAGAAGGCCCTCGCCGAGGACCTGGGCGGGGGCTCGCCCCGGAAGCTGTGGACCTTCGACACGCCCGCCTGGGGCGTGGCGCGGCTGCAGTGGGAGACGCTGACCACCAGCCTGCCGGGTCGGGTGATGCTGCTGATGCCGCTCTTCACCGTGGTGTTGATTCGCGGGCCGCTGGCGATGCTCACCGGGCGCGGCGCGTGGGTGGTGCCGGCGTCGTTCCTCTACGCGGGGCTGGCCAGCGCCAACCTGCTGTTCAACCAGTTCGGTCTGGACCGGCACGGCGTGAAGGCGCTGCTGCTGTTGCCCCTCGACGAGCTGGCGGTACTGCAGGGCAAGCGCTGGGCGTTCGCCGCGTGGCAGGCGCTGCAGGGCGGGCTGCTGCTGGGGCTGTTGCTGCTCACCGGCCACACGGACCCGTTCGCCCTGTTGCTGGGCGCGGCCCTGGGGCTCTGCTCGTTCCTGGTGGTGTCGACGGTGGGCCAGTTCGTGAGCATCTGGCAGCCGCACCCGCTGGCGAAGAGCGGCATGCGGGGCAGCCGGCCCCCGCTGGTGGTGGTGCTGGTGACGATGGTGACCGTGTTCGGCTCGGGCGGCGGGTTGATGGGCCTGTCATGGGTGCTGCATCGGCAGGCGCCGCAGCTGAGCGGGTTGATGATGCTGGGGCTGGCGGCGGTGCTGCTGGGCCTCTCGCAGCTGGCCCTGCGGTTCAACGCGCAGTTCCTCAAGGTCAGCCGGGAACGGGTGGTCGAGAGCCTGGCGGCGTCGGCGTAGCGCGCCCCATTGGACAGCCGCCGCCGGCCGGTGGTGCTGGTGGGGCACTCGATGGGCGGGCTGCTGGCGATGGCGCTGGCCTGTGAGCGACCTTCTGCCGTCAAGGGCGTGTTCCTCATCAAGCCGGTGTACGCCGTGCAGGGCACGCCTCCCGCGGTGCTGCCGCGGCCGGTGCTCGCCGCGGTGCGGGCCGTGATGTCTGTCATTGCGACGTCGTTTCAGCGCGATGGGTGGCTGGGTCGCGCCGTCGCCGGTGGCGGTGCTCGAGGCGCCCCGACGGGGGACGCGGCGGTCTCGCTTTCACCAGGCGTGGACCCGCCTGGGCGCCTCGTTCTCGCGCCACACCGTGCGCGGGGGCACTCCCTGCAGCTCGACCGCCCGCACGAGGTGTCGGAGCGCCTGCTCGACTTCGTTCGAGCCACGACGACCGGGCACCACTGATCCACCCAACGCCGACGGTCAGAATCTTGCGCGAAGATGTGTTTTTTGGCGACGGGGCTGCATACATTCAAGAGCATGAGTGTGCCGGCTTACATGCTCTCCATCTTGACTCGGCAACAGCTGCTGCTCGGCGCGGGGTTCGCGACGCGGTACCGCAACGCCTGGTTGGTCTGGGAACCGGGGCCGTGGCGACCCGCCAGGTCGGTCATCTCCAGCAACCTCGAAGACACCCGCGCGCCCGGCGCCAACACCAGCGCCTCGCCCAACGGCGAAGACGCCATCTGCTTCGAGCTGAAGCTCAAGGGCGAGCAGCGGGAACTCAAGGTCGGGCGCGCGTCGACCAACGACATCGTCGTCAACGACCTCACGGCGTCGCGCGAGCAGTTCACGCTGGTGTACGAAGCGGGGCGCTGGTTCTTGATCCGGCCGAACGGCACGGTCGTGGTGAACGAGGTGCCGGTCGACGAACACGCCGAGAAGATGGCCCTCGAGCCTGGCACCCGCATTCTGGTCGGCGACGTGACCTTGAGCTTCTACGACTCACCGACGCTGCTCGAGCGGCTCAAGCTGGTGCCGACGCCGCAGGGGTGAGGCGGTTGCGCGAGGTCGGCTGGTGAGACACCCCAGCGGGCTGTGCGCTCGATGAAGGACCTGCCCGTCGAGCAGCAGGCTCTGCTCAGCCCGGTCGATGCCCGCTGTAGGCCGGGTCCTTGAGGTATTCGCTGGCCGAGGTCACGTGCACGCCGCCGGGCACTGCTTCAATCATCTGCCCATCGCCGAGGTACATCGCGACGTGACCGTTCTTGACCAGCAGGTCGCCAGGCCGCAGCTGGTCCTTCGGCACCTCGGGCAAGCCCTGCTTCATCGCGCGGCTGCTCGAGAAGCGGCTGATGTCGATGCCGGCCTTCTTGAGCATGGTGACCATCAGGCCCGAGCAGTCGTAGCCGACGACGCCCTGTGGTGAGACGTACGGTTTCTGGCCTGCCATCTGGTACGTGCGCCCGTCGCCCGGCGTGCCGAACCGGAAGGGGCTGGCGCCCCCCACGTAGGGAGCACCCACCTGCGAACGCCCGAAGTCGATGGCCGCCTGAATGCCGGCCGTCGCCGGGGCCGACGCTGGCGCGCTCGGGGTGACGGGGCTCTTCGGTTGCACGCCAGGCGTGTGGCGCTCGACGAAGCGCTTGAAGGCCGCGGGGTCTTCTTTGGCGAGGCGGAAGAAGTTCTGCAGGTCCTGGCGCTGCTTCGGGTTCATCCCGGCGGCCTTCACGCCGAAGTCCTTGAGGTCAGAGAGCTGCTTCTTCAGCTGCGCGCGCACGTCGGCCTGCTCGGCCTTCGCTCGGCCGGGGGGCGTGACGTGGGCCCAGGTCTCGGGGCTCTCATTGGCGGCCATCTTCTGCTCGAGCTCAGCCAGCGCCGCCTGCACGCCGTCGCGGTCCCGCATCACGGCGGCGAGCTCTTCCTGCGCGCCGGGGACTCCGTTCGCGATGGCGCGGGTGAGGGCGTTGATCTTCTGGTCGAAGGCACGCTGTACCTCCTGGCCGCCCTTCGCCGCTGCGCCCCCGACGACCGCCTGCTGCGTGCCACTGCGGTGGGCTCGCCCCTTCCCCGTCGACAGCTCGTCCCGAAGGAAGGGGGCTCGCTGCGGAGCGGCGGCCTTCGCGGCGCGGGGTTGAAGGGCGTGGGCACGGGTGGCTTTGGCAGGGCTGGCGGCGATCTTGGTGGACATGGCGTTCCACATCTTCGGCGATTCTCTGCGTCGACGTGCGGCCCGTTCTGTAAATACCCTTGAGCATCCGGGCCGACCGCCGACGCTTCGCCACCTTCTTGAGCGGTTGGCAGTTCCTGGGGTGCGAGGCCGGACTTCCCGGTCACCGTTCCGAGCGCTCGCCGGGTCCTGCGCTGACGGCCGTCTTGCCGATGACCTCGAGGGCCGCGACGAGCTGTGCGCGCTCGGTCGTGGTCAGTCGCGCCTCGTGGTGCAGCGGCAGGTACAGCGCCATGGGCATCTCGCCGTCCCGCACCTCCTTCGCCGCTTCGTCTGCTTCCCGCTGGGGCCTGTCCCACTGGGAAAAGTTGAGCTGCTTTCGGCCCTCGAGCGTGTCCCGCATGATGAGCCACGAGACCGGGGCCAGGTTCGAGTACCAGGGCCACACCGTCTCGTTGCTGTGGCAGTCGAAGCACGCCCGCTGGGCCAGCGCGCGCGACCCGGGCGGCCACGCGGGCTCGGCGGTGATGGTCGGGTTGGTGTGGTCCCGGCCGTAGGGCACCACCTGCATCACCACCAGCACCACCGCGACGCCCAGGGCCCCGCGCATCATCCAGGTCTTCCACATGCTGTGCTCCCGTTCGTGGCCAGGGCCCGCGTGGGCCAGCCGCGGTGGGAACGGGTGGCATCAGCCGGGCCAACGGGCGACTCCCAGCAGCTGCCGATGGTTGCCGTTGACGCCTCGGGCCTGCAGCCTCGACGAGCCCATCGAAACGGTCGCACACGCCGACCAGGCCGGCCGGGTCAATGACAGACATCCGGCGACCAATCACAGACACCGGGTCGACCGGCGACCACCACGTCACGGGGCTCACGGTCGGGCCGCGGTGTCCACGCCTGACGTGTCCTGCCTGTCGTGGTACTGATGACGCATGCGCAGCCGCAGCGACGCGAAGGAGTGGACCCCTCGGGGGGCGGTCGCGCTGACGGCGGTGCCTGGCTTCAGCGTCCGGGACCTCGCCGACGTGTCCGTGAGCCCACAGGGCAGGGTCTGCGTGGTGTCGAGCCGTGGGGGCAGCCGGGTGCTGCTGCGTGGGCGCCGATGAAGCAGGCCGGCGACGAAGCCGTCCGCGTCCGGCTGCGCGAAGACCTCGACTCGACCTTCGTGGTCGAGGCCGCCGCCGGCACCGGAAAGACCACGGTGCTCGTCGAGCGGGTGGTGAACCTGGTGCGCCACGGCAGGGCCGAGCTGGCGCAGATCATCTCGGTCACCTTCACCGAGAAGGCCGCCGGCGAGATGAAGCTGCGCCTGCGCACCAGGCTCGAGCGCGCGCGCGAAGCGGTGACCGACCCTACCGAAGGGGCCCGGTTGACCTGTGCCCTCGAGCAGCTCGAGGTGGCGCGCATCGGCACCATTCACGGGCTGTGCGCGGACCTGCTGCGCGAGTACCCCGTCGAGGCGGGCGTCGACCCGCTCTTCGAGGTGGCCGCCGAGGGCGACGCCCAGGCCCTGCAGCGCACCGCCTTCGAGCGCACCTTCGAGGGCCTGCTGCAGACCCAGCCGCCGGGCGTTCGCCGGGCCCTGCGCCGACGGTCTCGGGGCCCCGACGCCGAGCCGCAGCGGCAGGTGCTGCTGTCCGCAGCGCAGACCCTCATCGAGCACCGCGACTTCGACGGCCCGTGGAAACGCGAGCCCTTCGACCGCGACGCCGAGGTGGGCGCGCTGCTGCCGGTGCTCGAGGCCTTCGCCGGCCACGCCGCCCACGTGCGCCAGAAGAACCCCGAGAAGGCGAACGGCCTGGTCAGCTCGCTGCAGCAGGTGCGCCGGTTCCTCGACGATGTCTCGCATCGGGAACAGGTGGCCGGGCGCGACTTCGATGGCCTCGAGGCGGGCCTGCGCGAGCTGGGTGGCAATCGCTTTGTCTGGGAAGCGAAGGCCTTTGGGTTGTCTTTTCTGAACGGCCGGTCCGAGGCGCTGGTGGTGGGCGCGCGCGACGCGGCGTGGGCGGCGTTGAAGCGCTTTCACCAGCGCGCCGACGCGGACCTGGCGGGGCTGCTGCACGACGAACTTCAACCGGTCATCGAGGGGTACGAGACGCTCAAGGCCCGCGCGGGCGTGCTCGACTTCGTCGACCTGCTGCTGCTGACGCGAAACCTGGTGCAACGGCATCAAGCGGTGCGTCAGTCCCTGCAGCACAGGTTTACCCACCTCTTCGTCGACGAGTTTCAAGACACCGACCCCCTGCAGAGCGAGGTGGTGCTGCTGCTCGCGTCCGACGACGCCGCGGTGAGCGACCCGTGGCTGACGCAGCCCCGGCCCGGGAAGCTCTTCGTGGTGGGTGACCCCAAGCAGAGCATCTACCGCTTTCGCAGGGCCGACCTGCAGCTGTACGAGCGCGTGAAGCAGCACCTGGCTCGGCACGGTGCGCGCGTCGAGTACCTGTCGACCAGCTTCCGCAGCACGCCGGGCATTCAGGCCGCGGTGAACGGCGCCTTCTCGACGGTGATGACCGGCGACCACCAGGCCACCTGGGTCGCCCTGGGCGAGTGGCGCGAGGCGACCGCCGGCCAGCCCTCGGTCATCGCCCTGCCGGCCCCGCGGCCGTTCAACGCGAAGGGCTGGGTCACCAAGGACGCCGTCGAGGCCAGCCTGCCCGACACGGTGGCGGCCTTCGTGGACTGGCTGGTGACGAGCAGCGGGTGGACCGTCGAAGAAGACCATCACCGGGTGCCCGTGCAGCCCAGACATGTCTGTCTTCTGTTCAAGCGATTGCGCCGCTGGGGAGGCAACGACGTACCGCGGCCGTATGCCCAGGCGCTCGAGGCGCGGCGGGTGCCCCATGTGCTGGTCGGCGGGCGGTCGTTTCATTCGCGTGAAGAGGTGGTGGCGCTGCGTACTGCGCTGCTGGCCATCGACCGGCCCGACGACGAGCTGTCGGTGTACGCCACGCTCAAGGGGCCGTTCTTTGCAATCACTGACGAGGTGTTGTTTGCCTTTCGACACACGCACGGAAAGCTGCACCCGCTGCGGCCCTTCGAAGGGGTCGAGCTGGCTGCGATGTCGAGAGAGGTGGTCGACGCGCTCGAGGTGCTGAAGGGGTTGCACTTCGAGCGCAACCGGCGGCCGGTCTCGGCCACGGTGTATGCCTTTCTCGAGGCGACGCGCGCGCACGCGGGGGTGGCCTTCTGGGTGGCCGGAGCGCAGGCGCTCGCCAATGTGTTGCAATTGGCTGAGGTGTCTCGTCGCCACGAGCGCCGCGCGACGTCGTTTCGAGACGTGGTCGAGGCGCTGCAGGAAGAGGCTGAGGCGGGGGAAGCGCCTGACGCTCCGCTGGTCGAGGAGGGCACCGAGGGCGTGCGCATGATGACGGTGCACGCGGCGAAGGGGCTCGAGTTTCCGGTGGTGATTCTGGCCGAGCCGACCGCGAACGTCGCCCGCGCCGAGCCCTCGCATTGGGTCGACCCCGAGCGCAAGGTGTGGGTGCACGCGCTGGCCAGCTGCGTGCCGCTCGAGCTGCGCGAGCACGAAGACGAGGTGCTGGCGCGAGACCTCGAAGAGACGACGCGGCTCACCTATGTCGCGGCGACGCGCGCGAGGGACCTGTTGGTGGTGCCGGTGAGCAGCGAGAAGCAGTGGAAGGACACCTGGACCGAGGTGCTCGAGCCGTCGGTGTTTCCGCTCGACCCGAAGGACGCCAGGCCCGCGCCGGGGTGCCCGGCCTTCGGCGACGACGTGGTGGTGGACCGCGAGGGGCCGGCGCCGGCGACCACGCCCGTGCCCGGGCTGCACCTGGC
>VYLD01000299.1_pt1 | contig 15897 bp, 12 predicted proteins | sample 5114401 | NCBI WGS metagenome assembly VYLD01 (sample SAMN12291783, study PRJNA351875) | freshwater metagenome | isolation source: freshwater lake | place: USA: Michigan, Gull Lake | collected 2013-08-08 | reverse complement strand
CATCACCGAGGGAGCGAAGGTCTTCCTCGGGACGGCATCCAGTGGGCTCAGCGTCAACGCAAAGCCCCGGATTTCATGAGAAATGTCGTCTATCCAAAGGATCCGCACCCATTCGCAATGCCGGCGGGCCATTCAGTACTTCCGTTTCGCCCATGGCGATGCCGACCTCTTCGCGCCGAGCTTGCGACGCAACGCGGGGCCCGGCCGCCGCGAGTCAGCCGAGCCGAACCCCCCGGACGAGCCCACCCCTCCAGCGGCTCCGGCCGTGCCAGGGCCGATTGTTGGCGGCATCGGCTCTCCCTTCATCACCGAGCCCTGACGCGTGGTTCGCCCTCTCGAGCTTGGAGGCACCCGAGCGCTCGACGGCGCGGGCTCGACGACCGCCTTTCAGCTCGCAGCCAAAGACCTCACGACCCATGCCGTGATCCTGGGCATGACCGGCAGCGGCAAGACCGGCCTGCTCACGGTGCTCGTCGAGGAAGTCCTGCGTTCCAAGGTGCCGGTCGTGATGATCGACCTCAAGGGCGACCTGCCGAACCTGTTTCTGACCTTTCCATCACTGTCAGCAGACGAGTTCGCGCCGTGGGTCGAACCCAGCAAGGACCTCGCGTCGGTCGCCAACTCCTGGAGCGAGAGTCTGTCCGAGTGGAACCTCTCCACCGAAGACATCGTCGAATTTCGAAACACGGTCGCGTTGCGATTGCTGACGCCCGGAGCGACGTCCGGTGAGCCGCTCCACATCTTGTCTTTTCTGGAACACCCCTCGCCGCTGTGGGCCACCGATCCCGAAGGCGCCCGCGAGGCCTTGAGCGCGACGGTGTCGCTGCTCCTTCGCCTCATCGGCCGAGACCCAGACCCCACCCGCAGCCGCGATCACGTGGTGCTGTCTGTCTTTGCCGAGCGCCGCTTGAGCGCCGGTCAACCCGCTGACGTGGCGGAATTGCTTCAAGACATTCGCGAGCCTCCCGTCGCCGAGCTCGGCGCCATGTCGATGGATGAGTATCTGCCCAAGCGCGAACGACAATCGCTGGCCACCGCGCTGAACACCTTGCTCGCCTCTCCGACGTTTCAGGCGTGGCGAGTCGGGTCTGCCCTGGACATCGACTCGTGGATGGCTCCGCGGGCCGACGGGCGCACGCCGGCCACCATCGTCAGCGTGGCGCACCTCACGAAGAAGAGCGAAACCTGGTGTTGGGCATCGTGCTCGAGCAGTTCCTGGCCTGGGTGCGCACGCAGCCGGGGACCGCCGAGCTTCGAGGCCTGCTGGTGTTCGACGAGGTGTATGGCTTTCTGCCCCCGCACCCGCAGAACCCTCCCACCAAGCGGCCATTGGTCTCACTGCTGAAGCAGGCGCGAGGGTTTGGGGTCGGCATCGTCGTCGCCACCCAGAACCCCATGGACCTGGACTACCGGGCCCTGTCCAACGCCGGGCTGTGGTTCGTGGGCCGCTTGCAGACCGACGCAGACCGGGAACGGGTCGTCGAGGCGATGGCGGTGGGCAACGCTCCCTTCGTGGCAGACCGCCTCAAGGTGCTCGCGCCGCGCTGGTTCATGCTGCGCGCGGTGCAAAGGCCAGAGGAGCTGTTGCTCCTGAATGCACGCACCACCCTGTGCTGGCTGCGGGGGCCGATGACCCGAAATGACCTTCGGCGGCTGAAGCCCTCGCCCTGAGCGACGCCGCCGAAACCTGTCAACGTGAATGAGACACCGTCAGTCAGAATTGAGGCTCCAACGTTTGTGGTGATGACCTCCTCGGGCTTCGCCGACGGCTTGTTGATCCAGACCTCGGTTGGCAGAGCCTGGGGCACTGGGGCTCCGTTGACGAAGCGCTCTGGATGAGCGCGAAGGGGCGCCCACGCCTTCGGTTTGTGAGCGCGATCCGAGGTGTGCGAGGGATACTGACCGGAATGCTCACCGGAACGGACACCGATCCTGGCACCCCGCGAACCGCTGCTGCACCGTTCGTCGCTTCGCTCGTGTCGGTGAAGACGGAAGGTGCCCGATGAGCGCGAAGCGCGCGCCACCAGCCGCGCCTGCGTCTCTCAAGCGAGCGCCGCCGGGCTACGCGAAGTGGATCGCCGACGTGAAGCAGCGCGTTCGCGCCGCGCAGATGCGCGCGAGCGTTGCGGTGAACCACGAGCTCGTCGCCCTCTACTGGAGCATCGGACGCGATCCTCTTGATCGACGGGCGAAGAGCACGTGGGGCGACGGCGTCATCGACCGAGCCTCCGCCGACCTGCGCGCCGAGTTCCCGAACATGGAGGGCTTCTCGCGCTCGAATCTCAAGTACATACGCCAGTTCGCCGAGGCGTGGCCCGACGTCGACCAGATTCGCCAACAGCCTGTTGGCCAATTGCCTTGGAGCACGAACCTCGTGCTTCTCACGAGATTGAAGAAGCGCAGCGAGCGCCTCGCGTACGCCGCCAGTGCGCCTCCCTCGTCCGTTGCTGGCACTTGCGTCCGAAATGAGCAAGCGGTGCTGGGAGACCCGGCGTCCCCGTGACGCTCCCGCTCGGCAGGGGAATGGGCGATAGGCTCTCGACGTGATGCGGCTGCGCTGGCTCGTGCTGGGTGGGGTGGGACTGTTGGCGTGCCGCACTCCGTCGCAGGGGTTCGATGAGCGCTCCGCGGCCCTGCTGCGGGACTACCGCCGACAGCGGGTCGAGACGTTCGAGACGACGCCCGTGGACCCCACCGTCGCATGGGCAGCCGGCCAGTACACCGTACACGCGGTGACCGATGAGCGCGGCACCACGCTCGAGCGGGTCGCGGTGGGTCGCCGCGATGACACGGGGGTCTGGCTGTCATTGCAGCGCCTCAGCCCCAACGAGAACACCCTGGTGCGTCTCAAGGTGCGAACGCAGGGCAGCACTCCGGACGAGCTGGCGCGCGAGACCCTCGAGGCCTGGGTGCGACGGGGTGAACGGCCCGAGCAGCACTACGTAGGCGCCGTGCCTCGCGAGGTGATCGAGCTCTTCAGCGCCGGGCTGCACCGGGAGGCAGCCGCTGGTTCCGAGGCCGTGGAAGAAGTACCCGCGGGCAGATTCGAAGGCTGTCGCGACGGTCGCCACGGGCGCGTACCCCTCTCAGGCGTGGTGCGGCAGCGGGCCAACGGGACGCAACGCGAGCTGGTGGACTTCGGCTTCGACGGCGGCGGATCGCTGCTCTGAACAGGAGCTCACGAGTCGCGGGCGCGCGATCGGCAGCGATGTGCCACCACGCTGCTGGAGCTGTCCTCGTTACGGGCCCGCATCAGCTGGCAGGCGCTCGATGTCAAAGGCCATGAAGCTCGTGCCGGCGTCGCTGGAGCTCAGCACCAGCGCAGTGGGCGCTTCGTACAAGAGAGAATAGTTCTGAATTGGCTCTTTGAACCCATTGGCAACAGTCGGCAGGTGAGCCTCGCCGACGAGCTGCAGGGAGGTCCGGTCATACACAGCCAACGTGGTCGCGCCTTCCGACCGCCCCAGACCAGGCCTGGACAGCGTCACGATCCTGGAACCGCCACCTGGGTCGATGACGGAACGAAAAAAGCCTCCGCGCAGTGAGCCCGAATACACCATGTCATTCGCCACGTTCTCGCTGAGCGAGACCACCGTGCCGCAAGGTGAATAGGCCCGAGCGCCGTCGGCAGAAATCCAGATATTTCCACAGAAAGGATAGTCACCATGGTACCGACTGTCGGTCTGGGTGCGAATGGCGCCCTTTCCATCGAGATCGAAGCGCCGAATATCGGACGGAGAGATGCCATTGTCGGCGCCGTACAAGCGGGTTCCGCTCGGGTGAAGGGTCGCCACGGCCCCTGCATAGACGAAGAAAGTTGAGGCATACACGACCGGCGACCCAGCATCGACCTCAGTCCAATACACCTTGTCGTGACGAGAGCCCCTGGGGAAGAGATACACGTGGGAGTTCGTCGCGACCACATCGAGCACATCGAGCGGCACTGCCCTGCTGCTGACCAACAGAGGGAGTGGATTGGTCACAGAGATGATGGAAATCATTCCATCGTGACCCACCACGCTGAAGGACCGATCGGGCGAGAGGTCGAGGGTGGCCGGAGCACGAGGCAGGTCGACCGACTTGACATCACCGCCTTGAAGATCGGTTGAATAGAACCGATTGGGGTTTGCCCCAACGAAGAGCACTCGGCGACGTTGCGGGTCAAGAACGGCGTCGATGACCTCTGCGGCGTTGGTGGTGCCCTCGATGGCCTCGATGGAGAATGACACCAGGGCCGACTGCTTTCCAAACGTGACACACACCGACAGTTGATACCGACCAGCCACGTCGGCCGTGAACGTCTCTGCGACGACAGCCGCAGCGCTGCCGACGGGACGCTCAGAGACGAACCACACAGACGTGTACTGCGGTCCGACAAAGCCCTGCGGCTTCAACGCGAAGGGTTGGCCAGTGCTGATCCGGGTTCCGGAGGGAAACGACACACCGGATTCGAAGCCAGGGGTCTGCGCGCACCGTGGCACGAGCGCTGGCGTCGGCGTCGTGCTCGAGCCACCGGTCAGGACACGCCTCGTGACGACCCGCTTCTCGACCCAGAGCGCCGTCACTGTGAAGGACCGGCAGGCCGCGTCGGACGGTGGGCATCGCAGGGTCGTCCTGGCCTCCCCATCGACGTCGAAGCGGTAGTCGGGCCCATCCACCAGGCTGCCAGCAGAGGTCGAGAGTTGAAGCGAGCCGACCCCTGGGGCCTGGCGTTCCATGGCGACGACGCGAACCACCCGAGCACCGCTCGAATCAGGCGACCCACCGTAGATCTCAATCGACGGGGGCTGGGGTTCGACACAAGCCAGCGCCAATACCGCGCCAAGTCCGGCAGAGACCCGCATCAAAGAACCCCAACACGCTTGATGAGCCATTTGGTACCCTGTGCGCTCGATGAGGTTCTCGTGACCAGACAACACACCCAAACGATCTCTTTCGCCACGGTCGCAGTGCTCATGTCCTGCGGTCCCGAGCCAAGGGACCTGGTGATTACGCCAAGCCGGGCCGTCGTCGAGACGAATGGGTCCCAGGCGACCTTCTCAGCCCTCGCGACTTTCAAAGATGGCACGACCGGAACCGGCAAGGTCACCTTTACCTCGACGTCTGGTTCGCTGCAAACGCCCCGCGAGGTCGAGCTTGACGCGTTCGGGTCTGCATCTGTCGCGTACACCTGTTCCGCTGCAGAAGACCGGACCTGTTCGACCGTTGGTGTCGATGTCGTCATCGCCAGATGGCGAGTGGGCTCGACCGAGCTCACCTCGGACGCAACCGTCAAGGTCGCTGTCCCGACCCTCGTCGAGACGCTCTGTGGGAATGGAAAAGACGACGACCAGGACGGGCTGGTCGACTGTGCCGATACGGACTGCGAGGCCAGGGACTGCATCGATGGCGACCGCTGCACCGTCGGCGAGACGTGCAGGATGAAGGTCTGCGGTGGGGGTCGTCCGGTCACCTGCACGACGCCGCCATTTCCTGTCTGCTCAGCCCCGGTTGGCACCTGCGACCCAGCACGTGGTTGCCAATACCCTGCGAGGAACGTGGGCCTCAGCTGCTCTGATGGCACGAACTGCACGAGCGATGACCGCTGCACGACTGAGGGCACCTGCCGGGGCACCGACGTTTCATGTCCCGACAGAGATCAGGGGCCTTGCGTGTCCCGTAGCGGTTCATGCAACAGCTCCAGTGGGCAATGTGAGTACCCAGCACTTCCCGATGGCTCCAGGTGTGGGCCCGTCGAAGCATGGCGCTGCTGCAATCGAGACTGTGTGCGGGTCGATCGAAATGTCGGCCACTGCGGCGGTTGCTTCATCGGCTGTGTTGGGACCAACCGTTGCTTCGATGCCAAAGAGGGGAGGTGTGGCCCGACGGGCCCCGAAATCACAGGGAGCTGTGCGTGTACCTCGAACTCAGACTGCCCGCCCAGGCAAGAATGCGTCCAGCTGACTCAGGGAATCAATCGATGTTCACCCATGATGTGTAATTCGCCTCAGTACCTCAACGATCGGGTCGACGGCTGCCCTGCCTACTGCCTCTACCCCTGAGGATGACATCGCTCGACGGAAACGGGCACTTGCCGTCGCCCATCTGACAACCGTCACAGCCCGCCGCCACGCGGTCAGGTCAAGACAAACGCGAAATGGCGACCCGGCACGCAGCCATCAGCCTGTCTGGGTTCAGGAAGAACGCCGTCGACCGCGCCCTGCCCCCCTCGAGGTCCGCCAGCGCCCGCCGATACTCCGTCGTCGCGTCGGCTCGTTGGCCCTGCCGCTCGAGCAACAACCCCAGACAATACCGCGCCGATGCCAGCTCTGGAGCCAGGTACAGCGCCTTGCGCAGCCCGGCCTCGGTCTCCGGGTCGCTCTGCCCCGCCGCCGACCAGTCGAGCACCAACGAGAACAACGCCTCGCCTTCATCGACCGCGCTGGGCGGCGGAGGCTCGGTGACCGCTGACTCCATCCGAGCCACCCTCACCGGCTCGGGCAGCTGAGGAGGCACCTGTACGGGTGGCGGCTCGGAGACCTCGACCGGTGCGCTTCCTCTCGGCGCATAGAAGAACGTGGCTCCAACGCGCAGCGTGACGAGATCGGCCCTCGGCTTCAGGATCGGCTCGGCTGCTGACAACACCAGCGTGCCAGCAGGGCCCAACCGCTCGGCCAGCCACCCCACCGTTCGCTCGGCCGCCTCGGGCGTGAAGTAAATCAATACATTTCGACAGACAATCACATCAAAGACAGTCCCCGACTCGGGAAACGGGTACGGCGTCTCGGTCAGGTTGTGTTGCGAAAACCGCACCTGGCGCGCCAACCGCGATGACAACACCCACCCCGTCTCCCGGCGCTCGAAGTGTGCCGTTGCCAGCGCCTTCGGCACCCGGCGCATCGCCTCGTCGGCAAACGTGAAGCGCCGCGCCAGCTCGAGCGCGGCCGGCGACAGGTCCGTCGCCAGCACCCGACTGGCCGGGTTCGCCCCCACCTTCGCCAGCAGCAGCACCAGCGTGGCGGCTTCTTCTCCAGTGGCACAGCCGGCGCTCCACAGCTGCAGCGCCCGCCCGGTCTGCGCCAGCGGCGCCAGCACGTGCTGCTCGAGCGCCTCGAGCTGGGCCTCGTCGCGAAACAGATCGGTCTTGTGCACCGACACCGCTGACAGCAGCTCGAGCAGCGCCACCGCGCCTTCCCGTCGCTCGAGGTGGGTGACGAGCGCGGCCGGAGCGTGCGTGCGCAACATCGGCTGCACCGCGCGGGTCACCCGTTCCCGCTGCTGCTTCGAGAGCGCGCTGCCCGTGCGCTCGGACACCAGCGCGAAGAGGGGCTCGAGCTCGTCCGCCACGTCAGGCCTTCGAGAGGTCCTGCCCGCGCGCCAGCTTCACCAGGGCCTTGCCCATGTCGTCCCCGGCGATCACGTGGTCGACCACGCCCTTCGCGATCGCCGCGCCCGGCATGCCGAAGACCACACAGGTCTCCTGGCTCTGGGCCAGCGTCTTCCCGCCTGCCGCCCGAATCGCTGCCAGCCCCTCGACGCCATCGACGCCCATGCCGGTGAGAATGACTCCCACCGCGCGTTTGCCGTACGCCTTCGCCGCCGACTCGAGCAACAACGAGGCAGACGGCAGGTGCCCGTCGCGCGGCTCTCCGGGCTGCACCGCGACCCGGCCCCGAGACGGAACGCTCAGGTGGAAGCCCGACGGCGCGATCAACACCACCCCGGGCGTCAGCAGATCTCCGTCCTTCGCGGTGCGCACCTTCAGCTTCGTCGACGTGCCCAGCCACCCGACCAGCGAGTCTGCGAACGCCGCGTTGATGTGCTGCACCACCAGCACCGGGGCTGGAAAGTCGGCCGGCAGATCGCTGACCAGCTTGTGCACCACCTGCGGCCCACCCGTCGAGCTGGCGATCACCACCACGCCCACCGGCGACGCGCTCATCGGCGCCGGCGCCACCTCGGGCACCACGAACGGCACCGGCCAGGCGCCGGTCGTCCCACCCCTCTTCAGCCCCTTGAGGTGCCTGATCACCTTCACCGTCGAGAGCAGCTTCACCTCGCGCGCCAGGTTCCACGCGTCGGGGCCCGCGTCGAGGGCCGGCTTGACCTGCAGCGCCAGCGCGCCCGCCGCCAGCGCCCGGTGGGTCAGCTCGGGGGCCTGGTTTCGCGGGTCGGCGGTCAGCACCAGAATCGGCGTGGGCGCCTCTGACATGATGCGCTCACAGGCCGACAGCCCGTCGAGCACCGGCATGTCGACGTCCATGGTGATGACGGTCGGCTTGAGCTCGATGGCGCGCACGATGGCCTGCTCACCGTTCTCGGCCTGGCCCACCACCTCGATGTCGGGGTCGGCGGTCAACGCGTCGACGATCAGCTGGCGACACAGCGCGGAGTCGTCGACGACGAGGACCTGGGTCTTGCGGCTCATGGGTTTCCCCTGCGTGGTTACTCTCGAGGGCCCGCTGGCGCCAGCCCTCGTGGACCCTTCCCCGCATCATCACCACCCACCTTCAGGCCAGCAGGCGGGCGACCACGTCGACCAGGTCCTGGCGCACCAGATCGCCCTTGGTCACGTACCCGTCGGCCCCTGCTTCCATGCCGCGACGCCGGTCCTGCTCGCTACCCCGCGTGGTCACGATCACTACCGGCAGCGTGCGCAAGGTCGGGTGGCTCTTCAGGCGCCGGGTCAGCTCGAGCCCGTCGACGTTCGGCATCTCGAGATCGGTCACCACCAGGTCGACCGCTTCCCGCGAGAGCCGCTCGAGCGCCTCATGCCCGTCAGGCGCCTGCACGATCTGGTACCCCACCGACTCGAGCAGCGAGACCAGCAGCTCGCGCGTCAACGGAGAGTCGTCGACCACCATCACCCGCCGCCTGCGCACCTCGGCACGTTGGCTCGCCCCCAGGGACACCCGCGTCTCGCGCCCATACGCCGTCGCCACCAGGTGCGACGCCGACAACACCAGCGCCAGCGAGCCATCGGGCAGCTGCGTCGCTCCCGACAGGTGCGCCAGCCGCGACAACAGGCCCTTCAGCGGCAGGATCGCCTGGGTGCGCTCGTCGAGCACCCGGTCGATGCCGATGGCCGCCGTCTGCCCACGCCCGCGCACCACCAGCACCGCCTCACCGTCAGCGGCCTGCCGCTCGGGAGCCCCTCCCAGGATCGAGGCGATCGACTGAAACGGCAACACCACGTCGTCGACCACCACCGCCGGCAGACAGAACCGCTCGTCGCCCATCTCGACGAACAACACCGGCGCCACGGTGAGCGACAAGGGCACCCGCAGCTCGAAGGCCGACCCCATGCCCGGAGTGCTGGCCACCGTCACCTCGCCGCCAATCTGCTGCAGCTTCGACTTCACCACGTCGAGCCCGACGCCCCGGCCCGAGACGTCGGTCACCTCGGTCTTCGAGGTGAAGCCGGCCAGGAAGATGAGCTCGATCGCCGCCGCGTCAGCCAGGGAGTCGGCGGCCGCCTGATCGAGCAACCCGCGTCGCACCGCCAGCTTGCGCAGCACCGCGGGGTCCAGGCCCGCGCCGTCGTCTTCCACCCGCAACAGCAGCCGCTCGCCTTCACGCCGCGCCTGCAGCAGCAGGTGCCCTTTGGGGGACTTGCCGTGATCGACGCGCACCTCGCGGCGCTCGAGCCCGTGGTCGATGGCGTTCCGCACCAGGTGCAGCAGCGGGTCTCGCAAGACATCGAGCACCGTGCGATCGATGCGCTCGTTCTCACCCTCGACGGCCAGCTCGACCTCTTTCGAAAGCTCGCGCGACAGCTCGCGCACCATGCGCGGGTAGGCCTCGAAGAGCACCTCGAGCGGCAGCATGCGCAGCGCCTGAATCTCTTCGCTGAGCACCGCCAGCTCACGCACCTCGTCGGTGCTGATCAGCGTGTGCAGCCGGTTGATCTCGCTCGAGAGCTCCTTGGCGCGGCCCAGCCGGGTGGCCAGCGCCTGAGCCACGGGGCCCAGGTCTTCCGCCAGGCGCTGCAGCTGCGACAGCTCGCGCCCCATCGCCTGGCGCCGCTGGGTGGCCAGCTCCCGCCGACGGCCGACCTGCTGCAGGCTGGTGATGGCGCTGGTCAGCACCTCGAGGCTCTGCTGGGTGATGCGAATGCTGGCGTCGCCGCGATCGACCGCTGCAGCCCGGGCAGGGGCCTCGCCGCCGCGCTCGGGTGGCGTCGCGCCCACGCCCCCAGCAGGGCCGGGCACCGGCAGCGGCCCCCCTGCCGGTGTGGTCGGCCCTGCTGAACCGCCCGCCACCCGTTGCCGCTCGGCGGCGATGGTCGTCTCGAGCCACCCCAGCACCTGGGGCAGATCGACCGCCGCGCCCTGCGTCGCACCGGCCAGCACGCCGACCGCGTCAGAGGCCACCAACAGCGCGTCGACCGTTCCCGGCCCGAGCGAGTAGGCGATGGGCTCGACGGTGCGCACCAGCTCTTCCATCTGGTGCACCAGGGTATTGACGTCCGAGAAGCCCATCATGCGGGCCTCGCCCTTGAGCCCGTGCAGCTCTCGCAGCGCCGCCTTCCCGGCTTCGGCGTCACCCATCGCCTCGAGCAACATCAAGAAGCGATTCACCTTGGCGAGCCGCTCGACCACCAGGTCCCTGAACTGAGCCAGCAGCTTTTCCCGGTTCGAGCTCATGCGCGTGACTGGAACCGGTTGACGACCTCAGACAACGCCGCCGACAGGCTGCGCAGCCGATCGTTGGCCGCGCTCAGCTGCCGGGTGCCCGCCAGGCTCTGCTGGGTGATGCCCAGAATGTCGGCCATGGCCTCGGCGAGCTGATCGGTGCCCGTCTGCTGCTGCTGGGTCGCCAGGCTGATGGTGCGCACCGCGTCCGAGGTCTGCCGGGCGCTCTGGGCCACGCTGTTGAGGGCCCGCACCACCTCGTCCGACAGCGCGGTGCTGCCGTCGGTCAACACCCGCGCCTTCTCGGTCGCCTCAGAGGTCTGCCGGGTCGCCGCGCGAATCTCGGCGATCAGCTCTTCCACCTCGGCGGTCGACTCGAGCACGTTCTCGGCGAGGCGCCGCATCTCGGACGCCACCATCGCGAACCCGCGGCCCACCTCGCCCGCCCGCGTGCCCTCGAGCTCGGCCGACAGGGCCAGCAGATCGCTGCGATCGGCCACCGTGTTGATCACGTCGACGATGCGGCCGATCTGCTGCACCCGCCCCGACAGGCGATCGACCGCGCCGGCGATCGACCGGTTGTCCTGGCGCATGCGCTCGATGGCCGACCGGAAGGCGTCGGCGCTCGACAGCCCCGACTCGGCCGCTTCGAGGGTCTTGTGGGCCAGCTCCTGCACGCTGCCGGCGCTCGAGGCGATCTGGCGCGCGCTCTGGGCCAACTCTTCGGTGGTGGCAGACGTCTCGTTGAGGGCCGCGGCCTGCTCGGCCGCCCCACCCTCGGACCGCTGGGACGCTTGATGCAGCGAGCTGGCCGCGGTCGCGATGCGCTCTCCGGCCAGGCTCAAGCGGCGCACCAGGCGCACCAGGCGTTCCTTGAGGCGTGAGAACACGTTGCTCACCAGCCACACTTCACCGTCGCCGGCGATCAACCGCGCCTCGTCGAGGCGGCCGCCTGCCAGCGCCCGCGCCTCGTGGGCGACCTTCTGCAGCGGGTTCGCCAGCAGCGCACCTCCCAACGACGCCGCCAGGGTCGCCATCAGGGTCGCCATGGCGATGAGCGCGAAGGTCTTGAGCACCACCATCAGCTGCGCGGCCTCGAAGCCCACGTCGCGCTGATCGACCGGCAGGGTCAGCCACTGCTCGACGAGCCGATCGCCCAGCGCCCGGGTGACGTCGATGGCGACCAGCACCGGCAGGGCGACCATCACCACGGTGAAGGCCACCAGCCGGTTTCGCACCGAGACGCTCGGCACCCGCAGCCCACTGACCACTGCCTCGGGAGACAAGCCCTCAGCCAGCTGTTCGACCGCGTCGTGCGCCCGCTGCCCCACCAGCAGCCCCACCACCACCGCAGACATCGGCCCGAACAGCAGCCCCAGCAGCAGCACGCGCCCGCACAGCGCGGCCGGCGCGCTGGCCACCAGGAAGAGCAGCGCCGCCAGCACCGACACCGCCATCAGCCAGAAGGCCACCCCCAGGCGGGCGATGAAGTCGGGGAGCTGGCGGGCCTCGTCGATGGCCACCAGCAGGTGCTCGTCTTTCGCGGGCAGCGCGCCGACGCCCAGGGCCCTCAAGGTCTTCAGCCGCGAGGCGGCGGTGACCTCGGCGATCACCACCCCCAGCCCCGCCACCCCGACCACCAGCAGCCAGAAGGTCGACAGCAGCCCCCCGCGGAAGTCGAAGGTCACCGAGGCATAGAGGGCCGCGAGCAACGCCACCAGGCTGTTGCCGAGCGTCGACGGCCACATCAGCCACCGCGCCCGCCCCGGCAGCCACGCCGCCCGCGTCACGTGCGCCGCCCGAGGGTCTCGACGGCCGTCTCGAGTTCCTTCGCCAGGGTGACCAGGTCTGCCTGGGTGCGCGCCATGTCGCTGGCGCTCTCGACGCCGCGCCGGGTCGACCCGTTGATGCCGTCCATCGCGGCCACCAGCTGCTCGGTGCCGGCTTCCTGCTGCACGGTGGCCAGGCTGATGCTCTGCATGGCGTCACTGGACAGGTTGGCGAACTCGACGATGTTGCCCAACGCGTCGCGCACCTTCGCCGCCAGCGCGCTGCCCGAGTCGGTGGCCTTGACGCCCGCCTCGGTGGCCATCACCGCGGCGTTGGTCGCGTCGCGAATGTCCTCGATGAGCCTGGCGATCTCGCGCGTCGAGCGCATCACGTTCTCGGCCAGCCGCCGCATCTCGGCGGCCACCAGCCCGAAGCCCTGCCCCACGGCGCCCGCCTTGTGGCCCTCGAGCTCGGCGTTGAGCGCCAGCAGATCGGACTTGTCGGCGATGCCATCGATGAACTCGATGATGCGCCCCACCTGCTGCACCCGCTTGTTGAGGCGCACCACCGAGTCGGCGATGGCCTGGTTCCCCAGGCGCACCTCTGACATCGCGAAGGTGAACGCCTCGGCGCTGCGTCGCCCGCCCTGGGCCGCCTCGAATGTACCCCGGGCGAGCTCTGAGACCCGCTGGGCGTTGGCGGCGATCTGTCGGGCGCTGCGCGCGAGCTCTTCGGTGGTGGCGGTGGTGGCCATCAGCGCGGCCGACTGCTCGGCGGCGCCCTGCTCCTGCGCGGCCCCGCTCTGCACCAGCTCGGCGGACGCGGCGGTGATCCCCCTCGAGGTGTCCCTGGCCCGGTTGACGGCCTCGAGCAGAGAGCCCTCCATCGAGTACATGGCGCACGCGGCGGCCCAGGCCTCGAGCTCGGCGACCACCAGGCGCCCCTGCTCGTAGCGCGCCGCGGCGAGGCGCTCGGTCTCCTTCGCGAGCTGCTTGAGCGGGTCACCCAGCACGCTGCCGGCGAGCCAGCCACACAGCACCACCAGCAGCACCGTCACCGCCCCCAGCGCCGCCAGCGCGCCGAAGCCCTCGCCGCGCTGCGCCTCGAAGACGGCGCGCCCGGCCGCCACCTCGTTCACCGCGCGGACCCGATCGAGCAGCTCGCTGGCCCGATGCAGGCTGGCGTCGGCCATGATCATCATCGGCGTCAGCACCGCGATGGCCGCGTAGGTCACCAGGCGCCGCCGCAGTTGGTATGTCGGCGGCAGCTGCGCGGCCAGCACCGCCGGCGGCAACCCCGCGGCGAGCAGGTCGCGCAACACCTGCCGGGCGCGCGGCAACATGAGCAGGTTGGCCATCATCGCCGACAAGGGCGCCACCAGCACGCTCACCAGCACGATGCGCAGCAGCACCAGCAGCGGCGGCGAGGACGCCGCGTACCAGAGCACCGCGATGAGCGCGGTCCCGCCGGTGAGCAGGCTCAAGGCGAGCACGAAGCTGACCTGCGGCGCCCGAGCCGCCTCATGGGCCGCGGCCGCGAGCAGCTCGACCGTCGGGCTGAGCGTGCCGTCCGAGAGGCCCTTGATGGTGCGCAGCCGGCGCTGCTCGATCAGGTCGCCCAGGAAGTTGCAGAAGAGACCGACCGAGATGAACAGGCCGAAGAACCACCCCCGGGTGCCCTCGGGGATGGTCAGCACTGCCGACACGTACCCGATGGCGACCACCAGGCCCGCGAGCACCGCCACGCTCGACGGGTTCGTGAGCCAGCGGTGTCGGCCCTTCGGCAGCGCGCTCACGACGGCGCCCCCGCGCCCAGGTCGACCAGCGACTCGACGAACTGAATCAACGAGGGCACCGAGACCAGCGGCCACAGCGCGCCCGACACCTCGATGAAGCCCCGCAACGAGCCTTCGGCCAGGCCGCTCACGACCAGCGGCACGCCGAGCACCGCCAGGCCTTCAGCGGTCACCACGTCGACCGAGTCGACCCGCAGGCTGCGGCCCTGGACCTTGACGCTGCGGCCAGCGGCCTGTCGCGGAAGCCCGAAGGCCAGCCCCGCGTCGACCCCTTCTCGCGGCGCGTCGGCGATCACCTCGACCTCGTCGCAGCGCACCGCGAGCCGCGCGTCGCCGACCCGGCACAGCACCACGCCGTCGACCGAGGCCGTCACTCATCGCCCCCGGGACAGGAACTCGAGCAGGCCATCAGGGTCGATCACCGCGCACTCGCCGGCCGGAGCGCGCGCGGGGCCGTGCAGGAACGCGAGCGCGCCGGTCTCTCCCAGCCGGGTCAGGGCGCCGGTCACCTGGCTCACGCCGATGACCTTCGTCGCGGTGAAGGCCATGACCCCGCGCGCGACCCGCACCAGCACCACCCGCTTGAACACCTCGCTGACCGGCTTGCCCACCAGCGTGGCCACGTCGATGACCGGCAGCACCTCGCCGCGGTGGGCGAAGACCCCGAGCAGGTGAGGGGCCGCGCCAGGCACCCTCGTCAAGGCTGGCAGGTTCACCACCTCAGACGCCAATTCGGCGGGCACCGCGTACAGGCTCGCGCCGCAGGCAAAGACGAGCTGTCCCCTCGGCGCTTCCACCATCAGGATCCAATTCTCAGCACAGGTTGGCGTCGACGGAAAGTGATCGATACACCGCGTCGCCATGGAGCCGCGCTTCCTCGAGCGCAGCTGCCCGTGCACACCCCTTGTTCGAGCTGGTCGCCCGCCGTTCACGACCGGCTGGAAGAAAGAAAGGCAAACAGGCCCCCGACAGCTCACTCGACGCCCTTCCCGTTTTCAGGTTTGTTCGAATTCTTCCTGCAATCACCGTGGAGCGGCGCAAACTCGCGATCGCCAGAAAGTTGGCCGCGCTTTGAGAAGGTCGATTCTGTCTCTCGCCCTCGCCGCGGCCCTGCCTCCTCGGCGGCGCATCGGGGTGCACCAACGCGGCCGCGGGTCTGCCCAGGCTCGACCCCGGTGACCCGTGCGTCAGCAGAACCTTCCAGCAGGTCTGCGAAGGTGCGCGAGACCCTTGGGGCTGCACGATGTACGGCCAATTTCTTTTCAACGCGGGCAAGGCCCGAAACGCCGCGAAGCTTCGCGAAGCGCTCGAGGCCTCATGCCGGTTGAGCGATGACGACCCGGCGTGCCAGGCCGCCCAGGGCATACTCGAGCAGCTTTGAAAACGTCGTTGCTGGCTCGGCGGTGCGGCTCGGTCGGCTCTCCAGCAAGCTCTCCGGCGTCGATGGCGGCGTGATGACGAACGAACGCCATTGAAGCATGGTCGCGTCATGAGCGTGTTTCGCGCGTCGATCGTTCTGGGGCTCGCGCTGGTGGGGTGCCTGTCAGCGCCCGTGGGGGTACCCTGTCAGTCGAACGCCAACTGCCCTGGGTCGCTGGTGTGTGCTGGCGATTGCCGGTGCCTCGAGCCTGAGCGGGCGGTCGGCCGCTGCGCCGTCGAAGATGCAGGCGGGTCGACCGCCGGTGGCGCCTCTGGCGGGGGTGCGGCTGGCGGCGCTGC
>VYLD01000298.1_pt1 | contig 15904 bp, 18 predicted proteins | sample 5114401 | NCBI WGS metagenome assembly VYLD01 (sample SAMN12291783, study PRJNA351875) | freshwater metagenome | isolation source: freshwater lake | place: USA: Michigan, Gull Lake | collected 2013-08-08 | reverse complement strand
GGTGCACTGCGAGTTGATGCACTTGAGGCCCGAGCGGCAATCGGCCCGGGCACGGCATGATTCACCGACCTCTCCGAGCAGCGCGTCAGGGGACTGGGACAGCAGCACAGCGATCAGGTGGACGGTCAGCATGTTGGGGGGCTCCGAAAAGAAGTGAGGTTGCGAAGGGGCGCCGGTGCAATTGGGGGGCACGACCAACCGGCCGGTTTCCTTGAGGTGGTTGATCCGCCCCATCCATGTGGGTGGACGGGCGAGGTTCATCACGAGTGTTTCTGAAGACCTGGAGCGGCGGCGCGCCTGCACCAGCGCCGGGCCATGCTCCCCACTCTTCTTGGCGTTCTGGCTGCTGTTCCCGTTCTCGGCGAAGCCGGCGAGTCGTGCCGCAATGACGCCGACTGCGTCCCTTCCCTCGCGTGTCTGGCCGCGACCTGTACTCAGCGAGCCCCCGAGCGGGTCGCCGAGCCACCCCCGCTTCCCGTCCGCAGCACCTCGACGGCCGAGGTCTCTGACGCAATCGTCGTCGACGAACCCCAGCCGCAGTTCAGCGGCGTCCACTTCTTCTTGCGCGTCGCCGCTGGCATGGGCCCGGCCTGGCTGAACACCGGCGAATGGGCCGGCTTTCGATGGGTGTCGTTCTCGTCCGCGTCGGGGCTGATCCCCATCGAGGTTCACGCGGGAATACTCGTGGGCCGCTTCGAGGTCGCCGCAGAGGTCTCACCGGGTCTGACGTTGTTCTTCTACAGCAATGGGCGTCCCCACGGCTCTGCGGCCCTCTCTCTTGGGGGCCTCATCAAGCTCTACGAGACAGAGAACTTCAGCATCTCACTTCCGATTCGGGCGCGCGGCGGAGGCTTCCTCGCGGGGACCCAGGTCGGTGGGCTGCTTGGCGCGAGCGTGGGCGTCGCGCTGCGCTTCGGCGGTGCGTTGCTGGAAGCCCGGTTGCTCACGGGTGAGGTCCGACGGGTTGGGTCAGCCCTGGTGACCTCGCTGCCGTTCAGCCTCACCGCAAGCTGGATCTTCTGAAGGCCCCCACTTCCCCCAACCGGAGCGTTCTCCATGTTCAACCGTCTCTCGCTGCTGCTCGTCGTCTCGTTGTTTTCCGCTGCCTGTGGGCCGGGCCTCGGCACCCCCGCCATCACGCTGCCAGAATCGACCGGGGTGTCGCTGTCGCCCCGCGGCGGAGGCTGGTTCTTCGTGACCCCGGTCACCGTGACCATTCCGTCGGGCGTGGCCGAGACGCGCTTCGGAGCCAGGCTCGTCGAGCTGGGGAACTCAGGCTTCCTCTTCCCGGCTGAGTTCTCGACCGAGAGGGTCGGCGCTCCAGTCCTGTTGGAGCTGCCGCTCATCGCCAAGCCGCTGCCCCGCGCCGTGATTCGCCTGCAGCTGGAAGTGTCTGTCGTGTGCTGGGACGGGAACGTCGAGACGACCAACGCCGAGAAGAAGATGGAATACCTCTTCGACAACCGCTGAAGGCGACGTCAGCCTTCGCGTTCCAGCAGCAGGCCCAGGTACAGCGCCTCGACCTTCTTGCGGGCCCATGGCGTTCGCCGGAGGAACTTGAGGCTCGAGGACACGCTGGGGTCGTGGGTGAAACACCGAATGGGCACCTGTTCACCCAGGTGCTCGAACCCGTAGCGGGCCTCGAGCTCGGTGACGATCTTCTCGAGGGTGACGCCGTGCAGCGGGTCCTTGTGGGTCATGGGTCGCGTTTCCACGGTCGCTCAGCCGAACTGAAACACCGCTGTCGACAGGCTGTGTTGAAACCCCTGGTAGCGCTTCACCGCGACGTCGTCGCCAGCAGCCCCGGCGATGACCAGCAACGGTGAGAAGTGTTCAGGCGTGGGGTGTGCCTGGGCGGCGTTCGGGTGCCGCTCGTACGCAGCCAACGTCGCCGTGCGCTGGGAACCCCGCTGGGTGGTGAGCGCCTGGGTCACGAAGCCCTCGAAGGCGGTCGAGAAGGGCTGCGGGGTGGCCAGGTCAGCGCCAGCGAAGAAGCCCTCTCGAAACACCCGTTGGGAATGGGTGACGCCACCGCTGCCGATGAGCAGCACGCCCTGGTCGCGCAGCACCGACAAGGCACGCCCCATCGCCACGTGTTCTTCAGGCCCGGCGCCGGCGAGCAACGACAGCTGGGCGATGGGCAGCGCGGCGGTGGGGTGCAGCAGCGACAGAGGCACCCAGGCGCCGTGGTCGAGGCCCTTTCCTCCGGCGACCTGCACCTCGAGGCCGATGACAGCCATCGCGTCCTGCACCAGCGTCATCAGCGTGCCGGTTCCCTGCGCTGGGTAGTCAAAGCCATACACCGCGCGCGCCGGGTGGTCATGGATGGTTTGCAGGGGGCCCGCCCCCGTGACGCGCAGCGGTCGGGCTTCATCGTGGGCCGAGATGACGACGATGGCAGAGGGTTTCCAGCCGGTGACGGTGGCGGCGAAGCCCGAGAGGAACCGGTGGGTGGGGTCGGCCGGGTCGGTGGTGAAGACGGCGGCGCCGTGACCCACGAAGAGCGCTGGCACCCTGTGAGGCGTCGTCATCACAGGGGCTGCACGAAGGTGAGCCGATAGCCGTCGGGGTCGGTGACCACCAGCTCTTTTGTGTGCCAGGGCTGCGGCTCAGGGCCGGTGGTCGGCGCCGCGAGGGCCTGGGCGCGCTCGAGCAACACCGAGAGGTCTGTCTGGCTGACGAAGCCCAGCAGCACGCCGAAGCCGCGCCTCGCGTCGACGCGTACGCCGGACGGCGCCTGCACCACCATCACGTCGCCGCCTGCTTCCCAGCGCAGATGAATGAAGGTGCCGTCAGCACCGACGCGCGTGAAGCCCAGCGCCTCGTAGAAGGCCGCTGACGTGGCCGCGTCGAGGACCAGCAACTTCACGAAGGCGCCCAGTGGGGTGTCGCGCATCTCGCGGGTTCGCATACCTCAACACCGAGCTGCGGTCGTTGGCTCTCTCTTGACAAAGAGCGCAGGCGTGGCGCTGGCGGGTGACGAGTTCGCGGGGCGCCGGTGTTTCCCGGGCATGCGGGCGCCCGTCATCTTGACCTTCAGGCTGTTGATTCTGAACGAACCCCTCTGGGTGGTCGTCACCCGTGATCGCGACGGGGTGACCCTCGAATCCCGGGCCTTCCCGGACCTCTTGACCGAAGAGCTCAGGGTGACGAGCCGCGCTTCGGCGATGCCCCGCCGGCTGGCCGAGCTGGTCTGGAGCCCGACCGCGCCGGCCCATGAGGGCACGTTCTTGCAAGAGCGCCCGGAGGTGAGCGCGTGCGATGGCCAGGGAAGCGAACGTCAGGGGCTCGACGCACCGCTGCCTGGCCATCGCCTGCGCTCGGTGGCGATGGTGCGTGGGCGGGTCCGCCCCGGTGAGGGGAACGAGGCCAGCCGATGAAGCGCCGCCACGTGCTGTACGTGTGCGACGCCCTCGAGACCTTGACGGCCGGAGGCCTGGTCGCAGCGCGTCGGTTGATCGAAGCGCTCGGGCCGCACCACGACGTGCTGACCATGGGCGTAGGCGGAATGGTGCCGCTCAAGGCGGTCAGGGTGCCGCTGTTCGATGGGCTGGTGCGAAAGAACGGGTTCGTCTTCGCCCACCCCGACGACGAAGCGATTCGGCGGGCGCTGGCGTGGGCCGACGTGGTGCACCTGCAGTTTCCGACGGCCTTGTCCTTCCGCGTGCTGCGCTGGGCGCGTTCCATGGGCGTGCCGGTGGTGGCCGCGCACCACGTGCAGGCTGAGAACCTCTTGAGGAACGTGGGCTTCGACGTCCCGTGGGTTGCGCGGTGGCTGCGGCGGTGTGCGGTGCGCCACTTCTTCTCACGCGCGACGGCGGTGGTGTGCCCGACGAGGTTCGCGAAGCGCGAGCTGACGAGCGCGGGGCTGACTCGGCCGGTGCACGTGGTGTCCAACGGCGTGCCGCCGCGCTTCGTCCCCGGCGCGACCCGTGTGCCCTTCGACCTCTTCACCATCATCTCGGTTGGCCGGCACTCGGCCGAGAAACGACACGCGGTGCTCGTCGACGCGGTGCTGCGAATGAAGAACCGCGCGCGGGTCGAGCTGGTCCTGAGCGGGAAGGGGCCGCTCACCGAGGCGCTGAGACAACGCGCCGCCGCCCTCGCGCCCCACGTGCGCATCGGCTTCCTCGAGGACGACGCCCTGCTCGAGCTCACCCAGCGCGCCGACCTGATGGTGCACCCGTCTGAAGTCGAGCTGGAAGGGCTGGCGGTGGCAGAGGCCCTCGCGTGCGGCACTCCCGCGATGGTCGGTGATGCGCCCACCAACGCGGCGGTCGAGCTGGCGCTGGACGAGCGCTTCATCTTCCAGGCCTCGAACGTCGACGACCTGGCTCGTCGGCTGGATGGGTGGGTCGAGCAGCGAGAGGCGCTTGGGGCATTGCGCGCAGCGCACGCCGAGCGAGGGGCCCGCATGAGCCTCGCGGCCTCAGCCGCCACCGTCGCCGCGCTCTACGACGAGCTGAGCGGTCAGGCCGTCAGGGCCTGGACCCTCGGCGCGATGACCGCCGCGGCGCGCGCAGATGAACGGCTGGCGCTCAGCCCCGGGTGATTCGGGCCGGCCCTCGAGCCTTCGCTGCGCTCTGAACGGTACGCGCCAGTCAGTCGCCCGCGAGCGCGTACGAGCGCGCGGTGGCCAGCCCGATGCCGGTGTTGGCGCCGGTGATGTTGACTGTTTTCCCGTTCATGGACTCCCACTCACCAGCCGGCCGGCGCTGATTCGAACACTGCGTGCGTTGAGCGGACCGACGTCTCGTTCATCATGCGTGACGATGATCGTCGGCAGCGGCGCCTGCTCCACCACCCGCCGAACCCCGTCGAGCAGCTCGGCCTTGAGCCGCTCATCGAGCGACGAGAAGGGCTCATCGAGCAGCAGCACCCGAGGACGCGGCGCCAGCGCTCGCGCGAGCGCCACCCGTTGCGCTTCTCCGCCAGACAACGTGCTCACCGCCCGCGACGCCAGCCCCGCCGCCTTGAACTGCTCGAGCACCTCGAGCGCTCTGCGGTGCTGCTCCACTCGAGGGAACGCGGTCAACCCGAAGCGCACGTTCTCTTCCACCGTCAGGTGCGGGAACAACGCGAGCCTTTGAAACAACACCGCGCACCGACGCAGCTCAGGCGGCCGGGAGCCGTGCTCGTCGAACCAGACCTCGGTGCCCAGCCGAACCACGCCGCGGGTCGGCGTCCTCAGCCCGGCGATGAGCCTCAACAACGTCGTCTTCCCTGCCCCGCTCGGCCCGACGAGCGTGGTGATGCCCGGAGTCACGGTCACCGAGACGTCGAGCTCGAAGCCGTCAAGGCCCCTGGACGCGACGGTCACCTCGAGCGCGTCAGCGGACATGGGTCTTCGTTCCCAGCCAGGTCGCGCCCGTCATCACCAGCACCGCCAGCCCCGCCATGATCAGCGCCAGGCTCGCGGCCTCTTCATCACGCCCGTCTTGCAGCGCCGCGTAGATGGCCAGGCTGCCGGTCAACGTGCGCCCAGGAAGGCTGCCAGCCACCATCAAGGTCGCGCCGAAGTCCCCGAGCGCGCGCCCAAAGCCCACCAGCACCGCCGCGAGAATGCCCCTGCGCGCCACCGGAATCGCGACGCGTCTGAACGCCTGGAACGACGTGCTGCCGAGGGTGCGCGCCGCATCGAGCAGCTCGCGGTCGACCGCCTCGAGGGCTGCGCGGGTGCCTTGGTACACGAGCGGAAACGAGGTCAGCGTCGCGGCGATCACCGCGCCTTCGAGGTTGAACACCAGGCCATGCCCGGTGAGCCGTTCCCAGAAAGCGCCCAGGGGGCTGCGTTGCCCCAGCACCACCAGCAGCAGGTACCCCAGCACCGTCGGCGGCAACACCAGCGGCGATGACAGCAGCGCGTCGAGCAGCAGCCACCCGGCGCCTTCCCGGTGCAGGCGAAGGCGCGCCACCACCAGCGAGAGCCCCGTCGAGAGCAGCGTCGCCACGAAGGCCACCTCGAACGACAGGGCGATCGGCGAGCCCATCAGCGCGCGGACACCGGCCCGGGAGCGCCGAGGCCCCCAGCCTGGAAGGCCCGCTGGGTCTCGTCGCTGAGCAGGAACTCGAGGAACCGCGCGGCTCCTGGAACGTCGCGGCTTCCGCATGCGACCGCGGTCTGCTCGAGGGGCTCGAACAATGCCGCGTCGACCGGCAGCGCGGCCACTCCCTGACGGATCAGCGCCGCTGACAGGAACCCGGCCTCGGCGTTTCCGGTGCGCAGGAGCTGGTCGACCTGCGCGACGGAGTCGGCGAACACCAGCTTCGTCTCGAGCGCGTCCTTCAGCCCCGACGCGACGATGGCCTGCATCGCGGCGCGGCCGTAGGGAGCGTGATCCGGCGCCGCGATCGCCACGTGTTTGAAGCGCGGCTCGGTGAGTGACGAGAGCTCAGTGGCTGCCGGTGCTCGGTCTGCGAAGGCCACCACCAACCGCCCCCGGGCGTAGCGTCGACGGCTCGAACCCTCACACCGGCCCGCGTCGACGACGTCCTGCACGAAGCGCTCGTCTGCCGAGAGGAAAACGTCGAAGGGGGCTCCTTCTTTCAGCTGGCGCGAGAACTGCCCTGAGGACCCGAAGGAGACCGTGGCTTCGAGGTCGCTGCTCGCGGTGAAGGCCTTCACCAGCGCAGGCAGCACGCGCGACAGATCAGACGCCGCGGCGATGAGCAGCGTGGGCTTGTCTGCTTTGCAGCCGGTGACCACGACGACGACGGTGCACGCGAGCGCCAGTCGCATCGCGTCACCCTCGCTTGAGCCCTGCGACCAACACGCCCCGCGCGGGTGGCGAAGGAATGCCGGCCAGAAGGCCCTTGAGCGGCACCGACGACAACGGCTCTTCGCGCAGCCCGGCAGCGGTCAAGAGCACGTTGGCCGCCGAGAACCCGCTCGACGCCGCCGCCTCGAGCAACATGGCCGGGAAGGGCAGCCGCACCCAGTCGCCGGCGCATACCAGGCCGGGCACGCCGGTCTCGACGGTCGGCCGCAGGCGGTTCATGCCCAGGTGGAAGGCGGTGAAGTTGCGGTTCAGCTGAAACGCCTCGTGCTTCACGGTGAAGCCCTGCAGCTCGGGGAAGAACTGCATCATCTCGTCGGTCAGCGCCTGCTTCACCTCGTCCGGCGAGAGGTCCTCTGGCACCGCGTAGCAATGCAGCTCGAGCACTGCGCCGCCGTGGCGCTTCACCCAGTCTTGCGACTCCTGCTCGAAGCGGTGGTACGAGCAGAAGGCATCGAGCACCTTCACGCGGTCGGTGATCACGAACGCCGGCATGCCGCCCCTGACGTCGCGGTCGGTCCACAGCCGCAGCACCGCATAGCGCTGGCCGGGCTCGAGGCGCGCGAACTGCGTCTTGAGCGGCTCAGGGAGTCCAATGGCCTGGGTGACGATGGCGCGCGCGCCCACCACGTCGGTGGCCAGCACCACGTTCTCGAAGGCTGCTCCGTTCACCGAGAAGCCCTCGGGCACCCGCTGCAGCGAGGTGACCGGCGTCGAGAGATGAATGGTCGCGCCGTATTTTGCCAGCTCGGCCCGCATGGGCGCGAGGAACGCCGCCTCGTAGTCGCGGGTGGGGTAGTGGTAGACGAGGCCGCCGTCCTGCCCGAGGTAGTAGAAATGAAAGGACTTGATCAGCTCGGCCAGTGAGAGCTTGTCTTCGTCCGCGAAGAACGCGCGCGCGAAGGTGTTGAAGGCAAGCTTCAGCCGCGGAGGCAACTGAGTCAGCCGGGCGAAGTCCGCGAACGAGACCTGGTCGTACCGCTCGAAGGTGTTCTGCTCGTCGTACTCGAGGAAGACCCCGAACAGGTCTCTCGCCGGAGCCTTCAGCACGTCGCGGATGCGGTACACGCCAGCCCTGGCGAGCGCGAGCAGGTTCAAGACCGGGGTGGTCTCGAGCTCGCCGAAGCGCACCTCGCTGCCGTCGCGGCTCAAGATGACGTACTCGCCGATGGACTCGAAGTCCCGGCGCAGCCCGAGCGAGTTCAGCAGGCGGTTGAGGTTCAAATAGTTGTGAAAGAATGCGTGAAAGCCGTGGCTGACCCAGACTTCCTCGTCGCTGGTCAGCTTCACCTTCCAGCTGCCCAGCTTCCCACCGAGGTACGCGTTGGCCTCGAACAGCTCGACGGTGAAGCCCCGGCGCGCGAGGGTGATCGCCGAGGTCAGGCCGGCGAGTCCGCCTCCGAGCACCGCCACGCGGCGGGGTGACGTCAGGCGCTCGGGCTTCGAGGCATCGACCGAATTCACGTCGACCCGATAGCCCTTGAGGCGCGCCTTGATGATGACGCGAGCGACAGCAGGGCCGAGGAGCCACGCCAGAGCGACTGCCAGTGCCAACGTGCCCACGGTCCACAGCAGCCAGTGCATCGTGGGGCGCGTGCTACCCGGGTGGGGCGGGGGTCTCCATGAAAACCGACCGGCTTTCGTGGGTCGTGTGGGCCGGCGCACACGCGGGCCCACCGGGTGAAGCTGGGGTAAGCCTCGAAGCATGTTCCGAGCCCTCACCCTCCCGCTGACCTGCGCGGTGTTCGCTTGCGCGCCCCAGACCCCAACCCTCGGAGGCCTGCAGCTCGACGTCGCCGCCAACGTGCTCTCGGTGAAGTCGGGGCCACGGGTGCTGCTGCAGGGGCTTCAAGGGCGTCAGGCGTCGGTGCGCACCGCGCGCGCGCGCACCGAGATGCTCTACGGCAGCTGGAAGTTCACCGAAGGCACCCAGCCCTGGGTCGAAGGCAGCCGCTTCGCCTGGGACCAGGTGACGACCACGAAGTCCACAGGCACCTACCGAACCACCGACGCGCAGGCGGTGGTGACGGTCGAGGCCACCTCAGACCAGCCCGGAGTGCTCGCGCTGCGCTTCTCGGCCGTCGACCCCACGGTGAACCGCCTCTCGTTGAGCTTCGCGTGCGCCGACACCGACCACTTCCTCGGCTTCGGAGCCCAGGCCGACGGCATCGACCACCGCGGCCACACCGTCGCCGTGTGGACCAGCGAGCCGGGCATCGGCAAGCGCATGGTGGACGACGAGTACCCCGAGGCGTGGATGCTCGAAGGCACCCGGCACGCGTCGAGCTGGGGCCTGCCCACCTTCCTCTCGAACCGGGGCTTCATCGCGGCCGCGCAGACCGACACCCGCTCGGTCTTCGAGCTGTGCAGCGTCGATCAGAAGGTCTGGCGGCTCGAGGCCTGGAGCAACGCCGTCACCCTCTGGCTCTTCGTCGACCCGCAGCCCTCGAAGGCGCTCGCCCTGGCGACGGGCGGGCTGTTGAAGCGGCCCATCAAGCCGGCGCCGGTCGCCTTCGCGCCGTGGAACGACGCCATCTTCGGCAGCGCCGAGGTGCGCCGCGTCGCCCGCGCCTTGCGGGACAACGACATCCCTTCATCGGTGCTGTGGACCGAGGACTTCCGCGGCGGCACCGAGAACGCCATGGGCTACCGCCTCAAAGAAGAGTGGGACCTGGACCCGAAGCTGTACCCGGACGCCGAAGCGCTCTCGCGCGAGCTGGCCGCGCTGGGCCTCGACTGGCATGCCTACTTCAACACCTTCCTCGTCGACGGCGAGCGCATCTTCGAAGAGGCGAAGCGCGGGGACCACTTCGTCAAGAACGAGGCCGGCCTGCCGTACCTGTTCGACGGCGTCACCTTCAAGCCGACGGGCCTGGCTGATCTGTCGCGCCCCGCCACGCGGGAATGGGTGAAGGGCTACCTGCGCCAGGCGCTCGACCGCGGCTTCACGGGGTGGATGGCGGACTTCGCCGAGTGGCTGCCTCACGACGCGGTGCTCGCCAGTGGAGAGAGCGCGCTCGAGGCGCACAACCGCTACGCGCACGAGTGGGCCGTCATCAACGCCGAGGTCTTGAAGGAACGAGACCCCAACGCCGAGCGGCTGGTGTTCTTTGGTCGTTCAGGCTGGTTTGGCACCAACGCGGTGACGCCGGTGGTGTGGGCGGGCGACCAGCGCACCAGCTTCTTGCGCGACGACGGTCTGTTCACGGTCATTCCCATGGGCATCAACCTGGGTCTGGCGGGCGTCTCGACGTACGGCCACGACATCGCCGGGTACCAGTCGGGCACCAACCCGACCTCGACCAAAGAGCTCTTCTTCCGGTGGACGACCCTGGGAGCCCTCTCTCCCGTCATGCGCACGCACCATGGCATCGATGCCCGCAAGAACTGGAACTTCGAGAAGGACGCGGAGACCACCGCGCACTTCCGGCGCTGGGCGAAGTTCCACGTGCAGCTCTTTCCGTACCTCGATGGCGCGAGCCGAATCGCCGAAGAGACCGGCCTGCCGCTGATGCGCGGCCTGTTCCTCGAGGACCCCAGTGACCCGGCGGCGTGGACGATCTCCGACGAGTACCTGCTGGGGCCTTCGCTGCTGGTGGCGCCGGTGGTGGACCAGGGTGCGACTCAGCGCACGGTGCACCTGCCCACCGGGTCGTGGGTGCCGCTCGATGGCTCGGCGTTGGTGGTGGGCCCAGCTGACGTGATGGCGACCGCGCCGGTGACCGAGATTCCCCTGTGGCTGCGTCGAGGCGCGGTGATTCCCAGGCTCCCTGAGCGCGTCGACACCCTGGTGCCGGCTGAGCCGCCGACGGTCGATCTCGACGACGTGAAGAACGAGCGGGTGCTGCTGTGGGCGCCCGGTGGAACCCAGACCTTCATCGAACGCGACGGCACCACGTATCTGTCGTCGCTCGACAGTGCGGCGGTCATCTCAGAGCAGGACCAACCGTTGAGCGCCTGCGCGTCGGCCTCGCAGCGCGGGTGCGTGTCGTCCGTCGCCGGCCGCACGGTGGTCAGGCTCGCGGGCCAGGGGCCCTTGAAGACCCCCACGGGCACGCTGACCATCACGGGGCCGACCCGGACCCTCGACGTCGAGCTGATCGTGGCGCGATGAGGACGACCTCGATGATGTTTGTGTTGTTCTGTGCCGCGTGCGCGACCACCTCGACCCTCACTCCGGGCAAACCCATGAGCTCTTCCATCGTGCAGACCGGCAACCCGGTGCTGCGGCAGCGCGCGCGAGACGTGAAGCCCGAGGCCATCGGCACGCCGGAGTTTCAGGAGCTGATCGCTCGCATGGTCGACGCGATGCGGAAGGCGCCGGGCGTGGGGCTCGCGGCGCCGCAGCTGGGCGTGTCGTTGCGGGTGCTGGTGCTGGAAGATCGCCCTGAGCTGATGGCCAGCTTGAGCCCCCTCGAGCTCGCCGAGCGCGATCGCCGGCCGGTGCCGTTGCGGGTCTTCATCAACCCGACGCTCACGCCCATCGGAGAGGAGCGGGTCACCTTCTTCGAGGGCTGCCTGTCGGTGGCAGGGTTTGCAGGGCTGACCGAGCGGTTCCTTCAGGTCGAGGTGAGCGGCCTCGACGAGAAGGGTGAGCCGCAGACGCTCCGGGTGAAGGGGTGGCCGGCGCGCATTCTTCAGCACGAGGTCGATCACCTCAATGGCACGCTCTACATCGATCGCATGTTCACCCGATCGTTCGACACGCTCGAGCAGGTGAAGGCGCGCTTCGCGGGCAAGCCGATCGCCGAGGTGAAGGCCGAGCTGTTGGCGCCGTAGCGCGTCCCCGCGGCGCGCAATGCTTCGCCCTTCAGCCACGAGCCTGGATGGGTCCTCGCTTCGGATGCCACAGTCGAAGCACCTCGACTTCACGGCGAGAGAGATTCACTGAGTAAGAGAGCCAGTGCCCCGTGCGTCGAAGGAGAACGCGCCGCAACCCTGGAGCATCGCGCGCTTTGGTGCCCAGGCCCGGCACGACGGGGAGCAGGGCGCGCACTCGCTTGATATCTTCACGAAAGTACGCCGGGAGTGGCGGACCGTACGTCTTGCACCGACGCGCTGCCTCGCGGATATCTGCCGCTGCTTGCTTCGAGTAGCGCAGTCGCACGCAGCGACTCGGCGTCGATGGCCGCCAGTTGTCGTTCGAGTTCTTCGTCCGTCACCGACTCGCCTCGATCGATGGAGTCCTGGGCTTCACGCAACTGCGCCCGCTCTTCCGCGGTGAGGTTCCAGTTGGTCGCCTCGCCATCTTCCGCCACGACGCCGACCTCGGCGCCCTCGGGCAAGGCCTCTTCCAGGATCACGGTGTTGCCGACGACCTTGCCCTTCACGATTCGCATTTCCGTACTGTGCGGCCCACCTCGGCCTCGTTGCAACTGGCCGCGTGCTGCGTCGCAATGGACCCGTGCCGCGTCACCGCCGCGCGCGTCGAGGTGGCCGATCGACTGGCACCTCGAGCTCATAGAACACCACCGCCGAGTCGCGCCTCGCCCACAGCCCCGCGCCGACCTGCCGGAAGTGGGGCGCGAGCAGCTTGCGGTAGAACGCCGCGGTTCGTCGAAACACCCGCGTGTCGGTGAGCTCGAGGTCGACGCTGCCGGCCACGTCGCGGCGGGTGATGGCCTCGAAATACAGAAACCCCCGGCACATGGCCGCGAGGTTCGCGATGGCCCGTTTGGCGGCGCCATCGTCGAGGTACGGCAGCACGCCGTGACAGACCACCAGGTCGAACTGCTCCTCGAGCCGCCAGGCCGAGATGTCGGCCTGCACGTGGCCGTACTCCTCGCAGATGGCTGGCTCGAGCTCGGTGCCCAGATACCGAAGGTCTTTTCTGTGCTTCTTCAGCCAGTCACCCCACCATCCGACGCCCGCGCCCACGTCGAGCACCGACTGCACCGGGTAACCGAACCAGGCGATCAACCCCAGCACGCCCTCGATGAGGTGCGCGTGGCGGGCGCGCGAGTAGATGCGTGTCTGGGGGTCTTCGTAATAGCGACGGTAGTAGTCGGCGTCGAAGGCGACCTTGGCTGTCTTCACGGGTGCACTCAACGTCAGTTGGCGCCGCCGTCGACGACGACCGCTGCAGCAGCAGCAGCCGCCGCCGCCGCCGCCTCAGCCGCCGCCGCTTCCGCAGCGGCCTTCTCTTCGGCCGCCTTCGCTTCGACCGCGTGCTTCTCGGCGTGGGTCTTCAGGTCGGCCAGCCCCTTCACGAAGTCATCGCCCACCAGCTTGTCCATGTTGGCGACCAGCGAGAACGCCTTGCCGAAGAAGTCGTTGGTGCCCTGCAGGGTCCAGGTGACGGTGGTGCCGTCGGCGGTGGGCTTGAAGGTGAAGTCGGTGCGGTTCTTTGTCTCGAAGGGCGAGGTGAACTGAAGGTCGATGCCGATGGCCTCGGCGGGCGTGGTGTCGACGATGGTCATGCTGCCGCTGCCCACGTCGCTGTTGGTGCTGACCCACGAGTACTTCGTGCCCACGCCGGTCGGCGGGCCCGAGTAGTCCTTCTTCATCGCCGGATCGAGCTTGTCCCACGGCGACCACTCGGCCCACTCGTGGAAGTCGATGACGTGCGCGTAGGCGATGGCGGGCGGCGCCTTGAGGTCGATCGACCGGCTCACCGTGAACGTCGCAGGGCGGCTGGCGGTCACGCCCACCAGCACCACCAGGACAACCACCACTCCAATTCCAAGCTTCTTGATCATTTCGGGCCTCGAACTCGAAATACCGCGGGGAAACCAGCCTCAATCCCTACCACTTCAGCGTTTGCCATCTTTCCGGGTGACGCGCAGCACCGCCATCTTGGTCGAGTGGTTGAACGGCGCCGGGTCGGCCGGTGGCTGACCTTTGATGGTCGCGGGGGTGCCCGTGAAGTCGACCCCCGCGGGGACCCGGGTCTCGAGCTTCAGGTACGTGTCGGTGCAGAGGCGATCGAGCACCGCCTGAAAGTCGGCCCCCGGCACGAAGACGGCGTTGTTCACCGCCACGATGGCGCCCTCGTGGGCCACCAGCGGGCGCACCTTGTTGAGCAGCCGCTCGACGTCTGACACCAGGTCGACCCGGCCCTGCTCGGTCACCGAGAACAGCGGAGGGTCGACGAACACGCAGTCGAACAGCCGACTGTCTCGCTTCAATTGGCCCACGACGTCGAAGAAGTCTCCGAGGCGAAACTCGGACTTCTTGATGGCCCACCCGTTCATCGAGAACGAGTCCTTGCCCACGGTGAGGAACGCGTTGTTCAGGTCGGTGTTGACCAGCTCGCTGGCGCCCGCCGCCTTCGCCGCCACGCCCAGGCTCGCGGTGTACGCGAAGGTGTTGAGCACCCGCTTCCCGCCCAGGTTCGCCCTGGCCCACGCGCGCAGCCCGCGGGTGTCGAGGTAGAGGCTGGTGTCCCGGTTGAGGCGCAGGTTCAGCGCGTACCAGACGCCGTCTTCGCGCACCTTGCGACAGAGGGTCTTCAAGTCGCCCAGCAGCAGCGCGCCGTTGCGCACCTCGGGGCTCTCTGAGCTGCGCACCTTCCACAGGGCGGTGTCGATGAAGGGCAGCTTCTGCCGGGTCACCGCCAGCGCCTCGCGCGCGAGCGCCTCGTCACCGGTCTTCGCCTCGGCGTGGTCGTGAATCACCAGGGTCTTGCCGTACAGCTCGAGGGACAGGCGGGGCAGCCCTTCCACGAAGCCGTTGAAGAGGCGACAGGCCGAGACGTGCGCGTCGTCGATCAACGCGGCGCGGGCATCGATGGCAGCGGGAAGGAGCGTCGAGAGGGTGTCCACGGCAGGGCCCATGACGCAGCGAGGTGGTCGGGTCAATCAGCGCCGTCACGGCAGGGTGAGGCGAATGTCGAGGCGGGGCTGTCCTCTGGCAGCCCGAGCCAGCACTGAGCCATCGGCGCCCAGCACCAGCGAGCGGCCCTGGCCTGGAACGCGAGGCTGCCCCGGGCCCCAGTTGGCGTTGACCACCCGGGTCCCGAAGGTCTTCGCCAGCGGGACGAGGTGCCCCGGCCGCGAGTCACCGTCGTCGTCGACCCACGCGGAGCAGAAGAACAACACGTCGCTGTGCTGCAACGCCTCGGCGGCCTCGGTGGCGAGGAAGTGCACGTCGAAGCAGATGGCCAGGGTGCACGCAAAGCCCCGCAGCTGGAACCGCGGCCACGGCAGGTCGCCGGGCGTGGCCCACGTCTCCGGGTACCAGGGGTGCCGCTTGCGGTAGTGCGCGAGCAGGGCTCCATCGGGGGAGACGACCACGTGCGTGTTGAAGCAGCGCTCACCATCACGCTCGATGATCGGCCCGATGACCGTCACGCCCAGGTCTGACGCCAGCGCGCTCAGCGCATCCAGCGTCGGCCCCTCGAGCGGCTCGGCGAAGCGGGTGAGGTCGAAGTCCAGCGTGTCTGACACGTAGCCGGTGAGCGCCGCCTCGGGCAGCACCACCACGTCGCCGGGCTTCTGCTCGCGAAGCTGGCGGTGCACCCAAGCCAGCTGCTCCGGTGTCTGGCCCCAGCGCGCCGGCACCTCGAGCACGGTGACATCGAGGGTCTGCGCTGGGGAGTTCGCCATCACCTGAGCTGACCTCCTCCAGGCGAGAATCGTCGCGTGACGCGGGAGGGAACCGGCAGCCGCAGGCAGGAGTTGTTTGAGATTGGCTTCACGGGTTGCAGTCGCGCATCGAGGGAGCGCTCATGGGGTGATGAGTTTGTCGGCGAAGTTGCCGTGGGTCGAGAAAGCGTATCACGTCATGGCTTTTGAAGTGATGCATCGTCTATGGGCTTGTTGTCGAGCGAACACGGCCGAACCGGTCGGATCTACCTCAGATGGACCCGGGACATATCAGTCCTGTTATTGAAAACTCCACCATTGCCCCCTGTACGCTGCCAAGGCTCATCGCGTACGATTGGTGGGATAATGTCCCTGAGGGTTGGCTTTTTGGTTTCGAGGATTCTGTTGCTCCCTGCAGTTGCAGTGTGTTTGGGTTGTGGTCAGTCGAGGCCCCAGCACGACGCCGGGATTCGCCACTGCTGGACAGGAGTGGGGCAGGTGGTCGAAGCGTCCGACCAGACCATCGTTGCCCGTGCGGAGCCAGACGGTGCGGAGGTGTCTGGCTGTCTCGACACGGCTCTGGTGTATCGTCTGGTCAACGAG
>VYLD01000296.1_pt1 | contig 15934 bp, 14 predicted proteins | sample 5114401 | NCBI WGS metagenome assembly VYLD01 (sample SAMN12291783, study PRJNA351875) | freshwater metagenome | isolation source: freshwater lake | place: USA: Michigan, Gull Lake | collected 2013-08-08 | reverse complement strand
CAGCGCCGGCCGCAGCGCCCGCTGAACGCCGCCCACGTCGAGGCGCTCGCCCAGCCATTCCACCGGCCTGCCGGGGCGCCTCAGGGCCCAGTCACAGGCGCGCAGCACCACGTCGCCGTCGCCCGGCTCACGGCCCGGCACCAGGCGAAGGCGCTCGAGGTGAGGGAGCGTCAGCGCCCAGTCGGGCAGCGTGAAGCCGGGCCCGATGCCCACCGTGAGCGCTCGAAGCCCAGCGAACCCCGGCGCCAGAATCGGCACCCAGTGCGCGGGAATGTCACCCTGCGGCAGCGCCCACTCGACGAGCGCGGGCAAGGGCTCGAGCGGCAGTGGCGGGCCGTCGACCCACATCGTGTACTGCGTGGTGGCCCACATCGCCGAGCAGTCGAGGGTCTGCACGGCGCGCGCGACTGGCGAGCGCAGCAGCGGCAGCGAGTCACGGAACTGCCCCATCAACGACAGGCTTCGCACCGACCAGCCGGGCTCGTCGATGAGGCCAGGCCGGGTGCTCAGCGGGTCCGCCAGGGCCCAGGCGGGCAGGCCCCCTTCGAGCTCGAGCTCACGGCACCAGGGCAGCAGCTCAGCGCGCAACGGCTCGAGCAGCGAGGCTTCCAGCGCCCGGCGTCGCGGCAGGTCGCGCTCTTCGGCTTCGAGGCGCAGCAGCTCGCCCAGCGGGTGCGCTCGCTCGAGCAGCAGGTCGGCCAGCACCTGCCGGGGGGCGTCATCGTGGGGACTCGAGGCGGCCTGCGCCAGCAACCGTCGCTCGTCGGTGGTGAACATCGCGTCGGCCACGAGCGCTTGCACACCAAAGCCCGGCGAGAGCGTCAAGCAGGCACGACGGTCGCTCGCCTCTGGCGCAGCGGGCTGCCCATGACGAGCTTCGTCCGACCGTGGGGGTCCGCGGCCTGGTCGCCACGCGCACGTCGCGCTTTTTGGGCGAGGTCACTGCTCCGGCAGCGTGCTCACCAGACTGGTCGCTGACGCACCACTCGAGCCGACGTCGCACGAGCGTGAAGCGGGCAGCGGGCGAAGGCGGGCGGCGGCCCTTCGACGAGGGGGCTGCACCGACACGGCAAGCGCCACGACCTTCGCCGACCGCGTCCTTTCGCATGCGAGGGGAGAATGGCCTTGAGCAGCTCGAGGCTGCTGCCGCTCGCCGGGCAGTGCCTCGCGGTGCCCTGGGCCCCGGCGCCCCTCAAAAAAACACGCCGCCGAAGGAACACGATGGTTCCCTGGCGGCGCACACGTCGTGGTTCCGCCCTGGGCGGGCGAGCTGCTCAGTACCGGTAGTGCTCGGGCTTGAACGGGCCCTCGACAGACACGTTGAGGTACTTGGCCTGCGCGTCGGACAGCTTCGTCAGCTTCGCGCCCACCTTGTCGAGGTGCAGGCGAGCCACGTGCTCATCGAGCTTCTTGGGCAGCACGTACACCTTGCCGGCCTCGAACTTCTGGCCGACGTCGAGCGCGCCCCACAGCGCCAGCTGCGCCAGGGTCTGGTTGGTGAACGAGTTCGACATCACGAACGAGGGGTGGCCCGAGGCGCAGCCCAGGTTCACCAGGCGGCCGCGCGCCAGCACGGTGAGGCGCTTGCCCGAGGGGAAGATGAACTGGTCGACCTGCGGCTTGACGTTCTCTTCGCGAATCTCGGGGTTCTTCTCGAGCCACGAGATCTGAATCTCGGAGTCGAAGTGGCCGATGTTCGCCAGAATCGCCCCGTCCTTCATCTTCATCATGTGTTCGCCGGTCACCACGTCGACGCAGCCGGTGGCGGTGCAGATGATGTCGGCGGTGGCGCAGGCGTCGTCCATGGTGACGACGTTGAAGCCTTCCATCGCGGCCTGCAGGGCGTTGATGGGGTCGACCTCGGTCACGCTGACCCGCGCGCCCATGCCGCGGGCGGCGAAGGCGCAGCCCTTGCCCACGTCGCCGTAGCCCGCGATGACCACCGACTTGCCGGCGATCATCACCTCGGTGGCGCGCTTGATGCCGTCGAGGAACGACTCACGGCAGCCGTACAGGTTGTCGAACTTCGACTTGGTGACCGAGTCGTTGACGTTGATGGCGGGCACCTTCAGCTCGCCCTTCTTCGCCATCTCGTACAGGCGGTGCACGCCGGTGGTGGTCTCTTCCGAGATGCCGCGCACCGCGTCGGGGCCGGACAGCAGCTGCGGGTACTTCTGGTGCAGCCAGATGGTGAGGTCGCCGCCGTCGTCGAGCACCATGTTGGGGCCCTTGCCGTCCTTGAAGGCGAAGATCTGCTGGTCGACGCACCAGTCGTATTCCTCGAGGGTCTCACCCTTCCAGGCGAAGACCGGCACGCCCGTCTTGGCGATGGCCGCGGCCGCGTGGTCCTGGGTCGAGAAGATGTTGCACGACGTCCAGGTCACCTCGGCGCCGAGCGAGGTGAGGGTCTCGATGAGCACCGCGGTCTCGATGGTCATGTGCAGACAGCCGGCGATGCGGGCGCCCTTGAGCGGGTGTTTGCCGGCGTACTGCGCGCGCAGCGACATCAGGCCGGGCATCTCCTTCTCGGCCATCAGAATTTCCTTGCGGCCCCACTCGGCGAGCTTGAGGTCAGCGACTTTGTAGGCGGGGAACGTCGTCTTCTGGTCCATGGGTTTCTCCTGGTGAGGCGTTGCGGGTTGAACGGCGAAAACACAAGACAACAAACTCAAGACAACAACGGGGCACTGCGGTGGTGGGTGACGTCAGGCCATCGGCGTCGTGAGAGGGCGTTGGGCGACCCAGGCGTGCCAGGTCAGGGCGGCGTCGGGGCCTTCGGGGTGAAAGGCGTTGGGAATGGCGACGTCGGCGATGAAGGTGAGCTGCGCCTCGACGAGCAGCCGCCTGAGCTCGACGTCCGAGAAGCCGAGCCACACGTCACCCTGCTCGCGCAGGCGGTCCTGCTCGTGGGGCAGGTAGTCGAGCACCACCAGGTGGCCTCCGCGCTTGAGCAACCGGGAGAAGGCCCGCAGCGCCAGCGCCGGCCTGGGCGCGTGGTGCAGCGTTCGCCCGGCGTACACCAGGTCAGCGCCGCCCGCCGCGTCGACCCGCTCGACCAGCGCCGCGTCGTCGTAGCTGCCGGGGTAGAGCGAGACGTGATGAAACCCCCGCGAGGCCACCCGCTGCGCCACCCGGGCCAGCTGCGCGCGGCTGCGGTCGACCGCGATGAGCCGCTGGTAGAGCGGGGCCAGCACATCGAGCACCAGCCCGTCGCCGGTGCCCACGTCGACCGCCAGCTGCCGCCCGGGCAGCAGCGGGGCCATCGCCGACAGGTGCGCCAGGTGCTCGGGAGCCGTGGGCGCCGTCGTGCCCTTCTCGACCGGCTCGACGTCGAAGTGCGACAGCCCCTGCGCTTCACGCCCGGCGATGACCGACGGAACGCGCGCCAGGCTGCCGTCGGCGAGGCACAACCGGCGCCCTTCGGCGACCGCGTCTTGCACCACCAGGTCTGCGTCGAGCTCGTGCTTCACCGCCCGAAGGAAGGTGCGCGTACCGTCCCGGCGGGCCTCGAGCAGCCCCGCCTCACGCAGCGGAGCCACCTTTCGGCTCACCTGCGGCTGGCTGTCAGCCAGCAACACCGCCAGCTCGGACACGGACAGCTCTTCTTCCACGCACAGCGCCAGCACTTGCAGTCGCCCGGGCTCGGCGAAGAGCCGGAACAGCTCGACCCGGGGCAGGCCCTTCGACACCGTTGGTGAAAGCTGCAGCGACATGCGGCTGCCTTTCTATTCGTTCATGCGTATTGATGCAACTCGTAGTCGTTCTGCCTTTTTTTCAGGCGGTTGAAATGAAAGAGCCCGGCCCTCACGCGAGGAGCCGGGCTCGGGAATGCGAGCCAGTTCAGGTCAGCGCAGTGCGGTCAGCGCGACTCAGGAGCGGCAGCGACGGTGAGCTTCCCGCCGGCGACCACGTTGACGACCTCGTTGTAGGTGAAGGTCTCGGACGAGGTCTTGATGGTGCCGACGAGCTTCATGCTGACCGAGCCCGAGCCGATGCCCAGGGCGTTGGCCGCCACACTCTGCTTCACGTCGGCGTCGAGGAAGTCGTTGAAGGCGCCCTGCACGTCGATGCGGCCCTTGAAGGTCTGCTCGAGGGTCGCGCCGCTGCTCGAGGCGACCACCGCCTGGGTCACGGTGACCGAGCCGTTGAAGACCGCCACGCCCGCGTCGCTCTTCGCGCCGCCGCAGTTGGTGTACTTGATGGTGAATGACTGGTTGATGGACGCGCCCAGGCCCACGCCGGTGGTGTCGATGTTGAGGCTGAAGTTGCTCAGGCTCGCCTCGCCGCCCTCGGGGCACCTCCACGACACGCTGCCGGTGATGTCGAGGGGCTGTGCGGCGCGGTCAGAGCCCGCCTTCGCGGCGCTCGAGGCGGCGAAGAAGGCCTGCGCAGCCCCCTCTTTGCCACCACCGAGCTTGGCAGTTCCTCCACAGGCGACGAGACCAAGGCTGCTCACGGCGATGAGGGCGAGGCGCTTCATGGGTGTGTTTCTCCAGTCCTGCGAGGGGGCGGCGAAGGTGTGAACAGATGCCATAGCAGACGACGCCGATCCAACCGGTCACAGAAGAAACACCACGGGCCTCGCCCGCGCGAGAGAAACAGCAGGTGGCCGGTTACTTCAGCGGCTCTTTCAGCTCGGCGTTCTTCTCGCGCATCAGCTTGAGCAGGTTGTCCCAGCCGCCGTCTTTCATGATGGGAATGATCTGGTCGTCGCGAATGCCCTTGAGCATCGAGTCGCCCAGCACCGACACGTCGATGACCCGGTAGCCGCCAGTCTGCTTGACGACCTGGTACTTCACCTTCAGCTCCTGCTTCTTCAGGGGGTGGTTGATGAGAATGGTCGAGGCGATCTCGGCCTTGTCCCCGGTGAGGGTGGGCTCGTCGTAGATGACGGTGTCGAGGTTCTCGAAGTTGGTGCGAATCTTGGGGAACGCCATCTTCCCGAAGAGCTGGTGGAAGAGCTCGATGAACTCTTTTCGTTGGGCGTCGGTGCCCTTCGCCCAGTCGTCGCCGAGCAGGAACTTGCCCTGCTCTTCACCGGCGAACAGCTTCAGCGCGGCCAGGTCCTTCTTGTAGCGCACCGAGTTGACGACCACTTTCAGGGGCTTGGACACGTCGTCCTTCGCGCCGGCGAGGGCGGGCAGGGCGAGCGTGAGCATCAGGGCAGCGAAGCGGGGGGTGGTCATGGCGGCTCTCGACTGAAGGGGTGACTGATTGTTCATGGCTTTCCCCCCCCTGCAACGGACTTCTGCGGTCGTTCGCCCGTTGAGTCGAGGCACGGGCGATGGTCTGGTGCCGCCCCGCTTGCCCGATCCACGCGACCGTTACGTCATCATCAAGAAGCTCGCCGAAGGAGGCATGGCCGAGGTGTTCCTGGCCCGCGACTCGGGCAGCACGCCGCCGCGGCTGTGCGTGGTGAAGCAGCTGCACGCCGAGCTGCGCTCGAAGAAGGAACACATCGCCATGTTCCTCGACGAGTCGGACCTGGCGGGGCGCTTGAGTCACCCCAACGTGGTGCGCGCCCTGGACCAGGGCAGCGGGCGTGAGGGGCCGTTCCTGGTGCTCGAGTACCTGGCGGGCACCGACCTCGACCTGGTCGTCGAGCGCCTGCGAAAAGAAGGTGGCCAGCTGCCGTGGCAGCTCGCGGTGCGCGTCATCATCGCCACCGCCGAGGGCATGGCCTACGCGCACGAGCTGTGCGGCGCTGACGGCAAGCGGCTGAACCTGGTGCACCGGGACCTGACCCCCTCGAACCTGTTCCTCACCTTCGACGGCATGGTGAAGGTGCTCGACTTCGGCATCGCACGGGCTGACGAGCGCCGCGCCCGCACCGGCACCGGCATGCTCAAGGGCAAGGCGCGCTACCTCGCGCCCGAGCAGATTCAGGGGCTGCCGACCGATGGTCGCGCCGACCAGTTCGCCCTGGGCGCCGCGCTGTTCGAGCTGCTCGCCAACCGCCCGCTCTTCACCGGGGACAATGAGCTGGCGGTGATTCACGCCATCATGGAAGGCCGCCACGACGCGCTGCTCGCCGTGCGACCCGACGTGCCCGAGTCCGTCGACGCGGTCTTCAGGCGCATGGTGAGCAGCCGGCCCGAGGACCGCTTCGACACCATGGGGCAGGTCGCCAACGCGCTGAAGGCCGCGGTGCCGGTCCTTGACGCGCGGCAGAGCCTCGGGGCGTTCATGCGGCAGCACTTTGGCCCCGACTTCGAGGCGCATGCCGCGCTGATGGGCCGCATCGCGTCGGCGTCGACCAGCGAGCTGCGCGCCTACTTCGAGCGCGGAACCCCCGTGGCCCAGGCCCTGGCCGACGCGGACCGCCTCGAGAAGACGGTGATCAACGCCTCGCCGTCGCTTCCTGCGCAGCCCCTCACGCTCCCTGACGACGAGCCGGGCCCTGACGAAAACCCCACCACGGCGGCGCCCGTTCGCGTCGGGAACCCGCAAAAGGTCGCGGCGCCGCTGCGGCTGCCCGGTGAGCTCGAAGAGCTGCCCGGTCTGCCAGCCCAGGTCGAGTCGCGCCCTTCGACGGAGTCCTCGCGGTCGTTCCCCACCGGGCTGCTGCTCGTGGGGCTCGCGCTGGTGGCGCTGGTCGCTGGCGTGGGCGCGTTCAAGCGACCCCCTGCGGTGGCGACTGGCACCCTGCTGGTTCGTTCCCAGCCACCGGGGGCGAGCATCACCCTCGACGGTCAGCCGGTCTCACACAAGACGCCGGCCGCCCTGGCAGACCTTCAGCCCGGGGTGCATCGGTTGCGGCTGAAGCACCCCGACGCGCTCGTGGCCTCGGCCGAAGCGGTGGTGGTGGCCGGCCAGCAGCAGACCCTGACCGTGAACCTGCCTGCGCGAGAAGGCCGCGTGGCGTTCAGGCTCACGCCCGCCTCGGCGGTGGTGACGGTCGACGGCGTCGAGGTGCCCCTCGATGGCGGGGTCGGCGACTCGCTGCCGCTGCGCGCCGGCTCACACGACGTGGTGATTCGCGCCATGGGCTACCAGCAGCGCGTCCAGGTCGTCGAGGTCATCGATGGAGCCCCGACGCTCCTCGAGGTGACGCTGCCGGTCGACCCCTTCGCGACCCCCTGAAAGTCCTCGCGGTCCGTTGACCGGTCTGACGCTGCGCGGTATGCGCGCCGGCCTTCCGTCAACCCACACCGACCGAACAAGACTGGACCGAGAAGACCATGCCCAAGGACTACCTCTTCACCTCTGAATCCGTGACCGAAGGCCACCCGGACAAGATCTGCGACCAGATCAGCGACGGCGTGGTCGACGCGCTCATCGAGAAGGACCCCCACGCGCGCATCGCCGTCGAGACCCTGGTGAAGACGGGCCTCGCGCTGGTCGCCGGAGAGGTCACCACCACCGCGTGGATCGACATTCCCACCATCGTGCGCAACACCATCAAGCGCATCGGGTACACGGACTCGGCCTACGGCTACGACGGCAACACCTGCGGCGTGCTGGTGGCCATCGAGGGTCAGTCGCAGGACATCGCCCGCGGCGTCGACGAGGGCTCGAAGAAGGAACAGGGCGCCGGCGACCAGGGCATGATGTTCGGGTACGCGGTGAACGAGACGCCCGAGCTGATGCCGGCCCCGATTCAGTACGCGCACGCGCTCACCCGCAAGCTGGCCGAGGTGCGGCGCAAGAAGCACCAGTGGCTGCGCCCCGACGGCAAGTCGCAGGTCACCATCGAGTACGTCGACGGCAAGGTGGCGCGCATCGACGCGGTGGTCATCTCGACCCAGCACGCCGAAGACGTGAGCAACAAGAAGATCAAAGAAGCGGTGCTCGAAGACGTCATCAAGGCGGCGCTGCCGAGCAAGCTGCTCGACAAGAAGACCAAGTACTTCATCAACCCCACGGGTCGGTTCGTCATCGGCGGCCCCATGGGCGACTCGGGCGTCACCGGCCGGAAGATCATCGTCGACACCTACGGCGGCGCGGGCCGACACGGCGGCGGCGCCTTCTCAGGCAAGGACCCCTCGAAGGTCGACCGCTCGGCGGCGTACATGGGCCGCTACATCGCGAAGAACGTGGTGGCCGCGGGCCTGGCCGACCGCTGCGAGGTGCAGGTGTCGTACGCCATCGGCGTCGCTGAGCCGGTGAGCGTGTTCGTCGAGACCTTCGGCACCGCGCGCGCCGATGAAGACCTCATCGCCCGTGCCGTGCGTGAGGTGTTCGGCCTCAAGCCCCGGCAGATCGTCGAGCACCTCGACCTGCTCAAGCCCATCTACCAGCGCACCGCGGCGTATGGTCACTTCGGCCGCCCGGAGTTCACCTGGGAGAAGACGGACAAGAAGGAAGCCCTGCGCGACGCCGTTGGCACCTCGAAGATCCGCGCGGCCTGAAGCTGGGCGTGCCGCTTCACGACGCGGCCTGACCGAAACGCGCCGCCGAAGCGTTCCTGCCTGGACGAGTTTTCTGCCAGCCCTTCTCCGGTAGACCGGGGGAGGGCTGTTTGCTTGAAGGTGCGCGCAGTCGAAAGGACACCTGTCACCGCCATGGCTCGCTCGAAGCCGAAGTCGTCGCTGTCATCGCTCGCCTCGGCGTTGGACACGAAGAAGCGGCCGCTGCCGGCTGACGCGGCGCCCGCCCTGGCGTCGCTGCGTGACGAGGTGAAGGCGCGCGTGGGGAAGGCTGATTCCCAGGCCGCCGCGAAGGGCCGGCGGGGCAAGGGCGCTGGCGGTGAGGGAAGCCGCGTTGCGTCGGACGATGGCCACGTGCGCCCGGGGCCAGCCGCTGGTGGCGCGGCGCTGGTCGCCACGGTCCGAGCGCGCGTCGAGAGCGGCAGGGCAGCGCCGGACGACGCGGGGCCCAATCGCAGCAAGAGCCGTGTGGCGAAGGCGAGCGATGGAAGGCGTCGGGGGACCGAGGTCGCCGTGCGCCCGACTGCGAAGCCGGCCGATGGTCAGACGGCGAGCGTCAGTGGTGGCCGAGCCGCGGTGACGCCGGGTGATGGGCCCACGCAGCGCGGCGCTGACGGCGGCTCCCGTCGCGATCATCCGGCGAACGAGGCCCATGGCCATCAAGAGCCAGCGGCAGCCAGCGCAGCCGCTTCGCCCCACCCAGCTGGCACCGGCCTCGAGGGACGCGCAACGACGCCAACCGCAGCACAGCGCCCGGCGCCCGTCGTCGCCAGAGCGCCCGACGCGCGCGAAAACAGCAGCGCGCTGAACCGGGAAACGGGCCTGCAGCGGGGCAAGGCAGTGGACGCTCAAAAGGGCCTGGTGCGTGGCGGCGGAACGAGACTGGACGCGAGAACGGGCCGCGTGCCTGTCAGCGGCAACGCCTTGAACGTTGAAACGGGCCTGGTGCGTGGCGGCGGAACGAGACTGGACGCGAAAACGGGCCGCGTGCCTGTCAGCGGCAACGCCCTGAACGTGGAAACGGGCCGGGAGCGCAGCGAAGTCCAGGCGGTCGACGCGGTCCCTGTGCGTTCGAGGGGCGCTGGCAAACCACCCACGAGCCCCAGCAGCGTGGGCGTGAGTACGGGCCCCTCGAGAACGGGGAGCCTCGACCGGCCGCTCAACGCCTCGCCAGCTCAAGGCTCGCGGCAACCCACTGCCGCGCGTGCCTGGTCGAGCTCGCCTCGTCCCCTCGAGACCTCTGCGAGGCCGGCGCCCATGTCGGTGCCTCGGTCGACGGCGCTCGCCTCGTTGCAACGCAGCCCATCGGCGCCGGGGAAGACGCCGGTCAGCGTGAAGGCGCTGCCTGCCGACAGCCGCCGGCGATACCCACGCGCCAGCATTCAAGTGGGGGCGCGGCTCTCGCTCGCTGACGACCCGTCCCGTGTGTTCGCCGCCACGCTGCCGACCGTGAACATCAGCGTGGGGGGCCTGTTCCTCGAGTCGAGCTTCTTCTTGAAGCTGGGCACCCGGCTGGCGGTCGAGCTGAGCCTGCCTCCCTGGGGCCGCGTGGTGAACGTGAAGGCCGAGGTGGTGCGGGTCGACTCGGCCGACGGAGGGCCGTCGGGCTTCGCGCTGCGCTTCACCGAGTACCTCGACGGCAGTGAGGTGGTGCTGGCCACGCATTTCCTCTCGCCGGTGTTGAAAGAGTTCCTCACCGCGTACGCGAAGCAGCACCACTTCGAGGCCAGCGCTGACTACCTCGCACACACCGCCGATGTCCTGGCCGCGTGGGAACTGAAGAAGGCCGAGCTCGGCGGAGACGTCTGGAGCCTCTCGCCCGGTGTGGTGACGTGACGCTCGTCGAGGCCGTGGTGTTGGGCGTGGTGCAGGGGCTGACCGAGTTTCTGCCCATCTCATCGACGGCCCACCTGCGCATCGTGCCCGCGCTGCTGGGCTGGCACGACCCGGGGGCCGCGTATTCCGCCGTGATTCAGCTCGGCACCGTCGGCGCGGTGTTGTTGTACTTCGCGAAGGACCTGCTGGCGCTGGCGAAGGCCTTCATCGCGGGGCTTCGCACCGGCCGGCCCTTCGAGACGCTCGACTCGCGGCTGGCGTGGTTCGTCGGCCTGGGCACCGTGCCCATCGGAGCCCTGGGCCTGCTGCTCAAGCAGACCATCGAGACCACCCTGCGCAGCCTGTACGTCATCTCGGCGTCGCTCATCGTGCTGGCGCTGGTGCTGCTGGTGGTCGAGCGCGTGGCGGCGCACCGGCGCACACTCGCCGAGATGACGCTCAAAGACGGGCTCATCGTGGGGCTGTGGCAGGCGGTGGCGCTCATCCCCGGGTCGTCGCGCTCGGGCACCACCATCACCGGAGCGTTGTCCCTGGGCTTCACCCGGGCCGATGCGGCGCGGTACTCATTTTTACTGTCCATTCCTGCGACCAGCCTGGCGGGAATCTTCGAGCTCAAGCACCTGCTGCAGGCGAGCGATGGGCCGGGGTTGGGGTTGCTGGCCGTCGGTACGGGTGTGTCGTTCATTGCGGGGCTGGGCGCGATTCACGGGTTGCTGCAGTTCCTCAAGACGCGCTCGATGCTGGTGTTCGTGGTGTACCGGGTGGCGCTCGGCCTGGCGTTGATCGGCCTGCTGCAGGCGGGCGTGCTGTCGGCTGGCCCCGGTGTCGATGCCGGCCGGGACGCTGGCGCAGCGGTCGACGCCAGCGAGGACACCGACGGCGGACTCGCTCGATGACCGAGGCCGCCGGTCACGCGTTCTTCGGGCGCCTGAAGGACCGGCTGCGGGTGAGCCCCTCGAAGGTGATGGAGGCGCCGGGGCTCGCGCTGAAAGAGGCCGCGGTGCTGGCGCCGCTGTTCTGGCGTGACGCCGAGCCGTGGGTCTATTTGACGAAGCGGCCGATGAGCCTGCGGAAACACCCGGGGCAGATCTCGTTCCCCGGCGGAGCGCGTGACGGAAGCGACCTGACGCCGCTGCACACCGCGCTGCGGGAGACGCACGAAGAGCTGGGGCTGGCTCCGGCGTCGGTGGAGGTGCTGGGCATGTTGGGGGCGATGCCGACGGTGACGGCCTATTGGGTGACGCCCTTCGTCGGCGTGGTGCCGGCCGAGGCGCCGCTGACGCCGAACGCGGGGGAAATCGCCGAGGTGCTCGAGGCTCCGCTGTGGCGGCTGCGGCGCGAGACGCGGTTCATCTTCGCGTCAGACCGCGACGTGCTGGTGTGGGGCGAGGGCCGGCACCCGGTGTGGGGCGCCACCCATCGCATGCTCGACCAGCTGCTCGAGCACGTCACCGCGGTGGGCCGGTAGCCGCCCGACGAGCTGCGGCATTCTGGGTTGGGCCGGAAAGGTCGAGGGGGCTGCTAGCGTTCGCGGCCTATGGACGAGTTCGACCTGGTGGTCATCGGTGGCGGCGCAGCGGGTGAGCGCGGCGCGGCGCAGGCGGCGTACTTCGGCAAGTCGGTGGCGCTCATCGAGAAGGAATCGGTGATGGGCGGCGCGATGGTGAACACCGGTACGCTGCCCTCGAAGACGCTGCGCGAGACGGCGCTGTACCTGTCTGGTTTTCGGCAGCGCGGGCTGCACGGCGTCGACCTGGGGCTGTCGCGGCAGGCCACGGTGAAGGACTTCCTCTATCGGCTCGAGGCGGTCATCACCGAGGAACGTGTCCGCATCAACGAGAACCTGGCGCGGCACAAGGTGCGCACCTTTCAGGGCACCGCGAGGTTCGTCGACCCGCACACGGTGGCCATCGAAGGGCAGGGTGGGGCGAAGCAGGTGCGCGCGCGGCACGTGTTGATCGCGACGGGGTCGAGCCCGCACCGGCCTCCGCAGTTTCCGTTCGACCACCGCCACGTCTACGACTCGGACGAGATCGTGCGGGTGCATGACCTGCCCCGGTCGATGGTGGTGGTGGGCGGAGGCGTCATCGGGTGCGAGTACGCGTGCCTGTTCGCCACGCTCGGCTCTCAGGTGACGGTGGTGGAGCCGAAGCCGCAGATCCTCTCGTTCCTCGACGACGACCTGTCCGAAGCGCTCAAGGCCCGCATGCAGCGCCTGGGGGTCTCGTTTCGAATGCCAGCGCAGGTGTGGGGCTGTGAGGCCACCGAGACGGGCGCGCGGTTGTCTTTCGATTCGGGCAGTACGCTCGAGGCCGAGCTGGTGCTGGTCTGCGCAGGGCGGCAGGGGAACACCGGCACGTTGGGCCTGGCGCAGGCGGGGCTGGAGACCAACAAGCGGGGGCAGCTGACGGTCGACCCGCTCACCTTTCGCACCGCCCAGCCTCACATCGCGGCAGTGGGTGACGTGATTGGCTTTCCATCGCTGGCGTCGACCTCGATGGAGCAGGCGCGGGTGGCGGTGGTGCACTTCTTCGACCTCAAATACAAAACAGCGGTCGCCCCGGTGTTTCCGTATGGCATTTATACCATTCCCGAGGTGTCGACCGCCGGTGAGAACGAGCGGGACCTGAAGGCCAAAGGCATCGACTACGTGACCGGGCGGGCCGACTTCGCAGGCAACGCGCGCGGCATCATGGTGGGTGACGACGGGTACCTGAAGCTGCTGTTCGCGCGGGACGACATGACGTTGCTGGGGGTGCAATGTATTGGCGAGACGGCGACGGAATTGGTGCACGTCGGGCTGACGGCGTTGATGTTGAAGGCGAAGGCAGATTTGTTCATCACCACGTGTTTCAATTATCCGACGCTGACCGAGGCGTACAAATATGCGACCTATGACGCCCTGGGGCGTCGGGGTCAGCCGGGAGCGTGAGCATGTGGGACCAGGACTCGTTCGCGCGCGCGCTCGACTTCGCGGCGAAGGCTCATGGAGATCAGCGGGTGACGGGCTCGGGCGCTCCGTATGTGGTGCACCTGGTGAAGGTGGCGACCGAGGTGCTGCGGGCGTGGACCGAGACGCGGGACTTCGACGTCGACCTCGCGGTGACCTGCGCGCTGCTGCACGACTCGATGGAGGACGCGGGGGTGTCGAGGGAGACGCTGGTGCAGACCTTCGGGGAGCCGGTCGCCGCGGGGGTGCAGGCGTTGAGCAAGGACCCGGCCCTGCCCAGAGCCGAGCGCATGGCCGATGCGCTGCGTCGGTTGTCCGTTCAGCCCCGTGAGGTGCAGTTGGTGAAGCTGGCGGACAGAATCACCAACCTCGAGCCGCCTCCGGCAGCGTGGTCGAGTGACAAGCGTCGCGCGTATGCAGCAGAAGCCGAGCGCATCGTCGAGGCGGTGGGCGCGGCGCACGAGGGCCTGGCGAAGCGCCTGCGGGTCCGTCGTGAGGCGTACCGCGCGTTCTGCTGAGCCGTCAGGGTCCGACGTTGTACGTGAGGGTCTTCAGGGCAAACTCACCGTAGGTCCACGGGGTGCCGCCGTCGGGGTGCCAGAGGGTCTCGGCGTTGCGGGCGACCCGCGCCGGGCCGATGACGTCGAAGTCGCGCAAGGGCGTGGTCCACGGCATCTGACCGCCTGGTGCGCCTTCGGGTGAGGTCGAGCGGTCGTTGGACTCGAAGTCGACCAGCTCTCCACCGTCACCGAAGAAGAGGGTGGCGGCGATGGTGTTTTCGCCGAGCGTGAAGCGCGCGTTGGCGGAATGGGCGTCGAAGGTGTCCCAGACGATGGAGGGTCGAACCAGCTCTCCGGGCGCGAGGACGCAGAGGTCGTTGAAGAGCGTGACCGTCTCTCCGCGGGTGAGCACCGGGCCGCTGGCGTCGACCAGCTGCACCGCGGACGCGAGCCGTACCCGCATGGTCGCGCCGTGTTCGTCGAAGGCGTGGAAGACGTCGGCAGGCAGGCCCTTCACCGTCGCGTCCATGTGGGCGCGGGCCTCGTCACCATCGCTGCTGCCCAGTGAAGGCGCGCAGGCCTGCCGGTCGACAAGGTGGCAGAGGCCTGCCGGGCGATGGTGAAGGGCGGACGAAACATCATCACCCTGGCCACCCTCGAGAACTTGATCAAGGGTGGTCGCGCGACGTGGCTCCAGGGCTGGGTCGGTAACTTCCTCAACGTGCGGCCGCTGCTCAGCATGGAAGAGGGCAAGGCGAACTCGGTTGGGCGCATGCGCGGTGGCGCCGACGCTCCAAAACGTGCGTGCGAATGGCTCGGTGAGCGCCTCGACCCCAGCAAGAAGGTCTGGGTGGGCATCACGCATGGTGACGTGGAACCCCTGGCCAAGGCGGCCCTCGAGCAGCTGCGGGCCCGTTTCAACGTCGAGTACTCCCTGGTGCGGCCTCTGACGCCGAGCATCTACCTGCACGTTGGCCGAGGGGGCCTCGCGGTGTTCGTCTACCCAGTTGAAGGGTTGCCCCAACCGCTCATGCCGCCACCGACGTAACGCGGGTCGACGTGAGGGCGACGAACAGGCGACCAGCCGCAGAGAGCTGACCAGACGCCACGCCCCCGGCGACCTCGAGGGTTCCTTCGTCCTGGCCGAACGGGCCGCGGAGCACCAGGCGCTCTGGCTCGGCCGTGAGCACGAGGTTCGCCGACAGTCGTTCAGGGCCGGCCTGCTGACGCGACCGATATGGCCAGCGGCTGGTGGGAGAGGACCTCGTTGCCTTCTTGCTCCACCGTGGCCGTTGACTACGCTGCGGGGCTTCGTGGCACAGGAAACGGAACTCGGCGGCTACCAACTGGTGGGTCGGCTCGCGATCGGCGGGATGGCGGAGGTCTACCAGGCCAAGCCCAGGCCCACCACGCAGCGCAGCCCGGGTGAGCCCGAAGACATCGTCATCAAGCGGCTGTTGCCCAGCTATCGCAACGACGCCAGCTGGGTGAAGCAGTTCGTCGACGAGGCCAAGCTCACCGTGCGGCTGCGGCACGCCAACATCGTGCGCACCTACCGGTGCTTCAAGGCGGGCTCGGACTACTTGATGGTGCAGGAGCTCGTCTCGGGCCGAACGCTTCAGTACATGATGGATGCGTTCAAGCAGGCCAACGCGCAGCTGCCGCTGGCCGCCTCGACCTACATCGGCGTCTGCCTGCTCAAGGCGCTCGACTACATTCACCGGGCGAAGGTGGGCGAAGGCGGCGCCACCATCGTGCACCGCGACGTCAACCCGTCGAACGTGCTCTTGAGCGTCAACGGCGACGTGAAGTTGACCGACTTCGGCGTGGCCGAGGTGGAAGGCGTGATGCGCGGAGAGCAGGGCGCGCTGCGCGGCACCATTCCCTACATGAGCCCCGAGGCCGTGTTGGGCCAGGCCGTCGACCACCGGGCCGACATCTTCGCCGCGGGCGTCATCGTGTGGGAGCTCTTCACCGGGCAGCGGTTGTTCGCCGGCAGCTCGGACATGGAGATGATGCACAAGGTGCGCGACTGCCGGGTGCCGTCGGCGCAGAGCCTCAACGCCGAGCTGCCTGACATGGGCGCCGCCATCGTGCGTCGCGCCTTGCTGGCTGACCGCGGCCTTCGGTTTCAGACCGCCGCCGAGATGGCCAAGGCCCTCGAGATCCTCGCCAAGCGCAACGGTTGGCCGGTGACCGTCGACGCGCTCAAGCCCCTGCTGGGCGGGTGAGGCCTGTGAGGCGGGTGACGGTGCGGGCGGCCGCCGTGGCGGTGCGGG
>VYLD01000295.1_pt1 | contig 15962 bp, 15 predicted proteins | sample 5114401 | NCBI WGS metagenome assembly VYLD01 (sample SAMN12291783, study PRJNA351875) | freshwater metagenome | isolation source: freshwater lake | place: USA: Michigan, Gull Lake | collected 2013-08-08 | reverse complement strand
GGGCGGTGCGTCAGGTGGCGGGAGTGCTGGCGGCTCAGCGGGCGGCGCTTCGGCTGGCGGCTCGGCGGGCGGAGGCTCCGGCGGCGGCATCACCCAGGACACCTACGTCTGTCCTGTCTGCCCCGGCGCGAGCAACTCAAACCCTGGCACCCAGACGTTGCCGTTGAGCACCATCACGGCGGGCCTCGCGAAGGCCGTCGCGCTCGGCAGAACCACCGTCTACGTCGCCTCGACGTACCGCGACCTCGCGATGACCACGACCATCGCCACGTACGCCGAAGACCTCGCCCTCATCGAAGGGAAGACCGTCTCGGGGCGCTACGCGGTCACCGCCACCAACACCGGGTGGACCTGGGCCCGAACCGCGGCGCGAACGCGCCTCACCAACCAGGTCCCCGCCGGCGTGAAGTTCCCCTCGTCGACCACTCGCGCCTGCATCCTCGAGGGCTTCGCCATCACCACCGCCGCGGCGGGCAGCCCCACTTCGCCCCGCGTCACTGGCATCACCATCGAGGGTTCGCCGCTGCTGCGCGACTTCTCGGTCTCGTCGGGCGCCGGTACTCCCACCGAGGCGGTTGGCATCTCCATCTCCATCGTCGACGCGCTCGCCTACCCGAGGCTCGAGGGCACCAGCACCAGTGACCGAAGCCAGGTCTTTGCGGGGTCATCTGGCTCGACCGGCGCATCGTTCTCGGCGGGCCTGCTGGTGACCAACGCGCGCGTCGAGACGCAGTTCGTCGACATCACCGGCGGCAGCTCGAGCGGCACCTCGTACGGCGTGCGGGTCCTGGGCGGCGGCGCGTCGACGATTCGGTCAGGCACCATCTCGGGAGCCACCGCCCCGCAGTGCTACGGCCTGCTCTTCCAGGGCGGCATCGGCTCGAGCCTCATCGACTCGGTGGCGGCGACCGGGTGCCCGGTCGGCGTCAGCGCTCCAGCCTCGGCACGACAGGGGACTGGCATCGCCTTCGAGGGCTGCGCTGGCGCCGTCGCGACGGTGCAGAACTCGACCGCCGCGGGAGGCGGCGTGACTGGGGCCGGCTCGCGAGCCACCGGCGCCATCGCGTTCAATGGGTGTCCCGTCACCTTCCAGAACAACCTCTCCCTCACCGGCGCGGCGCAGACCTCGACTGCCGACTTCGCCGCGGGCCTGCACTGCAGCGCCCGCACGCTGTCGGGCACCATCGGGGCAGATTCCCGCTGCAACGTGCTCGACAACGTCAGCATCTCGTCGGGCGACGGCGTCGGCGCCACGGCCCTGGGCGCCTGGTGCGAGGGCAGCTGCGCGGCGTCGACGCTGAGCTGCACCGGGTCGTGCGCGAACGTCGCGCGCAATGCCATCCTCGCGAAGGCGGGCACCACCCTCACCCACCTGCTGGTGACCGACAGCAGCCCCGAGGTGACGCGAAACCAGCTGGGCCTCGGTCGCGCCGCTCCGGTGTTCTGCGGGTCGGGCACCACGGTGGTCGGCCTGAGGCTGACGGGCGCCGGCGGCCTGTTCGCGTCGAACTTCATCAGCGCCGCGGCGTGCCCCCTGTCGAACATCGGCGTGCTGCACACCTTGACCACACGCAGCAACGGCACCCCGTCGGCGACCCTGCACTCGAACACCATCGTCACGTCGCCGGCCTCGTCGTCGCTGCCCAACCTGAGCATCGGGGTGCTGGTGCGGGGACCTCCGGGGGGCTCGGGTTCCGCGCAGGGCGGCGTGTGGCGCAACAACATCGTCCACGCGGGCCCGGTGCCCAGCAGCGGCACCGCCTTCGCCTTCCGCGAGGAGTCGGCGTTCGCAGACCCGCAGGAGCTGACCAACAACCTGCTCTTCGTCGTCGGCCGAACCGTGGTGTACCTCGACGAGAACGTCACCCCGAAGAGCACGCCGCTCGAGGTGAACTCGATGCCCGGGCTGACCACGTCGGCCAACCTGGTGGGCGACCCGCTCTTCACCACCGGGGGCTTCTTCATCACCACCGGCTCGCCAGCGAAGCTCTCGGGCCCCCTCACCGGCCCGCTGCCTGAGGACATCACTGGTGAAGCGCGCCCGCAGCCTGCCAACACCGCGTGGGACATCGGGGCCGACGAGATTCCGTAGCAGCGCCGAACGGCTCTGCGCGGCATCCGTTCGTCGCGCCTCGGCCTGCTCGCAGCTCCACGAGGCCCACTCGGTCCGCGCACCTGTTCGGCGCTCGAGCGCGAAGACGCGTCCCCCCCGGGCGTGCCGCCACAGCGCTCGCACCACCTGAGGTACCCTCGTCCCTCTCGTGACGTTGCCGCCGCTCAGCTCGCTCGTTCGTCGCTGGCAGAGCGCCCGGCGCAGGCGCCGCACCCTCGAGGTGTACTGTGATGGGTCTGGCGAAGGCCGCGCAGGTCGCCCCGGCGGTTGGGCGTTTCTGGTGGTGCGCGGGGACGTACAGCTTCACGCGGGCAGCGGCTCGTCGAGCGCCACCACCAGCGTCGTGATGGAGCTCGAAGCAGCCCTCGCGGGGTTGACCTTCGTGGTCGCGCAGGGGTGGGCGAAGGACTTCGCGGTCGAGCTGGTCAGCGATTCGTCCATCGCGCTCGAGGTGGCCGAAGGGCGGTACCAGCCCCGGGCCTACCCTGTCGTCTCCAAGGCGCTGCGCGCGGCAGCGGTGGCCGCCCGCGCCACCACGCGCAAGGTGCGCGCCCACTCAGGGCATCGCTGGAATGACGCCGTCGACGGCCTCGCCCGAGCCGCGCGCCTCGGGGCTTCCTGACTTTCAGCGCTTCGACAGCCGGCGCTCGAGCCGCGCCCGCTTCAAACACGAGAGCTTGTCGACGAAGAGCTTCCCGTCGAGGTGGTCGAGCTCGTGTTGAATGCACGCCGCCTCGAGCCCTTCGGCCTGGTACTCGAAGGGCTGGCCGTCACGGTCGAGCGCGCGCACCCGCACCTTGAACTGACGCGGGACCACGTCGACCACGTCTGGCACTGACAGGCAGCTCTCTTCAGACATCGCTGCCAGCTCGCTCGACAGAATTTCGGGGTTGATGAGGCAGCGCGGCGATCGCGGCTCTTGCGGAACGTCGATCACCACCACCCTGCGGTGCACGTCGACCTGGGTGGCTGCCAGCCCGATGCCCCCAGAGGCCTTCAACGTCTCGAAGAGGTCATCGACCAGCTGCTTGACCGCCTCATCAACCCGCTCGACGCGAGCGGCCCGCGTCTTCAGCCGGGGATCAGGGAAGGTCAGAATGGTGAGCTGCGTCATGGCCTGGTCGCGCTCCTGCTCAAAATCACCAATAAAAGCGGTTCTTTACGATTTGACGCTGGACAACCTGAAAGAAGGGAAACTTTCTGATCCATTCGTTGACGTGGCCAACCTGTCACGCTACCCTGACAGCCGCCTGTGTAAGTCGTGCTTTACACAAGCAGGTCGATGCAGGTCAATTGGCGCTGAATCAACATCGGGAGGTTTGACATGGCAGATCCGGACAAGGTCTATCCGTCAGGGTTGACCGAGAGGCAGGCTGAGGAGTTGCACAAGTACATCATCGACGGAACGCGGATCTTCTTCGCGATCTCGGTGGTGGCTCACGTGCTGGCGTACATCTATTCACCGTGGTTGCACTGAAAGAGGACTGACACATGAACCAAGGTAAAATGTGGTTGGTGGTTAACCCGGGGTTCGGAATTCCGTTCTTCTTGGCGACGGCCGCGGCGGTCTCGCTGTTCGTTCACTACAACATCCTGAACCACACCACGTGGGTCAGCGCCTTCTTCCAGGGCGGCAAGAACAAGGTCGTCGCAGCTCCGTGATTTGCACCTGACGATTTCAACCAGACACCTCGAGAGAGGTTTGATTGGAGTTGTCTTGAGAGTAAAAACGAAGGGCCACCGGAACGCAGACCGGTGGCCCTCTTCGTTTGGTGAAGCCTGAAGTGTCAGTCGTCGTTGAACACCTTCGAGGTCAAGCGCCCGCTGGCATCGAAGACCAGCAGACAGCGAGGCCGCTGAGAGCGTGGGTCGGCGACGAAGGCCTTGCCGGTGACAGTGGTTCCCAACTTCGAGGCTGCTGCATCGGGCTCGGCCGCGCGCTCGTCGAGTGAGCCCCCGTCATCATCTCCGCCATCGGGGCGTTCTGGCGGTGGTGGCCGCGTGTAGTGGTCCTCGAACGAGACGTCATACCCGTTCGAGAACGCCTGAGTTCGCACTTCGGCGCTGGTGAGCCCGGTCGGCAGGTCAGCGCAGAAGGTCTGCATCTGGCGAAGCGCCGCCTGGAACGGCATGAACGCCGCCGCGAGGCCCAGGCCAAACACCACCGTCATGCCGATGGACATCTGCGTGCGCAGCTTCATGGCGCTTTGGCGTACTCAACGACGTGCTGCCGAGGCCAGCAGGAAAGCGGGCGGCGAGGCCTCCCATCATGCCGATGGGCCCCAGCGTGTGAACGATCTTGATGAACCGCACCAGGCGCACCGATTGAGCGTAGTCCCCACACCGCCACTTGATCGCCTCGAAGTCCCGGTGCATTCTCGGGTCTGGAGTTCACCCATTTCCCCCCGACGCAGGAGCACTGACCGATGAGTGACGACAAGTTCGGCCCCTTTGAACCCGAGACTGGTGACGCGCTGGCGTCTGAGGTGCTCGGTATTCCGCTGCTGTGGCGTGCCAAGCAGACGACTGTTCTGCTCAAGGGCGGCACCTTCTTCACCTCGTTCATTCCGCTCACCTTCAAGAGCAAGCCCTTCTCGGGACTTCTGAACAGCAAGCCGTTCTCGAAGCTCTTCAGTGGCACCATCGGCTCCCGGCTGGGCATCAAGTAGGCTGGCCTCAAGCAGCGAGCTGTCGCGCAAACCAGACAGCCGCACCGAACGGAGCCTCAGGTGCTGCCTGGGGCTTTTTCGTTTGGCAGGTATGAAAGAAGGCCGTGATGGCGCTGCCTCCGCTGACGCACCATGAAATTCTCGAGCTGGTCGGCCCTTTCACCCGTGCCGGGCGTCGCGTCGACCTCGAGGCCAGCGACCGAGTCACCCGCAGGCTGCGCTTCAAGCCCGTCGAGCATCAGGGTGACCTGCCGCTGCGCGAAGACCTCGAGCTCGAGCACCCGTGGCGAGGCACCTATCGGCTCACGCGCACCCTCACGCCCACCTCGGGGCCTGCCGCCACCATGGTCGCTGAAGGCCCCGACGCCAGCACCCTGTTGTCGCGCGTCGAAGCGGTGACGCCCGCGGAGCAGTTCCGGCAGGGCGACGGCTTCACCATGGCGTACAGCCACCGGGTCGACCAAAACGAGCACGGCAAAGACGCACCGGCCCTGCTCACCAGGGCCGTAGCGCAGGTCGGCCACCTCACCACCACCGTGGCCATGCCGGTGGTGAAGGGCCTGGCTGCAGAGGTGGCGCTGGTCGACAGCACCAAAGACTCCATCGAGCTGCCTGATGACCTGCTGGCGGTCATCGGGTGGGACTGGGCGCCGCTCATCGAGACCGACGAGGGCTGGCGCACCAAGGTGCGGCTGCGCGGCAGCGGCCTCAAACAGACGCGCAGCGCCCAGGCGAAGATCGAGAAGACCGTCGCGCACCTCGCGCAGCGGTTGTCTGAACCGCCAGCCCGCTTCCACGAGCGCTTCATGGTGGCGCGCTGGTGGTCTGCCGTGCGGCGCAGCATTCCCGTGCTCACCTGTCTGGCCATCATCGGCCTCGCGCTCGCCCTGCCAGCGGAGAAGGTGCGCGAGAGCAACTTCCCGGTGATGGCCTTCATGAACCTGCCGCTGCTGATCATCGGCCTCTCGTTCACCCTCCAAGAGGGCTCGCGTATCGAGGTGCCGGGGCCTCCCCGGCGGTCGAAGGCGCCGTCGTGGCGGCGGGCACGCTCACAGCCTCAGCCTGCACCCGCGAGCGCCGAGGGCTGACGCGCCATGCTCGGCAACCCGATGAACGTGCCGCCCATCTCCATCGCGGCGGCCAAAGCAGCGCTCATCGAGCAGTACGGCGACCAGACGCTGCGGCGACGCGCGTCGATGCTGTGGGGCACCCGCGGAGTGGGCAAGTCTTCCATCGTGAGGCAGGTGGCCGAGCACTTCTCGGTGCCCCTGGTCGACCTGCGCCTCACCACCATCGAGCCGGTCGACCTGCGCGGCGCCATCTTCGCCGACGACGCGCTGGGGAAGACGGTGTGGTTTCCTCCTGAGTTCCTGCCCACCGCTGAGCAACCCGCGGGCATTCTGTTCCTCGACGAGCTGACCGCGGCGGACCAGCGGCTGCAGATCTCGGCGTACTCGCTCATTCTCGACCGACGGGTGGGCGACTACCTGCTGCCCGACGGGTGGCAGGTCATCGCCGCGGGCAACGCCAGCTTTCACGGCGCGGTCAGCCACGACATGGGCACCGCGCTGGCCGACCGCATGTTCCACTTCAACGTGCAGACGGTCATCGACGCCTTCCTCGCGCACGCCATCGAGCGGCAGTTCGCGCCCGAGGTGATGGCCTACCTGCGGGTGCGCCCCGACAAGCTCGACGACACCCAGGCCCAGCTGGCCAACGACCACCTCATCGGCGCCAGCCCCCGCGGGTGGGAAGACATCTCGAACGTGCTCAAGTCGAACCTGTCCGGGCAGGGCAAGCGGGTCTTCGTGCAGGGCCGCATCGGCGCCGCCAACGCGGCCGAGTTCTTTGGCGTCTTGCGAGAAATTCAGGCCGGCGCCGACGTGGTGAAGCTGCTGGCAGCGAGCTTCGGGAAAGAGACGGTGGCGCTGCTGCCCCGGTCGCTCGACGCGTTGTACGGCATGATCTACGGCCTGCTCGCCGCCAGCTCGACGAAGGGCTCGCTCTCACGCGCGCTCGAGATCATCGAGCAGCTGCCCGAGGCGCGCGGCGAGGTGCCCCTGCCGCTGCGTGAGGCGCAGACCCTGGCGATGGAGCTGCTGATGCAGAAGGCCCTGTCCAGCGGGCTCGAAGGCGCCATCCTCGAGAGCGCGTCGTACCAGCGGTATTCCGAGGCGCGTCGGCGTGAGGGCGCGAATGGCTGACGCTGGCGGGCCCTTCACCCACCGGGGCACGCGCGCGATTCAACACCTCGTCGAGTACGCGCCGTCGACGGGCGGGCTGGCGCTGTGGGTCAAACACCAGGACGTGGTCGACGACGCGCTGAGCGTGCCGGTGGCGACCGATGGCCACACGCTGTTCTACGGCGCGACGTTCTCCAAACGGCCGCTGCTCGAGCAGGTCGGCCTGGTGGCGCACGAGGTGCTGCACCTGGCGCTCAGACACCCCCAGCGGTACCTCGACCTGCAGCACCTGCTCGGCGACGTCGACCTGCGGCTCTTCACGATTTGCAGCGACGCCATCGTCAACAGCGCGCTGTCCCACCTGACGTGGCTGAAGCTGCCGGCGGGCTCGGTGTTCCTGGACCAGCTGCTCGAGAAGACGCTGCGCGTGCAGCAGAACGTCGAGAAGTCGCTGCTGGAATGGGACGTCGAGCGCCTCTACCGCAGCATCGACGACCGCAAGCCGCTGAGCCTGGGGGCGCCTCGAGACGAGCCGAAAGAAGGGCAGAAGGCCTCGAAGGGCTGGCAGGGCGGCGCGGGGAAGAGCTCGAAGGAAGGCGCGGCGGGTCAGCGGGCGGCGAGGGAAGACGGGCCGAAGGCGTCGAAGGTGCGCGAGCTGGGGAAGGACATCGTGGCTGATCTGCTCCCCGGGCCCGACTCGAAGGGCAGCCCCGAGGCCGAGGCGGAGTCGGCGCGGGAATGGAACGAGCGGGTGGTGCGCGGGCACGCGGGCGACGGCGCGCACTCGATGCTGCGCACCTTGCTCGCCGACCTGCCGAAGAGCCGGGTGCCGTGGGAGCAGGTGTTGCGCACGCTGCTCGCGCACAGCCTGTCGCCCAGCCCCGCGGTGTCGTGGTCGCGGCCGTCGCGCTCGTACCTGGCCAACCAGGGTCGCGTGGGGACCCGGCGCATGCCGTGGGAGCCGGGCATCAGCGCGTCGAGGGTGGTGCCGCGGCTGGTGGTGATCATCGACGTGTCGGGGTCCATCGACGACGCGCTGATGCAGCGCTTCGCGCGTGAGGTGCAGGCCATCACGCGGCGCCTCGAGGCGGGGCTGACGTTGATTCTCGGCGACGACCGGGTGCAGCGGGTCGAACTCTTCGGGCCCGGCGAGGCTGACCTGGGCGGGGTGGCCTTCAACGGGGGTGGCGGGACGGACTTCACGCCGCTGCTCGAGGAGGCCGACACGCACCAGCCCGACATCGCCGTGGTGCTGACGGACCTCGATGGCCCCGCGCGGTTTCGGCCGAGGTGGCCGGTGGTCTGGGCGGTGCCGGAGTCGTACGCGGCGGTGGTGCCACCCTTCGGTCGGCTGCTGCCGCTGCGGGCGTGAGGCTCACGGACCACGTGCCTGACGCCCAGGCCCACTTGACCTCATGGTGCGCGGTGCTGAACGACGCAAGCCCACAGGAGTGAAGTTCCTCCACTGCTGCGGGTCACTCGAGCCGCCAAGAGGCCCAGCGGGTGCGCGGCTCACCGCATGGCCGCGAAGGTCACGCCCTCACCACGTCGTCGACCAGCTTCTGCGACGCGCCGATGAGCTGCGCCACGTGGGCCTCGGTCATGACCTCGGTCGGCAGAATCGCGGTGCCCTTCGCGCCGAACATGGCGCCTGAGCGGCCCTCGAGTTCCTTCGCGAAGAGCAGCGGCACGATGCGCCGCGCGTAGTCCTCGGGTGACGGCATGAACACGCCGATGAAGAACTCGACCACCCGGTGCAGCACGCTGCCGTCGCCCAGCATGTTGGCGCGAATCTTCGTCTTGATGAGCCCCGGGTTCAGCCCGAAGAACTGCACGCCCTTCACCCGTCGCGCGCCGTCGAGCACCAGCGCCTCGTTCACCGCCACGGTGTTCATGTGCACCGCCATCGCGTCGTAGGCGCGCGCGCCGGTCAGGTCATCGACGGTGCCCAGGTTGCCCGCCCCGGGGAAGCCCATCACGAAGACCCGCGGGGCTGCGCTGCCCGCCGGCCGAGCGGTGCCCAGCCGTGACGTCACCCCCGAGAGCACCGCCAGCCGGCTCAAGGAGCTGATGGCGAGGTCGCGCTCGACGCCTTCAGCCGTCACCTCGCGCGTCTTCGCCGCGATGATGCCGGTGGTGAGCACCAGCACGTCGGCCTGCTCGACGCTCAGCGTCTTGCCGAGCCGGTCTGCTTCCTTCATCGACGAGAGGTCGGCCTTCACGAAGCTGAGGCCCTTCACGTCCTGGTCGCGGAAGGTGCGGCCCACCACCGTCACCTCTGCGCCGCGCGACACGGCGAGGGTGGCGAGGGCCCGGCCCAGCCCATCAGTGCCGCCGACGATGACCACGCGGCGACCCTTCAGGTCGAGGGACTCGAGCGGCACCGGGTGAATCGTCAGGCTGGGGTCGGGGAAGCCCTTCATCGAGGTCTTGGCGGTCGCCATGCGTGCTCCGTTTCTTCGCCGAACCATGGCCAGTCACCTCAGCCTTGTCGAGCCTGCAATTCAGAATGGTGGTTTGCTTCTTTCAGGAACCAGCATCATGGACACCGACCGCATCAGCTCGTTCGTCGCCGCGGCAGACGCGGGCTCGTTGTCGAAGGCCGCCACCCGCTTGAGGCAGCAGCTCTCTCAGGTCAGCCGGCACGTCCATGAGCTCGAGGCCGACCTGGGCGTGCGCCTCTTCGACCGCACCGGGCGCGGCGTGCGGCTCACCGCGGCCGGCGAGCGGTTCCTCGAGCGGGGCCGGCAGGTGCTGCGGGAGGTCGAGCTGGCCCGGGCCGAAGCCAGGGGGGCCGTGGCGCGGGAGCTTCAGCGGGTGCGCCTGTCGGCCCCGCCAGACCTCTCGCAGCACCTCTTGCCTGGCGTGGTGGCGAAGGTGAGCGAGCGCTTCCCGTCGTTGTCGATTCACGCGCGCGGCGACGTGCGCCGCGTCTCGCTCATCGAGGAGTCGTATGACGCCGTGGTTCGCCTCGGCCCCCTGGCGCCCTCGGCCCTGCTGGCGCGAAAGCTCGGCGAGGTCTCGGTGAGGCTGTACGCAGCGCCCGGCCGTGGCCTCGCCCGCCTCGAGGACCTGCCCGGGCGTCAGTTCGTGCGGGTCGAGGGGCTGCCCCACGAGATCCCCGCGCGCGCCCGGGGCCGGGCGGTGACGCTGGCCCTCGAGGGGCGGGTGCAGGTCGGCTCGTTCTTCGAAGCCGGCGAGGTCGCCGCACGCACCGGCCGCCTGGTGGCCCTGCCGGACTTCAGCGCGCTGCCCTTCATCACGCGCGGCACGCTGTCGGCAGCGGCCCGCTGGCTGACGTTTCAGTCCATCGAAGTGCACCTGTTGCGGGCCCCAAGGCACCGCGGGTCTGCGGTGCTCGAGGCGTTGGCCGAAGGGCTGATCGCCGCGCTGGCCGAGGTGAAACGGGCGGTGGACTGAACGGCCTCTTCGGCCTGCCAAGGGTGCGGAGTCCTTCATGGACCCACACCATTACTGAAATTTTCCGCTCAAGCTGAATATGGTCGCCGTCTTCCCTGACAGGAGCGCCCGTGGCCTTCGGACTGTTCGGAAACAAAGAATCACCCCTCGAGAAGCTCGCCTCGGGGAAGGTGAAGAACGAGCAGGAGAAGCAGCTGCTGCTGCCTGCCATCGCCCAGGCGTCGGCGGAAGAGCTGGTGCCGCTGCTGCTGGTCGACGACTCCATCGTGGCGAGCAAGGCGTTGGCCACCTTCATCACCAAGGCCACCTCGCCAGCCCTGGGCGCTCTGCTCGAAGAGGGCCTCACCCGGCCGGTGACCGCGACGGTGGTGAAGGTGCTGCAGAAGTGCCGCGACGAGCAGGTGAAGAGCCTCATCGACAACGCCCTCACCCGGCCGCGGCCCGACCAGACCCGCAAGCTGTGGGAGCTGGCGCTCGACCTGCAGGCCACCGTCAGCGATTCGTTGCTCGAGCGCGCGGTGAAAGAGGCCCCCGGGCCCCAGCGCGTCATCGCGCTCAAGCGCCTGGTGAAGGCCCGCGGCGTGGCCCCCTTGAAGCCCATGTTGCTCGAGGCCGCCGACAACCGGGAGGTCGCGGTTCGCAAGGAGGCGATGACCCACCTCGCCACCCTCGAGGGCGACGACATCTTCGCGGCCATGCTCGAGCGCCTCGGCTCGGACGACAGCAAAGAGCTGCGCGACCTCGCCGGCACCTGGCTGCAGCGCTTCATCGCCAGGGCGCCGCCCGAGGTGCGCCCACGGGTGCTGGGCAAGCTGCTGCTGGCCGGCACTCCCGAGCAGCGCTCGTCCCTGGTGAAGAGCATGTTCTCGCAAGGCAGCCCCAGCGACCTGCTGCTGGGCGTGCTGCTGTTCTGCAAGACGCTCACCGGCCAACAGCACCGGGTGGTGATGGGCTCGCTCATCGCCGTCGGTGACGCGCTCATCGGGCCGGCGGTGGCCCTCTTGAGCAACTCGGACGCGGACCTGCGGGTGCAGGCGGTCTACCTGCTCGAGGCCTACGAAGACCCCCGCACCATCGGCCCCCTGCTGCAGATGCTGAACGACCCCGACTGGTGGGTGCGCATCGTGGCTTGCGAGACGATGGGCCGCCTGAAGGAGCCCAAGACGGTCAGCGCCCTGCAGCGCATGTTGTCGGACCCGGACGCCCGCTGGGCGGCCATCGACGCCGTCGCCACCATCGGCGGGCCCGAGGCCACCACCGCGCTGTTGCCCCTGCTGAAGGACTCCATGGCCGAGGTGCGCAGCGCCACCGTGATGGCGCTCAAGCGGGTGGTGGACCCGCGCGTCGAGCCCGGGCTCATCGAGGTGGCGAAGACCGACGAGTCCGTCGACGTGAAGCTGAAGGCGGTGACGGTGCTGCGCGAGCTCAAGGGCGTCGGGCCCGGCTCGGGGGCCGTGGTGTCTTCCAAGGACCTCACCAAGCCCATCGAGCGGCTGCTGGCCTTCGCGCGCGAGAAGGGCGCCAGCGACCTGCACATCACTCCCGGTGAACCCCCTCTGTTCCGCCTGCACGGGGCGCTGCACCGCATCGAGTCGCAGAAGATGGACAGCGAGGCCACCCGCGCCATGCTGATGGACCTGCTCGACCCGGTGCGGGTGCCCATGCTCGAGCGGCAGGGCTCGGTCGACTTCTGCTACCCGATTCCCGGCGTGGGCCGGTACCGCGCCAACGTGTTCAAGATGAAGCGTGGGGTCGCTGGCGCCTTTCGCTGCATTCCCAACAGCGCCCCCACCCTGGCCCAGCTGGCCCTGCCAAAACACCTGGCCGAGATTGGCACCCTGCACCAGGGCATCGTGCTGGTGACCGGCCCCGCAGGCTCGGGCAAGACCACCACCCTCACCGCCCTCATCGACATCGTCAACGAGACGCGCCACGCGCACGTGCTGACCTTCGAGGACCCGGTGGAGTTCGTCCACACCTCGAAGAAGGCCCTCATCAACCAGCGCGAGATTGGCAAGGACTCGGCCAGCTACGCCTCGGCGATGCGCGGCGCCTTGCGAGAGGACCCCGACATCATCGTGGTGGGCGACATGCGCGACGCGGAGACCATTCGCCTGGCGCTGCTGGCGTCAGAGACGGGCCACCTGGTGGTCGCCACCATGCAGACCACCGGCGCCGCGGCCACCATCGACAAGCTGGTCGAGAGCTTCCCCGCCGACGAGCAACAGCAGGTGCGGGTGTCTCTGTCCGAGAGCCTGAAGCTCATCGTGTCGCAGGTGCTGGTGCCCAACGCCCAGGGCACAGGTCGGGTGGGCGTGTGCGAGGTGCTCACCAGCACGTCGTCGGTGCGCGCGCTCATTCGTGACGGCCGCACGGTGCAACTGGGCAGCGCCATGCTCATCGGCCGCGCCGCGGGGATGCAGACCATCGATGCCTCGCTCGAAGAGCGCCTGCGCGCCGGCGACGTCACCTTCGAGGTCGCCATGCAGTACGCGCAGGCCAAAGACACCTTCGCCAAGCTCGCCTCGGTCGGGCCGGGGCCGGGGCAGGGGCAGGGAAAACCGCAGGCTCCTGCCGGCCCGCTGCAGGCTCCTGCCGGCCCGCCGCAGGCTGGCGCGCAACAGGCCAGGGCCCCTGACCGGGCGCAGGCCGTGTCACCCCAAGCCGTGTCACCCCAAGCCGTGTCAGCCCAGGCCGTGCCGGCCCAGGGCAGGCCCCCCGAGAAGCCCGCGGCTGCCGCGGCCCCCGCAGCGCCCGCCAGGAGGACCTCATGAGCCCCGCTGCTCCACGCGGAGCCTCGGTGGACCGCGCCACCAAGGTGAATGACCGCATCGGCCGCTTCCTCAAGTTGATGAAGGACTGGGGCGCCAGCGACCTGCACCTGTCGGTCGGGCGCCCGCCGCTCTTTCGCGTCGACGGGGTCATCAACGAGGTGCGCTACCGCAACCTCAGCGACGGCGACTTTCGCACTCTCATCGAGCCCATCACCCCCGCGCACCTGTGGAACCAGTACGAGCGCGTGGGCGACGTCGACTTCGCGTACGACCTGCCCGGCGTCTCGCGCTACCGCGTCAACCTGTTCCGCCAGCAGCGCGGCATGGCCGCCGTCTTCCGAAACCTGTCGTCGAACCTGGTCAGCATCGACAAGCTGAACCTGCCCGAGCAGGTGCACCGCTTCGTCGAGATGCGCTCGGGCCTGGTGCTGGTGACGGGGCCCACCGGCTCGGGCAAGTCCACCACCCTCGCCGCGGTCATCAACGAGATGAACGTCAAGCGCCCGCTGCACTTCATCACCATCGAGGACCCCATCGAGTTCGTGCACGAGAACAAGAAGTCGATGGTCAGCCAGCGTGAAGTGGGTACCCACACTGAAGGGTTCGCGCCGGCGCTCAAGGCCGCCATGCGCGAGAACCCCGACGTCATTCTGGTGGGCGAGATGCGAGACCTCGAGACCATCGACGCGGCGCTGTCGGCGGCAGAGACCGGCACCCTGGTCTTCGGCACCCTGCACACCAACTCAGCCGCGAAGACCATCGACCGGTTGATCAGCGCCTTCCCCAGCGAGCGCCAGCCCGGCGTGCGCAACACCCTGTCGAGCGTGCTGCGGGGCGTGCTGGCCCAGCAGTTGTTGCGGAAGAAGGTGGGCGGCCGCATCGCCGCCGTCGAGGTGATGTTCACCAACTTCGCGGTGAGCTCGATGATTCGCGAGGGCAAGACCCACCAGATCACCGGCGCCATCGCCCAGGGCAAGAAAGAGGGCATGATCTCGATGGACGAGACGCTCAAGGGCTTCATCGACGACGACGTCATCGACGGGGTCGACGCGCTCGACAAGGCGGTCGACAAGGACGCCTTCCGCACCTACCTGCAGGAGAAGGGGCTCTTGAAAGAAGCCGCCGAGCCCCCCGCGGCGCCGGCCAGGAAGCCTTGAGGCCGGTGGGGGCTGAAGAACTGGGGTAAGGCCTCGCCGCATGAAGCGCGTGTTGCTCGCCGAGGCGTGGGAAGGAGAGCACCAGCTGGAAGGGGCCCGCTTTCACCACCTGGCCACCGTGCTGCGGGTGCGGGTCGGTGACGCGCTCGAGGTGTTCGACGGCAAGGGACAGGTGTTCGACGCCACGGTGGTCACCCTGGGCGCTGAGTCGCTCACCGTGCGGTTGTCGCAGCCGCGCTCGGCGCCGCCCACCCGACAGGTGACCATCGTGCAGGGCCTGCCGAAGGCCGACAAGCTCGAGCTGGTGTTGCAGAAGGGCACCGAGCTGGGCGCGAGCGCCTTCTTGCCGGTCAGCACCGCCCGCAGCGTGGTGAAGCTCGAGGGCCGGGAAGACAAGAAGCTCGAGCGCTGGCGCCGCATCGTCGAGGAGGCCGCCAGGCAGTGCGGGCGCTTCGACGTGCCCGCGGTGCTCGAGCCCCGGCCGCTCAAGGGCTTGACCCTCGCCGGCACCACCCTGCTGGTGCTCGATGAAGCCGAACACACGCGAACGCTGTCCTCGGCGCTCGAGGGCCTGGGCCCTTCGCAGCCCGTGGCGCTGGTCATCGGCCCGGAAGGCGGTCTCGACCGCGCTGAGGTCGACGCCCTACGTGCTGCTGGAGCCGTGAGCGTCACCCTGGGGCCCCTCATTCTCCGCACCGAGACAGCGGCCCTGGCGGCGCTGGCGGTCCTTCGGCACCTCGACGGTCTGCTGGGCTGACCTGTGTAGGCACAGGTAGGTTTTCTTGCTCACGCGCGAATCTCGGCGTCTCATCGAGCCGTGAGCAACGACCCGAAGCACCAGACCCTCGACGCGCCCCCGACCGAGACCCCCGACCTCCTGCAGCGGGACCTGAACCTCGACCGCCGTGCCCGCAGCGCGCCGTCCTTCGACGAGCTGACCACGCGCACCCGCCCGGACACTGCCGCCACGCAGCCGGGCAAGCCCGGCCCCTTCGCCACTCAGCGCGCTGCGCCTGTTCCGACGGAGTTCGAGCTGGCGCTGACCGCGATGTCCCCGCAGCACCGGCCCGCACCACCACAGCCAGGGGCTCCACATTCGCAAGACGCGAAGCCTCCGGGTCTTCAACCGCGCGCGCAGGCGGCTGCTCACTTTCAGGAAGCGCCACCGCAGCGCGCACCCAGCCCTGGTGGGCCTGGACCGACGGCGCGCTCGGCTCAGCTTGTCACCGCGCCTGAGGCACCAGCCCAGCGCACGGCGCTTCGGGTCGCGGTGACGGGAACCTCGACGGAGTCTTCGTCCCAGCGCACCGCGCTGCACCAGCCCCTCGACCCGAAGAACCTTCCGTCGGCTCCGCCGGCACGCACTGCGACACCGGGCGTTTCAGCAGCGAACCCGGCGCCCGGCGCTCCTGCCGTACCAACGGCCCAGCGCCCAGCGGTCCCCGCGGACGCACGCGCTCCGGGAGTGCCATCGGCCCCGCGCACCGCAGGCCCCGTCGCGGCGCAGGGTGAGGCCACGGCCGCACGAACCGCAGGAGTTCCTACGGCCCAGCGCACCGCAGGTCCCGTCGCGGCGCAGGGTGACGCCACGGCCGCACGAACCGCAGGAGTTCCTGCGGCCCGGCGCACCGCAGGCCCCGTCGCGG
>VYLD01000291.1_pt1 | contig 16345 bp, 15 predicted proteins | sample 5114401 | NCBI WGS metagenome assembly VYLD01 (sample SAMN12291783, study PRJNA351875) | freshwater metagenome | isolation source: freshwater lake | place: USA: Michigan, Gull Lake | collected 2013-08-08 | reverse complement strand
CACTGGCGGAGCCGCCGGGGTCAGGGCCGGCGCGGGACCGTCGCTGGTGATGCCACGGCCAGGCACCACGTAGCCGTTGAGGCGCGCCAGGGTGAAGACCGCCTGCGACACCAGGGCGTCACGGCCGATGCCCATCTCGGTCGACATCAGGTCCAGCGCTTCCCACAGGTGAGCAGGCAGAGTGACCGGCTTGGAGTCGGACATGCTGACCGACCACCTTACCGCCCCGGCGCCCGCTGTCGAACTTGTGTTTTCTCGCGGTCCCGTCGAGGAAGCCGCCATGGCCCTCTTCGACACCGTCGCCCGGCCGGGCGCCGCAGGTTTTCGCGAAGTCTCGGTGACCGACGTGCCGGTGCCCGTTCCCGAAGGCGTGCGCCTCATCGACGTGCGTGAGCCCCACGAGTTCGTCGGTGAGCTGGGCCACGTGCCCTCAGCGACGTTGGTGCCGCTGGCCACGGTGCCGGCTCAGGCCGCCGCGTGGGACAAGGGCCTCGAGTACCTGGTCATCTGCAAGAGCGGCGGTCGTTCTGGCCAGGCAGCGCAGGCGTTGGCGCAGGCGGGCTTCCGCAAGGTGATGAACGTGGTGGGCGGCATGCTGGCGTGGAACCAGGCGGGGCTGAAGACCGAGAAGTGACGCGGCCTGCCGACTGGCGTCGCCGGCTGCTGCGCCTGGTGGCCCGGGTGGGCGCGGCCGGCCTGGTGGTGGTGGTGCTGGTGCTGCTGGCGCTCCGGTTCATCGACCCGCCGACCAGCGCCTTCATGCTCGAGCGGCGCCTGGCCGCGGCCCGCGCCAGGGACGAGCGCTTCGTCTTGCGGCAGCGGTGGGTGCCGCTCGAGCGCATCTCACCGCTGCTTCAGCTCGCGGTGGTGGCGTCAGAGGACCAGAAGTTCCCGCAGCACTTCGGGTTCGACGTCACCGCCATCGCCGACGCCGTCGAGGCCCGCTTCGAGGGCACCTCGACCCGCGGCGCCAGCACGCTCACCCAGCAGGTGGCGAAGAACCTGTTCCTCTGGCCGGGCCAGAGCTTCGTGCGCAAGGGCCTCGAGGTGCCGCTGACGGTGCTGCTCGAGGCGCTGTGGCCCAAGCGCCGCATCCTCGAGGTGCACCTCAACATCGCCGAGTTCGGTGATGGCGTGTACGGCGTCGAGGCGGCGTGTCGGGCGGCGTTCGGCAAGAGCGCGAGCGCGGTCACGGCGCACGAGGCAGCGCTGCTGGCCTCGGTGCTGCCGGCTCCGAAGAAGCGCAGCGCGAAGAACCCCAGCCCGGTGGTCAAGGCGCGCGCCGAGTGGGTCGAGGAGCAGCTGCGGGTGCTGGGGCCCAAGTGGCTCGAGCCGCTGCGCCCCTAAAGCCGGCGCGGCACAGGGCCCCGGGCCTTTCTGGGTGGTCAGGGCCCGCCCGAGGCGCGCTTCTGCTTCTCGTGGGCGTGTACCCAGCCGTCGAAGTGGCGAATGGCCGAGTCGCCGACGCGCTGCACGTGCTGGTTGTTGAGGTACGCCGAGATGGGCGCGGCCACCAGCGGCATGGCGCGGCCCACCGCCGCCAGGCCCGACCGGGTGAGCACCAGCCTGGCGAGGCTGCCCAGCACCTTGGGGCTGATTCGCTGCAGCGGCCCGATGCCGTTGGCGTAGCCGAAGAGGTCGAGCAGCTCCTTCTTGCCCCGGTCGCTGCGCACGTCAGCCTTGAACACGGTGCCGACTTCCACCATCAGCGCGAGCTGCAGGTACACCATGCCCACCAGGTCGAGGGGCACGGTGACAGCGCCGAAGACGCCGGTGACGCCGCCCAGCACGCCGGCCATCTGCTTGCGGGAATCGATGAAGCGCTGCGCCAGCTCTCTGGGGCCGGCCGAGGGGTAGCGCTGCTGCAGGTCCTCGAGGCTGGGGCGCGCGCGGGCGGCTTCCTGGTCGATGAGCTCGGCGAGCTTCTGGTTGGTCAGCGCCTTGAGGCGGGTCGGCGTCAGCACGTCGTAGAAGGCCACCGAGGCAGTATGGCGTCTTTGGGCGTTGGGCCTCAACGCGCTCGGCACCACTGGTCGGGCAGGCGGGCCGGGCGGGTGAGGTCAATAGCTGTGGTCGGCCAGGTAGAGGTCGACCAGTGCACCCTCTTCGAACCAGAACTGGTTGGCTTCTTTGCCGAACCACTTCGAGCCCGGCTGGGCCGCGCGCACCTCGAGCAGCAGCCGGTTGGTGTCGGTGTCGGCCACGGTGGCGCGCGCGAGGCACCCGGCGACCACGCGCTCGCCGAAGCCCCCCTCGAGACACACCTCGTCACCGGAAGACAGCCGCCGCACGTACACCTCGGCGAGGTAGCGGGCGTCAGCGCAGGCCTTCCCGGCGGCGCCGCCGGTCTTGAACTTCGCGCAGCGCGACGCTTTCGGGGCCGGGTACACCGGCACGTTCTCGAAGAGGCCCGTTCCGCCGCGGTCTCGCGACGCGCGGGTATCGGTGAGGCACCCGGCCGCGACGCACAGCAGCGACCCCCACAGGGCACGGTGGCTCATCGACCGCCTCCTTCGAGCAGCTGTCGGGCGAAGGCCTCGATGCGCTGGGCGTCGTTGGGCGAGAGGTCGAGGAACCGCACGCCCATGCCGTAGCCGCGCGTATCGGGCACGTTCACCACTTCACCTTCGCATCGAATCGAGCGCGCTTCACCTGGCAGCGAAAAAGACAACGCCACCCGTGAGCCGACGGCGTGGGGAATGGCGCGGTCGAAGAAGCAGCCGCTCGAGGACAGGTCGCGCGTGGAATGAAACGAGAAGCCCCGCGCGTCGCGCACCTCGACGGTGAGGGACACGGTGACGCGAACGTTGCGACGGCGCTCGAAGTCACTCACGGCCGCTCCTTCAGGTGACGAAGCGATGAATGCGCTTCACCGCCTCGACGCTGGGCTTGACGAACTTCATGCGCACGCCACCGGTGGCCGAGAAAGACCCCAGCACCTCGACCTTGAGAACCAGGGGAACGGTTGGCTCGTCGGGAAGAAAGAGGCGCACGGTCAGCTTCTGGCCGACCTTCGGCGTGGGCCCGGTCGATACGGCCAGCCCGAAGGTGGACAGGTCGTGGGTGCGCAGCATCACCGCTTCACCGCCATCGAGGGCCTCGACGTCGAGGGCGATGACGGCCCGCGGAGTGGCGCGCCGTTCACGAAAGCTGCGCCGTTCCTGCGCGCCGGTCTGAATGCGCTTGAGCAGCGCATTCATCGCTTCGCCGCTGCGGCCGCGCCGGTCCTTGAGGCGGGGCAGCTGCGGGGTCAGCAGCGGCAAGTTGAAGTCACTGGGGGTCTTCTTGTCGGCGGCCATGTTCGCTGTGGGAGCGACCCTAGATCGTCCAGCGCTCCATGGGTCCTCCCGAGAGCAGCCCGCTTTGGGAAAGCAGGCCGCGGCGGAACGATGCGCCGAGACACCTCGACTGGTCAGGCCGGCTCGGCGCCTGGGCCAGGGGACGCGGGGACCTGGCCCTCGGCGGGGCTGGCTGCCTTCACGTCCATCGAGTCGGCGACCAGCTCGGCGATGTCGCGCACCGCGACGGTCTCTCCGCGCTCGGTGTCGTTGAGGCCGTCCTTCACCATGGTGTGGCAGAAGGGGCAGGCCACCGCGACGGTGCCGGCGGCCTTGCCGGTGTAGTGGCCGGGAGCGCCGGGCTTCTTCATGTCGGTGGCGCTGGGCAGGGGCACCGAGGCATCGGCGGCGTGCGCGAGGGTGTTGGCGATCTCGTTGACGCGGTTGTGGTTGATGCGCTGGCCGGTGTGCTCCTCCATCCACATGCGGGCGCCGCCGGCGCCACAGCAGAACGACTCGCGCTGGCTGCGCTGCATCTCGACCACCTGCAGGCCGGGAATGGCCCTCAAGACCTCGCGGGGCGCCTCGAAGACGCCGTTGTGCCGGCCGAGGTAGCAGGGGTCATGGTAGGTGAGCTTCTCGTTCATCACCTTCGACAGGCTGATGCGTTTGGCCTTGAGCAGCTCGTTGATGAGCTCGGTGTGCGAGATGACGCGGTAGTTGCCGCCGAACTCGGGGTACTCGTTCTTGATGGTGTTGAAGCAGTGGGGGCACTGGGTGACGATGGTCTTGATGCCCTTGGCGTTCCAGGCCTCGACGTTGGCCTTGGCGAGCGTCTGGTAGAGGTATTCGTTGCCGCCGCGGCGGGCCGAGTCTCCGGTGCAGGTCTCGTCCTTCCCCAGCGTGGCGAAGCTGACCTTCGCCTCGGTGAGGATCTTCGCCATGGCGCGCGAGACCTTCTTCATGCGGTCGTCGTACGAGCCGGCGCAGCCCACGTAGAAGAGGTACTCGTAGGAGCCGCCGTCGCCCCACTTCGGCAGCGCCAGGTCGCCTTCCCACTCGTCGCGTTTGTCCTGGCCGATGCCCCAGGGGTTGCCCTGGTTCTGCATGCCGTCGAACACCCGCTGCAGCTCGGTGGGGAAGTCGGCTTCGACCTGCACCTTGTAGCGGCGCATGTCGATGAGGCGGGGCACGTTCTCGATGAAGACCGGGCAGGCCTGCTCGCACCAGCCACAGGTGGTGCACGCCCAGATGGTCTCGGCCGACAGCGGCCCTCCCACCAGCGCGGGCACGTCGACCTCTTTGCCGTCGACGGTGGCGACTTGACGGCCGTCGTCGGTCTTCTTCGCCGTCTCTTTCCAGACCGGCAGGGACTTCTCGTTGTCCCACAAGAAGTGTTTGAGGGCCTGGTTGACGCCCTTGTGGGTGAGCGGCTTGCCGGTGAGGTACGTCGGGCAGTGGGTCTGGCAGCGGCCACACTCGGTGCAGGTGTTGACGTCGAGGCCCTGCTTCCACGTGAGGTCGAGCACCGTCCTGGCGCCGAACTCTTCCTTCTCGAGGTTGGGCGTCGACAGCTTCGCGCTGGTCGAGATGCGGGGCTGCGCCTCGGGCGGCAGGCGCTTGAGGAAGACGTTCCCCAGCCCCACCACCACGTGGAAGTGCTTGCCGTGGGGCAGGAAGTTCAAGAACACGAGGATGATGGTGACGTGCACCCAGAAGCTGATGACGCCGAGGGTGTGCAGCGTCGCGGTGGGCACGAAGCTCACCAGCGAGCCGACCGCGCTGGTGACGGGCTCCCAGGCGAGAAACGTGACGCCGTGCTCGCGCAGGTGCGAGGCGCCGAAGATGAACTCGGTCACCATGAGCGCGCCGATGAAGCCCAGAATCAGCAGCGCCTCGTTCGAGACGCTGAGGCGGTCGGGCTTCACCACCAGGCGAAGGAAGGCGAAGTAGCTCACCCCGAGCAGGGCTCCAGCGGCGACCAGGTCTTTGAGCAGCAGGTAGGCCGCGTAGCCCGTCTTGAGGCCCGCGAGGTCGGCCCAGGCGGGGTCCGAGAGGTTGGTCAGCACCGCGGCGGCGCTCGACGAGAAGCCCATCACGAAGAGCATCACCGTGCGCAGGGCGAGCACCATGAAGGCGCCGAAGATGAGCACGTGCATCAGGCCGGGCACGAACTCTTCGCGGTCGACCATGCGCTTCTGGCCGAAGCCGAAGATGGCGAGGGCCTTGAGGCGCTCACCGGTACGGTCGAGGCGGTTGCCCGGCTCGGGTTTGAGCGAGGCCATGGCGCGCAGGCGCCCCAGCATGGTGACCGAGAACAGGCCGAGTCCGGCGGCGAGGAGCAGGAACGTGAAGAGCGGGCTCATGGGCGGCTTCTGGTAGCAGAACCTTCAGGGCTTCGCTCGCCCGTCGCGGGGGCCTTCGGCGGCAGTGGCGATGACGACGGCCGTGACCCTCATGGGTTCTTCTTTCTCGCGCGCCTCGCGCAGCGGCGGTTCATTCCCAGTCGCGCGTGTGCGATGGCGAGGCCGATCTCGCCTCCCTCCGAGCCGCCCCCTCACTCAGTGCGCTCGCCGAGTACCGCCCTTTCGCTTGATGCCAAAACCTGAACGAAAGATATCCGGCACGTCAATGCGGCCATCGGCCCGAACGGACACCACACCCAGCCGCTCCAGCTCGTTGAGCGCAACGGCACCGTCTGTGATGACCGCTGCGCCGGGCTCCATGGGGCCCGGTCTTGAAAGCAGTCGTTCAGCCGTTTTTCGCTCGACGAGCAGGTGTTCACCACGCCACGACTGGAGGCGATTGACCAGCGGGTGTTCCTCAATCAACTCGCGCGCGCGTTGAATGGAGGTCGCTTCGAGTGCTCCCTGCAGATCTTGAGGGGCCATCAAAGCGCTCGTCTGTTCGCCGCCCACGTTCGAAAGCGCTCCCTGAGCTGCGAACCCCATCAATCTGAGGATCGAGCGAGGGGCGATTCGCCCGCCGCCATCTTGAAGATGGTTGGTAATCCACCGATAAGTGTACCCCTTTCGTGACCCCGTCCCCATCGTTGACCCAGCGAGCGCTTCGGAAAAACTGATCCGCTGCGTCTCAGTGAAGTGTTCTGGCATCCAGCCGAAGGGTCCCTCTGCCAACGAAACGCGCGCTTCGTTCTGAATCCATGTGCGAGCGACATCGAGCGATGGCCTGTTTGCGAGATGACGCACCACGAGTCGAAAGAGGTCATCCGAATTCCACTGAAGTGACTGGGAACGCGCGCGGAGCTTTGAAGCATCGGGGAAATCGCTCTGCCCGTCAGAAAAGAGGTCAGGACGAAGGAAGATCTTCGCGCGGACCCAGGTGTAGCGAGCGGAGAGCGAAAGCCAGAGGGAGAGCAGCGCTTTGACGTAACGGCGTCGAATGGTCGGGTCGAGTGGTCCGATTTGATCGAGAGAGTCGTACGCCGCAAAGACAAATGAACGCCTCTTCGCAAAGTATTGCTCGACGGAATCGATGAACGCTGAGTCGCTCGTGACGTCAGCCTCTCGAGGGGGCGTTACGCTCGAATCCATGGCCGTCGCGAGGCGCACAGCCAGGCGATGGAGCCACCAGTTGCGAAGTTCGGTATCTGAAAGGCGGCTCGCCTGGTCATCGAGCTCGGGGACCGTGGGATGGTCAACGGAGGTCGAAAACGCGTCGACCCACTTTGCAGCTGACAGTTCGAGGCCGTACAGCCTTCCAAGGTCATCTCCGAAGTTTTTCAGGGCGCGGAAGAGTTCGCTCTTGCCGGCACCACGACCACCTTCGATCACCACAATCTCCGGTCTGAGTGCCCGACCGTGCTCGCTGACGGGCAGGAAGACATTCTTCTCACCGACCGACTCCGCGTCGGCGGCGAGACCCGCGAAGTGGTTGAGCAGCCTTTTTCGAAGATCCGGCTTCACGACGCCGCCTCCGGCGCTGCCAACTCGAGAATCCGTTTCGTGAGCGCTTCGTAGTCAGGCCCAAGGAGCACGTCGCGAACGGAATCGAGATTGGTGAAGCGAAGAAGACGGTCCGTGTGGCGAACAACCCAGGGCGTATGCCCTTGCACTTCTTGAAGGGCAGGAATCTGGTCACCCTCGTAGAGGTGGTCCAGAAACGCGCCGTACACCGTCTCCGCGAACGCAACCTCAGACCGGCGGGCCTCATCGGAGTTCTTGTCAGTCGCGGCCATCGACTGGACGATCAACGTCAGCGCGTCAGTCGGTCGACGCCCGAGCAGCTCAATGACGAGCTTGAGGCCCTCGAGTGATTGCTCAGAGTCCCTGGCAACGACGACATCGAGGTGTGCCAAGCCAAAGAGAGACAGTCCGGCGAGGTCGTGCAACCCGGCACGGGCGTCCAGAATGATCACGTCCGGGTTCGGTTCGGTGCTCTTGATGACCTTGAGCATCTGGCTGAGCGCGGTCCCAACTGGAGACCGTCCGTCGACGCCTCCGATGAAATCGAGGCGCGCGAGTTTTTCGAAATAGTCGCGATTGAGTTCGCCTGCGTTCAGGCCGCTCACGAAACTCGCCTCGTCTGCGAGGGCTCTGGCGCCACGGACAAACCCGTCGATGGAGAGTTTCCTGGTTGCGACGAAGTTTGCGATGACGTCCAGAACGCCCGGTCCAGGAGCGTAACCGAGCAGCGTGCCCAGGCCCGGCGCTTCGAGATCGAGATCCACCGTGAACACATGCTTCTTCATCCTGGCAAGATGAAGCGCAACGGCCGCAGCGAGGGTGGTTCGACCAACACCACCCTTGAAGGAATAGAAGGTGACGATGAGGGGCTGCTTTCCGCGCAGCGGCCAGGGCGGCGGCTGCTGTTGTTGCTCGAGCCACGACAACTTCGACAGCCGGCGTTCGATCAGCGAAAACACCGGCGACGCCACACGTGGTTCGCCTCCTGGTGTCACGTAGCTCAACTCGCGGCGCTCAACTGGCATGGTGAGAATCGTCGTGGTGAGTCGCCCGGTCGCCCCCGCGCCTTCCTCGAGAACTGGCCCCTCGAACCACGCTCCAAGCTCCGCGCGAAGGACTTCCCCGAGCTTTGCGACGAACGCTGGCGCCGCGCTCGCGAGTCGCAAGGCCAGCCGCAATCGACCGTGAAGATCGCGAACGATGACTGCCTTTTGAACCTCTTGAGAGAACTCTGGAAGTCCCTCGCAGAGCCTCAGCAGTTCAGGTATCGCAGAATCGAAGGTCACCACTCAAACCCCCTCGGGATTCGGCCGTCGACGAAGAGGGCGCACGCGATCAAATCCCAAGCCGACCAGGCCGTCTCGAGGGCCTTCGTAGCGTCCTGTTTCTTGCGTGTTCCCGTACGCTCGTATCGACATTCAATGAACCATTCTGGAATGGTATCGACGTCGAGTGCATACCGACGACACCACGGATCGAGAGCGCGGGCGCTGGACCACGCGACCTCACTCGAGGGATCACCGACGTGACCGATTGCACGGTTGAGCGAAGCGTCGACGAGCGTCGCCTTCTGAATACACTCGAGCGCCAACCCCGCGAGGTGGAATGTCTGGTCTGCTGAGGTGGCGGCGAGACGTTCCGAATCCGAAGCGTGACGAAACGCCGCCGAGATCAGGTCGAGCTGAACAGGACCGAGCTGGTTCACAGTGCCTTCCAACCACAAGCGCGTGGGCGATGCGAATGAGAAGGCTCGGAGGGAAACCCTTCATCGTGGGGTCTTGGCACCTCACGCAGGGGTGATGAGTCGCCTGATGACCTCGGCCAGCACGGGCGCGCAGGACACGCGCTCGAGCGGGAAGGTCACCGAGGCCGGCGCCGGCACGCTGTCAGAGGTGACCACGCGGGCCAGCGGCACGGCGGCGAGGCGCTCGTTGGCGGGGCCCACGAAGAGGCCGTGAGAGGCGACCACGGTGACCGGGGCCGCGGCGCCGGCCTCGAGCACCGCCTGGGCCGCGGCGACCAGGGTGCCGCCGGTGCTGATCATGTCGTCGACCAGCACCGGGTGTTTGCCCCGCACGTCGCCCACCACCCCCTGCGCGCGCACGTCGGCGCCCGACAGCCGCTGCTTGTGCACCACGGCGACGTGCAGCCCCAGGGGCCTGGCGAAGGCCTCGGCGCGCTTCACGGCGCCCAGGTCTGGAGAGACCACGACGGCGTTGTCGGGCAGGCGTGAGGTCAGGTGCGCGGTCAACACCGCGATGGCCGAGGCGTGCTCGACGGGGAACGGGAAGCAGCCCTCGACCGCGCGGGAATGCAGGTCGAGGCAGATCAACCGCGAGAGGTGGGTGGCGGCGAGCAGATCAGCCATCACCCGCGCTCCCAGCGGCTCGCGGCCCGAGTCGCGCCGGTCCTGTCGGGCGTAGCCCAGGTACGGCACCACCCCGGTCACCGTGTGGGCGCCAGCCCGGTGGCAGGCGTCGGCCAGCAGCGCCAGCTCGACCAGGTGCTCACCCACGGGCGCGTTCAAGGCCTGCAGCAGGAAGACCTCGGCCCCCCGCACCCGGTCGTGAATGTCGACGGCGCACTCGCCATCGGGGAACCGCTCGACGGTGCAGCGCGACAGCGGAGTGCCCAGGGCCGCCGCCAGCTCGAGGGCCAGGGCGGGGTGCGACGAGCCAGCCAGCAGGACGGGGTGCATGGGCCGGTTGTGCCACGGCGCCCGGTGGACCTGCGAGCCTTATTTCTATAAGTTGATTTCTGTTTTGACCTTGATTTATGTCAGTTGTCTCATGGACCTCATCGATCACCAGCTGGTGCAGTTGCTTCAGGTCAACGGCCGCGAGACGCAGCTCGAGCTGGCCCGGCAGGTGAAGCTGTCGCAGCCGGCGACGGCCGAGCGCCTGCGCAAGCTCGAGGAGCAGGGCGTCATCACCGGGTACACGGCGCTCATCGACGCGGCGCGCCTGGGCAAGACGGTGACGGCGTTCATCGGCGTGTCCATCGAGCACCCCAAGTACTTCGACGGGTTCGCGAAGAAGGTGCAGGCGCTCGACGACGTGCTCGAGTGCCACCGGGTGGCGGGCAACGACTCGTACCTGCTGAAGGTGAAGACCGAGAGCACCGGCAGCCTCGACGCGCTGCTGGTCGAGACGCTGCGCACCATTCCCGGGGTGACGCGCACGCACACCACCATCGTGCTCACCTCGGTGAAAGAGACCACGCACCTGCGGGTGTCCAGCCAGCTGGTGGAAGGAGCGCGCCGATGAGCCGGCAGCTGGCGCAGCGCACGCGAGGGGTGATGCCGTCGGCGGTGCGCGAGATCCTCAAAGTGGCCGAGCAGCCCGATGTGTTGTCTTTCGCCGGCGGCCTGCCAGCGCCCGAGCTCTTTCCGGTCAAGGCCATCGCCGACGCGCACGCGAGGGTGCTGGCGCGCACCGGACCTTCGGCATTGCAATACAGCACCACCGAGGGGTTTCTGCCTTTGCGCGAGTGGGTCGCCGAAGGGTACCGGCAGCGGGGCGTGGCGGTGACCGCCGACGAGGTGCTCATCACCAACGGCTCACAGCAGGGCATCGACCTGGTGACGCGCGTGCTGGTCGACCCGGGGGCGGTGGTGGTCACCGAGAACCCCTCGTACCTCGCCGCGCTGCAGGTGTTTCAAGCGGCGCAGGCCACGGTGGTGGCGGTCGACAGTGACCGGGACGGCATGGTGGTCGAGTCGCTGGCCAGGGCCCTCGCGACCCACGACGTGCGCCTCCTCTACGTGGTGCCGAACTTCGCCAACCCGACTGGAGCCACGCTGTCAGCGACCAGGCGGCTGGCGTTGATGGCGCTCGCGAAGTCGTGGAACGTACCGGTGCTCGAAGACGACCCCTACGCGGCGTTGAGCTTCGCGGGCACGGTGGCGCCGCCGCTGGCGTCGATGGATGACGCAGGGCTGGTGGTGTCCTTGGGCACCTTCTCGAAGACCCTGGCACCGGGGCTGCGGGTCGGCTGGCTGTTGGCGCGCGAGGCGGTGCGGCGGCACCTGGTGGTGGCGCGGCAGGCGGCAGATCTGCACAGCAATTCGCTGGCGCAGCGGGCGGTGGTCGAGCTCTTCGAGACCTTCGACCTCGAGGCGCACCTGGCGACCTTGAGGGCCGTGTACCGGGAACGGTGCATCGCCATGGCCCGGGCCGTCGAGCGGCACTTTCCCAAAGGCACCCGGTTCTCGCTGCCCGACGGCGGTCTGTTCTTGTGGGTCGACCTGCCGGCCGGCCTCGACGCGGTGGCGCTGCTCGAGCAGGCGTCGAAGGTGCAGCGCGTGGCGTATGTGCCGGGGGCTCCGTTCTTCGTTGGCGCGCCGAGGCCGTCGACGCTGCGGCTCAACTTCTCGAACTGCCCGCCAGACGCCATCACCGAGGGCATCAGCCGCCTGGGTCGGCTGTTCAAAGACGCGCACGCAGCGCCACGGCAGCCAGAACAGTCGTCGTAGAGCGCCAGGGTCTCGCGGTGGGGCCGCCCGTCGCGCGGACTGCCATCGATGATCTCGAGGCAGCCCCCCGAACGCAGCGCGTGCGGTCCCAGTCCACGAGCATCACCCCGAGGGCGGGACCGCAAGGGGCTGAGTGCCGCGCCCCCGTGGCGCTGCCGACGGTCGCGTCCGACGCGGTTCGCGACACGCCACGCGCGACCCGAGAGTGGAAGGAGGACCCCTGACGAGGTAGGACTCGGCGCTTCCGTCCCTTTTCTCGAGGAGCCTCACCCCGCATGAGCACCATTCGCCAGCTCGCCAGGACCGCCGCCGCTGATCGCCGCATCACGAAGGAGGAAGCCCAGGGCCTCATCGACAAGGTCAAGGCCGACGGAAAGGTCACCTCGTACGAGAAGGCCCAGCTGCGCAGCGCGCTCTCGGCCCACGCTGATTTCTTCACCGCCGAGGCGAAGCAGTTGGTTCAGGCCGTGCTCGCTCCCCTGCCCCCGCCTCCTCCGGGCCAGGGCCTCGCGCTCGACCCGACCCCCAGCCAGCGCCCGGTGTTCCTCGGGCCCGACGGCTCGGTCACCACCAACGCGTCCGGAGCCGCCGCCAGCACCCCCACCCAACGCGGCGACGCACTGTTCCGCGCCGGAGAGCTCGTCGACAACGCCCGCGACAACGTCTTCGCCGGCCTGCCCCTCGACGTGCGCACCCGGGTCTTCGAGCAGCTCAAGCCCACCTTGAGCACCACCGCTCCCGCCGGCTTCGACGCCCGCCAGGCGCTGCAGGCCCGCGCGTCGTCCGGTGCCGTGCTGCTGCACCTGCTCGAAGGCACGAAGGAGCCCGCCCTGCAGGCCCAGCTGCTCGCCGCCTACGAAGGCCTGGTCAAGGCCGAGCCCGACAAGCGCCTGCAAGAGAACTTCGTCTTCCACCTGAGCAACTCCCCGGCTGCGAAGACCGCGCCCGTGAAGGCGGTCGCCGAGGCGCTGCTGCCGGCCCTCGCCCCCCTCACCCCACCCTACGAGAAGTGGTTCAAGAATGGCAACACCACGGTCAAGCTCGACTGGCAGGTCGGCGACGAATTCCTGGCTGGTTTTCGAAAAAAGCTCACCAGCGATGGTTGGAAAGAGACCGCGGCCGGCAGCGGTGTGTACGAAAAAGCCTTCACCGAGCCCGGCATCGGCGAGACCACCTTCGAGGTGCGCACCCGCCTGGCCAATGGCGGCAACCTGCTCGAGAAGCTGAACGACCCGGCGGTTCACATCATCGGGTATGACGGGCACTCGGGCTGGGGCAAGAACCAGGTCAACTCGCTCAAGCGCGCGGGCCAGCTGGCCGACGGCGGAGACGGAAAATTGTATCTGTCAAATCTGTGCGTGGGGAAGTCACAGCTCGACGCCTTGAAGGAGAAGTTCCCCAACCTGCAGGTGACCACCACCTACGGCTCGTCGTCCGTCGACACCGACCTCGACGGTCTGGCGAAGCTCATCTCGAAGCGCGCGGGGTGGAAAGACATCACCCCCTTCCTCGACCGGACCGACGGCCACTGGGACCGCAACAACTTTCTCACCCCCATCACCACGCTGACCCGCGAGAAGGTGCTCGACCGGGACAATGACGGCCAGGCCGACTACCTCGACAAACACTTCAACGTGTCGACCTTCGCGGTGGCCGCCGACACGCAGCGCGAGTTCCGCCCCGTCACCCAGGACAGGCCCCCCGAGCTGCTCGACGGCACCAAGATTCTCATCGCCGCCCAGGTGCTCAACACGGTGAGCGAGTTCTCGGCGGTGCTCGAGCCCATCAACGAGCACAGCCGCGTGGTGCCCAACGGGTGGTTCGAGCCCAAGGCCGGCGAGGCCGAGGTGGTGAAGTTCGAGAAGGTGAAGGGCGCCGACGGGCAGCCCGAGTACCGCCTGCAGGTGAACGCCCGCTATTCGCACATGAGCGAAGAGGCCCTGCGCGCCACCTGCGTGTACGAGCTGAACCGCTTCCTGCAGAGCTCGGGTGAGCAGCGCCTGGACCCGCTCGACCGCAAGCTGAACGCCGTCATCGGCTTCGCGCAGTCCCTCGACATCGACGAGAGCTTCCGTGACGACGAGGTCTTCACGAATTTCCTGTCTCGGTACAACCTGCCGCCCATTTCGCGCAATGACATACAAGTCCTGCTCGACGCCGAGCACCACGACTACGCCGGCAGCCGGGCGATGATCGACGCGCTGAAGGCGAAGCTGCCGGCGGCGGTGCTGAACGAGCTGAAGAAGCCCGAGGTCGGTGAGCCGGTGCGCTTCGTGTAGCGCCCGAAGGAACCGCTCGACCCCTCGAACGGCCCGCTCAGGCAGGGAACCGTGGTACCCCTGCCTCGAGCCAGGTACCTGCTTCGCGGCACCCTCTCTTCCCGGAGTCATCATGCTTGTCGGAATCGACGCGTTGGGCCTCGCTGTCTCGTCGCAGTGCCTGGACCTGGCCACCCTGGCCACGGCCCGAGGGGTCGACCCGGCGAAGTTCACCGAGGGGCTGGGCGTGAGCCGCATGTCGATTGCGCCGCTCGACGAAGACACCGTCACCCTCGCCGCCCGCGCAGGAGCCATGGCGCTGTCGTCGGCTGGAGTGCCGGCCTCGGCCATCGGGCTGTTGGTGGTGGGCACCGAGACAGCGGTCGACCATTCCAAGCCGGTGTCGTCCTTCGTGCAGGGCCTGTTGGGCGTGAGCACCCGCTGCCGGGTCTTCGAGACCAAACACGCCTGCTACGGTGGAACCGCCGCCCTGATGATGGCGCTCGATTGGATTCGGTCAGGCAGCGCGCGCGGGCAGAAGGCGCTCATCATCTGCAGCGACATCGCCCGCTATGGCCTGAAGACCGCCGGAGAGCCCACCCAGGGCGCTGGTGCGGTGGCGCTGCTGGTGTCCGAGGCTCCGCGGCTGCTCACGCTCGAGCCTGAGCTGTCGGGCCAGCACTCGGTCGACGTGCACGACTTCTGGCGCCCGCTGTACTCGAAGGACGCCTTCGTCGACGGCCACTACTCGGTGCAGTGCTACCTGGACGCGGTCACCGGAGCGTACAGCCACTTCCGCGAGAAGAGCCCGGGCGTGAAGGCCGACGACTTCGCGGCCATCGCCTACCACGTGCCCTACGGGAAGATGGCGAAGAAGGCCCATCGGGCCCTGCGCGCGCTCGAGGGAGACCCGAACCCCGACGCCAGCTTCGAGGCGCAGGTCGGCAGCTCGCTCACCCTGCCCTCCCAGGTCGGCAACGTCTACACGGGCTCACTGTACCTGGCGCTGGCGTCGACGCTGGCCACCTCACCCAAAGCGCTCGATGGCCAGAAGGTGGGCCTTTTCAGCTACGGCAGCGGCTCGTGCGCCGAGTTCTTCGTGGGCACGGTGACGCCGGGCGCCCAGGCGCGCGTCACGGCGTTGGATTTGCCGGCCCTGCTGGCCCGCCGCCAGGTGTTGACCATCGAGGCCTACGAGGCGCTGATGAACGCCCGCGAAGACATCGACACCAGGCCCTTCACTCCGGGCACGGCAGATGACTTCCGGTTCCTGGGGGTCGAGGGCAATCGGCGCCGGTACGTGGGGCCGGCCCCGAGGGACTGAGCTCTCCAGCCTGGCCCCCCGTTCCCAGCCGTACGCGCGTCGGCGCGCCGAGTGAGGTCACTGAACGAGGCGCCACCAAGGGATGCGACGCAGATCCGCGATGCCACGACGGGAGCGAACCTGTTCGGCGCGCTCCAGGCGGGGCCCGATGCAGACCTCGTGGCCCGGCGCAGGTATCGTGATGGTCAACGGAGTTTTTCCCGATGCCTGAGCGAACGCCCGAGCAGCACCACCGACCGAACGCGGTCAGCGAGATCTTCATCGCGGTCGTGGTGGTGGCGGGCCTCGTTCTGTTGGGCGGACTCCTGGCGGCGGGCGCCAGTATCAACTTCTTCAAGACGAATCGGGTCTACAAGGAGACCGAAGCGAAGAGCACCCTGGGTCTCGCCTATGTGGCGGAGCGGAGCTTCCGGGTCGAGACGGGCAGGTACAGCGACAAGCTGACAGAGCTGGGCTTTCTTCCTGAGCGGGGCAACCGCTACCTGTATGTCTTTTCGCAAGACGGCGAGCTGCACCAACCCGGAACGGTGCTCAGCGGCGACCAGACGGGCGTGCTCATCGATACGGCCCGGTTCACGACAGCCAACAACGACGCGACCGAACGGGCCATCCCCGAAGACGTGATGAAGGAGGTCGGCCTGCGAGGCACCTGTCCAGACGCGTGTGAGATCACCATCGTCGCCGCGGGCAACATCGACGCCGACCCGACCATCGACGTCTGGAGCATCTCGACGGGCGCACGAACCATCGATGGGCAGGTTGTTCCCGCAGGGAAGGTATTCCACCACGTGAAAGACAGCGATTGAGCGGCGCACCCGCCGGCCTGACCGATCCGCGGTGACGACTCACTCCGCTAGCTAGCTAGGTCCGGAACTCGTGCGGTGTCCGCGACTCGCAGGAAGCGCCTCAGCGAGAGCGAGTCCGTGCACCTCCACTCGATGCCCCGTTCCGACTCGATACCCTCGAAGTACCCCACCAGCAGCATCCGGAAGTACATCCCCGGCGCGATCGACGGCTGCCCTCGCCTCTCTTTCTCCTCGAAGAATCCCTCGCAGAGGCTCTCAACCTTCTCGTCGAACTTCAGC
>VYLD01000289.1_pt1 | contig 16372 bp, 14 predicted proteins | sample 5114401 | NCBI WGS metagenome assembly VYLD01 (sample SAMN12291783, study PRJNA351875) | freshwater metagenome | isolation source: freshwater lake | place: USA: Michigan, Gull Lake | collected 2013-08-08 | reverse complement strand
ATGCCGAGACCCGCGCGCTCGACCTCGCCGACCGGGCGGCCGTGCTGCGGACGGTGGCCGAGATCGGCCCGGTCGACGTGCTGGTCAACTGCGCCGGCGGCGTCCGGGGGCAGGTGGCCCGGCCGCTCGAGGACGTTCCCGAGGACGACTGGCGGGTCATCTTCCAGGCCAACGTGGACGCGGCCTTCCACTGCGCGCAGGCGGTGGCGCCGGGGATGAAGGCGGCCGGCCGCGGCCGGATCGTCAACATCGCGTCGGGCGCCGGCCTGCGGCCCAGCCTGACCGGCATCCAGGCCTACACGGCGGCCAAGCACGCGCTGGTGGGGCTGACGAAGCAGCTGTCCTTCGAACTCGGCCCCTTCGGGATCACGACGAACAGCGTCGCCCCCGGCTTCGTGCGCTCGAACCCCGCGACCGAGCGCCAGTGGGAGAGCTATGGCCCCGAGGGCCAGCGCCGGCTGGTGGAGGGCACCCACACCCGCCGTCTCGGCACGCCCGAGGACATCGCGAACGCGGTCCTGTTCCTCGCCTCCGATCAGGCGTCGTGGATCAGCGGCCAGATCCTGTCGGTGGACGGCGGCCGGTCCTGACCGCGGCTCAGAAGAACGTCCGGACGGCGTCGACGACGCTCATGTCCGCGTCCACCACCAACAGCACGTCCCATTTGTCGAACGTCGTGCAGGGGTGGGCGATCCCGAGGGCGACCATGTCGCCCACCCGCGGCCCCGCCCCGTCCGCCTCGGGCACCGCCAGTTAGGCGTGCTGGTCGTTGAGCGCGGTGACGGCCCAGTCGACGGGGGCCGGGGCCGGGCGTCGAGCCACGCGTCCGCGATCTCCGCCCCGTTCGCCGGGGGCAGGGGCAGCCGCCCGGAACTGCCCGTCACCCGCCCGCCCCCGCCGGAACGGGCGGGGTGAGGGAGGGCCGGCCGTTGAGCCGCTCCACCTCGAAGCCGGCCGTGCGCTTGTAGTCGGCGGCGATCTTTTCGAGCTCGGCGCGCGGGATCACGTCCTCCACGTCCGTGAAGCCGCCGGGCGCCCGCTCCTTGGCCAGCTGCATCACCTGCTCCGGCCCGTTGCCGCGATTGGCCAGCACGATGCGCGAGGTGGCGGGGCGCCGCTCCTCCTCGTAGCGGGCGAGGCCGGTCTCCACGTCGGGTGCGGTCGCGAGGTGCCAGGCGATGGTGCGGGCGTCGATGATCGCCTGCGACGCGCCGTTCGAGCCGATGGGATACATCGGGTGCGCGGCGTCGCCCAGCAGCGTCACCCGGCCGACGGTCCAGCGCTCCAGCGGGTCGCGGTCGACCATCGGATATTCGTAGATGATGCCGCCGCCGCGGATGACGCCGGGCACGTCCAGCCAGTCAAACGCCCAGCTCTCGAAGGCGGGCAGGAAGTCGGCGAGGTCGCCGTGCCGGTTCCAGCTCTCCCGCCGCCACAGGTCGCGGTCGCGGAACCGGATCTCTGCGATCCAGTTGATGAGCGACCGGCCGCGCCCCTCGTGCTCGGCGCTGATCGGATAGCAGACGAACTTCTGGTCCTGGTGACCGGCCATCACCATCGACCGGCCGCTCAGGAAGGGCGGCCCCTCGGTGGTCCCGCGCCACAGGACGCAGCCGTTCCACTTCGGCGGACCCTCGTCCGGGTGGAAGGTCTTCCGCACGGCGGAATGGATGCCGTCGCAGGCGATCAGCACGTCGCCCGTCGCCGTGCCCCGGTCCGACCCGTCGTTGCCGACGAAACGGGCGGTCACGCGCCGGCCGTCGTCCTCGAAGCCGGCGATCGCGTGGTCGGTGTGGATGCGGTCGGCGCCGATCCGCTCCCGCGCCACGTCCAGCAGGAGCATCTGCAGCCAGCCGCGGTGGATGGAGAACTGCGGCCAGCGATAGCCCGCCTCCCGCCCCCGCGCCTCGCGCCAGATCTCCTGCCCGTGACGGTTGGCGTAGATCAGCTCCCTGGTCGGGATCGCGATGGCGGCGAGGCGGTCCAGCAGGCCGAGTTCGGTCAGCTCCCGCACCGCGTGGGGCAGGACGTTGATGCCGACGCCGAGCGGCTTCAGCTCGGCCACCTGTTCGTGGACCTCGACCGAGATCCCCGCCGCATGAAGGGCGAGCGCGGTCGTCAGCCCGCCGATCCCGCCGCCCACCACGATCACGTGCATCGCCTTCAACTCCTGACGTCGGGGCTCGGCCTGCTCCCGGCCCCCTCTCCCCGGGGGGGAGAGGGGAGAACTCTTGAAGCTGCGTTCCCTCTCCCCCCCGGGGAGAGGGACAGGGAGAGGGGGTGGAGCAGAAAGACGCCCCCCACCCTCATGCCAGACCGAGCAGCGCCAGCATCTGCGGCGTTTCCGCCCGCGTCGCCTGGGGATCGGCGTCCGACAGCGTCGGCAGCGGCCGCGTCCCCGGCACGCCGGTCCGGGGCGAGAAGCCGTCGGCGTTGAGGATCGCCTGCCCCGGCACCGACAGCACGAAGTCCAGCAGCAGCCGCGCCACCGCCGGATTCGGCGCCCGGGCGTTCACGCTGACGAGGTTGTCGGTCGACAGCGTCGGCTCGATGAAGGCCTGGCCGATCGGCGCGCCCTTGGCGATCAGCCCGACCAGGATCTGGTGGACCGCCGGGGCGTAGATCGCCGCCGCCCCCGCCGCCAGCTGCTGCGCGCCGGGCACGGCACTCGGCACGTAGGTCGCGGCCTTGCCGATCGCGCGCAGGAACTCGTCGCCGTAGGTCTTGCGCATCAGCGAGTACCAGGTCATGGCGTTGACCGCCACGCGCGGGTCGGGCAGCAGGATGCGGCCCGCCCACTGCGGATCGACGAGGTCGCGCCAGCCGGTCAGCGGCTTCGTCACCACCGTCGTGTTCCAGGCGATCGAATAGGGGACGTGCGCGGCGATGGCCGTCGTCCCGTCCCAGGCGTAGGCGGGCCAGTCGCGCAGGTTCGGCAGCCCGTCGACCGACGCGAGCCAGCCGCGCTCCTTCGCGGTCTGGGTGAAGACCGGGTCGGTCGTGATCATCACGTCGGCCACGTGGGTACCCGCCTGATTCTCGGCCGCGAACCGCTGCGACAAAGGCCCGGACGACAGGCGCTGCATCTGCACCTTGATGCCGTAGGCCTTGTCGAACGCGTCGAGCAGCCCCTGGATCAGCGCCGGGTCGGCGACGGTGTAGATCGTCCCCTTCCCCTCCCGCTTCGCCGCCGCGACGAGGTCCTGCGCCGCCGCCGGTCCGATCCGCGACGCGAGCCCCGCCGCCCCTGCACCGATGGCCGCGAGGCCCGCGATCACCGTCCGCCTGTCCGTCACGATGCCCATGCCGTCCCTCCCTCGGTTGTCTGTCCCCGGTTGATCCGGGTCTCGATGAAGTCCGCGACCGTCGCCGTCATCCGGGCGCGGTCCCAGCTGCGCGCGTCCACCATGCTGGCCCGGATCTCCAGCACGGGAATGCCCGCGCGTTCCAGCGCCATGATGGCCAGCTTCGTCCCGAATGCCGAGAGCCGGTCGCCGACCGGCACCAGCATCACCGCCCCGTGGGCGCCGAAGTCGCGCGCCTGATGGACGATCCAGTCCGCCATCCAGGGCGGCAGGTGAAGCTGCTCGTTCATGGAGATGTGGCGCGCCGCCAGCGCGCGCATCGGGTCGCCGAGGATCGCCTTGCGGTATCCGTCGGCGAGGAAGTTCGTGTACATCGACCAGACGAAGACGGCGCCATGGCTCTCCTCGAACGCCCGGTAGAAGCCGGTGTCGTGCCACAGACCGTTGTTCAGCCACAGAAGCCGCACCCGCTCGTCCGCGCAGAGGCCGGTGCCGCCCGCGACCCGCTCCCTCAGCTCGTCCAGATAGGAGCGCATGTGGTCGATCGCCCATTGCGATCCCCGGTGCCAGGTGGCGGCCATGACGTTGGTCAGCTGTTCGGGCAGCGACACCGGGCAGGGCCTGGCCTTCGCCACGAGGTCGCGCGCCTCGGCCACCAGCGCGCCCACCTCGTTCACCGCCTCCATCCGGCGGGCGAAGGCGGCATGGCGGAACGGCCGGCCGATCGTCACCTCGGCGAAGCGGACGAGGGCCTCGATCTGGTCGGTCTGGAAGTCGAGCCGGTCGGTGCCGTAGAACTCCTCCCACCGGTCGAAGCCCATCTCCCACCAGCGGGGCTTCAGGTCGGTCAGCGCGGTGCTGTCCAGCATGAAGGCCGGCGCGCCCAGCGCCTTCGCCCATTGCTCGAAGATCCGCTGGGCGTAGTCGCCGCGAAGCCGCTCCACCATCATCGCCGGCCGCGGCAGACCGCCGTAGGGCGCCCGGGTCGGGTCGCCGTCCAGCGTGGTCAGGAACGGCAGGCTCATGTAGCGCGGCAGGCGGTCGTGATAGCCGAGCCGGTCCATCAGGTCGAAATAGTGGGGCGACAGGCGCTTGGCCGCGATCACCGCCGAGTACCAGGGCGTGGAGACGACCGGCACGTCCATCGTGTGGAAGATCTCGTGCGGGGTCACCGCGTTCGCGATGACGTAGGGCTCGCCCTCCTCCAGCACCCGGCTGCGGAAGTCGCCGAACCAGTCCTTCTGCTTCGCCCGCGCCCGGCCGGTGGCGGCGAGGTCGTCGCGGGGCTCCGTCCGGTCGCTCCGGTCGCCGCTCATGCCGCCCTCCGCGCCGCGATCCGGTCGAGAAGATCCGCGACCGCCGCGCGCTGCGCGTCGCGGTCGGGGGTCGCGAAGGGCTGGTGGAACAGCGGCACCGCCGCCACCCCCGCCGCCTCCAGCATGGCCTTCTGGGCCGGCCAGTCCCAGCCGAGCGTGTCGTCGTGTTCGGGCAGCACCACCAGCACGCCCTCGGCCCCGGCGGCGCGGACACGGTCCATCATCCGCCGGTCCTGGAGCACCTGGGGAAAGCTGCGCGGCGTGGCGACCGCATGCAGCATCTGGTCGGCCAGCACGTCGAGCGCATCGCCCGGGTCCGGGTCGCCCCGGTCGGCGACCGGGTCGCCCCAGGGATGGTCGTCGGCGACCACATGGGCGCCCATCCCAGCGATCAGGTCATGGAGCGCGACGGCATCGAAGCCGAGGCCCTTGACCATGAGGCGCGGCCGCCCGGCCGGCAGTGCTGGCGGCGGGTCGGCCAGCAGCGCGTCGAGCCACGGCACCACGGTCTCCGGCGGGACGAAGGCGGGGGCGGCGAGGACCGCCAGCGCATCGGGACCCGACAGGCGCGGCGGGTCCTGGTGCCGCAGCGCCGCGGCGGCACGCAGCCGGGTCCGCACGGCGGCATCCGCGTCCATCGCCGCCCGCAGCGCCTCGTCGGTCACCGCCGCGCCGGCGAGGGCTTCCAACCGGCCGCGGAAGAGGGCGAGGCGGGTGCGGTTCCAGCGCTCGGTCCGCCAGTGGGGCGAGCCGAGGAGGTCGAGGAGGTGGATCTCGGGGAACGGGCGGTCGGGCTCCAGCCGGCGGATCTCGGCCAGCGCATGGTAGAGCTGGAGGTGCGGCTCGTGCCCGCGCGGGATGACGATCAGGTCGAGCCACCCGTGGCGGCCGGTCAGGATGTCGTCGGCCAGCGAGCGGACGTCGCCGTCGAACACGTCGTCAAGGAAACGGTCGGCGGTGTCGGTCGCCCCGTCCGGCCGTCCGGCGAGCGGGACCGGGACGAGACCGGCGGCGCGGATCATCTCCGTCGGGAGCGCCGGGCCGACGTGGCCGACCACCTTGCGGCCCCCTGCCTTCGCGGCGCGGGCGGGGGCGAAGGGGTCGGCGGCGAGGGAGCGGAAGGGGTGGAGGCTATCGGTCACGCGGCGAGACCCCCTCTCCCTGTCCCTCTCCCGCCTGCGGGGGGCGAGGGGACGCCGTGGCACCCTCGCACACATCCACTCCCCTCCCCCCCGGGGGGAGGGGCCGGGGGAGAGGGGGTTCCACGCTCCGAGGCCCGATCGTCCATCACCCCACCGCCCCAGCAGCCCGAAGCCCCGCGATCTCCGCCTCGCCGTAGCCGGCCTCGGCCAGCACCGCATCGGTGTCCGCGCCGAGCGCCGGCACCGCGCCTTCGGCCCGCGGCGGGTCCGTCTCGGTCCGGATGCCGGAGCCCGAGACCGGCACCGGCGCGTCCATCCCGGGCACGGTCGCCGAATAGAAGAACCCGCGTGCGGCGAGGTGCGGGTGGTCCGAGACCTCCAGGATGTCGCGTACCTTCGACGCCGGCACCTTGGCGGCGGCCAGCCGCCCCTCGAGGTCGGCGGCCGACTGCCCCGCCATGATCCCGGCCAGGACCTCCCGCAGCGCCGATCCGTTCTCCACCCGCGCCCGGTGGGTGGCGAAGCGCGGGTCGGACAGGATCTCCGGCCGCCCGAGCACGCCGAACAGCGCCTCGATCTGCGGCTGGTGGTTGGCGCCGATGGACAGCCAGCCGTCGGCCGTCCGGTAGGTGTCGGAGGTGGCGACGAGGCGGAAGCCGCGGTTCCCGCGCCGCGGCGGGGGCGCCCCCGCGATCCGCGCCGTCGCCACCGCCTGGGGCATGAGGGAGAGGAGCGCGTCGAGCATGGAGATGTCGATCGCCTGCCCCTCGCCCGTCCGCTCGCGCCGCAAGAGTGCCGCGACGATCGCGTGCGCCGCGAGAACGCCCGAGAAGCAGTCGGCGATGGGGATGCCGACGCGCAAGGGCTCCTGATCCGGTTCCCCGTTCATCAGCATCACGCCCGACATCGCCTGCACGATGTGGTCGTAGGCCGGCCAGTCGCGCAGCGGCCCCACCTGCCCGAAGCCGGAGATGGAGCAGTGGACGAGGGCCGGGCGCGTCGCGCGAAGGCCGGCGGCGTCGAGGCCCAGCTTCTTCGCGACCCCGGGGCGGAAGTTCTCCACCACCACGTCGGCCTCGGCGGCCAGCCGGCGGACGACCGACCGCCCCTCGTCCTTGGCAAGGTCGATCACGATCGAGCGCTTGCCCGCGTTCACCGCCACGAAGGGCGCGGACATCAGGTGGAGGCCCGCGTGCTCGGTGTAGTGGCGCATGTCGTCGCCGACCTGCGGCCTCTCCACCTTCACCACGTCGGCCCCCTGCATCATCAGATGATGGGTGCACATCGGCCCGGCGATGGCGTGGGTCAGGTCGAGGACCCGGATGCCGTCGAGCGGCCTCATGCGGCGCCCCCGCCGGCCGCGCGCTTTCCGAAGCGCAGGACCATCGCGATCATCGCGCCGTTGACGACCGCCATGAGGACGGCGAGCGCCGCCACCTGCGGATAGGAGCCGAAGGCCCAGAGGTCCATCATCACCCTTCCGATGACCGGGTTGTTGGTGCCGGCGAGGAGCGCGGACGCGCTGACCTCGCCCGCCGTATGGATGAAGATCATCGCCCAGCCGGCCGCGAGGCCGGGCAGCGCCACGGGAAGCAGGATGCGACGGAAGGTGCGTCCGGCGTCGGCACCCGCCACCCGCGACGCCTCGCCCAGTTCCCGCCCGATGGAGCCGGCGGCGGAGATCGCCGCCTGCCCCGCATAGGGCATCGCCATGGCGAGATAGGCGAGGAACAGGATCGCCGCCGTGCCGTAGAGGCGGAAGGGATCCGGCCCGAAGGCCAGAAGGAAGGCGATGCCGACGACCGTGTGCGGCAGCACGGCGGGCAGCGTCGTCACCGCGTCGGCGACGCGGCCGGCGAAGGGCGATCCGTTGCGGGTGCGCAGCACCACCACGGCGCCCAGCAGCATGGCGACCGTCGCCACCGCGGCCCCCTGGGCGAGGCTGTTGACGAAGGCACCCTGCGTGCCCGCGTTCTCGATCAGGACGGCGCGATAGTTGACCAGCGACGCGCGCGACCAGTTGATGATCGGCGTCCAGAACGACTGGGTCGACACGATGACGAGGCCGACCAGCGGCGCCAGCGCGGTCGCCGCCAGATAAATCAGCGCCACCGCCCGCACAACGTGCCGGAACGGCCCCAGCCGCACGCGCGTCCCGCGGAACCCGCGCCCGCCGACCGTGGCGTGCCGGCCGCCGCGGGTCATCAGACGCTGGATGATCAGCAGCGCCTGCACCGTCGCCACCATGCCCGCGGCCAGCACGAGCGCCAGCGCGGTCTGGGGCGGATAGCTCTCGAACAGGCGGAAAAGATAGACCGACAGCACGTCGATCCGCGCCGCGGTGCCGATCACCACCGGGACCGAGAAGAGGCCGAGCGCGCCGACGATCGACAGGAGTGCCGCCGCGACGATGGCGGGGGTGACCGACGGCAGCGTGATCCGCACCAGGGTCTTCATCGGCCCGGCGCCGCCGACCCGCGACGCCTCCTCCAGCGCCGGATCGAGGCGGCGCAGTGCCGCCGAGACGAGGAGGTAGACGTAGGGGACGAGGAAGAGGGCGGTGACGAGGATCAGCCCCCAGCCCGTGTAGATATTGAAGGGACCGACCCGCATCTCGATCCCGAACAGGTCGAGCAGACGGCGGACCTGGATGTTGGCGAGGCCAACCCGCGGGTCGAGCAGGATCGCCCAGCCCATGACGCCGGCGATCGGCGGCACCAGCAGCGGGGCCAGCGGCAACAGGTCGCCGAAGCCCGGCAGGTGCGCGTCTGTGCGCTCGTTCACCCAGGCGAAGACGGAGCCGATGGCGACGGCGACCGCGGTCGAGCCCAGCACGACCCAGGTGGTGTTCCAGATGACCCGCCCGATCGACCCGTTCTCGGCCGCACGGGCGAGGGAGGCGAGGCCGGTCTCGGCGTCGGCGAACACCGACCAGACCGCGTAGCCGAGCGGCCAGGCGAGCAGGAGGACGAGGATGCCGAGGCTCGCCCAGGTGACGAGCCCGGCCTCGTCCATCGTGCGGACGCGGGCCGGGGCGGCGGCGAGGGGGGCGGGGACGGCGGTCATTGCGGCACGTCGTGAAGCGTCGGCCTGCTCCACCCCCTCTCCCCCACCCCCTTTCCCCGAGGGGGCGAGGGGAGACGTTCGACGTCAGCGTCCCCTCCCCCCCACGGGGGGCGGGACAGGGAGAGGGGGATGGAGCCGAAACCGCCCCCCATCACGCCCCCTCCCGCGCGAAGACGAACGCGCGCTCGGGCGGCACGCGCAGGTGCAGCGGACCCGCCGGATCCACGTCCGCCGGCCCGCGCACCGTCACCGGCACCGGGCCGAGACGCACCGTGTGCTCCACGTGGGTGCCGAGGAACTGGGTGCGTTCCAGCCGCACCGGAAACACGTTGACCGCGCCGGGATCCGAAAAGGCGGCGTGCTCGGGGCGGAAGAGTAGGTGGACCGCCTCGCCCGGGCGGGCGCCGTCCGGGTTGGCGGCTGCCATCACGGGACCGACCGGGGTCTCGACGACGAGGGCGTCGCCGCGGCGTTCCAGCACCCGCCCGTCGATCTCGTTCTGGCTGCCGACGAAGCCGGCCACGTAGCGGGTGGCGGGCCGGTCGTAGATCGTGCGCGGCGTGCCGATCTGCGCGATCCGCCCGCGCTCCATCACCACCACCCGATCGGCGAGCGCCATCGCCTCGGTCTGGTCGTGGGTGACGTAGACGGCGGCGAAGCCGATCTGGCGCTGGAGGCCGAGGAGTTCCCCGCGCAGGTTCTCGCGCACCTTGGCGTCGAGGTTGGAGAGCGGCTCGTCGAACAGGACGAGGCCGGCGTCGGTCACGATGGCGCGGGCGAGGGATACCCGCTGCTGCTGCCCGCCCGAGAGCTGGCCCGGATAGGCGTCGCCGCGGTGGTCGAGACCCACCATGCGCAGCACGTCGCTCACCCGCCGCCCGATCTCCGCCCGGGCGACGCCCCGGTTCTCCAGCGGATAGGCGACGTTGCCGGCGACCGTCATGTGCGGCCACAGCGCGTAGGACTGGAACACCATCGAGAGGTTCCGCCGCTCGGGCGGGCGGTAGGTGCCGTCGGCGGTGGAGAAGACCGTCTCGCCGCCCAGGCGGATCTCGCCCTTGCCCGGCGTCTCCAGCCCGGCGACGCAGCGCAGCAGCGTCGTCTTCCCGCAGCCGCTGGGTCCGAGCAGGACCACGAACTCCCCCTCGCCGACGTCGAGGTGGATGTCGTCGAGCGCCTTGAAGGTGCCGTAGGCCTTCTCGAGCCCGCGGACCTCGACGCGCGGTCGGCCGCCGCCGGCGCCAGACCGGTCCGTCATCCCGTTCCTCCCATGGGCGGCGCGTCGGCCGTCGCCGTGCGCCGTCTCGTTCGATCCGGCGGCGATATTGGACCGTCGCACCGGTGTCAGGCAACCGGTTATAAGGGTTTGGTGTGCCCGGGGCAGGCCGAGGGGGTGCGGGGGTGGAGACGAGACGGCTGCGCTATTTCGTGCGGATCGCCGACGCGGGCAGCATCAACCGCGCCGCCCACGAGATCGGCATCGCCCAGCCGGCGCTGAGCCAGCAGCTGGCCGTGCTGGAATCCGAACTCGGCGCCAAGCTGTTCGTGCGCACCCACGGCGGCGTGACGCTGACCGACGCCGGCATGCGCCTCTACGCCCGCGCCCACGACGTGCTGCGCCAGATCGACCGCATCACCGAGGAGGTGGGCGACGCCGCCCGGGCGGTGGAGGGCCGCATCGCCATCGGCATGCCCCCCACCCTGGCCCCCACGCTGGGCGCGGGGCTGATCGAGGGGCTGGTCGAGAGCCACCCGCGCCTGCGCCTGCACGTGGCGGAGGCGTGGAGCAACGTGCTGGTGGAGCAGCTGAGGAACGGCATCATCGAGATGGCGGTCCTGCCCAACCTGCCGCCGTCGGCGGACGTGGAGACGGCGCCGCTGTTCCGCGAGCCGCTGCTGCTGGCCACGCCGATGGACATGGTCCCGCCGCTGGACGATCCGGTGCGCCTCGCGGCGCTGCCCTGGATCGTCAACCAGCTTCCCAACATGATGCGCGCCGTCACCACCGCCTGGTTCGTCGCGCGCGACTGCGAGCCGCGGGTGGTGGCGGAGGTGGACAGCCTCGGCCTGCTCGTCCGGCTGATCGTGCGGGGCACCGGTGTCACCATCGTGCCGCGATCCGCCGTCCGCGCGCCGGAGGCAGAGGGGCGGATCCGGCTGTGGCCGCTCGACCCGCCGATCTTCCGGACGGTCCACCTCTGCACCCGGTCCGAGCGCAGCCGGTCGCCCGCCGCGACCGCGGTGGAGGCCAAGTTGCGGTCCCTTGCGCCGGACTTCGGCGAGGTGGATATAGGCACGGGCTATACCCCGTAGTCGGAGAAACTGTTTCCCGCCCGGGGCGGGCATCCCGCCTACTCCGGCGGAACGGGAGGACGGGAATGGACGGACCCATCGCGCAGCCGCCGCCGGTCGCACCGGACTTCGACGCGGAGGCGCCGGAGACGTTCGACAGCCCGCACGCGCTCTACGCCGACCTGCGCGCGCGCTGCCCGGTCGCACGGGCAGAGGGGCTGGGCGGCTTCTGGGCGCTCCTCGCCCACGCCGACGTCAAGGCGGCGCTGGCCGACCAGGCGACGTTCGTCACCTCGGTCCAGAACGTCGTGCCGAAGATCGCCTTCACCGGCCGCCGCCCGCCGCTGCACCTCGACCCGCCCGAGCACACGCCCTATCGCGCCGCCATCGCGCCCCTGCTCTCCGCCGCCCGGGTCGCGCCGCTGGAGCCGACGGTGCGGCGCATCGTCGGCGGCCTGCTCGACCCTCTGATCGCGAAGGGCGCGGGCGACATCTGCGCCGAATTCGGCGCCGACATGCCGGTACAGGTCTTCGGCGAGTGGATGAACCTCGCGGCGTCCGACCTCGCCGCACTCCGCGACGCCGGCAAGGCGTTCAACATGGCCGTGCAGTCGGGCGTCGGCGCGGTGGTGAAGGAGACGAGCCTCACCCTCTACGCCATGGCGCGCGACCTGATCGCGCGGCGCAAGGCGACCCCGCTGGATCCCGCGACCGACGTGACGACGGCGTTGCTGGCCGCCCGGGTCGACGGCGAGCCGTTCCCCGACGAGATGGTGGTCGGCACCGTGCGGCAGGTGCTGGTGGTGGGCATCGTGGCGCCCAGCGTCATCATCGGCAGCATGTGCGTCCACCTCTCCCGCGATCAGGCCCTCCAGGACCGGCTGCGCGCCGATCCCGCCCTGATCCCGGCGGCGGTGGAGGAGTTCCTGCGCCTGTGCACGCCCTATCGCGGCTTCGCCCGCACCGCGACGCGGGACGTGGAGATCGGCGGGCGCACGATCCGCAAGGACGAGCCGATCGCGCTGGTCTACGCCGCCGCGAACCGCGATCCCGCCGTCTTCCCCGACCCGGAGACCTTCGTGCTCGACCGCCCGAACATCGGCGAGCACCTCGCCTTCGGCCGCGGCGCCCACCATTGCGCGGGCGTCCATCTCGCGCGGCTGGAACTGCGGGTGACGCTGGAGGAGCTTCTCGCCCGCACCCGGCGGTTCGACCTCGCGGGCGAGCCGCTGCAGACCCGCTTCCCGGAGATCGGCGCCCGCTCGGTGCCGCTGCGCTTCGAACGCGCCTGACGACGACAAGAAACCGACGAGAGGGAGGACTGACATGACCATCGAGATGCGCCGCCGCGGCTTCCTCGCGGGAACCGCGGCGCTGGGCGGGGCCGCCACGCTGCTGCCCGCCCGCCTGGCCACCGCGCAGGAGGAGGCCGCACTCGTCGCCGGCGCCCGGGGCGAGGGCGGCGGGATGCTCTATTCCGTCATCGAACCGACGGTGATCCAGGCCCTGCTCGCCGCGTTCCGCACGAAGTACGGGATCGAGGTGCAGTTCCAGCGCCTCGGCTCCGGCCCGCTCGGCCAGCGCTTCGCGGCCGAGAACACGTCGGGCGCGCCGACGGCCGACCTCGTGATGATCGGGGACGCCGGCTTCCTCGCCGACGCCGCGCAGAAGGGCTGGATCGGGCCGGCCGGGGCGCTCCCGGCCCTCGATCCGCTGTCGCGGGACATCTGGACCGGCACGACCGCCATCGTCGCCTTCAACCCGGAATCGCTCGCCTGGAACACGTCGCTCGTGAAGCAGACGCCGCGGTCGTGGGAGGCGCTGCTGGACCCCGCGCTGGCCGGGCAGGTGCTGATCTTCGACCCGCGGAACTCGATCCTCGGCGTCATGTGGTACTCGCTGATCCGCAAGGCCTACGGCGACGACTTCCTGCGCCGCCTCGCCCGGCAGGCGACGCTCGCCCCCTCGGTCGTCCCGGCGATGCAGCAGGTGGCGGCGGGAGCGGCGGCGATGTACGCGCCCGCCATCCACGTCGTCGTCGTCTCGCTCAAGGAGCGCGGCGCGCCGGTGGAGGAGGCGTTCTTCGAGCCGGCGACCCCCGGCCCGATCTATGCCGCGGTCGCGAGCCGCACCCGGCGGCCGAACACGGCGCGCCTCTTGCTGAACTTCGCGATGACGGTCGAGGGTCAGGCGATCCTGAACCGCGACGGTTTCTCGCCGCTCCAGGGCGTGCCCGGCACCCGGCCGCTGCCCCGGATGACCCCGGTCGCGACCGAGGACGCCACCCGCGAGCGGCCGGAGATCCTCGGCCTCCTGGGGATCGCGTGACAGGATCGTCCTCCGACTGGGACCCCGCGGACCCGGCGGTGCAGGCCGATCCGTTCGCCGAGCACCGCCGGCTGCGCGCCACCTGCCCCGTCGCCCATTCGGAGCGCTGGGGCGGGTTCTGGACGGTCACGACCTGGGAGGACGTGCGGAAGATCGGCGCGGACCGGGAGAACTTCACCGCCACGCTGCGCACCATCGTGCCCTCCTCCCCGCGCCAGGGCCTGCCGCGCTATCCGCTGCAGGCGGATCCGCCGCGGCACACGGTCTATCGCCGGGCGCTCGCCCCGTGGTTCTCCGACCCCGCCGTTGCCCGGCTGGAGCCGGCGGTGCGGCGGATCACGGCGGACCTCTTGGCGCCGCTGGTCACCGGCGAGCCGGTCGACGTGGTGGGCGGCTTCACCGAGGAGGCGGCGGTCCGCGCGCTCTGCCTCTTCGTCGGGCTGGCGGAGGGGGAGGCCGGGCGGCTCAAGTCGCTCGGCCTCCGCTACGTCGAGGCGGTGCTGGCGCAGGACCTCGCCACCGCGGGCGGCATCAGCCGGGAGATCGACGGCTTCGCGGTCGCACTGGTCGAGAACCGGCGGCGCGCGCCCCGCGATCCGGCGACCGACGTGACCACGGGCCTCCTGGCCGACCCGTCGGGCTTCACCGACGAGGAGGTGGCGGGGATGATCCGCACGCTCCTCATCGGCGGGCACACGGTGCAGAAGAACTTCACCGGCAGCGCGCTGCGGCACCTCGCGGCCGACCGCGACCTGCAGGACCTGCTGCGGGCGCGGCCGGACCTGATCCCCGCGGCGGTGGAGGAACTGCTGCGCCTGCATTCGCCCAACCAGGCGCTGGCGCGGACCACGACGAACGAGGTCTGCCTCGGCGGGCGGACGATCCCCGCGGGGGCGCCGGTGGCGCTGCTGTATCTCTCGGCCAACCGGGACGAGAGCGTGTTCCCCGAGCCCGACAGCTTCCTGCTCGACCGGCAGGGGGCGAAGCACCTCGCCTTCGGCTACGGCATCCACGCCTGCATCGGCCAGCCCTTCGCCCGCCTCCAGGCCCGCGTGGCGCTGGAGGAGGTGCTGGCGCGGACGTCGTCCTTCGCGGTCGAGGGCGACACGGTCAACGCGACCTGGCCCGAATACGGCGTGACCGCGATGCGGATGCGCCTGCGCCCGCCCGGCGCCTGAGACCGGACGGGCAGCGGCGGCGGGTCAATAGACCGACGGCACGTACATCTCCTTCGGCACCGGTCCGCGGAGGTAGTCCGGGTTCCGCACGCGGGCCGGCAGGGTCACCGTCTCCGACGGCACGTCCGAATAGGGGATCTGGCCGAGGAGATGCTGGATGCAGTTGAGCCGGGCCTTCTTCTTGTCCACCGCCTCGACGATCCACCAGGGCGCCTCGGGGATGTGCGTGCGCTCCAGCATCGCCTCCTTGGCCTTGGTATACTGTTCCCAGCGCACCCGGCTCTGAAGGTCCATGGGGCTCAGCTTCCACTGCTTCATCGGATCCTTGATCCGCAGGGTGAAGCGCAGGTGCTGCTCCTCGTCGGTGATCGAGAACCAGTACTTCAGCAGGATGATGCCGGAGCGGACCAGCATCCGCTCGAACTCCGGCACGGAGCGGAAGAACTCCTCGACGTCCGCCTCCGAGCAGAAGCCCATCACCCGCTCGACGCCGGCGCGGTTGTACCAGCTGCGGTCGAACAGCACGATCTCGCCGCCCGCCGGCAGGTGCTCGACGTAGCGCTGGAAGTACCATTGCGTCCGCTGCCGCTCGTTGGGGGCGGGCAGCGCGGCGACGCGGCAGACGCGGGGATTGAGGCGCTGGGTGATGCGCTTGATGGCGCCGCCCTTGCCCGCGGCGTCCCGGCCCTCGAACAGGACGACGACCTTCTTCTTCTCGGCCTGCACCCAGCCCTGGAGCTTGATCAGCTCGGACTGGAGGCGGAACAGCTCCTTGAAGTAGATCCGGCGGTCGACGCCGTCCGGGGAGGTGTCGCCCTCCCCGCCTTCCATGAGCCGGTCGAGCCGCTCGTCGTCCCACTCGAGCTCGAACTCCTCGTCGAAGCTGTCCGCGATCTCCGCCTCGATCCGGGCTGCGTCCGGACGCCGGTCGTCCTTGGTTTCGGGTGTCATCGTGGTGGTCTTTCCGTGCTGCGCGAAGCGCAAGGGTAGGCGACGACCTTGACGGAATGGTGACGGTCGAAGCCGGTGACAGGATCGCACGGTTCGTGCAACCATGAGTGGCGGCGCCGGACACGGCCGCCGGACCGTCTCCTCGCCTTCGAACGCCATGATCCCGCACCATTCCCGCCCGCCCGACTTCGACGCGCCCGGAACCATCCGCATCTATCCCGCCGTCGGGGCCACGGGCCTCTGGGACATCGACGGCGCCGCCGTCGATCCGGAGACCGACCTCGCCCTCCCGCCGGATCTGGTGGCCCGGCTGCGCCGGTGGATCCGCGACTACGAGATCATGTGCGAGCCCAACACGCCGGTGGACGCCGGCGCCATCCTCTTCTTCGACGAGGAGGGGTTGGTCCTGGCCGCGGCGGTGAAGGCCGGCCTCGGGGCCGGCCGGCGGGTGTTCGTCGCCCCGGAGGCGCAGTACCACCTCGGCGAAGGACCGAAGTGGGTCGAGTTCTGACCCGCGCGAACCTGTCCGGTTGCGGGCGGGCGCCCGATCCATCAGGGTGGCCGGTATGATCCGCCTCGCCATCCTGGGCCAGTCTTACGTCGCCGACGACCTCGCCGACGGCCTTGCCCATCCGGCGTCGCGGCCGCTGGCGGCGATCCTGCACGCCGCGCAGGTCGCCTTCACCAACGTCGAGGGCGTGGTGGCCGGACCCGGGGCCGGATGGCCGACGCGGGACACGCTGGTCCACCGCGCCGCACCGGGCGCGTTCGACCGGCTGGTGGCGCTCGGCGTG
>VYLD01000288.1_pt1 | contig 16398 bp, 10 predicted proteins | sample 5114401 | NCBI WGS metagenome assembly VYLD01 (sample SAMN12291783, study PRJNA351875) | freshwater metagenome | isolation source: freshwater lake | place: USA: Michigan, Gull Lake | collected 2013-08-08 | reverse complement strand
ATGACGCCCAGCAGCAGCTGCCCGGCGGCGAACTGCAGCCCGTACCGCGCGGCGAACTCGGCGATCGACCGGTCGCCGGTGAAGCCATGGTGAAACTCGTCGAAGGCCAGCGTGCCGGTGGGCGACAGGGCCCGGCCGAGCGATCGCCAGAAGAGCGCGTTGTCGGCGCGGGTCAGCGCGGCGTTGGTGGCCAACTCGGGAGCGCCCACCACGATCAGCCGCCCCTGGCCGTAGGGCACCAGGCCCACCACCGCGCGCTCGGTGCCTTCGTCGACCAGCAGCGCCACGGCGCCAGGAGGCAGGTCGAGCCACAGCCGCACCTTGGCCTCGACGCGCTCGACGCCCACCGTGAAGCGTGAGGGCTGCGCCGGGACCAGGGTGGTGAGCTCGCTGCGGTTCTGGGCGGCCTCGACGAAGACATTGGTGGCGCTCAACACCCCGTTCTCGTGTGCCGAGAAGGGCGCGAGCACCAGGGTGGCCCCATTGCGCACGTGCTCGAGCAGCTTCGTCGTCTCGTCCTGGGTCACCTTCGGGCTGCGGAAGGCGTTGAGCCCGCGCTCGCGAAACTCCTCGCGCTCTTCGTCGGTCAGCTCGTCGTCGTCATCGTCAGAACCGCCGTCGCTGGCGCCCGGGTTGGTGCTGGCGCGGTCTTCTTCGTCGTGGAAGGCGGTGCCCAGCAGGAAGAGGTGGGTCTTCGGCTCGAGCACCTGCAGATCCTGCTGCCAGCGCTCGACGGGCAGCCCGGCGCCTTCGAGCAGCAGGTACACCCCGCGCGCGCCGTCCTTCTCCGAGCGGTAGGTCGACAGGCGATCGGCGAAGGCTCCGCGGCGGGCGCCCTTCATGATGAAGGTGCCCAGCGCCCCCAGCACCAGCAGGCCCGCGATGAACAGCAGGGGGAACCGGTCACGCATTCGGCGAAGGTTCCTTGTCGCTGGTGGCCAGCAGGGGCTGCACCAGCCCGCGGAAGGCGCGGTACGCGATGTTCGAGACGTCGACGTTGCCGTACCAGGCGAAGTCGAACCGACGGGTCAGCTCGCGGAACGAGGCCTTGGCGCCCTGGGGCCCCTTGAAGGCGAAGAGGTAGTCCCAGTTCGAGCGGGTGGGGTCGTAGTCGATCACGCCGCCCCGGTGCAGGTGCGAGAGCAGGGCGAGGTACAGGTGGCGAATCGCCTCGCGGAACTCGCCGCGCTCGGCCAGCTCGTCGGCCAGGCCCGCCCAGGTCTCGGGCCGCTTCGAGAGCGCGCTCATGGGGTCGCTGCTGAGCTTCGTCTCGGCGAGGCCCTGCTCTTCGCCCTGGACGTCGAGCGCCTCGGGCCGCCGGCGGAACTGCATCAGCAGGAAGATCAGCAGACCGAGCACCGCCACGATGATCAGCCCCATCACCACGTTCGCGCCGGCCATCTCGCCGCCGAAGGTGGGCGTGCGCACCGGCGCGGGGGTGTCGCGGCTGTTGAGCCAGTCGAAGAACGCCTTCAGCTGCTTCTCGACCCACTTCCAGAAGGCGTCCCAGAAGCCGTTCGGCGGCGTCTCTTCTTTTTCTGGCTCGACGACGGGCTGCTGCTCGATGGCCTGAAACTCGGGCCGCGAGAGGATCTCTCTGGCGTCGTCTCTGGCGCTCTGCGCGGCGGAGTCCTGCTCGAGGGCGCGGGTGGCCGTCAGCTCCTTGAGGCCGGCGCGGAGATCGTCTTCTGCGGCGTCGCAGTCCTCTTCGTCATAGGCGCGGCGCTCGACGCGGCTGATGAAGCGGGTGAGCGCCGAGTGATCGCGCTCGGCGACGAGATCGATCGCGCCCACCTGGTCCTCTGAGATGCGGGGGGCCATCTCGCACTCGTCGACGAGGCGGTCGACGCGCTGGCGCAGCACGGTCGGCTCGCTCGAGGCCTGGGCGACGGCGTGGCCGGCGCTGAGCGCCAGCACCAGGGCCACCATCGCGCTGGTGCGCAGCTTCCTGCGCCGCGGCAGCTGCTCGACCTGCGCGACGAGGTCGAGGCCTTCTTGCCGGACCCGTCCGTCGATCAGCAGCAGGACCCCGGTGGCCACGCGCACAGGCTCGAACAGCGCGAAGGCCACCACGAAGAGCGTGGCCACCCAGGTTCCGTTGTCGAGCGAGGTGAAACGGGCCGCGAAGTTGAGATCGAGCGCCAGCAGCTGCTGGCCGAGCAGCATCGCGAAGGCGACGCCGGTGTGCAGGTTCACCACCAGCAGCAGCTGCAGCGCGTTGCAGAACCGCAGGAACGGCGCGGTGTGACGGGCGCCGCCCAGCAGCTTTGACGCGGTGCCGAAGAGGCCCAGGGCGCTGCCTTCGCCCCGCATGGCGGTGGCGAAGAGCGCCTGGTGGGCCCCGATGAAGAAGAAGCCGATGCCCGCCGTGAAGGCGAGGATTCCCGCGTCGACGAGCACCTGCAGGGTGGAGGCGATGATCAGCCCCGGCGCCCGTCTGGCTGCCGCCAGGAAGCTGCCCCGCGCGGTCGGCTCGGCCTGCCCGAGGATGTGCTGCTCGAGGAAGTGCGAGGCGGCGCCCTGGCAGATCGCGCGCAACACCCAGGCACAGGTCCACAGCGTCACCGGCCAGAGCAGCGGCTGGTGCCGTTGAATCGCTTCGGCCAGGGTGAAGAAGGTGAACACCAGCGCTGCCGAGGCGGGCATGGTGAGCACCCAGACGCCCGACGAGCCGGCCGCTGCCTTGAGCGCAGCGTCGAAGAGCGCCAGGGTCGTGCGGGGCCGAAGCTGAAGCGCGTCGACGGCCATATCGTCAGCTCGAGAGCAGCGCGGCGAGGCCGAAGAAGCCGCCAAAGAGCAGCGCCACGCTCAGCCCGGCGAGCATGACGTTGCCAACAGACCAGTCATTGCGGGCGACCAGGGCCCGGGCCTTCGCCAGGCGTTTGCCGAGGCAGGTCGCGCACCGGTTGATGCCCTCGAACTGGGTGGTGCACTCGACGCAGATCACGTTGCGGCACTCGACGCAGATGCCGAGGCCAGCGCGATCCGGGTGGTAGTGGCAACGACCAGAACCGAGGCTCATCGTCAGGGATCCACTGTAGTCCGCTGGCCTGTTGATTCCCGTGGAATCTTGGCGGGGCCTTCTCCTGGACGCCGACTGGCTGGACCCTTCGCACACCGGGGCTGCGCCTCACGTCCCAGGCCGTGCATTCCGGCAGTCAGGGACTCACCGACGCTCGACAACGGGCTCGGGCGAGCGTGTCGAGCGTCTCGACCATGAACTGGTCGAAGGGAACGCTTGCGTTGGCCTCATGGTTCCTCAACTCCCGTCCCAGGTCGCCCTCGAGCGCAAACCCGGTGTCGCGGTCAGGGACGCCTGCCACCCGATAGGAGACGGCGCGGCAGAGGTTCTCCCTCAGGAAATTGGGCCAGCCCTCGTACCCGTGAGGATCGACCCCGTCGAAGAGGCAGCTCGCGCGGTCGATGGACCGAACCACCTGCTGGTTCGCAGAGATGATGGCCTCGAGGGGCTGGTGCGTAAACTCGTGGGCGATGAGGACGCGGCGGTCGTCGTCGGTGAGGGTCGGCCCAAGCAGCAGCAGCATTCGCCGATTGGGCAGATCGACGCCGAACCCGGTGACCGGGGCGAGGAATGGGTCGACCATGGCGTCGAACTCGACCAGCGGTCTCTGGTTGTTCCATCGCAGGTACCGAAGCACCGCGTCTTTGGTGGCGATCAGTTCGGCATCGTCAGGGTCGAGGGCCTTCCAGGAGCCCCAGTGGCCTTGCACGAACGCGCCGACGCCGCCTTCGCCGTGAATCCATCGCAGATGAGCCGCGAGCGTTTCGGCATCGGAGGCCGTCTGTGGAGCATAGAAGGTCATGCTGGGCGCGCGGCCGGTCGGAACGAACCGCGGCGCGGGGCCGAAGCCCTCGAGCGCGAAGGCGGCAAACTCGGTGGCGTAGCCGAGGTGGCTTTTCGCGTACTCGAGAAGGGCCTGCTTCCTGGCCGAAGGCCACGCGTGCACGACCTGCCAGAGGCGCGCACGAAGGGGGTAGCGGTGATCGAGCCCCGACGTCGTCTTGAATCCAAACTCCGAAAAGCGCTTCGCGTCGTCGGGGCTGGCGACATCGAGGGCGCCGAGGAAGAGGGCCGCGATGCAGGCGAGTGAGTCAGCCTCGACCCGATGGCGTTCGGCCGTGGCCCACGGCGCGCGAGCAGCCAGCCACGCCCTGCAGGTCACGCCGGCGAAACAGGCGATGGCCGCGATCGTCACGGCTCGCCGAAGGCGCCTCCCTTCAGCACCTGCCGGTTTGATGGAAAGGACCATCAGCCCTCCTCGAGAGGCTCGCGGGTCGGCAGCGTGGGCGTCGAGCCTGCTCCAACCCCAGAGACCTTGACCGGACCCGCCGTTTCGACGGCGCTCGCCGAGCCGCAACGAACGCACGGTCGTCGAGACACCAGTTGGCGCGCGGCCTACAGCTCTTCGAGGAACTCGTCGTTGTACGTGTACCGCGACAGGCGCTTGATGAGCGCCTCCATGGCCTCGACGGGCTTCACCGAGAAGAGCATCTGCCGCAGCTTTTTCACCTTCTCGTATTCCTTGTAGACGAAGAGCTTCTCTTCTTTGCGGGTGCCCGACTGGGCGATGTTGATCGCCGGCCAGATGCGCTTCTCGGCCAGCAAGCGGTCGAGCACGATCTCGCTGTTCCCGGTGCCCTTGAACTCCTCGAAGATCACCTCATCCATTCGGCTGCCGGTGTCGATCAGCGCGGTGCCGATGATGGTGAGGGTGCCGCCTTCTTCGGTGGCGCGGGCGGCGCCGAACATGCGCTTGGGGCGCTCGAGGGCGCGCGAGTCGACGCCGCCGGACATGGTGCGGCCCGAGGAGTCGATCTCTTTGTTGAAGGCGCGGGCCAGGCGGGTGATCGAGTCGAGCAGCACCACCACGTCTTTGCCGTTCTCGACGAGGCGGCGGGCGCGCTCCATGGCCAACTCGGCGACCTTGAGGTGCGCGGCGGGGTTCTGATCGCTGCTCGACGCGAGGATCTCGGCCTTGATGTTGCGCCGCATGTCGGTGACCTCTTCAGGTCGCTCGTCGATGAGCAGCACCATCACGTGCGCCTCGGGGTGGTTCTGCAGGATCGCCTGCGCCATCTTCTGCAGCATGATCGTCTTGCCGGTCTTGGGCGGGGCGGTGATCAGCGCCCGCTGGCCCTTGCCGATGGGAGCGATCAGATCGAGCACCCGGGTGAGCATCTCGTGCGGCGAGTGCTCGAGCTTGAGGCGCTCGACGGGGTCGACCGAGGTGAGATCGTTGAAGTGCGGCAGCCGGGTCGCCACGTCCATCGGTACGCCGTCGACGGTCTCGACGCTGACGATGGTGCCCTTCATGCCGCGCATCTGCGCCTTGGCAGTGAGGTACTGGCCGGGCCGCAGCCGAAGCTTCTGCACCAGGTTCTTGGGGATCTCGGCGTCTTCAGGCCCCGGCAGCAGGCTGCGCTTGAGCGATCGCAGCGCCGCGTTCTGACCCTTGACCTCGGTGTCCAGCACGCCCTCGACGATCGAGGTCGGGGCCTGCACCGGCTGCCCGGACTTCTCGGCCTGACGCATCACGGTCTGCTGCTGCTGCTGCGCCTGCTGCTGGGCGATGCGCTGCTTGTACTGGTCGAGCTCCTGCGCGGTCAGGAAGATGTTCACCACCTGGCCGTCGGGCTGAATCACCTTGCGAAAGGCCTGCCCGTCTTCCGCGAAGAAGACCGGGTTGCCCTTGCGACGACGGCGACGCCGGCGCTTGCGACCTTGACCCTGGCCCGGCTGCGGTTGCCCCGGCTGCCCGGGACCCGCGGCGCCAGTGCCTGCCTGCGGGGAACCCTCGTCGGGGCCTTCATCGCCGCCGTCGTCGCCCCCGTCATCATCGCCGCCACCGTCGTCACCACCGCCACCGTCAGACGGGGGAGGCGCTCCACCTCCGGGCGCGGAGGGGTCGTTGGGGTCAGGCAGGTCGTTCTCGCTCATGGTTGGTGACGTTCCAGCGGGTGATGTTCCAGCGGTTGGAGGCAGCCACAGGGACCGGTGGGGCTTCCCCGCGGGTGGTGCAGGTCGGTTGTGGGGCAGGGTTCAAGACCGCCGGGTGGAGCACAATGCTGCTTCGTGAGGCCACCTTCTCGACGCGTACCCTGAATCACCATGGGGCCTTACAGCTGCCCGAAAACACAGTGACGCAAACAGTTGTAGCAAGTCCCCGCGGGAGGTCCACCTCGTTTTGCGCGCCAGGGCCGTCGCGGGGAACGTGGGCTTTTGGCGGTGGTCATCTCAGGTCGACCTGAAACTCCAGGCGCGCCTGGACCGCAGGGGGGCCGAACAGCCAGCCGTCGGGGCCGAGGTCGGCGACCAGGCGCTTGAGGGCCGGGGGCAGGGGCGAGGGGTCTGGCACCTTCGCGTCGAGCAGCGCCTGGGGAGCGGCCACGCCGAGCAGCGAGCCCAGCAGCGTGCCCGGGGCCTGGGCGATGGTGAGCTGAAAGTCATCGTCGTCGGCCGCAAGGCCGGCCTTCGTCTTGGCCGCCTGCACCGCGTCCATCAGGCCCCCGAGGTGGTCGACCAGCCCGCGATCCCTCGCGTCACGGCCGCTCCAGACCCTGCCGCGGGCCACCTGATCGACGGCCTCTTTGGTCATCTTCCGGCTGGCGGCCACCTCGGTGATGAAGGTGTCGTAGAAGTCATCGACCCACCGCTGGGCGGCGACGCGCTGGTCGTCGGTCCACGGGTCGAAGAAGTCGGCGAGGCCGGCCAGCTTGCCGCGCGAGAACGACTCCTGGGTGACGCCCCAGGTGTTGGCGAGCTGCTTCACCGAGGGCTTGGCGTAGAAGACGCCGATGCTGCCGGTGAGGGTGGTGGGCGAGGCCCAGATCTCGTCGGCGCCCATCGCCACGTAGTAGCCGCCCGAGGCGGCGGCGTCGCCCATCGAGGCGATCACCGGCTTCTGCTTCTTCGCCTCGAGCACCGCCCGGTACATCATGTCCGAGGCCATGCCGTCGCCGCCGCCCGAGTCGACGCGCAGCACGATGGCCTTCACGTCGTCGTCGCGCACGGCCTGCTGCAGCGCGGTGATGAAGCTCTCGGCGCCGGCCGCGCCGCCCAGGGGCGACGACTGGTTCTTGCCGCCGGTGATATTGCCCAGCACCGGCACCACGGCGATCTGCCGCCTCGAGCCCCAGCGGGTGTCGCGGGCGCTGAAGGGCCGATAGGTGGCGGTCACCGTCGCGTTGGGCAGCGCCTGCTTCAAGAAGGCGTCGAGCTGCTGCGGGGTGAAGACGTCGTCGATCTGCTTGAGCTCTTTGGCGCGCCGGGTGGGCTTGAGGCCTTCGTCGAGGCCGGCTTTCCACTCGGCGTTGGTCAGCGGCCGCCGGCTGGTGACGCGACGCGCGAGCAGGTCTTCGGCGGTGTCGAGGTAGGCGTTCAGGGCCTCGCGCTGCTCGTCGCTCACCGAGGCGCGGGTGAACTGATCGGGGAACGACTTGTACGCACCCACCCGGGCCACGTCGACGGTGACGCCCAGCTTCTCGGCGGCGCCTCCGAAGAAGGTGACCGTCGAGCGCAGGCCGTCGACCATGAACATCGCCTCGCTGGCCGCGAAGAGCGCGTCGCACGCAGAGGCCATCAGGTACTCGGCGTCGCCCGCGTTGAGGATGTAGCCGTAGACCTTCTTGCCCGAAGCTCGCAGGCGCTCGAGGGCCGCGCGCACTTCGTCTGCGCGGGCCAGGCCCAGCGAAGCGCCCTCGATCTTCAGCAGCACGCCGGCGAGATCGGGATCTCTCGAGGCGCGGTCGAGGAAGCGGAGGAACGCGACGTAGCGATCTTCAGCGGCGATGCCCAACAGGGCGCCGAGCGTCGAGCCTCCCTCTGATCCAATGCCGTCGAGCTCGATCACCGCGAGCTTCTTCGCGGGCACGATCGACGCGTACTTCGGCCCTGACGCGCGGCCCATGAACTGAAAGTCGAACTGCCCATTCGCCGTGGCGGCGCCCTGCGTGTAGCCCACCTGCTCGAGATCGACGCCCAGGCCCACCTGAAACGCCAGCGCAGCGCCGCCGCTGAAGCCGTGGCTCACACCGCCTGAGACCCTCAGACCCTGAATCAGGGTGGCCTGGGCGGTGTACTGCATGCGTGACTCGAAGATGGGCAGCGCCTCGGGGAAGTACCAGTCGATGCCCACGGTCACCCGTTCGCCGAAGGGCCGCAGGCCCACGCCCAGGCCCCACTCACGGCCCAGCGTCAGCGCGCCTCGCGAAGGCGTGTTCACGTTGCGGCTGATCGCGCCCACCGACAGCCAGCGCAGCGGTCTGCTCTGCACGCCCACGTCGAAGCCGAGCAGGCCATCGAGGCCTGGGGCGTAGAACCAGTTGGCCGCGAAGCCGGCCGAGAACGCCTCAGGGCCGAGGGCTCCCGCGACGGTGAACTTGGTGCGGGTGCCGCCGATGGTGGGCAACCACCACTGCAGGCCCAGGCCGAAGCCCGCCACGTCGCCCACGCTGGTGGCCGCGAAGATCCCATTGGCGATGAGGTTCCGGGTGCTGCTGCGCTCGTGCACGTAGACGGCGTTCCACAGCCCGACGCGGCCCAGCCCCGCAGGGTTGTAGCTGAGCGCGGTCGACTCTTCTGCGTACGCCAGCGAGTCAGGGAGCAGCGTCACCCCGCGCGACACATCGGTCGTCGCGACGTTCACCGTCTGCGCCGAGGCGACCGCAGCGGCCACCACCATCACGCACCACAGGAGCCGAGCAGCCATGACCCCGAGGTCTACACAATGCTGGCGGTGGAGGGTGGCCCTCGAGACGAGCGGTCGGTCAGGTGAACGCCGTGCCTCGAGGGAGGCCCGTTACTGACCTTCGACGAAGCTGCGCAGGCGCTTGCTGCGTGAGGGGTGCCGCAGCTTTCGCAGCGCCTTGGCTTCGATCTGCCGAATGCGCTCGCGGGTGACCTCGAAGTCCTGGCCGACCTCTTCCAGGGTGTGGTCGCTCTTCTCGCCGATGCCGAAGCGCATGCGCAGCACCTTCTCTTCGCGGGGCGTGAGCGTGGCGAGCACCTTCCGGGTCTGCTCGGCCAGGTTCATGTTGATCACCGCGTCGTCCGGCTTCACCAGGGCCTTGTCCTCGATGAAGTCGCCCAGGTGGCTGTCTTCCTCTTCGCCGATGGGCGTCTCGAGCGAGATGGGCTCCTTGGCGATCTTGAGGACCTTGCGGACCTTGTCGAGCGGCAGCTCCATCTTCTCGGCGATCTCTTCGGGCGTGGGCTCGCGACCGATCTCCTGCACCAGGTAGCGGCTGGTGCGGATCAGCTTGTTGATGGTCTCGATCATGTGCACCGGGATGCGAATGGTGCGGGCCTGATCGGCGATGGCGCGGGTGATGGCTTGACGAATCCACCAGGTGGCGTAGGTCGAGAACTTGTAGCCGCGCTTGTACTCGAACTTGTCGACGGCCTTCATGAGGCCGATGTTGCCTTCCTGGATCAGGTCGAGGAACTGCAGGCCGCGGTTGGTGTACTTCTTGGCGATCGACACCACCAGGCGCAGGTTGGCCTCGACCAGCTCGCTCTTGGCGCGCTCGGCGCGGCGCTCACCGAGACGAATCGCCTCGTACTTGCTGCGCAGCACCTCCAGCTCCATGCCCGCGTCTTCTTCGACCTTCTTGATGCGGCGAAAGGCGGTGCGCACGTCGCGGTCGAGCGCCTCCATCTGCTCTTCCGAGATGTTCAGCTTGCGCTGCAGGCGCTTGCCGGCGTTGGGGTTGCCGTTGGTCTCCTTCAGCGAGACCTTCAGATCGTTCAGCGGCAGCCCGTACTGGCGCTCGAGGTCGCGCAGCTCGTCTTCGGCGCGCAGCACGGTGTCGATGAGATCCGACACGTGCTTCACCACGCGATCGATCATCTTCTTCGACAGGCGCATCTCCTCCAGCGCTTCCATCAACTTCTCGCGCAGCTCGATGGCTTCCTGCTTCAGCTCCTTGCGCTTCACCTCGGTGAGCTTCTTGCGGCCCGCCAGGTCTTCCTCGATGTCGAGCAGGTCCTTGTAGACCTTCTTCAGCTTGTCGATCTGCTTGTTGATGGTCTCGATGCGGTTCAGCTCGGCCTGGTTGAGCTGAATCTCTTTCGGAGCGCCCTCGACGGCCGCGCCCTCGGCGCCTTCGACCGGCTCGACGTACTCGGGTTCCTCTTCCTCTTCGCGAGCGGGCTCTTCGGGGGCGTCTTTCAGCACCTCACGAATGCGCAGCTTGCCGGCCCGCAGGCGGGGGCCGATCTCGATCACCTCGTTGATGGCCACCTTGCAGTCCAGCAGGGCGCGCATGACCTCTTTTTCACCGTCCTCGATGCGCTTGGCGATCTCGACCTCGCCCTCGCGGGTGAGCAGTGAGACCGAGCCCATCTTGCGCAGGTAGAGGCGAACGGGGTCGTTCGACTTGGCGCCCGGGTCATCGGCGATCTTGGGCGCCTCTTCTTCTTCCTCTTCCTCTTCGTCCTTCTTCTTCTCCTGCTCCTCTTCGGCGGCGACGGTGGGCTTGACCTCGGCGTTGTCGACCGACTTCTGGGCGTCGACGATCTCGATCTCGTTGTCGCCGAACATCGACATCACGTCGTCGATCTGGTCCGACGAGACCACGTCGGCGGGCAGGGCGTCGTTCACCTCGTCGTAGGTGAGGTAGCCCTTCTGCTTGCCGGCCTCGATGAGCTCTTTGACCTCTTTGCGCTCGGTGACGGGCTCTTCTTCGACCGCGTCCTTCTGGGCGTCGGGGTCGACCTCGGCGTCGAGCATCGCCTCTTCGGCCTGCTCCTCGACCTCGGTGCCCTCGACCTCGCTGTCGCTCTTGCCGCGCTTCTGCAGCTTCGCGCGCGCCAGAGCGGTGGCGTCCTGCTGGGGCCCGGTGGCGGTGGCGCCGGCCGGCTTGCTCTTCACGGTGATCTTCTTCGCGGCTTCCTTCGCGGCAGCGTCCTTCTTCTCAGCTTCCTTCTCGCTGGCCTTCACCACCCGTGGCTGCACCTTCTTCTTCACGTCTTTTTCGTCCTTCTTCTTCTTGTCGTGCGCCTTGGAGGGTTTGGTCGGCATGTGGTTGAGCACCTGACGGGGTGTGGAGGCCTGCGGCGAAAGCCCCGGCCCTTACCCCAAAGGCCGCGGACAATTCAAATAACCATCTCAACTTCACTTCGGTGACAGCCGCCGACCCGTTCTGGGTGGGGGGTCGGGCTCGCCCCTGAGGACTGCAGGGCCCGCCGTCAGACGTCAGGGCTTCTTGTGTTTCCTCGCCTTCAGCTTCGACCACAGCTCGGTGAACTGCTGCCGGTCGGCCATCAGCCGGCGCGCCTCGTCGGACAGGTCCGAAGCCCCCTGCACCTGTTTGAACTCGGCGTCGAGACGAGCGATGTGTTTCTGCACTGCACTGATCTTCACGTTCGAACACACCTCGAAAAACCCCTGTTCCAGCGCCTCGGGGGTGACGGGCAGCCGGCTGCGCCAGCCCTCGAGGGCGGCCTTCAAGCCCTCAGAGGCGTCGTACAGCGCGTCTTCTGGAGCACCGCCCGACTGAATCGTCGCGATCAGCCGCCGAACGCCCGCGTGCTGCAGCTCATCGAAGGCCCGGTCATCGTCTCTGGTGAGCAGCTTGGCGTCTTTGAGCACGAAGGCGGCGTACGAGGCCTCGAGCGGGTCGGGGGGCGGCTCCCGTGGCCCGTCTGGCTTTGGAACTGGCCTGACTTGCAGGGGATTCTTGCTGCGCAGGGCGGTCTCGAGCTCGCTGGCGGGCAGGCCTGAGTGTTTGGCGAGGGCTCCGAAGAAGGCGCTGCGCATCAGGCCCACGGGCAGCACGGCCACCACCGGCCGCAACCGATCAAGGCCGCTCATCTTGTCTTCGAAGCTCGAGCCGGTGCCGCCGGGCATGACGCTGGTGAAGAGGTGCTCGGTCAGGGGTCTGGCCCTGGCGACCAGCTGCTGAACCGCGGGGGCGCCAGCCTTTCGGGCGAAGGTGTCGGGGTCTTCACCTTCAGGCAGCACGGCCACGCGCGACGTCTGCCCCGCCGCGAGGATGGGCCCGGCCAGGCGCTCGACGGCTTTGCGGCCCGCGTCGTCGCCGTCGAGCAGCAAGACCAGCTCTTTGGCCTCGAGGCGGGAGAGCAGGGCGAGATGCCCGGGGGTGAGCGCGGTCGAGCAGAGCGCCACCGCGTTCTTCACGCCGGCCTGGTGCAGGCCGATGGCGTCGAAGTACCCCTCGCACAGCACCGCCGACTTCTTGCGGCGCACCTCGTCGCGGGCCTGGTCGGTGGCGTAGAGCACCTCTGACTTGTTGTAGAGCCTCGATTCCTTCGAGTTCAGGTACTTGGGCCCGTCTTCGCCTTCGAGCAGGCGGCCGCCGAATGCGATGGTGCGACCTTCTGGAGAGCGAATGGGGATGATCACCCGGCCCCGGAACATGTCGTAGAAGCCCTCGCCCCGTTGCCGTGGAGCGACCAGGCCGGCCTTTTCACCAAACGCCAGCAGGCCCTGCTCACGAAGCCGATCGGCGAGGTCGGTCCACGCGACGGGGGCCCAGCCAAGCCCAAAGGCGCGCATCAGCTCGTCGGTGAGGCCACGTGATCGCAGGTACTCGCGAGCGTGGTGGCCGATGGCCGGGTCCCACAGGCGCTGCACGAAGTGCTGGGCGGCGAAGTCGGTGGCGTCCTTGATCTGCTGCTTCTCGCGCATCGTCGGGTCGATGCCCGCCTCGAGATCGATGCCCAGCTCTTTGGCCAGATCGGTCACCGTGTCGACGAAGGTCTTGCCCATCAGCCGCTGCACGAAGCTGATGCCGTCACCGCCGGCCTGACACCCGAAGCACTTGAAGCGCCGGGTGTCGGGCCAGACGTAGAAGCTGGGCGACTTCTCGCCGTGAAACGGGCACAGCCCCTTGAAACTGCGGCCCGACTTCTTCAGCTCGACCCCGTGCCGCTGCGCTAGCGCCACCAGATCGATGCGCTCGCGAATCTCGTCGATCTTCGAGTCGGGGATCAGCACGGGGCCCTCACGCCTTCACCACGGTTGACCCCTTCGGCGCGCCAGAAGATCAACCAGTGGGCACGGCTCTTCAGCCGAGCTTCGACAGCTGCGCCCTGACCTCGTCGCTGATCGCCTTGCCTTCGGCCTGACCCTTGAGTCGCGCGCTGGCGAGCTTCATCACGGCGCCCAGATCCTTCACCGACGTCGCGCCCGCCTCGGCGACGAACGCGGCGATCTGCGCGGTCAGCTGCTCGGCGCTGAGCTGGGTGGGCAGGTAGGCCTGCAGCACCGCGATCTCCTTCTCTTCCTTCTCGGCGAGCTCAGGCCGCGCGGCCTTGGTGAACTCCGCCACCGAGTCACGGCGCTGCTTGACCAGGGTCGTCACCACCGAAATCACCGCGGCGTCGTCGAGCACCTTCGCTTCGCCTTCGACCTCTTTGTACTTGATGGCGCTCTTCAGCATGCGCACCACGCCGAGCTTCAGCTCGTCCTTCGCGCGCATGGCGTCCTTGATGTCGGCGTCGATTCGTTCTTTCAGCGTGGCCATCTGGGGCTCCTGTTGTGGGCTGGTGAGAATAAAGAAAAACGGAGGTTGGCTTCCCTTCGTGGGTCGCCAACCTCCATCGACTTCCTGACAGGTCAGCCGACCACTCGTGTCGGCCAGCGAATGTCCGTGGTGGCGAAAGCGGGCTTCTTTAGAACGCCTTCCTGAACTTCTTCACCGCGCGCTTCTTGGCGGCCATCATCTTCTTCTTCTTCTTCACGGATGGCTTCTCGTAGTGCTCGCGCTTGCGAATTTCCGAAAGGATTCCGGCTTTCTCGGTCGCCTTCTTGAACCGCTTGAGGGCGCCTTCGATGGACTCGCCGTCCTTGACACGAATCGTCGTCATGTGGACCTGTCACCTCCTTCCGGCTGCTCCTGAACGGTGACGCCGTGCAGGGCGGGAAACAAAAAATCGAGACGCCCCGTGGCACAGTCACCCCCGAAAGGCAACGAGATGACTGCATTCCATGGAAGCCGCACCGAAGGGCCGAAGACCGCGGTCTACGAAGAGCTGGCACGTCAGGCGAGGGGGCTCTTCGAGGGTGAGCGCGACCTCATCGCCAACGCGGCCAACCTGTCGGCGCTGATCGCGTTTCACCTGCCGCAGCTGAACTGGGCGGGCGTCTACTTCCTCAAAGGCGGCGAGCTGGTGCTGGGGCCGTTTCAGGGCAAGCCCGCCTGCGTGCGCATCGCGGTGGGCAAGGGCGTCTGCGGCACGTCGGTCGCCACCGGCCGCTCGGTGCTGGTGCCCGACGTGCACGCCTTCCCCGGGCACATCGCCTGCGACGACGCCTCGAACGCCGAGCTGGTGGTGCCGCTCGTGCGCGACGGCGCGGTGCTGGGCGTGCTCGATCTCGACAGCCCCGTGAAGGGTCGCTTCGATCTCGACGATCAGCGGGGCGTCGAAGGCCTCGCTGCCTTGTTGGTGAACTCCAGCGACTGGGACGGGCGCTCGTAGAGACGGCCAGCTTCCTGCTCGACCGCCCTTGACCACTTCGTTACATGGCCGCCCCATGCGACGACTCCCCGTGGCTTCGCTGGTCCTCCTCTGCTCGGCCTGCGCGTCGACGCCTCCGACGGTGAAGGCCGACCCCGACGTCGTCGCTCAGCCTGCGCCGGTCGACGCCGGCGCGCCTCTCACGAAAGCCTCTGCTCCCCTCATGGTCCCTTCAACGCGCGCGCAGGTCATCACCGATACGATCCACGGGTTGACGCTGAAGGATCCTTTCCGTTGGCTGGAAGACGAGAAGGCTCCCGAGGTGCAGACGTGGATGAAGGCGCAGGACGACTTCGCCCGCAAGAACCTGCACGCGCTCGGACAGCGCGAGGCGCTCACCAAACGGTTCACCGAGCTGTACTACCTCGACGCGATCTCCATTCCCATCACGCGGGGCGGGCGCTCGTTCTACACGCGCCAGCGCAAAGACAAGGAGAAGGCCGTCGCCTACTGGCGTGACGAGAAGGGCGAGGAACACGTGCTGCTCGACCCCAACGCCTGGTCCACCGACAACACGGTGTCGCTCGGCGTCTGGGTGCCCTCGTGGGACGGCAAGAAGGTGGTCTTCGCCGAGAAGCCCAACGCGGCCGACGAGTCGACCCTCTACGTGCTCGACGTCGACTCGGGCCAGCGCTCGACGGTCGACGTGATCCCCGGGGGCAAGTACGCCAGCCCCTCGTGGTACCCGGACAACAAGGCCTTCATCTACGAGTGGCTGCCTTCGGATCCCGCGGTGCCGGTGGCTGATCGCCCGGGCACCTGCGAGGTGCGCAAACACGTGCTCGGCACGGCGCCGTCGACCGATGAGCTGCTGCACCCCAGCACGAAGGACCCGAAGACCTTCATCGGCGGCTCGGTCTCGCGCGACGGCAAGTGGCTGTTCATCACCATCATGCGCGGGTGGAACGAGAACGACGTCTACTTCAAGCGCGCCGGCGTCGACAGAGACTGGAAGCTGCTCATCAAAGGGAAAGACGCGAAGTACGGCGTCGACGTGTGGAAGGACACCTTCTACGTCTTCACCGACGAGGGCGCGCCCAACAAGCGCCTCTTCACGGTCGACCCGAAGAAGCCCGAGCGCGCGCAGTGGAAGGAACTGATTCCCGAAGACCAGAACGCCGCGCGCGAGTCGCTGGCCATCGTCGGTGGCCACCTCGCCATCTCGGCGCTGACCAAAGCGGTGAGCGTGGTCGAGGTGTTCGACTTCAAGGGCAAGAAGGTGCGCTCGATCGAGCTGCCGGGCCTGGGCACCGCGTCGAACCTGGTGGGCCTCGAAGACGACGACGAGGCGTACTACGCGTTCTCGAGCTTCACGTTGCCCCGGCAGGTCTTCAAGACCAGCGTCAAGACGGGCAAGAGCGAGCTGTGGGCCTCGGTCGACGTGCCGGTCGACCCCTCACGCTTCGAGGTGCGGCAGGCCTTCTTTCCCTCGAAAGATGGCACCCGGATCTCGATGTTCATCGTGGCCAGAAAAGGCGTGGTGCTCGACGGCAACAACCCGGTGCTGCTCTACGGGTACGGGGGCTTCGACATCAGCCTCACCAGCGCCTTCACCGGCTTCATCTACCCGTGGCTCGAGGCTGGGGGCGTGTACGCGGTGCCCAACCTGCGCGGCGGAGGGGAATACGGCAAGGCCTGGCACGACGCGGGGAAGGGCGCCAACAAGCAGAACGTGTTCGACGACTTCGCCGCGGCCGCCGAGTACCTGATTCGCGAGAAGTGGACGACGCCTGCGCGGCTGGCCATTCGCGGCGGCTCGAACGGAGGCTTGCTGGTGGGCGCGCTGATGACCCAGCGGCCCGAGCTGTATGGCGCGGTGATCTGCGCCGTGCCGCTGCTCGACATGGTGCGCTACCACCTCTACGGCTCGGGCAAGACGTGGATCCCCGAGTACG
>VYLD01000287.1_pt1 | contig 16398 bp, 12 predicted proteins | sample 5114401 | NCBI WGS metagenome assembly VYLD01 (sample SAMN12291783, study PRJNA351875) | freshwater metagenome | isolation source: freshwater lake | place: USA: Michigan, Gull Lake | collected 2013-08-08 | reverse complement strand
GCCCGCGTCGAAGCTCGTGCCACCGTCAGCGAAGCAGCGCACCACCACCGCGCTGTTCCTCGGCGCCGGCGCGAGCACCACGAAGTCCGCCGCGTTCTGGTCGGTGTCCTGACAGCCGGCATTCTTGCGGACCACCGCCGTGGTGACCGACGCGGCCGACGCCGTCGCCGCGCCTTCCTGGCAGTTCGCCGCGCCGACCCCCACGAAGTCGATCAGCTGCGGGCCAGGCGACGGGCACACGGTGGTCAGCGGCGTGCCCCCCACCACCAGGGCCACCTTGTAGTCGGTGCTCACGTTCAGGAAGACGTTCACCGTGTCGGGCGTCGGCAACGGCAGGCCACGCGGGCCGGTGGTCTGGGTCAGCGCCACCAGGTGAAACGCGCCGCCTTCGATGGTCGCCGCCGGGTCGAAGTCGGCCACCTGCCAGTTGTTCCCCAGGGCCGCGGCGTACTGCAGCGACAGGCCTCCCAGCGCCACCGGCTGGTCCGACACGTTGTGCAGCTCGATGAAGTCGGTGCGCCAGGGAGGCGCGGGCGTACCGGGGCTGCCACCGCCGCCGAAGACCTGGCTCACCACGACGCCGGTCGACCCCAGCGCCTGCAGCGTCGTTCGCGCACCAGTCTCACCGTCACCACAGGCCCCCACCGTCAACGCCACCACCGTGAGCCCCAGCGTGTTCCAGGCGCAGCGCCACTGCAGCAGCGCCCTCCCCCACCGCAGCCGGGGGGCCTGAGGGCCACTCACGACAACGTCCTCACGAGCGCCACCTGCTCGTTCGCCAGCCGACGTACGACGTCGGCGGTGAATGGCTTGTCGAGCACCGGCCGCTGCACCTCGTCGAGAAACTCCCGGGCTGTCGAGCTGAACGCGCCGCCGGTCATGAACACCAGGCGGCCAGCCAGGACCGGGTGGCTGGCCTGCAGCCGGTGGTAGACCTCAGCGCCCGACATCTCGGGCATCATCACGTCGCAGAAGATGACGTCCGGCTCGAGCCCGGGCAGCGCCTCGAGCGCCGCCTTCGGCTCGGTGAAGCTGCGCACGTCGTGGTGAGGGCCCAGCACCCGCTGCAGCGCGAACAACACCGACGGCTCGTCATCGATGAGCGCCACCAGGCCCCTCGGCACGGGCAACCGCTCGACCTGGGGCGTCTGGGGCACCGGGGTGCGCCGAAACTCGGCCGGCGCCGCGGGCAACAGCACCCGGAAGGTGCTGCCGCGACCCGGCTCGCTCTCGACCTCGATCGAGCCCCCCAGCGCGGTCACCAGGCTGTGGCAGATCGACAGCCCCAGCCCAGTGCCCTGGCCCACCGGCTTGGTGGTGAAGAACGGGTCGAAGATGTGCGGCAACACGTCAGGGGCGATGCCCTGCCCCGTGTCACGCACCATCACCACCACGTTGCCGTTCTGATCGAGCGACGTCGACACCACCACGCGCTGGTGGGTGACGTCGCCCTCGGGCAGCGCGTGGGCCGCGTTGATCAACAGGTTCAAGAAGACCTGGCTCAGCCGGCCTTCGTTGCCCTTCACCGGCGGTACGTCATCGAAGCGGCGCTCGAGCAACGCGCGGTGCCGAATCTCGTTGCGCGCCATGGTGATCGACGACTCGAGCACCCGGCGCACGTCGACCAGGCCGGACTGATCGTCTTGCGCGCGAGAGAACATCTTCAGGTCCCTCACGATGACCCCGACCCGCTCGGCGCCGGTGCGCGCGTCGGTCAGCGCTTCGCTCACCTCGTCGACCAGCGCGGGCTGCGGCGCGACCCGCAGCTTGTCGAGCTCTTCGAGGGCGTAGTGCAGGTTCGAGGTGATCCACGCCAGGGGGTTGTTGATCTCATGGGCCACCCCCGCGGCCAGCGTGCCCACCGACGCCAGCCGCTCGGTCAGCGCCAGGCGGGCCTGCAGTTCCTGCTGCCGCGAGACATCGCTCATCTCGCCGATCAGTCGCACCGGCGCGCCGAAGTCGTCGAACAGCAGGCGCCCCCGGTCCGCCACCGCCGCGTAGGAACCGTCTCCGCGACGAAACCGGTACGAGTCGGCCCAGGTGGCGCGGCGCTCGGACAGGGCGCTCACCAGGCCTCGCGTCACCCGCTCCCGCTCGGCCGGGTGAATGCTCGACTCCCACCACTCGAAGGTGCGCGTGGAGCCGCCGGGCTGGTGACCGAACACCGTCTCCATGCGCGGGCTCCACTCGAGGTGGTTACTGCGCAGGTTCCAGTCGTAGATGACGTTGGTGCTGGCCTCGCCCGCGAGGTGAAACCGCTCGAGGGCCTCACGCGTCGACCGCTCGTTGCGCCACTTCTCGATGGCCAGGGCCGCCAGGCGCCCCAGCGTCTTCATCGAGTCCATCTCGGCGTCGGTCGGCACCCTGGCGACCACCCCGTAGGCAGCCAGCGAGCCAATCACCACGTCATCGTTGTTGACGATCGGCCACGACCAGGCGCTGCGGCGCCCGATGGTGCGCATCAGCCCCCGAAAGCTCTCCCACCGCGGGTCGGTCAGCGCGTCGGCGACCAGCACCGGCCGCTTGAGCCAGACCGCCGTGCCACACGAGCCGCGGTTCGGCCCCGGCGCCAGCCCCTCGCCAGCCTCGCGCAGCGCCGCAGGCAGGTTCGGGCCACCGCCCTGGTGCAGCAGCCCGTCGTCGCCCATCAGCAGCACCGAGCACACCGTGAGGGGAATCGAGGCTTCGCAGGCGCGGCACACCTCATCGAGCAGCTCGGACAGGGGCTTGCCCGAGGACAACAGGTCGAGGATCTCGAGGCCCGTGCGCGCCGCCGGGGGCACCTCGGCCACGGGCGCCGTCAGCGTGACGAAGCAGCCGCTCGTCGAGGCCTCGACCAGCACGTCCCACCCAGCGCCGTTGAGCAACACGTGCTCTCGCGCCGTGTGCTGCGCGAGCCCCAGGGCCCTGAGCGCCTCGAGGGCCGACAAGCCCGCCAGCTCGCTCACGCGCGCCCCGGCCGCGAGCGCCGGGTGCACCTGCTCGACCCCGAAGGTCGTACTCACCACGCGGCCGTCGGGGTCCAGCCAGAGACAGAAGCGCATCGCGGGGCTCAGCATACGGGACCGCCGCCGCGCGCGCCCTTCAGAAGGCGGCCATCAGGAGAGCGCGTCAGGTCTCTGACGCACGGACACCGTGGGGGCCGCGGCGTCGCGCTGCCAGCTCGCTACAGCACAAAGGGCACGACGACGCGCGCCAACACCCCGCACGACAGGCCGATGACCACCCCCACCATCACGTCGAGCGGGTAGTGCGCCCCCAGGGCGACGCGCGAGAAGCCCACCACACCCGCCAGCCCCGCGGCGAGCATGCCGAGGAACGAGCCCTCGCCGGCCCAAGCGATGGCCGCCGCCACCGCCGCCGCCGTGTGCCCCGAGGGGAATGAGAACGCGTCGGGGTTCTGCACCAGCGACGTGAAGCCCGCGATGCCCGCGTTGGGGCGACGGCGCTTCGACAGCCGCTTCACCACCTGCGCCATCAGCGCCGCGACGCCAGCCGACGCCAGCAGCCGCAGCGCCAACGCGTTGGTCTCAGGGGTGCCGATGGCGAACAACACCACGCCGACGAAGGTCCACACCGAGCCGTCGCCGAGGTGCGTGATGGTGCGCAGCAGCCGAATCGACAGCGGGCGCTGCCATCGCACCACGCGCATCAGCGTCGCTTCGTCCCACGCCAACAGCCGCCGCCACGCCGTCATCTCGTCATCGCAGTCGACACGTGAGGCACTGTCATGAAGCCCGGGCAACTTCGTGGTGAACCGATGACGAAGGCGCGAGCGGGGAAGAGGCCCGCTGAAAAAGTCGTCGGGGTTTTCCGGGGGGTGATCAGGCCCGTCGAATCAGAAGGACGTTCTGCGCGAGCAGAGCGCCTTCGTTCAGCGTGCTGCCAGGCGCCTCTGCAGGGCCTCGGCGAAGCGGTCTGCCGAAGCTGGCGCCAACCGAAAGAAGAGCTCGGGCTCGACCACCTCGAGCTCCATCAGCAGAAACTGCCCATCGTGCACCACGCCGTCGATGCGGGCGTAGAGGGAATCGGCGACCGCCACCTGCGCGATGTGCGCGGCCACCTCGAGCACGTCGGCCGGAGGCGTCGCCAACACGCTGCCACCGCCGTGATCAGGCTGCACCCGGTAGTCGCCGACCTTCGGCCGCTTGAGCACGGCGTGGCTGAACTCCCCGTCGAAGAACACCAGGGACCACTCGCCCCCCGACTCCACGGCGTCGAGGTAGGGCTGCAACATCCACTCCGAGTCGACCCGATGGTCCTGGGCCTCGCGCACCACCTGGGCCACCTCGGCCGCGACGAATCGCCGAGCGCCGTACGCGTTGGCGGTGAATGAAGGCTTCAGCACCGCGCGCGACCACCCCCGCTGCGCCAGTCGCTCGGGCAGCCCGCCCAGCTCATCGGGTCTGAAGAAGGCGGTCGGCACCACCGGCAGGCCCAGCCCCTCGAGGTGACGAAAGTACGTCTTGTCGGCGAAGCGGCTGAGCATGGCCGGGCTGTTGAAGACGGGCGGCGGCGAGGTCGACAGCGCCCCCAGGAAGTCGCGAAACGCGACCCGATGCTGGTACCAGTCCCACGGAGACCGCATCACCAGCGCGTCGAAGGCGCCTGCCTCGAAGGGGGCGTTCCACACCACGGGCGTGACGGACACTCCGCGGCGCTCGAGCGCCTGGGCTGCGGTCAGGTCATCGACGTACAGCCCTTTCAGGTGTGCTGCCGTGAAGAAGCCGACCTGGGTCATGCGCCCACCGGCAGGTGCGTGGGCACCTCGCACGCGAGCGCGACGAGGAAGCCGAGGCGGGCGTCGTCGAAGGCCCCCGCCTGCGAGTGCGCGGCGTCGACGAGGCCCACCACCTCGGCTCCGTGGAACACCGGCAGGCACGCCGCGGTGCGCAGCTTCGGGTCGCGCTCGAAAGACGCGCCGCTGGTCTTCGCGTGCGCCGCGACGTCGGCGATGACCTGGGCGCGGCCGCTGAGCGCCACGCTGACGGTGGTGCTGCGCGCGGCGAGCTCGGCGGTGAGGGGAACCTCAGCGCGGCCGCAGCCCCCTCTCGACGCCAGCTTGACCAGCGCCCGGCCGGCAGGCAGCCCCCTCACCTGGTACAGGCCAACCCAGTCGAGCTGGGTGTCTTTGGCGACGGCCGAGATGAAGCCCGTGACCACCAGCAGCGACAACGTGGTGCTGATCGATCGACCGCCCAGCGCGGCGCTCAGGTCGTACGGCTGCGCCTCGTATTCACCGGCGAGGGTGACCGAGCCGTCGGCCGACAGCCTGGGCACCCGGTATTGGTACAGCTTCGACAGCGCGTGCGGCGTGGCGGGCATCGAGGCCTTTCGGGCCTCTTCGAGCACCCGCCACAGGGTCTGCTGCGCCTCGCGGACGGCCCGCTCAGGCACCAGCAGGCCCGCTCGCTCGAGGTACTCGCGTGGTTCCATGACGCGCATGGTGTCGCGTCGGGCCGTCGCTCACAAGCCGGCAGGCGACGGGTCCGACCACGTGCCGCAAGCTTTCGGCGCTTCTTTGCGCATCGAGCGGTTGCCGCTCGGTTCGGGTCCACAAAGGTGTCGGAGGTGGGTGCCTTCTTCGAGAGCAGCCCGGGACAGGTCGAGCGAGAGGGTCGTTCGGCGCCGGCTGCCTCTCGCGAACGAACGTCGAGCAGCCCGGCGCCTGGTGCGCTCTGGTTGCGAAGGTGTCGGCCTGACGTGGGCCCCGCGCGAGAGGGCCTCACAATCGTCATCCCGGCGGTGGACGCGCTCGACCCGACATCGGGGGCTGTTCGACGCCACCGAAGTCGGTGCGATGGCGGTGCTCGTGCAGGAGTTGCCGCCGTCGCGCTGAGGGTTGTTGGCGGTCGACACCAGCATCGGCGTGCGGCGCCGCCCGCCCGGTGAGCCCCCTTGAGAAAAGCGCTCCCTTCGCAGCATGCCTTTTCTGTTTCGCCGGGATTGTGAGAGGCACGGACCTTCTCCAGGAGGCCCTCTTCCAGGCGCTGCGACGAAGGTCGACGCTCGGGCTCTTGTGACCTCTTCGCCTGGCAGCGAACAGGTCTGCACCACAAGGGAGCCAGGGGCCCCTCGAGGACCTCGACTCCTGGGACGCCACGACATCGCCACAGGGCAAAGTGGATGTGGTGCGGCGGCCTCGCGAGGCCTCAATGTGGCGTTCGTACGTGTGCCACCGTTCATTCAGCACCGCGCAAAACGTGGTGAGCAGCGAGGAAGCCCTGCGCAGTCAGACGTCAGGCCTCGAAGGTCATGCCCGCGCCCCGCAGGCGCTCGATGAGGGTGAGGCCGAAGGCGGTCGCTGGCGTGAGCACCCCGGCGCGCTGGGGCAGCTTCTCGTCGTCACGCGCCAGAGAGAGGGCGGCGTGCGAGAGCATCTTGGCGGTCTCTCCGTAGCCCGGGTCCGAGGTGCCGATGACGGTGGCGTGGGCGCGCTGCCCTTCGATGGTCTCGGCCTCGATGCGCAGCGTGAAGCCCCCGGCGTCGCGCGACGCCTTGTCGGGCCCCTCACCCGGCTTCGGCAACAACCGCTGCACGAGCTGCCTGGTCGGCTCGAACACCTGGGAGGCCACCAGTCCCGCCAGGCCGGCGCTCATCACCGACCCGAACACCAGGCCGCGTTTGCCCCTCAGCGCGGTCACTTCCCGGTAGTCCAGCTCGCGGCCGTACGCGTAGTCGAGCAGCGCGTTCGAGCGCCGCACCACCCGGGTGTTGATGGCGGCCATCACGAAGGGCCCGGTCCACGTGCCGAGGAACTCGTCGTACTTCACCGTCGTCAGGTCTCTCTGGCGCCCAAGGTCCGGCTCCTTCGCCCGGTCTGGGCTCAGCCCGTACGGGTCGGCCATCAACCGTCGCACCGCGCGGTCGGCCTTGCCTTCCTCGAGAATGTTGAGGAGCGAAGCCACCGTGCCGCCGCTGAAGCCTCCACGCATCTTCCGGACCGCCAGCGTGGCGCGCCTGAAGGCACCCGACTGGCCCCTGGCCTTGAGCGTGCTGTGCAGCAGGAACAGCCCGAGGTCGGACGGAATGGAGTCGAAGCCGCAGGTGTGCACGATGCGCGCGCCGGTCTGCTTCGCGAGCCCGTCGGCCAGGTCGATCGACCGCCGCATGAACTGCCCTTCACCGGTCAGGTCGCAGTAGTGCGTGCCGGCCTTCGCGCAGGCTTCGACCACCGGCAGGCCGTACTTCGCGTAGGGGCCGACCGTGGTGCACAGCACCTTCGTCTGCGCGGCGATGGTCGACAGCGAGGCGGCGTCGGAAGAGTCCGCGAGCAACACCCCGAAGCGTTGGCCGGCCGGGCCGAGCGAGGCGTGCACCGCGTCGAGCTTCTGCCGGTTGCGGCCTGCCAGCGCGATGCGCACGTCGGCAGGGGCGTGCGAGGCGAGGTAGTCCGCGACCAGCGCGCCGGTGAAGCCGGTCGCTCCGAACAATACGATGTCCCACGGGCGGGAGTTCATACCCCGACGCCCTACGCCTGGCCCGGCTCGAAGGCCATCACCTCGGTGCCACTGCTCCTGTCGGGTACTCCAAACCGGGTGGTCGAGGGGGCTGCGCAGAACGACCGCCCACGCGCTCGCCGAAGGCGTTTGCAGCCGAGCGACGCACCTTGCCCCACCGAGGGTGCGGCTCGACGGTCAGCTCATTCTGGTGCGCCCCAGGCGACCAGGCCGAGCGGTCGGTGTAGCCTTGGGGTCACTTTCCCTCGGGGCCCCATGGCGCATTGCAAGGGCATCGCCGTCATCTCGCGCTTCAAATGGGTGCAGGAGCGCCACGGTGATGCCGGCACCCGCAGCCTGCTCGACGCGCTCCCCGCGCAGACCGTCGCGGTGACCGAGCGCCACATTCTGCCCAACGACTGGGTGCCCATGCAGGTGTTCATCGACGTGAATGTGGCCGTCGACCAGCTGTTCGGGAAAGGCGACCTGGCGCTCTGTCGTGAGCTCGGCGCCTGGGCCGCGCAGGCCAACCTGCCGAGGCTGTTCAGGCTGTTCTACCGGCTGGGCAGCCCCACCTTCATCTTCGAGCGCGCGTCGAAGCTCTGGAGCGCCCACTACGACTCCGGACGCCTCGAGACCTTCAGCACCGCGCCGGGCAGCGCGAGCCTGCGCCTGTTCGAGTTCGATCAACCCCACCCGGCTCATTGCCTGTCGGTGCTGGGCTGGGCCGCGAAGTCCATCGAGCTGTCAGGCTCGACGGTCACCGAGGCGAGGGACCCGCGCTGTCGGGTGCGGGGTGACGACTGTTGTGAGCTGGTCGTCGCCTGGCGCGGCTGACCAGCGCAGCTGTGGTGACTGGTGCTGGACCGGTTGGACGTCGGCGCGACGGCGTCGCGCGGGGCATGAGGCGCACGAACGTCTGGCCTCCCGAGGGTCGGAACGGGTGGTTGCGCAGCCGAAGACCCTGGCGTCGGCAATCAGCGCGTCACTTCAGGCCTTCACCCCGGCTGGCATCAACTCGGCGAAGAAGTCGTGGCCCTTGTCATCGACCACGATGAAGGCCGGGAAGTCTTTGACCTCGATGTTCCACACCGCTTCCATGCCCAGCTCGGCGTACTCGAGCACCTCGACCTTCACGATGCAGCCCTGCGCCAGCCGCGCCGCCGGGCCGCCGATGCTCCCCAGGTAGAAACCTCCGTGTTTCTTGCACGCGTCGGTGACGGCCTTCGAGCGGTTGCCCTTGGCCAGCATCACCAGGCTGCCGCCGTTGGCCTGGAACTGCTCGACGTAGCTGTCCATGCGGCCCGCGGTGGTGGGCCCGAAGCTGCCCGACGCCATGCCTTTGGGCGTCTTGGCGGGCCCCGCGTAGTAGACCGCGCGGTCCTTGAAGTACTGCGGCAGCCCCTGACCGGCGTCGAGCCGCTCCTTGAGCTTCGCGTGGGCGATGTCCCGCGCCACCACCAGGGGCCCCGAGAGCGAGAGCCGGGTCTTGATGGGGTACTTCGAGAGCAGCGCGCGCACCTCGGCCATGGGCCGGGTGAGGTCGACCTTCACCACCTCGCCACCCAGCGCCTTCTCATCGACCTCGGGCAGGTACTTCGCCGGGTCCGTCTCGAGGGCCTCGAGGAAGACGCCCTCGGCGGTGATCTTCCCCAACACCTGACGGTCGGCCGAGCAGCTGACCGCGATGGCCACCGGGCAGCTCGCCCCGTGGCGCGGCAGGCGCACCACCCGCACGTCGTGACAGAAGTACTTGCCGCCGAACTGCGCGCCGATGCCCAGGCGCTGCGTGAGCCTGTGCACCTCGGCCTCGAGTTCGACGTCTCGAAACCCGTGGCCCAGCGGGCTGCCCTGCCGGGGCAGATCGTCGAGGTATCGGGCGCTGGCCAGCTTGGCCGTCTTGAGAGCGAACTCGGCGCTGGTGCCTCCGATGACGATGGCCAGGTGGTACGGCGGGCAGGCCGCGGTGCCCAGCGTCCTCAGCTTCTCGTCGAGCCACTTCATCAGGCTGGCGTGGTTGAGCAGCGCCTTCGTTTCCTGGAACAGGTAGCTCTTGTTGGCCGACCCTCCGCCCTTGGCCATGAAGAGGAAGTGGTACTCGTCGTCGTCGGTCGCGAGCAGCTCGATCTCGGCCGGCAGGTTGGTGCCGGTGTTCTTCTCGTCGAACATGGTCAGCGGCGCGAGCTGCGAGTAGCGCAGGTTCGACTCGGCGTACGTCTTCAGCACCCCTTCGGCGATGGCCGCCTCGTCGCCGCCGCCGGTGAAGACGCGCTGGCCCTTCTTGCCCTTGACGATGGCGGTGCCGGTGTCCTGGCACATGGGCAACACGCCGCCCGCCGCGATGACCGCGTTCTTGAGCAGGTCGAGCGCGACGAACTGGTCGTTTCGGGTGGCCTCGGGGTCATCGAGAATGGCCCGCAGCTGCGCCAGGTGCCCGGGCCGCAGCAGGTGCGCGATGTCTTTCATGGCCTGGCTGGTCAAGACGGTGAGTGCCCTTGTGTCGACGCGCAGGAACGTCTGCCCCTCGGCCTGAAAGGTCGACACGAAGTCGCGGGTGAGCAGGCGCCACGGGGTGTCCTCGTGGTGCGTGAGGGGCAGCATCGGAGTGAAGGTCGACATGGGGGCTCCCTTGCCAGGGTGACAGGCGACCTGCGAACTAAGTCACTTCGACGGGGAGGGTCGAGGCGTTTCCCTGTGGTGGCGAGCGCTGCCCCGAAAGGCCCATCGACACAGACCCGAGCGCGGCACTATGCCCTTCGCCGTGGAGGACTCCTCGAAGCCCGAAAACCGCGGCCGCCTGCTGGTGGTCGATGATCAGCGAAACATGCGCGCCACCACGGCGCTGCTGCTGCGCGCCGAGGGCTTCACCGTCGATGAAGCCAGCGAGGGCGACGAGGCCCTCTCGATGCTGGGGGCCAGGCCCTACGAGCTGCTGCTGACGGACCTGAAGATGGAGCCGATGGACGGACTCACCCTGCTCAAGCGCGCCGTCGAGCTGACGCCCGCGACCCAGGTGATGGTGATGACCGCCTACGGCAGCATCGACACCGCCGTGGAGGCCATTCGGTCGGGCGCCTACGACTACATCACCAAGCCCTTCAAGGACGGCGAGCTCGTCTACCGGGTGCAGAAGGCGCTCGAGCGCGCGCGCCTGCTGGCCACCGTCGACACTCTGGCGGGCGAGTTCAAGCAGCGGCACGGCCTGTCGGCCCTGGTCGGCAAGAGCGCCGCCATGCGCGAGCTGACCACCCGCATCTCGAGGGTCTCGAGCAGCGACGCCACGGTGCTCATCGAAGGTGAATCGGGCACCGGCAAGGAACTGGTCGCCCGCGCCGTCCACGCCCTCTCGCGGCGCAACACCTCGGCCTTCGTGCCGGTCAACTGCGCGGCCATCACCGAGAGCCTGCTCGAGAGCGAGCTCTTCGGCCACGCCAGGGGCGCCTTCACCGGCGCCGTCAAGGCCCGCCGCGGGCTCTTCGAAGAGGCCCACGGAGGCAGCCTCTTCATCGACGAGGTGACCGAGACCAGCGGCGCCTTCCAGTCGAAGCTGCTGCGCGCCCTGCAGGAACACGAGGTGCGGCGGGTGGGTGAGAACACGTCCATCTCGGTCGACGTGCGGGTCATCGCCGCCAGCAACCGCGACCTCGAGAAGGACGTGGCCGAGAAGCGCTTCCGGCAAGACCTCTTCTACCGCCTGGCGGTGGTGACCATGAAGGTGCCCCCCCTGCGCGAGCGCCTCGAAGACGTGCCCCTGCTCGCCCAGCATTTCCTCGAGCGCGCCAACGCCAGAAACCGCCGACCCCACCGCTTGACGTCCAGCGCCGTCGACGCGCTGATGGGCTACAGCTTCCCCGGCAACGTGCGCGAGCTCGAGAACCTCATCGAGCAGGCGGCAGCGCTGGCCGAGGGCGACGATCTGCTCCCCGAAGACTTCCCCATCAGGCGCCGCGGACCCGACTCCCCCTCGGCCTTCGCCCTGCCCGAGACCCCAGCCACCACCGCGCTGGGCTCGGGGCTGAGCACCCTGGCCGATGCGGTCACCGAGGCAGAACGAAAAGCGATTCAAGCAGCCATCGAGCGCTCTCCAGACCTGGCTCGCGTCGCTGAGGTGTTGGGGGTTTCACCCACCACCCTGTGGAGGAAAATGAAGCGCCTGGGTTTGAAGACTGCCGGCGAGGCTCCCTTCGATTCGATCAGCTGAACGTTTCGATTGTGATGACATCTCAACCACATGATTTGAGTTCATTTTTTCAAGAGTGAACGACGCCGGGTTGCAGGGTTGAAAGCTTCACCTGCAGGCTTCCCCGTAAGCATTTGATTTGCGACAACCTCGGGCCTGGCACGACCCTGGCTAAGCCTGTTTGCGGCCTGGCGAATGCGAGGTTGAAGGCGGTTCCCCCCCACCACTTCAGCAGCCTCGTCGGGCTGGCAGTACGAGAAGACCCGCGGCTCGGTACCTCACGGTGCCGGGCCGCCTTCCTTTTCGGGGCCTGCTTCGCCTTTTCAGGCCACACTCACCCTCGTGTCGAGCCTCTGGTCGCACAACCTGGTGAGTCGGTGGCGCCGCTCGGGAACGCAAGAGACGGTGTACCGGCAGCTCCTGGCGCTGCTGCAGGCTGGGGTGCCGCTGCCAACGGCCTTCGTTCAGCTGCGAACCTTCGCGCCCACCTCGGCGGCGGCGCAGACCTTCTCTGAGGTGGCCAGGTCGGTCGCGCGGGGCGAGACCCTCGGCGGCGCGCTCGTGGGCCATGACGACCTGTTCGACCCCGCGCACGTCGCGTTGCTCTCGGCGGGCGAGGCCTCGGGCAGCCTCGAGGTGGTGCTGAAGCAGCTGATCGGCCACCTCGAAGCCATGCGGCAGCTGCGCTGGAAGACCGTGGTGGCGTCGCTGTGGCCGGCGTACCTCATCGCCGCGCTGGTCTTCGTAGCGCCCCTGATGCGCGTGTCCTCCCAGGTGAAGACCCTCGACGACGTGGGCCCGGCCTATCTGCGCGGCGTGGTCCCGGGGCTGCTCGCGCTGGTGCTGGGGCTGCTCGGCGTGGTGCTGGGGCCCGTGCTGGTGGCGGCGCTGAAGGCCGAGCTCGCGTGGGACCGGCTGCTGCTCTCGCTGCCGGTGATTGGTACCGCGGTCACCTCGTTCGCCTCGGCGCGCGCCCTTGGGACGCTGGGCCTGGGCCTGGGCGCCGGGCTCGATGTCGAGCGGTCCCTGCGCGCGGCAGTGTCTGCCGCCGGCCGACCCTCGCTCGCGCCGCGGGCGGACTCGGGCATCACCCGCCTGCGGCAGGGCTCGACCTTGTTCGATGCGCTCTCGGTCCTCGGCCTCTTCGACCGCGCGACGCTGGGGCAGGTGGGTATCGCCGAGCAGACCGGCACCCTGCACGAGACCCTCGTTCGGCTGAGCCATGACGTTCAAGAGCGCGGCGTTCGGGCCCTGCGCACCGCCATGCTCGTGCTGGTGGGGGTGGTCACCGTGTTCGCGCTGGTGGCCATCGTCGGCTCGCTGCTGCGCTCCATCTTCGGCCCGCTCAAGGGGTACTACGACGCCATCGGCAATGGCCTGTGAGGGCTCGACCGAAGCCCGCCCGTTGCCGCCCGCCAGCGCGCGTTCAGCGGGGGTGAGCGACGAACGACTCGGCCATCGGCAGGGGGAACCTGGGGTCGCCCTGCCCCCGCTCGACGGTGCGGCGCCACGAGAGCATTCCCGCCTTCAGCGCGGCTCCCCGGCCCCCCGGCACCCGCAGCACCGCGCGCTCGACCTGCGCGATGACCGGCCGCAAGACCACCGGCGCGACCGACCAGCCGCTGCGGGGAAGGTTCAGGTCATCGGCGCGCGCTGAGCCGACCAGGTGCCGACAGAGCGCCCGCGTGAACGCCACGTACGCTGCCGGAGCCCCCTGCGCGGCGGCAGAGTCGATGAGCGCGTGGGTCAGCCGCCGGGAATCATCGTCGGGGGGGCCCTGCGTCGAGCTGATCAACCCCCACAAGGTCTGCGCCTCGGCGGCGCTGGTGCACAGCAGCTCGTGGTCGACCCCCATCACGTGGCCCACCATGCGCCACAGGTGCTGCACGTCGTCGGCTTCTTGCGCCGAGACCGCGGCGCCCAGCTCTTTGAGCCCCTCGAGCAGCACCGAAGAGAAGAGCAGCACGGTGCCCGCCATGTCGTACTGGTTGATGGGCAACCCCAGGGCCTGGTGGTCCCACCGGGTCGACCGGCGCAGCCCCTGCCGCACCCTGGCGTGCATCAGCCTGACGCGCACGGTGATGGCGAACCCTTCACTTGACCGATGCATGCCCCCGGGCAGGGACACCGCCTCGACGAAGCGCGCCGTCTCGCCCAGGCGTTTGCCCACGTCGTCCGTGAGGCGCCCCGAGAACGCCAGCGGCTTGTTGCCTGCGGGGCTGCAGTACCCCAGCACCAGGGACTTGAAGCCCAGCACCAGGCCGCTGAGCAGCCCGCGGCGCAACACCACCTCACCGCCCGCGTCGGCGCGGCGCGGGTCGAACCAGAAGGGCACCTTCGACAGCGAGGCCTCGAGGGCCTGCAGCGCCGGCGGCAGCCCCTCACCGCGCCCAGCGAGCACCGCAGCGATCTGCGCCTCCTGCACCGCGCGCGGCTCCATCACCAGTGCGTCGACGGCCGCGTCGGCCAACGGGTCCCCTTCGCTCAGGAAGGCCGCCAGGCGCGCGGAGCGGTGGGCGCCATGGGTCAGGGCCACGGCGTCGGCGTTGAGGAACCGCGAAGGCGTCACGGCCGGCATAGTAGCGACCGACCGTCGGGCCCGCCGCCCCTGCAACGGCCATCATCGAATACCCGGTATCAGACCAGCAGGCCCAGCACGCTCTCGAGCCACTCCTGCACCTGCCGCCCGCTCGGCACCTGGTTGTGGTCGAGCGCCCAGGCGAAGAGCGGGCCCGCGAACTCCCCGGCGCTGCGGTAGCGCTGCCGCAGGTCTGGCGTGAGCGACTTCATGATGATCTGCGCCAGGGGCTTGTCGACGTAGTCGGGCAGGCTGAGCTTCGGCGAGCGAATCATCGCCATCGTCTCCTGCTCGCTGGCCCCCTCTTTCTGGAACGGGTGGTACCCCACCACCAGCTCATGCAGCATCACCCCCACCGCCCAGAGGTCACTGGAAGGGCCCAGCGGCTCTCCGCGGGTCTGCTCGGGCGACAGGTACGACAGCTTGCCGGCGGTGATGCCTTCCCCGGGGCCGATGTCGATGTGGCCTGAGCTGGCGACTCCGAAGTCGCCCAGCTTCACTTCACCAGCGCCCGAGAAGAAGACGTTCGACGGGTTGACGTCGGAGTGCACCAGGCTGAGCGGCGTACCCGTGCGGGTGGTGGCGGTGTGGAAGTACGCGAGCGCGCGCAGCACCTCGATGCACAGGTGCACACCCATGCCGGTGGGGAAGCCCTTCATCTGGCGCCGGTGCGCCTCCATCACCTCTTTGAGGTCGCCGCCGATGAGGAACTCCATGGCGATGAAGGGGCGCCCGAAGGCCGAGCCGAACTCGAGCATGCGCACCAGGTTCTGGTGCGACAACAGGCCCATCAGGTCGGCCTCGTCGGCGAACTTCTCTTCGCTGACGCCCTTGCGCAGCAGCTTCAACGCGACGTTCAGCTGATCGCCCTTGTCGTCGACGGCCTCGGCGAGGAAGACCTCGGCCATGCCCCCTTGCCCGATGCGCGAACGAATCAGGTAGCGACCGAAGCGCTGGCTCGGCACTTCGATCGACTGGGTGGGGGTCGCCATGCAGCCCGCGTACTGTAGCCACGGGCGCACACGCCTTTCGAGGGTTTCTACGGGTCACCCGGGCTACGATTCTGGCCATCTCTCGTGACGTGCCTCACCTGCGGAACTCCGCTCTCACCTGACGCTGCGTCGTGCCCAGCGTGCCGAGCGCCCGTGTTGTCCATCGCACGCCCGCCAGCCCCTGCGCCGCCGAAGCTGCAGGCCTCAGGGCCCACCACTGCAGTATCGCAGCGAAACGCACACAAGAACCCGGCCCGCGCGGGCGACCGCGAGGAACGCGCCGTGTCGCCCATTCGGGTGCACGACACGCTCGCCGGCCGGTACCTGCTGCAGAAGAAGATTGGCGAAGGGGGCATGGGCACCGTCTACGTCGCGCACGACGTCGAGCTGGACCGCGAGGTGGCGGTGAAGATGCTCGCCTCGAACCTGGTGAACGACCCTGAGGTGGTCGAGCGGTTCGAGCGCGAAGCGAGGCTGACCGCCAGGCTCGACCACCCCAACATCGTGCCCATCTTCGACGTCGGTCGCCACGAGGGGCGGCCCTTCATCGTGATGAAGCTGCTGGTCGGCGACACCCTGTCTGGCGTGCTTCGCGAGAAGGGCGGGTTTGCCAGCGACGACACCATCGCGTTGATGCGGCAGCTGGCCGCGGGCCTCGACTACCTGCACCACCAGGGCTTCATTCACCGCGACATCAAGGCCGGGAACATCTTCCTCTCGCCCGCAGGCCTCGCCACCATTCTCGACTTCGGCATTCTGCGCAGCCGAACGGCCGGCTCGAGCCTGACGCGCACCGGCATGGTGATGGGCACCCCGCACTACATGGCGCCCGAGCAGGCGATGGGCCTGAAGGACCTCGACCACCGCGTCGACCTGTACGCCCTGGCGGTGGTGCTCTTCGAGTGCCTGACCGGCACCCTGCCCTTCGAAGCCGACAGCGAGCTGCGCCTCATCCAGATGCAGGCGCACGCCCCACCCCCCGAGATCCTCGACCGCGCCCCGTGGATTGAAAAGCCCGTCGCCGACGTGGTGCGCAAGGCGCTCGCGAAGAAGCCCGATGACCGGTACTTCTCGGGCGCCGAGCTGGTGAAGGCCCTCGAGGCGGCGTACCGCGACTCTGGCGGACACCCCGCGGCGCCCCGGGGTGGAGCTGCGCCGGCGACGGCCCCCGCGAAGGCAGAGAATGCGCCAGTCGGACCAGCGCAGGCA